>Ga0256405_10001981_pt1 | contig 50876 bp, 47 predicted proteins | sample RumenRJG_02DNA_FD_189096 | JGI IMG/M metagenome (GOLD analysis project Ga0256405, IMG submission 189096) | Bovine rumen microbial communities from Lethbridge, Alberta, Canada - RJG_02 | ecosystem: Host-associated > Mammals > Digestive system > Stomach > Rumen | place: Canada: Alberta...
TCATTTGAAATACCTCTCTGTTTAATAAGATTTTTACCAACCGCCAAGTCAGTAAATCTTATTCTACTCTGAGGTATTTTTTCTTTTCAACGTCCACCACGATTTAAACTATACAGGAAGCTCCTATAATCCCATGCTTTTTTTCGGAACTTTTGCCACTATATAGTGGCAAAAATGTTCGCATATTGCCTGTGCTGATCAGCATGATTAATTTCTGAATTATCATACTGAAGTATAGCAACAAAGCCTACTACAGTGCTATGTAGGTACAATAAGGCCAATATATGAAGTATAGTACAGTTTGTGTATCTTTACCAGTATAAGCCACATTGTTCACAGGATTGTTTATGTTCAACAACTGCTTGACATAAACAAGGGGATTCTATAAATTTGTGTATATATCAAATTCCGACATAAGTTCTACAATCATTTCAGACGGAGTATCTCCCATAAGCCAAAACGAATTCAGGAGGAATACTTAAATGGCAAGAAAGAAAACAGAAGAAGTAGTTCCTGCAGTTGAGACTGTAGAAGCAGCCCAGCCCGCGAAGAAGACACGCAAGCCCCGTGCAAAGAAGGAAGTTACAGCAGAAGCAGCAGCTCCTGCTGAGAAGCCTGCACGTAAGCCTCGCGCTCCCCGCAAAAAAAAGGTGGTCCCGAATTTTGTGATTCAAAACAATGCAGAAGACAGCATCACCTATGCATCTGTAATTGATAAAGTCCAGGCTGCGGTCACAATTCAGGATGTCACATCCCTGGATATCTATGTCAAGGCCGAAGAAGGCAAGGCATATTACGTTGTCAACGGAGAAGCGGCCGGCGCAGTGGATCTGTTCCTCGACTGATCAAACCAATTCTATCGAATTCAGATGAAAAAATATCCTGACTCCATGTTTCATCTCATATCACAAAAAGAGCCATTCAAGCCCACTGATTTCTGATGCGGCAATGTGTGGCTCTTGTTTTTTGCCTTGAATGATTTCTGATCTCTATCCGGTAACACGCTTATATCTTTTCACCAATCATAATTTCAACCAGTATACCATTTTCCAGACTTCTTAATTCCCACCGTTACGGTGGGAATAAGATCCTTGACTGGCATATCATAAGGAAGCCTGATGAAATGGTCATAAAAACAAAACCAAATCAAACAGACTTAATAAATCTGACACACTGGAATTCTTTGAAAGCAAAACTATTCTATCCTTATTCTATCCCACAAGCCCTGTAACCACTGTTCAAGGAATTGTACAATGGAGAAATTTGCTTCTCGTCATTATTCACAAAGTTTCATCATTGAAATTGTGCATTTTTCAATTTCTCTTCTCTGAGTGTTTCTTGCATTTCATCTATGGCCGTGTGAAGAAAGTGCAACTGCTTTCAGCAGGTAATTTTTCTTCATGGATTATCCAAAGCAGGTGGAAATCCAGGTTCTGAGAAGCCCTGTTTATAGAGGTGCCGCTCACTCAAGCGCAAGTATCGCCTGGAGCGGCTCAAAACTCACTTCGTGGTTTGAGCGCTCAGGCAATCTTGATGGGGATTCCGTTTCCCCATTCCCTCGGATACCCAACACAGGTTGGGTGATCGGCGGCAAATGCGCCGTTTCGAAAGCCGACAGAAGTACTCCTTTCGTCTGGTGATGTCATGCATCACAGCAGGATTTCATCCTGGGCGTTTTACTTGCAGTATCATGATTTCCTTCTTTAACAGGGACAGGATTACTGACTGGAGATTTTATAAAAACATATGAGGGTAGGAGAGGACTGAAATGGCAAGACCGGAGAAAGACACAAATGAGCAGCACCGCCATAAGGTTACAGTTCGTTTGACAGAGGAGCAGTACGAGCTCGTTGAAAGCAATGCAAAGAGGATGGGCGTCACTGTCGCGGAATATGGCAGGGAGCAGATGGTATTTGGAAAAGTCGGAGTACGCTATAGTATCAGCATTCCAATTGAAGAAGCCAGAGAGATTACCCGCCTTCTGGCCAATGCGACAGCGAATCTCAATCAGATTGCGAAGTATTTCAACATGGGAGGGCTCCGCTCCAGAGAAGTTCAGGAACAGATCAACACGGCGGTCGAAAATATCTTTGACATCCGCCAGATGGTGAAAGAAATGGCAGACAAGGGCTATGGCAATCTTAAAACACCTAGCAAGTAAGAGTTCCAACTATGGAGCGGTCCTCACATACTTGCTATACGACCATGATGAAAAAAACGGGAAGGTTCTGCACGATGCAAACGGGAACCGCATTCTCCGAAAAGAGTACTGGATTAACGGTATTAACTGTGACCCCTTTCTTTTTGATGCAGAATGTACGAGGCTCAATAATGTGTTTCATAAGAATCAGAAAAGGGAGGAAATCAAATCCCATCATTACATTCTGAGCTTCGATCCGCAGGACGTGATCGACCATGAGCTGACTGGAGAAAAGGCGCAGGCTCTAGGCCTTGCTTTCGCTAAAAAGAACTTCCCCGGTCATCAGGTTCTGGTCTGCACGCACATGGATGGTTCCAACCATTCCGGAAATATTCACGTCCACATGGTTCTCAACAGTCTGCGAATGCTCGATGTAGAAGAGCCCCGGTTTGCAGAAAGGACCTGCGACACAAAGGCCGGCTACAAGCATCACGTGTCCAGGATTTTTTTTAAAAATCTTCTTCAGGATGTCATGAATCTTTGTCAGCGGGAAGGTCTGCACCAGGTTGACCTTTTCGCACCTGCAAAGCAGAAAGTATCCGACCGCGAATACCGTGCCTCTCAGCGCGGACAGGAGAAACTGGATGCCCGCAACCGTGAAATACTTGATGCCGGAGCAACACCGCGCAGGACAAAGTTCCAAACGAAAAAGCAGGCCTTGCGCGATGCCATAAGTGAATGTGTGAATGAATCTACGTCTTATGAGCAATTCCGATCACTTCTCTTTTCTCGTCGTCAAATTAAGGTCAGGGAATCGCGTGGCCGAATCAGTTACCTGCTGCCAGATCGGGAAAAACCCATTCGCGGCAGGGCCCTTGGTGCCGCCTATGAGAAAGAAGCCATTCTTCAGCAACTTGAACAGAACCTTGCTGACTGGCCTGACAGAAAAACACAAATAATCCAGCAGGACCATACTGAGCAGAACCCTGCTGACCGTCCTGATGGCAAGAATCACAAAATCCATCAGGGCAATAATCGGGGCGATATAGAAAAAGAAGACGCCGTTCATAATGGCTCTGATCTCGATAGTACTCAGAACACCGGGTTCGTGGATCACCAGACCGCAGATCCTTTTGCAGGCTATGATCTGGAGACGAATCCGATTCTTGGCGTGCTCTTTATTCAGTCTGATCTGAAACTTGTCACAGATCTGCAAACCTGTATTAAAGCGCAGATGAGCCGTGCTTATGCGCAAAAAGTCCAACTCTCAAACCTGCAGATGCTGGCCCATACAGTTGCTTTTGTCCAGGAGAACCGTCTCGGAACGCCGGAGGAACTTGATCAAAAACGAAGGATTGCTTCAAAACAGCTTGCACAAGCTGAAGACACTTTACGATCCACAAAGGAAGAACTCCGGCAGATCAATGAGCGAATCCATTATACCGGCCAGTTTCTTGCGACCAAGGACACCTTCCGTCAGATGCTGAATGCCCATAACAAAGGGAAATTCCGCAATGAGCACGCTGCCGAGATCGACCGATACCAAAAGGCCCGCGATATTCTCCGCTCGTACACACCGGAAGGCAAGTTCCCATCTCTGAAATCCCTGCAGGCACGAAAAGTAGAACTGCTGGAACTGCGAAAAGCGCAGTCAATCGAATTGGAGAATATGAGAAAAAGTGAGAGAACCCTCTCCATTGCCGCTCAAAATGTTCGATACATCCTGGATGGCACAGTGGAAAGCGTTCCCGCAGTACAAAGAGAAGGTCAGCAGATTATATAAAGCCATCCTTCCACAAAGAATTGGCCCTTCCATATTGCATCGGGTCAATAGCGGGAAGTGAGAAATATTGTATTAAAATGCAGGAATTGCCACTGCTTGAAAATAGGGTATAATCTATCATAGTGCAAAACATGCAGGTCATAGATGTATTGCAACAGGATTGAATGTATGTATCTAAAGAACCGGACTTAAAGAATAGCCAAAAAGACTTATGAAAATTGAGAAAACTACCTGCCCCTATTGCGGAGCATCCCTGAAAATCGTCCCCGGGCAGAAGACGGCTAAATGTGATTATTGTGACAGTTCTGTTCTGATTACAGATACAGAGCCTTTTCCAAATGAACCAGTCTCTGCAGAAACGGATCGGGGAAATACCAAAATTCCTATGCCAAGTGTTTCTGATGAGACCCGAGAGAGTACTCCCGAAAGGCACTCCCTCTTTCCTCCTCCAGGATTCCGCAGCAAAAATATAGCACACATGATCACGGCTGTGATCGGATACCTGTTCATCCTCTATATCGCAATCGATATGGATACGATCATTGACACAATCTTTTTTATAATTGGATTGCTGTCTGTGGTCGATATCTGCACGGACTGGACAGGAGTATATTCCAGACTGGCCGGCCTGCGCAGTCCCAATACATTCGTGCGAATAATAAAGTACTCTCCGGAGAGCCAGTATTTATCCGGCTCTCAAGCTTTGGAAGATACGATTTGATGACAAAATGATAACAGTTGATATTCTGATATTATTCTGAGTGAATACGCGGCTTGAAGCTTGCAGGCATATTCCCGGAAAGTAAAAAGCAGGATCTCACCGAACTGGAAACTGTCCGGCGGGAGCCTGCTTTTTTTGCGTGATGCCATTTAGTTGTAAAGAGAAGCGAATCAAGAACTATGTATCATTTTTTCATAAATGCGGAGAGTTCTTCGTGTGTGGGCAGCCCTTCATTGTCCCCGCGATGTGTAACCTGGATGGCTCCGATTGCATTGCCGCGAAGCACACTGTCTTCGATGTTGAGGCCTTCCAGAATTCCACTGATCACTCCGACTGCAAACCCATCTCCTGCGCCGACGGTATCCACCACCTTTTCCACTTTAAAACCGGGGACGGAAAAAACGTTACCGTCTTCACATACGACTGCTCCCCTGGACCCATCCTTTATGATCACGGTGCGGATTCCTTTATCGCTGTAAAAGCGGAAGATATGATCGAAATCTCTGCTTCCCGTCAGTATCTCGCATTCAGCGATTCCCGGCAGAATCATATCCGCCTTCTCCGATAGCTGATTGATCACAGTGCGCATGGTTTCTTCGTTCTCCCAAAGCGCAGGGCGCAGGTTGGGGTCAAATGTCACTCGGATACCGGCTTCTTTTGCACGGTCGATCAGGCGGAAGGCTGCCTCTCTTGCGCTGAGAGATAATGCCGGAGGGATGCCGGTCACATGTACCAGGTCCACGTCGGAAAAGTCGATTTGTTCAATCTCCGCAGGGGTAATCCGGGATGCGGCAGATCCTTTCCGATAATACGGTGCGTATGGATCGCTGCCATCAGTTGTGCGATTCTTGAGCTGGATTCCGGTCCTGTATACGTCGTCGAATGTGATGAGAGACGTGCCGATTCCGTTTTTTTCAAGACTGTTTTTGATGTAATGTCCAAATGGATCATCACCGAGTCTGGTCAGATATTCTGTTTTATGGCCCAGTCTGGATAAACCGATTGATACGTTTACTTCGGCGCCGGACATTGCGCGCGAAAAATGTTCGACTTCTTCCAGCGGACCTGTAGTATCTGCAATGAGGAGCGCCATGGCTTCTCCAAACAATATCACTTTTCCCATCTGTGTTTTTCCTCCAAAAAGTATTTCGCTGCTCAGGCCGTCCTTACCAGATGAATGGCAAATCCGCCGATTTCTTTTTCCATATAAATGGCTTTGATCTTTCCATCTGCCATGTAAACAGTGCTCTCTTCATTAAATGCCACACCCTTTTTCTTCAGGTATGCCATTGCACGTTCGACGGAATTCACTGCGATAGCAATGTGTCCCATTGTTCCCAGATAGGGGGATTTCAGAGATTCAATATACTCGGCCGAGAAGATGGATCCGGGATTTTCATTGGCTGCAAATCCAAAGATGTCTTCAAAATTCTTTGCAACATTCTGTGCTTCTGTCGGATCGGCACAGTTGATGCCTACATGAGCCAGGCGGAAGCCCAGCATGGTGTGCACGGCCTCCTGTGTCAGTTTCCGTATCTGGTCAAAGTCATCTCTGGCTATGGCATCCGCCGGTACCATCCAGGTTCCGCCGCAGGCGATGATGCGGTCGTTTTTGAGATACTCACACACGTTGGACGCGTTGATGCCGCCTGTGGGCATAAAGCAGATCTGTGAGTAGACGGGAGACATGGCACTGATTGTTTTCAGTCCGCCCATAGCTTCCGCGGGGAAAAATTTGACTACATTCAGGCCGTATTTGATGGCCTGTTCCACGTCACTGGGGTTGGCGCATCCCGGGAAAACAGGGATATCTCTTTCCACGCAGTATTTCACGATGTCGGGATTCAGTCCCGGACTTACGATAAATTCGGATCCAGCTTCCATGGCACTGTCAACCTGCCCGGTTGTCAGCACTGTGCCTGCGCCGACCAGCATTTCGGGGCAGGCAGCCTTCATGGCGCGGATTGCATCTGCTGCACAATCTGTCCTGAAAGTAACCTCTGCGCAGGGCAGGCCTCCTTCGCACAGAGCCTTTGCGAGGGGCGCGGCTTTTGCAGCGTCGTTAAGTTTTATGACCGGTACGATTCCAATCTCCCTAATCTGTTCTGTCAGATTCTTACTCATAGCGAGTCCTCCTTTATGATCAGCCAAGTTTATTGATCGGGTAATGGATTGCCTCTCCCCGGGCAAAACGTACTGATTCTTCCGCGACTTTCCGTTTCAGTTCCAGTGCAGCTTCCTCCGAATACCAGGCCATATGGGGGGTGACGACAAGATTTTCATGTCTGAAAAGAGGAGAATCTTTGCTGACCGGTTCTCCAAGCATGCAGTCCAGTGCCGCGCCGCCGATCTCACCGTCTGCCAATGCCTGGTCGAGATCTTCCTCATTGATAATTCCGCCGCGGGCGACATTGATCAGGATCGCGGTGTTTTTCATCTTTTTAAAGGTTTTTGTGCAGAACAGGTTCAGATTTCCGTCTGCCGGGCAATGCAGGGAGATCACGTCAGACTGTGTGATCACATCTTCCATGGTTACAGGCTTCACATAGGCATCAGTTTCGGGTGTCGACTTGAAATAGGGATCCGTTCCGATCACCTTAAAGCCCAGAGCATGCATTTTCTGCGCAAAGTTGCGTCCGATTCTTCCAAGTCCGATCACACCGACAGTCATCTCGCTGAAGCGGTGGATCGGGATGGATCTGGTATAGTCCCACTTCTGATTTTTTGTGAAGGCGTTCATCTCGATGGTTTTGCGGATCATGGACATGGCAAGCGCGATTGCGTGATCCGCCACTTCGTTCATGCCGTAGTCCGGCACATTGCCGACCTGGATTCCATGCCTGGTCGCTGCGGGAATATCGATGGTATCGACACCGACACCATAGCGCACGACATATTTCAGGCAGGGGCAGTTGTCCATGACTTTCTCCGTGATCTTCGCATACTGGACAATGAAGATCTCCGCGTCCTGACACTGTGCGATCACCTCATCCTCGGTGATGGCCTGCCTCAGTTCTACGCTCATTCCTGCGTCCGCAAATACTTTTTTCTCAATATCGATATTGTCGTGATCGCAATCGGTAATAATAACTCTCATCCTTTTATCTCCAATCATTGATATTAATTCTTCATCGTGCATTGCAGTGACTTTTGATTACAGTCGTGGGATACGCGCGCAAAACGGAAAATCCGCTCCGCGGCGCATATCCCGCGGCTTTAGTTTTGGGTACTGCGCGAAAAACGGAAACTTGCTTCAACACGCAATACGCATGAGGGGGACAGGTGTATTTACATTGTTAAATAGCAAATCCGTTTTAACCCGCAATACCAATGTGGGGGCTTGTATATTGGCACTTGCCGTCGGCAGTTCCACGTCTTTTTGGAAGTAATTCCCGAAAGTTCCGGCAGTTATTTCCGGGATTATTTCATGATCAGGTTGGGCAGCCACATGCTGATTGCCGGAATAAATGTGATCAGAAGCAGATCCACGATCATGACAATGATGAATCTTATGATGCCTGAGACGACGGTCTCCAGGTTGCTTCGTCCGACACGGGCAGCAACAAACAGATTGATACCCAGGGGAGGTGTGATAAATCCGATTGCCAGGCTGACCACCATGATGATACCGAAATGGATCGGATTCACTCCGAACTGCACCGCGATGGGAAGCAGGATGGGGGACAGCACCATCATGGCAGGTGTTGTATCCATGAAGCATCCAACGATCAGGAGCAGGACGAGAATCAGCAGCAGAATGACCACTTTGTTGTCTGTCATGCCTGTAATCGTGGAGGTGATGACGCCCGGGATCTTCTCAATCGTCAGAATCCTTGTAAAGGCGGTCGCGCATCCAATGATGACCATGGTCGTTCCGGTGGTATTGCAGGCATTTCCAATCGTGCTGAAAATATCTTTGATGTTCAGCTCACGGTAGATGAAAACACCGCAGATAAAGGCATATACAGCGGCGACAGCTGCTGCCTCGGTGGGGGTGAAAATTCCGGCGTAAATACCGCCCAGAATAATGACCGGGTTGATGATCGCCCACTTGGCGTCCCATACAGCAGCAAATTTTTCTTTTGCTGTATATTTCCTCTCATCGCCCTTCCAGCCATTCTTTTTGCAATAGATGTAGGACATGAGGATCAGTGAGAAACCAATCAGGATACCGGGGACAAATCCTGCCATGAACATGGAACTGATCGATGTGCTCGTGGAAACACCGTAGATGACCATTGGAATACTGGGTGGGATAATGACACCGATACTGCCTGCCGTGGCGATCAGCGCCAGGGTAAAGCTCTTGCTGTAGCCTTTTTCAAGCATTGTGGGGACAACCATGGAACCGATTGCTGCGACAGTTGCCGGACCGGATCCGGAGACGGCTGCGAAAAACATGCACAGGACGACTGTCACGGTCGCAAGACCGCCGGTGAATCTTCCGAGAAAGACATTGCAGACATTCAGGAGCCTCTTGGAGACACCGCCTGCTCCCATCAGCTCGCCGGCGAGAATAAAGAGAGGGATTGCCATGAGCGGGAAGGAGTCCGCGCTCGTCACCAGCTGCTGAACGATGTAAAGGGAGCTGATACGTCCATCTGCCAGGATGGCACACAGAGAGGATACACCTATTGCGATTCCAACCGGCATGTTAATGATCAGCGCAACGACCAGAGATAAAAATAATACTGCTGCAACCATTATTCCTCTCCTTTCTCTTTATTGTCCGACAGTTTTCCGACCAGATACCAGACTGTCTGAATCTGCCGTATGATGACCAGGAAAAATCCGGCGGCAGGCGCGATATTGATATACTGGAGGGGAAGCCCCAATGCGGGGGAGACCTTGCCATACAGCATCTGCTTGTATGTGAGCTGAACCCCTGTGATCACAATATATGTGGCAAATACGATTACCAGAAGCTCGCCCAGAATGACGATATAGGGCCTGACTTTTTCGGGAAACAGTTTTAGTGCGGCATCGATTTTGATGTGTTTCATCAATTTGCATCCGTAAGCGATTCCGATATAGATCAGCCAGATGAAGCAATATCTTGCGAGCTCTTCCGACCAGGAGAGAGAGTTGTGCATCAGGTATCTCATTACTACCTGGATAAAAATTATGATCGTCATGACCGACATCAGGATCACACAAATGGTCTCTTCCAGATATTCATTCAGGAAATGTAATATTTTATTCATTGGTGCCTCCCTTCGCTCTGTATTCCTCCAGTTCCTTCTGCATCGCGTCGAAGAAATCCGGATGTGCCATTGCTTCTTTGGCTACACTGAAGACATCCGCGTTCTCAATGATCGTCTGGAATTCCTTTTTCTGTTCATCCGTCAGTTCATTTACGCTGCAGCCGTATTCCTCCATCTCTTTGATTCCTTTGAGTTCCGCTTCCGCGGAGCACTTCAGCTGGTATTCGGAGGCTTCCTCCATAGCTCTGAGCAGAATGTCTTTCTGCTCATCTGTCAGGGAGTTGAACTTATCGGGGTTCATGACCACGACATAAGGCGTATACACGTGCTGGGTCAGGGAAATGTACTTCTGCACTTCATAAAAACGATTGCTGTGGATGATGCCGATCGGATTTTCTTCCCCGTCGACAGTTCCCTGCTGCATTGCGGTGAACAGTTCTGAGAAAGCCATGGGGGTCGGATTAGCTCCAATCGCTTTCCAGGCCTTCATATGGATCGGATTTTCCATTGTGCGGATTTTCTGACTCTTGCAATCTGCCGGTGTATAGATCGGACGATCATTATTTGTGTAGTTTCGGAATCCGTTTTCCCACATTGCAAGGTGTTTGAGCCCTACGGAATCGATTCCCGAAAGCATTTCCTGCGCGGCTTTCCCGTGGAAACCGACATCATATACCTCCTGGGAGTTCAGGAAGAGATAAGGCGTATCGTATAAGTAGTAGTCCTTATACAGAGTGGAGAGGCTGCTGGAAGAGGAGACGGCAATATCGATATCTCCGTTTTGTACACCTTCCACAGCAGTCTTGTCATCACCAAGCTGATTATCCGGGAACAGGTCCACAGTCATTTTTCCGTCCGAGTATTTTTCCACCAGGTCTTTGAAATACAGACCTGCTTCTTTTGCAGAGTTTGATGTTACGTTGGAAAAAATAAGATTTACATTTTCCTGAGTTCTGTATTTGCTGCCGACTTTTGTCATTGCGACCCCGCCAAACAAAGCAAATACAATCAGGAATACGGTTATTCCTTTTGATTTACTCGTCATTGCTGTTCATTCCTCCTCACCTTCATTCGCCTCTTTTTGATGGCTGAATACAAATTCAATTTTGATGAAAGCCTTTGTGATCACATTTATATATCAGACGTCTTTTATGCTTATAATTCTACATTTCACCCTGTTATATGTCAATATAGCACAAATAATTCTCCAAAATACGCGGTTTATGCGGGTGAAAATGTACATAATGCACAAAAATAGGGTAAAAATACATCTGATGTTTCTGGACAGCAAAAAAGACATCAGACGAATCATACGGAAACGATTATTCCCTTGTTGATTCTCTGACGTCTTTATTCTCTGAAATATTTATTAAATGAAGCCTGACGGATGCCCCGGGTCCGCTTGTTAAAATCTTTTTTTTCGTTCTATTTCTTTGAGGACATACAGTCTGTTCTCTCCCATATGCGCCATCATTGCGCTGCGGGCGCCGCGCGCATCCCGTCTGGCAATTGCTTCTACAATCTGATTGTGATACATAATAGAGGACTCGGATAATTCCTGGTTTGTGATCTCGATTGCCAGGCTGACAGAGTGCTGTATGATCGGGATCAGTTTGGCAATAATCCTGTTTTTTGTGGCAGCCGCAATCATTTGATGCAGTTTTGCGTCTTCTTCTGAATGATTTATTCCGTGACGGATCTGGGCAGTGACCTTCTTATTTTGCTTTTGGATTGCTTTTATATCATCCTCATCTGCCAGCATCGCCGCCAGTGCCGCGCTTTCAGGCTCCAGAATCAGGCGCACTTCCAAAAGCTCCAGGGCGGTCTGTTCATCTCTGCCAAACAGAGAAACCCCCAGAAGATCCGTCTCTACAATCTCCGTCTGCGAGATAAAAGTACCGGCACCTCTGCGCACTGTGAGTATATTTCTGGATTCCAGACTTTTGACAGCTTCCCGTATGGTACTTCTTCCTACTTTGAGCATTTTGGCGAGTTCATATTCATTGTAGAGTCTGTCCCCTGCCTTCAGACCGTTTTCACGTATAAGATCCATAATTTGATCCGCAGCTGTTTCCGCCAGCGACATCTTTCTCTTCATTTAAACAACTCTCCATATCTTTTCCATTAAATTTCAGCTTCATTTTAGCATGCTGTACCAAATACACAAGTGGTCTTTTAAAGGAGAAAGAGATAACTCCATTCTGTCTGTCGGGGGTTGAGCAGAAGAGAAAATGGGAAGGCAGTCAATGGGACCGTGGTCCATAAGCGGCTGTCCAGGGACTTGACAAAACGTTACGGCAAAGGATTCAGTCACAGAAATACTGTTATTCGGGGGTGCTGTTCCGAACGGTACAGCCGGTATGTTCAGTGCGACAGCCGCTTTCCCATCGGTCATCTCTTTTCCGATGGAGAGCAGGCCGTCTGCCACGAGATCCCCCAGGTTGGTTTCGTTCATGCGGACTGCACCCCCTTCATCCTTTGCGCCGACCCGGCATGCGTTGAGATGGAAGCTGCTGTGCGCAAGTACAGTGGTAAGTCCGTCGCGATCCAGCCGCGCCATGATTGAGTCCACCATCTTCTGCACTTCCGGATCCAGCGTGATATCACTGAAATCACGGATCAGACGGCCGCGCACAGCAATAGTTTTTCCGTCTTTCAGGTAAAGCTCCATACGTCCGATCGCCTGTCCAAAGGCATAAGCCTGATTTCGGAAAGAGTGTTTCATAGATATATTCGCCCTCCTTGCTGCTTGTTGAAAGTAACCGGCAGCTTTGTATCTGAGCAGCCAAGTCATCGATTATTAAATAGTTCAGTTTTCATAATTTTGCAGACAGTGTCTGCAAAATTGATCTGGTGACACTATGTCGAAATGTTGAAGATAGAAGAGGAAACGACTTGCATCCTGATGCCTTGTGAGTTATCATTAGCATGAAAAGAGATTCCCTGTGTATAAAATCTTTTTTTATCAGGACAATACAGGACATCAGCCAGTCAAAGAATATATACGGGAATTGGAGGCTGAAAAGAGCAAGGACAGCCGCATCAAGCTGAACAAGATCAGAGATTATATGAAGATTCTTGAGATTCATGGAACCAGGGCAGGTGAACCTTTTGTAAAGCATCTGGAGAGTGAAATCTGGGAACTCAGGCCTCTGAGAGACAGGATTTTGTTTGCTGCATGGGTAAATGACAGCTTTGTCCTGCTGAGTCATTTTATGAAAAAGACACAGAAAACTCCTAAGAGGGAGATAGAGAAGGCGAAGCGCCTGTATGCGGATTTGAAAGAAAGGAGTGCAGAAAAATGAGATACAGCCCGATCGGAGACAGCTGGGATGATTTCGAAACAGAAATCTTCACTCCTGAGGAAATTGCCGCCAGTGATCTTCGTGTTGCTCTGATTAATGAACTGATTTGTGCACGCAACGAGAAGGGCATCACCCAGAGAGAGCTGGAGGAACAGAGTGGAGTCAGCCAGCCTGTTATTGCCAGAATGGAAAGCGGAGCTGCAGTGCCTAAACTGGATACAGTGATAAAAATCCTCGCAGCATTAGGTAAGACATTGGCAATTGTTCCTCTTGAGACAGTGCGTTTGGCAAAATAAAGAGATAAGCTTGATAACACATCCCTGATAACAATTTGATAACAACAGTTCGGATACCCTGTGGAATCAGGATAACTGGTATCATTGCAAGTCAAGATCGTATATTTCATAAAACCAAAACGGGTTAGAAACGGAATCCGGTTTTAGAGTACGCATAGTCATGAAAGTTGTGTGGGGAGCCCTTATATTATTTGCCTGGATAATACTCATGGTGATACTGGAGCTACTCCTGCAGTGAGAAAATGATAGTTCTCCAATAGCGCTTTGATCTGCAGGTTAAGATTTTCAGGCAGGAAAGGATCCAGGGCTGTGTCAAAGCGAAGATAGAGATCAACCGTCAGATAGGGAAACCTGTTTTTTCTCTTCCTTTGTAGGATCTGAGCGCTGTTGACACGAATTTTCACTTTTACGCGATGTTGCTCGAACAGCGGAACAACCACATAGTAAAGCCGGTCATCCTGGAAAGAAAGATATCCGAGCTCGTTACCGGAAGAATCCTTCAGATACAGACGGTGCTGTCGGAGGGAGGAAGGATAAAGTATCTCCCCTTTTTCAGGGAGATGTTTTCTGCGAGGAAATGAGTGTTGATCCAGTTCTACCATAGCAGGAATCAGCCAGACATCCCTGGAAAGCAAATCTTCGGATCTGTTCCCGGGGCTTATTTTTTTCGCCAGTTCTTCTAAAGTGATTCGGGCATCGATAAACTGCTGGGCCAGCAGATATGTCAGGGCTGCCAGTGTCTTCATCTGTAAAGGGGACATGTCTTCTGACATATTCACATCAGAATCGATTCCAGCCAGGATCTTTCTGCCGCAGAGATATATGCTTTTGAGGAACAAGGGGAACTCTTCATCCGGGGTCCAGATATATTTCCCTTCTGCAATGGGGAATACTCCAATGGTTTCCCCCTCAGAGTTCTCCGCCCTGCAGTAGATTTCCCGCGTACAGTAGGCATGGGGATTGTATGGTGCGCTCCACCTTCCGGACGATCTATCCGATGCGGCTTTCGAATCATGATTATGTGCATACTCCCAGGCATACCTCATAGCGCCGGATCTATCAGTATCGGAAGTTCTTTTTACTGCTCTTTGAAGAACACTGTAAGCCCGGTTGATATTTGCAGCATCCTGTGCTGTTTTGGATGTGATCGCTGAAGTCTCTGCGGTATGCGCAAAAAGTCTGCCGGATACAGCAGATTTATGCTTGTGGATCTCTGTAGATTTGCCAGGAAAGGTATCAGGATGCACCTGCACGATCAGTTCTCTGTATCGCTTTCTGACTTGTTCCGCATCAGCATTTGCAGGGAGACCAAGGATGCGGAATGCTTCTTTCTCTGTCAAAGCTGCCTGCCTTTCTTGATTATTATTCTTACGGGTATTTGCATGGTAGATTAAATACTCTACGTCTCCAGTACAGACTCAATCTCGCTGACAAACCGCTCAACCACAGGGGCGGAGTTTTGTTTGTACAGGAGACCATAGGGAATGCGGAAGTCCCAGTTGACGGGCAAAGTGATCATGGATGGGTGTATATCCTGCCATTCCTGAATTGTTAAAATAAGGATATTATCATTGACACATCGGTTGAATGTATCTACATCATAGGCTGGTGAATCTATTATCCGTATGTCTTTACATTTTTTTAAGATCCATTCTCTTATCTGATCTATATATTCAGACAGTCCTTCCTGAACAAGAATAATTGTCTGTCCCTCCAGATCAGCTGCATGGAGGAGTTTCTTTTCCGCGAGAGGATGTCTGAATGCCATCCCGATACAGAGAGGTCTTTCTTCAAATACCAGCCTGTTCATTCCTTTCTCTGTTGATAATGTCGTGAAATTCACCAGCAGAAGGTCAACCTTTTCCCAAACAGGATCCCTTTCGTCAGAATAATTCGTTCCTGTCTCAGAAAAAGGTATGTTTTTCAGGAATACATCCGGGCATTTGTTCTGGATACGCATCCATAATTTCATTATGCTGCGAGAGGGGAATAAGAACGAGTTTCCGATACGCACGATGCTCCGGGAAGAACTCTTTCTGTCCCGGATTTCTTTCAGCATTTTATCTGTTCTTTTTATGATCTTTTTCCCCTCTGAATAGATGATTTCGCCTTCCTCCGTAAGAGAGATTCCACGATGTGATCTCTGAAAAAGCGCAAAGCCCAGATGCTCCTCATACTTGTTGACCTGTTTTATGACAGCATTAGGAGAAATATACATTTCCTCAGCTGCCTTTGAGAAGCTTCCACAATCAGCCACTTTTATGAAGACCTTAAGATAACGATTATACACAGAACCACCTTCCCAATATTTCTTTGTCGAATAGCAGTGTTTGTATTCTCCGTCCCATGTCCTCTGCCAGTTTGAACCTTTTGGTTGTATCTATTGTAGCAAATCGAGACTTCTGACTCAATCCGGGAAAAGTTAAAATGATTGCAACAGATGATACTTGAAAGTTCAATTTGCAAAGGAGGTAATGGGATGCCGTTTTTCTGCACAGATGACAACACAAAGATTTATTATGAAGAGCGTGGCAACGGAGAAAATGTCGTTTTCATCCATGGGTGGGACTGCAACAGACATTTCTTCACAAAGCAGGTTCCTGCATTCGCAGAGAAGTATCATGTCCTGAGCTTCGACCTTCGTGGTCACGGCGATTCTGACAGGACCGAGGCAGGAATGAACCTTGCACATTTCGCAAAGGACGTAAAAGATCTGATCGATAACCGCGGACTTAAGAACGTAGTCCTGATCGGCTGGTCCATGGGTGTGCACATTATCTGGGAATACATCAACAATTATGGCTGTGAAAACCTGAAAAAGGTCGTCCTGATCGATATGACCGCAAAGATGATGGCAGAGCCGGATGAAAACTGGCCTCACACGATCTTTGATTCCTACACCCGCGCAGATGGCATGGCTTATCTGGAGCAGTGCGCAAGTGACTGGCCGAGCTGCGTAGACGGATTCGTTCCCGCCATGTTCTCTGACGGCCCTGCACAGGATCTTGTTCCGTGGGTCAAGGAGATGGCTCTGAAGAATACCCCTCATGTCATGGTGGAGATGTGGCTTGCCATCATTCAGAAGGACTACAGGGACATGCTGGACAAGATCACTGTTCCCTGCCTGTACACCTATGGTGCAAGAAAGTCTCTCTATACCAAAGAAAACGCCGAGTGGCTTCAGGAACACATCCCGAATTGCGAGATCGCGGCATTCGACGGCGGTCACATTCATTTCCTGCAGGATGCAGAAAACTTCAACAAGGTTGTTATGGAGTTCATTGACAAGTAAGACGGCACCCACATCTGAATTTGACGAAAAACTCTATTGAACAGCAAAGAGGCGCTCACAAGGCGCCTCTTTGTTTTTATCTGATAAAGTTGGTCGATATTCTTTTTTCTTCCTGAACGGGTAACGGTACACCCGCAGCTGCGCCTGCCTCCTTCAGCTTCAGAAGCCAGGCCATGTTCCGGCCGAGATACCGCATGGTCTGCAGGCCCTCCGCGTCCTGTCTGACTTCCTCCGGAGTGTTCCCATGTACCATATTCCAGTAACGGGAAGTGGCGATCGGCATCTGCTGATGCAGGAAATACTTGTTGATCTGATCCAGCGCAGATGTGGTGCCGGAGCGTCTGGCCGATACCACTGCCGCAGCAGGCTTAAAACGGAACGGGTGCGGATTCTGCGCAGAGGCGGAGAAAAACACCCTGTCCATAAAGCACATCAAGCTCCCGTTCATGCCAGAATAATATACTGGTGACCCGAAGATTAACCCGTCATATTCTGCAGCAAGCGCCGTAAATTCATTCACTTTGTCCTCAAAGACACATCTCTGTTTCTTTGCGCACTGGAAACATCCGATGCAGCCGCCGATCGGTTTATTGCCTATCCAGTATATATCGGTTTCAATCCCTTCATTGTGAAGTGCTTCAACAACTTCAGCGAGTGCTGTATAGGTGCATCCCTTCTGATGGGGACTTCCGTTGACCAGCAGTACTTTCATGACCTTATCCTGCCTTTCTTCCAACTTGCTCATGATTCAAACGTTTTGGCAACATCATGTAGAAGCTGCCGGATCGCAAGGTGTTGGGGACATACCTTCTCACATTTGCCACACTTTATACAGTCGGAAGCTTTACCGTGTTCTCCACCGGTGATGATGTTGTTGTAATAATACCCGGTGTTCCAGTTGTGGAATGCCTCATGGGCGTTCTTTGCCGCAAACAGGTCCGGGATACGGATTCCCTTGGGACATGAACTTTCCTCGATGCAATACCGGCAAGCTGTGCAGGGAATCATGTCCAGGCTCCGGAAGATCTCACAGACCTTCTGTACAGCGGCCATCTCTGTTTCATCGAGCGGCCGGAAGTCCTTCATGGCGCTCAGGTTATCCTGCATCTGATCCATATTGCTCATACCGGAGAGGACCATCGCCATGTTCGGGAAGCTTGCCGCAAAGCGGATCGCATAGCTTGCGTTGCTGCCCCCGTGAAGATCGCGCAGGATCTTGTCTGCCTCTTCCGGAAGATTTACAAGGCTGCCTCCCTTGACCGGTTCCATTACGACTACCGGTTTTCCGTGCTTTTCGCAAACCTCATAGACTTTGCGGCTTTCCACCGAAGCGTCCTCATAGTCCGCATAATTGAACTGGATCTGAACGATCTCGACCTCCGGATGCTCCGTCAGGATCATATCCAGGACATCCGCCTTGTCATGGAAGGAGATGCCGAAATGGCGAATCAGCCCTTCCTGTTTCAATGCATAGCAGGTCTCATAAGCCTGGCATCGCTTATATTTCTGGTAGTTGTTCCTATCCTGAGCGTGCATTAGGTAGAAGTCGAAATAATCCACACCGCACAGTTTCAGCTGACTTTCGACAAACGGGCGGATGTCCTCCTGTTTGTTGAAGTAAGGCGTAGTCAGCTTGTTGGTCAGAAGGAATCTCTCTCTGGGATAGCGCTTTGCCACACAGTCCCGGATCGCTGTTTCCGAAAGCCCCCCGAGATATGCATGGGCTGTATCGAAGTAATTGAATCCGGCTTCGATAAAGGCATCCGCCATCCGGCAGAACTCCTCATAGTCCACGCTGCAGCCCTTCATGGGAAGGCGCATGCAGCCAAAGCCGAAGTTTCCGTGTATTTCCGGGAAGAATCTGCTGTTTTCCATGGCTGTTCTCCTGTATCTGATCGATGCTTGAGACCCTGCGCCGTGATCATGGCTGCAGAGGCCCGTAATAGTAGCTCGCTGTTGCCCCGCCGTCTGCCAGGAAGGTGGACCCGGTAATGAAGGCTCCTGCGTCGCTCATCAGAAGCTCTGCGATGTTTGCCATCTCATCCGCCGTTCCGGGCCGTCCGGCCGGGCACTTGGCGAACATGTTCTTATAAAAATCGCCTCTCGGACCGTTGAATTCATCCACTGCAAGCGGCGTCACGATGATGCCGGGAGCGATGTCATTCAGTCTCGCACCGCGCTCGCCCCAGCGGATGCACTCGTACATGACACGTTTTTCGTTGCAGCGCTTGGCAAGCTGGTAGGCATGAAGGGTATCTTTGATATTTTCCGGCTGCAGAAGAGGCAGAGAGAGCAGCTCTTCGGTCGGAGTCATGGCAAGCTGCCGGTCCTCCTCCGGAGTCAGCTGCGGCATGCGCCAGCCGGACTGGCTGGAGATAGTGACTCCAGAGCCGCCCTCAGCGATCACCTTTCCGACCTCTTCGAGCAGCACTGCCGTGCCGTAAAGGTCGACCTTCAGGATCGCCTCGACGGGAGCCTGGGACGGTGACACGCCTGCGGCATTGATTAGGTATTTGATCTCGCCATATTCCTGTGCTTTTTTGATGATCGCCAGGATATCCTCCCGGGAAGAGAGGTCCATTTCAAAGGGAACAACATCGTACCCGGCGTTGTTCATAATCTCTGTGATCGCTTCCGCATTCTTTATATTTTTATCACCAAGGATGATTTTCTTACCGAAACCCGTTCTTCTAGCCAGTGCCATGCCGATCTGTCCCGCGCCGGTTACGATCATAACGTCTTTCTTCATAAGTCTTTCCTTTCTGCTGTTACTCCAGGATGTCTGCCGTCAGGGAACGGCCTGCCTTCTCAATCTCGGCCACCGCCTGTGCATCCGTTTTTCCGATGACATAAACCTTATAGGGGCTGATGTCCATATCCCTGAAATTCAGGCTGAAAGCGTTCCAGGCCTGGAAGTAATAGATGCCGCCGGCTTCCACGCGGGAAGTCTGTCTTGCTCCATTTACGTCTACGCTCTCAGGAAGCTGTCCGTAGTATTCATGATCCGCAGAGCGGGTAAGCGTGAGGCTTAGCGGGGCAAGCGCGCTGACCGCTTCGCTTAAAGCACTTTTCTCTTCCTGCACTTCATAGATACTGCCACTGATCTTCAGTTTCATTACGCTTTGCTCTTTCCTTTTGCCCAGGTTCGGATCTCTTCGATCCTGCTGTCGACCTGGGAGCCAATCAGTTCATACGGTGTCTCTACTTCTGCGCCTTTGCATACTTCCCGGATCTTCTGAACACTCTGTCCCGCACCGCTTCCTTCGCTCGTGTTGACAGGAATGATCCGCTTGCCGTTCCAGTCATAGCGTTCGATGAATCCAAGCACCGGCATGGGAAGCGTATTCCACCAGTTCGGATAGCAAAGGAATACTGTATCGTACGGATCCAGGTTTTCCGGATAGGCTTTCAGCTCCGGACGGATGCCCTGCTTGAGTTCATCCTGGGCCTCATAGATCATCTTCATGTGGTCCGGGTTATAGGTCTTTACGGTCTCCATCTCAAAGAGATCTCCACCCACAGCTGCCTGGATCGTCTCCGCTACGACAGCAGAATGCCCTTTCTCAAGGTCAACGATCTTCATGCCAGGAGCGATGGTCTGTCCCTTCATGGAGAAAAATGCGATCAGTGTCTTCATGGCAAACCTCAATCCTTTATTACAAATGCGCCGCGAAGCATTTCCTCTACGCCGGGCGCGTCGGGGTTATGGCTGCCTTTCCCGGTATCCAGGCCACGCATCTCATCCATTTCCTCATCCGTCAGACTGAAGTCAAACACATCCAGGTTCGTCCGGATCCTCTCGGGATTTGTGGACTTCGGAAGCGTAATGACGCCTTCCTGTACCTCGAAGCGCAGAATGACCTGTCCGACATTCTTTCCGTATTTCTCTGAGAGCTTTACGATCACCGGGTTCGTAAGGAGGCTCTTATCACCGTGTCCCAGGGGATACCAGGCCTCCAGCTTTGTATCCGTCTCCGCCATCAGTTTCCGGATCTCCTTCTGCTGGAACAGAGGGTTGAACTCGACCTGGTTCACCGCAGGCTTTGTCTCAAATCCGGGAACGAATTTATTCCACAGCGCGGGAGACATGTTGCTGACGCCGATGGAGCGGATCTGCCCGGCTGTTTTTGCTTCCTCCATCGCCTTCCAGGCTCCTGCAACATCACCGTAGGGCTGATGTACAAGATAGAGGTCGATATATCCGAGATCAAGTTTTCTTAAAGACCGGGCAATGCCCTTCTTTGCCGCTTCATATCCGTGGTCCTGCAGCCAGAGTTTGCTGGTGATGAAGATCTCTTCCCTGGGAATGCCGCTGTCCCGGACTGCCTTTCCGACATCTTCCTCGTTAAAATATGCCGCTGCGGTATCGATGTGACGATATCCCGCCTTCAATGCCTGCAGGACGGCTTCGTAAGTCGGTCCGTCGTTCGGGATCATAAACACGCCAAATCCCACTGCAGGGATCTGATTGCCATCATTTAATCTTACATATTCCATGCCGTAACATCCTCAAATCTCTTTCTTCAGTATGTACTTGCGACGCTCCGGGTGATCCTCCAGACGCCGTCTGTTTTCTTCAGGCTGCATTTCTGCTGCAGGTGCCAGTTATGTCTGCCCCCGCCGAATACGGCTGCAGCCACATAGGACTGCCCGGTAAGAACTGCTGTATCCCCGCTAATCTCTACCGGCATGTTTTCATGCTCTGCAGAGAAGTAATTCAGCGTCCCGTTCAGGACTGCTTTGATAAAAGCCTGTTTCGGCTGCCGCATACCTGTCATGTGTACCAGGACAAAACTGTCGTCCAGGACTTCGTCCAGAATCCTTTCATCCTTGGAAATCATGCCTTCATACATGCGTATGTAAGCCTGCCTGATGGCTTCTGTATCTGCATTTTTCGGCATATCAGTTCCTCCCGGCTCTCTGGCCGTATACAGGTATCTGCAGCCGGTCAAGGAGTTCATCCATCCGGCGGATCTCCTCCGCTGTAAGGGTGATGTCCTTCGCCCCCAGGTTTTCCCTGATCCGCGCTTCCTTCCGGCTGCCGGGGATCGGGATGATATAAGGCTTTTTACAGAGCATCCATGCCAGAGAGATCTGCCCTTTCGTGGTATTCTTTTCTGCCGCCTTGTCCTCCAAAAGCTCCATCAGCTCCTGTGCGGCCTTGAATCCTTCGTCCGTGTACTGCGGCATAAAGCTTCTGAAATCCAGTCCCTTTTCAAAGGTGGATGCTGCATTGTACTGCCCGGTCAGGAATCCGTTGCCAAGCGGAGAGAATGCAACATAGGAGATCTGCAGTTCTTCCAGGACAGGAAACAGCTTCTCATGTTCCCTCGCCAGCATGGAATACCGGTTCTGTACTGCCGTCACAGGGCACACGGCATGTGCTCTTCTTAAGTATTCTTCGGTGGTCTCAGATATGCCCCAGCTCAGGATCTTGCCTTCTTTGATCAGCTCCGTCATCACTTCCGCAACCGTCTCGGGCTCGATCTTCGGATCGATCCTGTGCTGATAGTAAAGGTCGATATGATCTGTCCCAAGCTTCTTAAGACTTCCCTCCACGGACCGTCTGATCGTTTCCGGCCGGGAATCCATCTGAAGCCCGGCCGGACTGTGCTGCACGCCGAACTTTGTGGCGATCACGACCTTATCGCGGACATCCGCCAAAGCCTCACCGACCAGTTCCTCGTTATAGGAAGTGCTTCCATCCTCGTTTGTCCCAATGTAGCATTCTGCGGTGTCAAAGAAGTTGTATCCCATTTCGTAAGCCGCACAGATCATCCGCACTGCTTCCTGTTTCTGTGTCGGGGCACCATAGGCATGGGAAAAGCCCATGCAGCCAAGGCCGACAGGAACGACCTTCATATCAGTATTTCCGAGCGTTCTCATATTATTCATCGTCTTAACCCTTAGATCAGCCCGTTTGCGGAAAGCCAGCGCTGAACACTTCCCCTGGAATTCGCAGCCTGGCTGCCGGTGATGGAAAGGCCTTTCTTCAGAACTGCGCCCTTCGCGTACTTTTTGATGTCGCGCTCGCTGGATCCCAGACCGCTCCCTTCGTTGGTGCAAAGGGGCAGGATGGTCTTTCCGCTGAAATCAAACGCCTCCAGGAAGGTAAACACTGCCATCGGCATGGTGCCCCAGTAGTTGGGATATGCAAGGACAATGGTGTCATATTCATCGATGCTCTCCGGCATGCTGACAAGCTCCGGACGGGCGCCCGCTCTCATGTCTTTCTTTGCCTGGTCAATGCAGGTCATGTAGACCGGTGAGTAAGGATCCTTCATCTCGATCTTAAAGCTGTCCGCTTCGATCAGCTCCTTCATGAGCCCCACAACGATCTCTGTGTTGCCGACCTTTACATAGCGCATTGCGCCGCCGAAATAATTCTCATCCGCTCTGGAAAAAAATGCGATCAGTGTCTTTGCCATGTCTGTATCCTCCGTTTTTGTAAGCAAGTTCCTTTGGATGTCTTTTTAAATATTGTAATTTATCTCTCTGATGGGTTTATTCTCGCATATTTCCATTGCAGTATCCAATTCAAAATGGCTATAATTGATTTGATTTTTAAATAGCGAGGCTTTCCATGAATACCAAACAGATCGACTACTGTATCGAACTTGCCCATACCTTAAACTTCAGCCGGGCTGCCGAGAATCTCTTCGTCAGCCAGCCGTCTTTTTCCTATCAAATCCGCCTTCTGGAAGAAGAGGTCGGCTTTGCCATCTTCGAGCGAAGCGGCAAGGGCGCATCTCTGACGCCTGCAGGCACACAATTTGTAGGCTTTCTCACCGGTATGCGCGAAGATCTGAAGCGGGCCATCGAGCAGGGCCAGAATTTCAGCGCCAAATATAAAGACAGTATTTCCATCAGCCTCCTGGTCCGTCAGGCTCTCCACTTTCTGCCGGAAGCCATGCGGCTGTTTGCCGCATCCCATCCGGATGTCCAGGTGGTTCCCTTTTTCCAGTATGAAAACGGCGTGGAGTCATTCTTAAAAGAAGAAGTGGACATTCTTTTCGCTCTGAAGGAGCAGACACGGCAAATCCCGGGCATCACAGTACATGACCTCTATACGAGTCATATTTACCTGATCGCCCAGACGGATGACCCGCTGGCTGAGAAAAACCTGATCCGTGAGGAAGATCTCTCCGGTAGGACACTCATGGTCGGCGGAGGTTCTCCCGACGCGCTTCGGGCAGTCCAGCACCGGCTGATCTCCTCCGGGAAGATCGACTACTTCAACAGCGCGGATCATGACACTACACTGACCAATGTTGCCGCAGGAAAAGGTATCTGTCTCGCACCAGGCTTCTTAAATGACCACAGCGGGCAGTTCGCCTGGATCCCTTTTGACTGTAAGGAAAGCTTTTCCTGTGTTCTATGCATACACAAAAACGACCAGAGAGAAAGTCTTGCCGCGTTTATCGGGCAGCTGAAAACTCTCTATAAAGAGGCGGTGGCAGTACCCTACTGATTCGGGCAAAAATATAGCGCCAGTGGCTTTACAAGAGCCTTCGGCGCTATATACGCTTTGAATATTCGGTTGATGGTGCTGAATCAGTCATATACGAAATTATCTCGTTATCCCAAGTTCAATCTGCAAGGTTGGAATAGGTCTTTTATGTTTGTCTTCTCTTAAATGACATGTTGACACCTCCTATGGTTCCAGTGACGGTAAACTACGTTTCACACATCATTGTATTGTTTTTAAATAGTTGAATGGTGGGCTCACAGCCCACTGTCTATAATAAGGGGGGTGTTGTATAGCTGAAGATTTCAGCTTGCAACACCCCCTTTAAACAAGATTATTGAAGAACGGGAGAAATGTTTATATTTTTAAGCAAAACAGCGCTCTCTGCAGCTAAGAGCGCTGTTTTGTGCAATAACAATGGGCATTTATCAATTTTTATGCTGCAAGACCTTTTGCCATAAACTGAATCCCTCTTTTTGCGAGGTTCCTGCCTCCTGGAGTCAAGGTAAAAAATACAATCAAAGCACCGCCAAATACAATGGATGCCCATTGGGAATGGCCTCGTGATACTTTTTCGAAGTTATCTGCTTTCTTTGTCTGTATTCTTTCTACGATTTCAGCCACGCTCTTCTGATCTTCCATTCTCTGTCGGAGAATCCGAAGTACCTGATCCGTCTTCTCTGGAAGAGTGAGTTTCTCATCCTGGTACACAGCCTGAATCATCTGGCGATACGGGTCATCCGGAGAAAGACTTTTGATTGCGGCAGCCTCTTTAGAGACATCCAGAACGGAATCTGCATTATGATCAAAAGACTTCGCGAGTGTCTCAGTAATTACCGCCCATGTGTTATCGTTCGTGGTTTTATTAACGATTTCTACACTCTCAGCAACATCAATGTTCTTACATTCCACCACTTCGTTTTTCATGCTATCCATTTTTTAATCCTTTCATTCCTCTATGTTTTTATGGTTTCCAGCTACCCTGTCAATGCCCATTGACCATCCACATTGAGAAGTATATACTGAAATTGTCCAACAAAAAATAGACTTTACGTTGGACATATATTGGACATAGGAGAATAATAAGATGTTGGAATCAGGTTTTTTTTTGAGAACAGCATAGGAGAATATGAAATATCGACGTTTCGCAGAGTCATCGGTTTTTTGCCCGCAATGGAACATCCCGAAATTATCTATCGAAAAAAGTACTTAGGAAAGCGGACTATCTACAGACCGTCACTGAATCAGGATTCTCCTCTGATGGCGTTTGCTAATTTGGATTTAACCAGCGTCGACGCTATCATTTCATTCTGTAATAAATATGGTCTAATTACAGCCGAGCATACAGCTGAACAAGTAACTAACGATGACCTTTATCTTGAATCTGTAAAAAATGATCCCCTGACCAAACTACAGCGTGCATCCCATGAAGAAGGGATCGGTGGTCTGTTCATGCCTATGTGCGATTTCAAAAGCGCAGCTGTTGCTCTCAAAAAGCTTATAGAGTTGAAAAGAGCGATTTCACATAACGACATTGTCAAGGTGCTTTCAACGATTACCTATTTCCTTTTTGATGAACAGTTGAAGATGAAGGACAAGTTTATAACAGCTGTTGACGGTTCGAAAATCACAAGCCCAGATATTATCCATTCGTATGAAGTGCCTTTGTTTAACCAGATTTACCGTAATTATCTAGAAAAAGCAAGATCGCAAGAGATGGATACTGATATGGCAATACGGGCTTTTGTTGCAGACCAGAAAAGTCGTTTTCATAAGATGAGAACACGCTCACACAATGGATTTTATCCTTTTGCAGAAACTCCATTTATACATGGAACTTGGCAAAGCATATGCGAGCTGTACGGAAGTCTGTTTTACAAGTTTTCTATCAAATCAGTAGATTTAATGGGCAATGTTGTTTTTGAACCGGAGTTGACTGTAGGCGGAATTCAAACGACTTTTTATAATCTTGATCAAATATATGCTTTAGGCAAAGCCGTTTTCTCAGACCATCTCAATACGCAACTTGAGGATGTAAAACCTGTTCTTAAAATAATAAATGGTGACTTCACTTCCACCTGGAGCGTCATGTCGCTACTAGAAGCAATGTATCTTGAACTGTTTCTGAATTACACTGTCCCTTCCAAAGAGATAAAGCAATGCGCCAATGATAACTGCTACAATTATTTTGTCGCAGATAATCCTCGAAAAATATATTGTAACAGTCGGTGTGCATGGGCAGTAAATAAACGAATTCGGAGAAAAGGTTCTGGACAGTAATTACAAATGTTCAATACACACCGTTTAGTGTTGGAAGTTTTTGTTAAAGTGTAACTCAAGCCAACATGTACAAACATATGTATTTCATTTTTTCGGCTTTCGCTCAATCTCTCGCTCCTGCACCGCCTGTGGCAATTCCTGTTGGGGAATCTTTCCTTCCCTTCTAGCCACTTCCACCTGTTTTTCATGCAGACGTTTTAAAACAGACCTGCGCTTTTTTCCTTTCTTTCGTTTCCTGCGATTATTATGTAGACCGTCAACCATGTTGTAGTTGGCTTCTTCACCGCTCTCAGCACTGCGAATATATTCTCCGTTCTGATAGGACTTCTGCCAGTTTTCAAGTGGAGGAGAGGAATTGCTCAGTTGCAAATTTGAAGGCTGAAAGGATTCTTCAATCCTTTGGGCTGGCATCGCTGGGAACGCGCCATAAGTCCTATCATGCCTGTCTGGTTCTGCTTCCGGCTGTCGCTTTTGTTCCTGTTCTTTCTGCAAGAACTGTCGGATCTGCTGGATCACGTCGTCTGTAAAACCGTCATAGCTGTCAGCCGCGGCCTGGTTCCCATATTCGTCCACAACGGCAAAGGCGGCATCATTCCCAAAATCCTGATGCTGGAGCAGAAAAAAAGGCCTGCCGTCAACAAGAATCATATCCTCTGCCAGCCACATGCCTTTTCTACCTTTCAGAAGATAATCCGTTGTCCGGAGTGTTATGGTGCTCACATCCCCGCCGGAGCCTGCAACATTCGGTGATTTCTGAGAATCAGATTGCGATGATGGCTGAATAAAACCTGGCAGGCGGATGAATCCCGCCTGCTCCAGATAATAATATTGGGTGACGCCCGCCTGGTTTATGGCAATGACGTCACCCGTACTTACAGAGTGCCCGGAGAAGCTTTTGGGCCGTTTTTCATTGAGCCGTTTCCGGATTATATCCGGATCATCACCCGGAAACAGGGGGGATATGTAAACGAGGTCATAATGGTCTACGGTTATGGCAAGGCCATGTTGCAACATATAAGCATAAGCATGGAATCGGTACGGACGGTACTGGCGGTCTGCTTTCATTTGATAGACGGAAAACTGATCCTGAGCCATATTTTCTCGCACGCCTGATATCTCCTATAATCCCCGAATCAATGATTCAATTGCATCAGCCAATGACCAGGGACTAGCGGGCTTCTGCTGAACTCCCTGGTCAGACATCTTCTGTATCAGAAGACCTGGAGAACAGAATTTTATTAGATGCTGATGTCATTTCTGGTATGGGGACGGTTCTGTGCTTTCTGCTGTTCCTGTCTACCGCCATCTGCCGTCCGGACCTGCTCCTTCTTCTCCTGGAGGGCGCTAAGGACAGATTTCCTTTCTGATTTGGCGGGTTTTACTGCCAAACGGCTGTCTGAAGCCACATGTCCTTCTTTCTCCATTTCAGACACTGACTGCTTTTCCTGCAACCTTCCTGAAGCTTCTTCCTGCAGGGAATCGATGCCCTGACTTCTCACGCTCCAGGCACCGATGCCTTTATCCGGAGCGGAAGCCTCTAGTTCAACCTGACCCTTCTCTGCGATTCGCTGTTCGTAGTCTGACGCCAGTTCGAAAACCTTTTCCTGTGCGTCGTAATGATACACCCTGTCGGAAAGCTGCTCCTCAGGACTGACGATCGCCGCGTTGATCTCCTGAACCATACTTTCCATTTCCTGGACATTCACCTCCTCATCATTCCTCAGGAGAAGGACCTCATGGACAGATGAAGGAAGGATATAGAAGCTTCCGCCAAGCTTCTCTGCCGCCTGATCCAGGAATCCGGGGATAGCGATGACACTGGCTCCATACAGGGCGTCTCTGTTGGTAGCCAGGAACAGGCCACCTTCCGGCTCTGAATCGTCGCCCATAAAGTTCATATCCATTACCTCAGCAAGGGACTTCAGGATCGGAGGCTCACCGGCAATGGCCTGTTCAAACACATCCTTTTGGAACTGGTCCTGGCTGACCCCCATGCTGCTCAGGAGCTGGTTGTCGACGGTAACCACCCCAATGTCATGGTTTCTGTCCCTTCCGACATTAAGACGATAAATAATGGAGAGATCCGCCATGTCAAAATGCGGGATATTCTGAAGATATTCCGTGTTTTTCTCCCTTGAAACCGCCTCCATCATGACATTGCTGCAGAGCGACTCATAATCTTTCAGCCTGCTCATGTCAACATCGGGTCTCTTTTCGAAGGCATCTGTGGCCTGTTGCTGCACTAGGTCCGCGATCTCATCCACAGACTTCCCACCCAGGTACATCTTGTAATGCTTATCCATGTTGATCGTCACACCCATCCCGACCTGCTGGTCTGATACCTCTATCCCACGATATGACATTCCATTGGCTTTTTCCACATCCTTCACTTTCACTCGGAACTGACTGCTGAAAGGATTCTGGACCGCCTGCAGCTTATCTACCATCTCATCCAAAAATCCGTAATAATCTCTTTCTGCCATCTGTTTATCTCCTCGATATTTATAACAATGTCTCTTTTCACCGTTTTTAAGTTCTATTGTGTTCGTCTTTTTAATATGTCTTTTAACATTGCCTTGGCTACGGCACCTCAGCTTATTCTTTGTACCCTGCTTTTTTACGCCTTGTACAGTTCTTTGGTCCTGCCAGCTGCTTCAAGGATCCGATCCCTATAGGCCTTTGCCCGGGCATTGGCAGTGCCTTCAGTCTCGCCTATGATGGAAGGGGAGAGCTGGATATCCAGGCCTTCCATTACCAGATCTGTAAGAACATAATTCCCTTCCTGGGCTGTTCCGATCTCTGCCGCCATTACCGCGTTTCCATTTCCCGTAATGTCACTCATAATGCTGTACCTCTTTCCTTTCTGTTTGCTTTATCTATTTGCCGGGCAGGTTCCTGTAGGCTACTGACGCTCTGGGTCTGGGCTTGTTTCTGCCGCAGGGCCGCAAGGACAGAGTCCCGCCGCCGCTCCGATTTTACGGAGGCCTCCCGGGATGTTCCATTTCCGATGGATTTTACCGGAGCAGTTTCTGGTCGGCTTTCTTCACGGTTTCCTGTGTGCTCTTTTTGTATTTCCTGCTGCAGAAACTGCGGGACTTCCTTAAAGCCCAGACTGTCAACGTAATAGGCCTTTTCCACGCCATTTTCCTGAAGGACGACAACATCGCTGACTGACATGGAATGGCCGCGAAAGTCGTCTGGATGAGCGATATTGAACTTTTCAAACAGGCCGTCCAGGACTTGCTGTGCCGATTTTCCATTTTCTGTATCGTCAAGGCTTCCCTCATAGACTGCCGAATATGCGTCGGAGATGACATCTTTTCCATCTGACTGGAGTGTGGCCAGGTTTTGGAACATTCTCTCATGTCTGTCAGGCAGGTCATCCCTGACCTGGTATATCCTGTAAGCAGAAATGCCGTTTTCCTTTCCATTTTCGTGGGCGGATACATGCTCCGAAAGATTCTCCCTTGTTTCTGTCATTTCCTTTTGCAGATCCTGTAGCTGGTACTCAACACTTCGGATCACCTGTGATGCCGTTCCTCTGATCTTGTTTCCAGATTCACGCAGTGCCTTCAGATCCTGGCCGGTAGACCAGGAATCCAGGGAGGGAAATGAGAAATCAGAAGTATCGATGCCAAAGTGATCGCAGATGATATATGCTGTGCTCGCCGCCTCCAGTTCCCTTGTCTCTTGTGTTTTATCCGCAGATCTGTTTCCTGCCTGCTCCTTATCAAGCAAAAGCTGTTGTGAAACCTCCCGAACAGCAGCTTTCAGCATATCGCCCGGCTCCATGTCTTCCCGGATCACAATCTTTCTGCTGACTGCATCATAGAAGCTGTCGGGTCCTTCCGGCATTTCCGCATAGCGAACCTGACAATGGCTGATGTCCCCAAGGCCTGCCATGAAAGCATCGAATCCCTCTTGTGTGCTTGTAAGCTGTCTTAACTCCATCTGCAGATTTTCGGGCACGGGATTGCCCTCCGTCTGTCCAATGTCGAAAATCGTAGATGCCCGGAAACGCTGTTTCCACACCACCTTGGGAGTCGCGTCAAGCTGCCCATACTCGTTAAATACGGGCTGGCCTGTGTTCGGATCTGTCTTTTCTTCCTGTACTGTTTCTTTGACTTTTACCGGGGAGATGATCCGAATGCCCTTCTCACCCTTTTTAACGTGGCGGCCATATTTGAACTTCCAGGCATTGAAGCCGGCACACAAGGTGGCATCCGGCTTTTGCGCCGCGATCAGTACAGTATTGTTGAAACTGTAGGTATGGAAGCGGGACACGACCTTCAGATAATCCCGGTAGTTATCGTTGCTGAAGACTTTTCTAATACCTTCCTCGACCTGCTTCGATACATCGTCAAGAACCTGTTTTTGACGTTCTTCTTTTGTTTTGTATTGATGAGTTCCATCTGGCTCCTCTTTCCCTGCAGATGCTGCCTTCCCGGATCTCTGTGCCCCATATACTGCCGTTTCTTCCTGTACGACCCCCTGCATGATTTCCTGTGTGACCGCTTCGGACATCCTGAACAGCTCCGGATAGTTTTCCAGCAGGCTGTAGGTCTGTCCGGAGCCGCCAGCAACGATCACATGATCGACAAGCGGGAGATTCATCAGGTTTCCGATCTGATAAACCCTTTTGGTGAGGTTCATATCCTTCATGCTGGGAGTCAGGTCTCCGCTTGGATGGTTGTGCATCAGCATAATACGGGCCGAGTTGGACAAAATTGTACTCTTAAAAATGTTCTGGATAGGCACAATCGCCGTATTGATGTCTCCTATGCTGACAATGTTGAAATTGATCGGCCTGTTTTTTGTGTCCAAATTCACAACACAAATATATTCCCGATCCATCTGGGCAAGGACATCCGACATAACCTCGGCTGCCCGTACATCATTGGTGATTTCTTTCGAGCTGTAGAGGGAACCAGCCTCCGAAAGTCGGAGCCGTACCTGAACCTGTTTTAATTCATAAGGGCGGGACTCTGCTTCCGGGACGGCAGACGCCTGTCTGCCGGTTCCTTTGTTTTCTTCTGCCATAACAGCCTCCCATTCTCTATTAGATTTCTTTTGTTATTGGATTTCTTTTCGGCTTATCGAAATGCTTCTCAGAATACGGTAACAGTGCCTCGCGATAAATACGCGTAGGCGTTTTCTTGTGCGGATCAGGCAACTATTCCACGATGATATGAACCATTGTCCCGTCTTCAAGCCCTTCCAAAAGCTCCACAAGTTCCTCTTCGGAGTGAACATCTTCAATAAAACCATTCATATACGCATCTGCCGCCTCGGCTATTTCTCTCTGCTCATTCTCCATTTGTTCATTCTCCTTTGCATACTCCTCCACGTATTTGTCCCACATTTCTTCGTCTGATTTTCCAATCATTCAGTATTTTCCTCCTCTACTTATAGGCCCCGCAGGTTCCTTTTGTTTCCATGGATGATCTCTATTTGTCTATATATCTGCGTACTCCCTGTGCTCATAACTCAGCTGCCAAGACCTGCCTCTGTGGCATTGGCGGGGAAGATGCAGCTAGCGCTGATCGTGCCTGCTCTTTCTTTTCTGCCAGCCGTTTTGCCATGCTTATGGGATACGGGACTGCAGGTGCGGCAGCCAGGCCATGCCGCATTGTAGTTCTATCCTCCTTCCGGCCAGTTTCATTCTCTTTTGCATTACGAAGGCCTTTTTCATCTGAAACTGCTTCCGGGTCTTCCTCCGCACTCTCCACAGTCACCTCATCGATACCGACAGCATCCATGCTTCCATGTTCGTCAAGGTTGAGAAGGGCGTTGAGTTCTGTCAGACGCTCCAGCTTTTCAGCAAGTTCAGCCTCTTTTTCAAAAGGTTTCTCCACCTGGGCACGGGCAGTTTCCAATTGATCCTGCAGGGTTTCCAGCTTGCGCTGTGCTCCCTCTAGCTGGCTGTCGATACTTCCCAAGACGTTATTGAGTCTCTGAATGATGCCATAGGGATCCTTTCCTGTTTCGATGGGATAGCTACATCTTCCCCGGACAGTTAAGATAAACTTCTGTGAAAAGGTGTCAAAGCCGGCATCTATTGAGAACCCCATGTAGTCAGCAGCCTTTCCGGAAGCACCGGCCTTTCGCAGGGCGCTGCAGACTTCAAGAAGAGCAGTACCTGCCTCTTTTTTATCCGTGTAGGAAGTTCCGCCGACTTTCATTTCAAAATCTTCGTTTTTAGGTTCTTTAGATTGGTGAAAAGCCGCGTATGTCTTCTGGTCTGCTGTAAGTCCCGCTATCCGCTCTTTAACAGCGGCAATCTGCTGGGGGTAGGTTCTTGCGATGTCTGTCTCCAGACGGTATTTCTGGGCTGTGTGATTGGCTTTTAAGAGCTTCAGCTTCGATACCTGGATGTCGAGATCCATCTTTTCCCTGATGTGCGGGTTCCCGGTACAGAGCGCTTTGATCTCCGCATAGTTGAGTACTGCCTCATCCACGTCCTCACAGGCCCGGACCGGGGACTTGCTGGTCATGATCTGAGAGATGAACTTCTGCTTGTTTTCCAGCATCTGCCAGAGATAACTGTCGAAAGTCCCTTCTGTGACATACCGGAAAATCTTCACCTTGGGGTTATGGTTGCCCTGGCGGAGGATCCGTCCTTCCTGCTGTTCCAGGTCGGACGGTTTCCATGGGCAGTCCAGATGGTGGAGAGCGATCAGCTTATCCTGCACGTTGGTGCCGGCTCCCAGTTTGGGAGTAGAACCAAGAAGGACACGCACCTGGCCGGAGCGTACTTTGGCAAAGAGTTCGGCCTTCCTTGCCTCCGTATTCGCCTCATGGATGAAGACGACTTCTTCTTTCGGGATTCCCATGGCGACAAGCTTGTTCCGGATATCATCATAGACATTGAAGCTCCCGTCCGCTTTCGGCGTTGACAGGTCGCAGAAGACCAGCTGGGTCAGGCGGTCCTTTTTTGTCTCCTCCCAGACATTAAAGACATTCTTCACGCAGCAGTTGACTTTGCTCCCGGGATCATCCGGCAGCATGTCGTTGATCAGGCGCTGGTCCAGGGCACACTTCCTGCCGTCGTTGGTGATCCTGAGCATGTTGTCTATGGACGGATCCAGGTGGCCGGACCGAACTCTTTCTGCCCGCTCAGCAAAGGAAGCCACCATGTCCTTCTGGATCTGGCTGGGTTTTAAGACTTCATTGATGTATTCAGCCTCCGGTGTCGGGAGATCAAGCATATCCGCTGTTTGGACATCCGCCGTCTCCTTGAAGACCGAGATCAGTTCCGGGAGATTGAAAAAACGGGCAAACCGCGTTTTTGCGCGGTAGCCCGTTCCTTCCGGCGACAACTCGATGGCTGTTACCGTCTCCCCAAAAGAAGCCGCCCAGGAGTCAAAGTGCCCCAGGCCCATCCTCTGTAGGGTGTCGTATTGTAAATAGCGCATGACCGTATAGAGTTCGACCATGCTGTTGGAGACCGGGGTTCCTGTGGCGAAGGTAACGCCCCTTCCGCCGGTCAGTTCGTCCAAGTACTGACACTTCATAAACATGTCGCTGGACTTCTGTGCGTCCGTCTGGGAGATGCCTGCGACGTTGCGCATCTTCGTATACAGGAACAAGTTCTTGTAAAAGTGGCTTTCATCCACAAAAAGCCTGTCCACGCCCAGCTGTTCGAAGGTCACTACATCATCCTTCCTTGTCTGGTCATTGAGTTTGGCCAGCCTCGTTTCCAGCATGCGGCGGGTCTTTTCCATCTGTTTGATGGTATAGCGCTCGCCCCGCTCGTATTTGGCCTCATTGATCGCTGATGTGATGTCATCGATCTGACCCTGGATTGACGCAACCTGCCGTTCCCTGGAGAGCGGGATACGCTCAAACTGACTGTGGCCGATGATGATGGCGTCATAATCCCCTGTCGCGATCCTGCTGCAGAACTTTTTCCTGTTGGCAGGCTCAAAGTCTTTTTTGGTCGCAACAAGGATATTGGCTGCCGGGTACAGGCGCAGGAAGTCCGCGCCCCACTGCTCCGTCAGGTGGTTGGGCACGACATAGAGGCACTTCTGGGCGAGGCCGAGCCTCCTGGACTCCATACCGGCGGCGACCATCTGGTAGGTCTTGCCCGCACCTACGCAGTGGGCCAGAAGAGTATTGTCACCATAGAGGATATGAGCGACCGCATTTTTCTGGTGCTGCATGAGGGTGATCTCAGGCGTCATGCCCACGAACCGGATATGGCTGCCATCATACTCCCGGGGGCGCACGCTGTTGTAGATCTCGTTGTACTTGGCAACAAGGTCCTCTCTGCGTTCCATATCCTGGAAGATCCACTCGCGGAAGGTGTCCCGGATCAGTTCCTGCTTCTGCTGGGCCAGCATGGTCTCCTTGCGGTTGAGGACGCGCCGCTCGGAGCCGTTTTCGTCCCGGATGCTATCGTAGATCTTGGTATCCCGCAGGTTCAGGGCATCCTCCAGAAGCCTGTAGCCGTTAACACGGGATGTTCCAAAAGCATTCCGGACAATGGTATTCCCCAGATCACGGGTCTTACCGGTCACCTGCCACTGGCCGGTGATGGCGGCATATTTGACCGAGATCTCGCTGCCCAGGAAGTACCTCGGGGTGTGGAAGGTCTCCCCCATAAACTGCGTGATGTAGGCAGGGTCGATCCAGGTCGCGCCGAGCCTCACTTCGATTTCGGAGGCGTCCAGCTGCCTGGGCTGAACCTTTTCCAGGGCTTCCGCATTCACAGAAAAGCGTGGATTTGCTTCGGCGGCAGCCTTCGCTGTTCTCAGCTTCTCACGGACGTTGCCCGACAGGTATTCGTCCGAGGTTTCCCAGTTCCCGTTCGAGGGGTTTTCAAAGATGATGCCCTCCAGGTCCCGGATGATCTCATCCCTGTCCTTGCCGCAGAGCTGTTCCATGTAGGCGAGATCCACCCTGGCTTTCTCCCCGATGGAGACAGCCAGAGCCTCACTCGCAGTATCCACGGAAGTGACCGGCACAGCCCGGCGGATCGTCCTCTTGGTGAAAATATCCGCCTTCCGCTCCAGCTCCCCATGTTCATCCAGGATCTCGAGGGAGCACAGGAGACAGTAAGAGGAATCCTGGGAAAAAGCCCGCTTGTTTGCCGTGCTGCTGATCAGGCCGAATCGTTCCTGAAAGCGGTCATAGTCTGTGCTCAGCTTTTCCTGCAGTGCATGGATGGACGCGTCGTCCGCGTCCTCCATCTGCAGATCAAGGAGGCGGCGGGTCGTATCACGCAGGCCGATCATCCCGCGCACCCGGTCCGCTGTCACTGCCGGCAGGTCAACAGGATCCATCCGGGAGTTTTCACGGAAATAGATTTTGCCCTCCACCTCCGTAAAAGAATAGTTCCGGACAGCCGGGTCTGCCGGGATGCTCCTCACGGACTCCTGAATAAGGTCGTCATCGGTGATCTCGGCTTCCGTGATGCTGCCTTCGATCCTGCCAAGGGCCTCCCGCAGACTGGTTTCCAGGTCTCTGTCCTCAAAGGGCAGGACCGTTGTTTCCTCCTGGCCGAACTGGTTGGTTTTCTGTTCCAGCTGCCCCAGGACCATCTCCGGATGCAGGGCAAAGTAGGTGTTGATCTCATGACCGTCCGGCGTCTGGGAAAGATGTGTCCATTCCGGCATCTCCAGGACTGCCCGGTCCCTTTTCTGGAAAAAGAGGATGTCAGCCACAACATTCGTGCCGGCATTTCGCCGGAATGCATTGTTGGGAAGGCGGACGGCTCCCAGGAGGTCTGCCCGCGCGGCGATATACCGGCGGACCGATTCTCCGCGCTTGTCCATGGTGCCGCTGGAGGTGATCACCGCCACAACACCTCCGGGGCGCACCAGGTCCAGGGACTTGGCAATGAAATAATCATGGATCAGGAAATTCTGGCGGTCGTAGCGGCGGTCGGCCAGCTTATAGTTCCCAAATGGAACGTTCCCGATGACGGCATCGAAGAAGCTGTCCGGAAACTGTGTCTCCTCAAAGCCCTGGGCTGCGATGGGATTCTTCTGGTAAAGCTGCCTCGCGATCCCTGCGGAGATCCCGTCCAGTTCTACGCCGTACATCCGGATGTCCTGCATGCTGTCCGGAACCATGCCCATAAAATTGCCGATGCCGCAGGAAGGCTCAAGCACGTTGCCGCCCGTAAGGCCCATCCTCTCCAACGTCTCATACATGCTCCGGATCACCATGGGCGGAGTGTAGAAGGCATTCAGAGTCGAAGCCCTCGCCGCGTGGTATTCCTCCTCTGTGAGTATTTCCTTGAGTTCCGCATACTCGGCTGACCACGAAGTATTGTTCTCATCAAAAGCCTGGGGAAGGCCGCCCCAGCCGACATAACCGGAAAGAACCTCTTGGTCCGTGGGCGTTGCCTGTGCGTATTCCGCCTGCAGCCTTTTCAGGGTGCGGATCGCCTCCAGGTTGGCCCGGAACTTTTCTTTTGGGGAACCTGCGCCGAGGTCATCGTCGGTGATCCGGTAATTGATGGGGGCGGAGGCAGCGAAAGGCGTCTGCGGGACTGCGGTTTCTGTAGATTCTGCAGATTCCTCGATGGGCATTATGGCATCTGCGGGTACATCGATGATTTCCCCGCCGACAGTTTCTATGATGTCATCGATAACTTCGCCGCTGGATGTATCTATGACATCGCCTGTGAGGGTTTCAGTGGCTTCAAGAGTTTCAGCCTGGCTGGAACTTTCTTCCGGAGCCGCAGGCAGCACATCGACGGCATCTGCATCCGCCTGGAATTCTTCTGGCAGGTCTTCTTCACGGATCTGGACAAAGCCATTCCCGTCCCCGCCCGGTTCTGCCTCCCATCCATTTACCAGGCTGAACAGGGACATCTGCTCAGCTCTTCCAAGCACATCCGCCTGGGTTTCCACCTTTTGCGGGAAGATCGTATAGAGTCCCTCCGCGTACTGGTGGAGGGTGGTGAGGATCGCGGACCGCTGTTTGTAACGGTCTTCGGTGGCAGGAAGGGCAGTCAGAACTTCATCCATGCGGGCAAGCATTTCTTCCAGGCCGCCTTCCTTTTCCATGCCTGCATAAACCGCATCCCTGATATGGTACAGGTCGGTTTCCTCCGGCCATGGCCGTACAATCTCCTCCGGAAGGCGGCTGTAGAAAGATACGATCTCAGAAGCCATCTGCCTGCGCTCATAAGCAGGCATTTTTGCATAATCCGAGGCCTTCAGGTATTCATTCCTGTCCAGGAGGTGCTCGATCCGCTGCTCGACCTGGTTCCAGCGCAGTGTGACTTTGCTTGCGGGATCAGTGATATCTCCCCTTGTCAGGGTAAGTCCTTTTCCGTTGTAGTCCGCAAATGAATCATCCGCTCCGGAAAGGGCATGGCTCTGCCCGCCGGTCCCGTAGCGTTCGCGCAGGAAATCTGTCCTTTCTTTCTTGTCCTCGTGGTTCAGGAAGAAAGAGTAGATCGCAAGCCGGCCGTCCTCATAGACGGCATGGTTGGAAAGGAAGCTGTCGATCTCATCCTGGGTGATGAAAGTAGGCAGATCCGTTTCCCATGTGAAGCCCTCCCTGGCAGCATAGGGGACAGCATCCTGCCTGAGCTTACGAAACTGTGCAGCGACAAGGTCTGGTTTGTAGAAGTTGAACCGCATGACTCCAGGATTTTCTTTATAGGCCAGTGCAAGACCATCCAGGCGGTCGCACAGGTCTTCCAGAAAGGCAGGATCTGCCAGGCGGGAAGCCACGTTTTTTTCAACATCCTGGAAACCGCCCCGGAAGATAGAAGAGTCTTCAAACACGATTTCGCTGACTCCGTCCGCGAGGTCCCTTTCCATGTAGGCGAGCACGCGGGCGTGCTCCAGCATGGCATTGTCCCTGGCAGCGTCCAGAACAGCCTGCGGTGCATACTCGCCCTGCCGCAGCAGTTCTCCGATCCTTCCGGCGACATCTTCCCAGGACAGGAAAGCCTTGTTCATGAGGTTGTCTTTTACAGTGTGGCCCTCCGCGACCTGTAGACCCAGTTCATCGAACCAGACGGAGTACTCCCTGCCGCCGATCACAATGCCTTTGCCGCCTTCCCGGTATTCCTTTTTCAGAAAGCTGATATGGTCTTCCATGGACCGTCCAGGATCTGCCATGTAGTCGTAGATGATCCGGAGCTGGCTCCGCTCCTGGTTGCTGCCGGTCCGCAGGATGGTATCAATCACATCTGCCTCGATGGGGATCTCCCCCGCATAGAGGGCTGCCTGGCGCTCCTCGATCGCACGGATCTGTGCAGGGACAGAAGGAAGTTCCGGTAACGACAAAGCGGAGGCCATCTCGGCCTCCGCTTCGGTCATAGGATCATCTTCAATTTCTGTACTGTCTGTCAGCTGTACACCAACTCCTCCAAGACGGTCTCCTCGGCGATCAGGTTCAGCTTGTTCATGTGCTGCACCCAGCCCATCTGGTCCTGTGCTTTGTCGGGCGCCGGATGTTTCATCAGGAGCTGGTTCACGATCTCGTCCAGCCTCGCTTCCGCGTCCCGGTCCACCTGTCTCAGGTGCTCCTCCAGCTTCCCTGTTATCAGCAGGCCCGAATAATGCACGCCCCTGTGTTCCTTCAGGTAGGCCTTCCTCAGCCTCCCGTATTTCCCAATCGGCTCTTCCGATCCTTCCGCCATGTTCCCGATCACCAGATTCGGGAACAGGTAATCGCCGTTCCTGTGATATGTCAGTTCCATTTACACGCCCTCCTTCTTCCCTGGCTTCTACTTCAGCTGCTTCCCGTGACGGTGTGTTTAACGAAGTATACTCTTGTACTACCTGATTCTCAACCTCTTTTTTTGTGCTTTCCAGGATCTCTTTTTCCCTGTCTTCCAGAATGAATCTGCGGACTGTCCTGCCGATATCCATAAGGACCGGCTCGGCCATCTGATGGGTACCTTCGCCAAGTACGTTCAGGACCTGCAGCCTGTTGTAATCCGTGATCCCCGCAAAATCTGCCTCGTCGAGGATAAGTGTCGCATCCAGGCCGCACCGGGTCGCCAGAGTATAGAGCGTGCTGCTATAGAGGATGTATTCCAACTCGGCCTTCACTGTTTCCGGGGGGAGGCCTTCCAGATAGCTGCCTGCAGACTGATCCAGGACTTCCCGCCACAGATCATCTATTCCTTCCTGCGCTGACCTCGAAGCAATCTCCTGCAGGGTTTCCAGAAGATCAATGGGCATCCGGTCCTCCAGGCCGTAGGTCTCCACCAGATGGTCAACCATACGATCCCTGTATTCTTCCTCCAGATTCCACAAAAAAGGCGTCCTTCCTCCCCGTACCATGTGCGTGTCACGGATATCAAAGACATATCGGAGCCTGGGCTGGTCACCGCGCTCATCAATAAGAGCTATTCCTTTAGCTCCCCGGTTGACCCAGCGGTTCATGCTCCGGTTCCAGACGTCCAGCTCGGCACAGGCAAAAGCATCAGGCCGCTGGGCATGGATCAGAAGTGCGTCCCGGAAGGGATACCGGTACAGCCGCGCCGCTGTGTCCAGGTAATTCATCCAGTCTTTGGGCGAGGCGCTTGCCCGCCGGGCAGTCTCCTCCAGAAGGGTCATTATTTCGTTGATTTTTGCCATCCTTCTTTATTTTCCTCCACTAAAAAAAGCCCCGCGGGCACAGGGGAAACTGTGCCGACGGGGATAAAAAGTCGCGTCATTATTGATGATGTTTTGATGTTCGTAGTTTGCTTCTTGTTACATAGTGCTTTCCATATTAAATCACACGCACGGTTTTACACTACTCGGAATTCTGCTTCCTGTCAAAGTAATTGGTATTACGGTATCAGTGGATTAGAACTTAGATGAAATTATTATTGGGGTATGTTCTTCATGTGTGAATAAATGTGCCATTCATTATTCTGCTGCATTGTGCTTAAGAAATCTTAAGCAATCCAGAAACTCAGAAAGCCCCTCATGAGTACTAAAGAAGATTTTTATGTTTCTGTCCTCTAAAGACAGGAGAGCAAAAAAAGGATGAGTTGAATTTCTGGGATCCTCTCCGACAGTAAAGACGTTTGTTTTATTTGCCATAAACTGGTCTTTATCTGTTCTTATAGAGCCATCTGCACTGACACGGATCAAACAGTTACCGGCATATCCAAGATCAAGAAACCCGTTGTCTAATGGCTTGGGGTCATAGTATGTGACATCATAGTTGCATATAGACTCGAAAGGAAATACAGGGGATTCCTTAGACGATAGGGCCTCTAAGCTATTTTGCATGGGAAGCTCATTACTATCTATGATTGCTTTTCTTTTTTGCTCATTGTCTTTTGATGATGAATGGATGTCTTTTTTAAAAAAGCTAAACAAACGCATGAATTAATCTCCATCAAAGAAATAAGTGTCTGGATTATAGTCTTCCCGTAATTGTGCCTCCTGTCAAAGCATTACAAAACTACTCAAAAACAGCATCTTTTCCGATATATTCTCCATGACCTATTATTGCAATACTATTAGGCAAATCAAATACCATTTCCGTAGAATATGATTTATCATCAATCTTGATGGTCTTGCCAGATCCTGTTATACATAGTTCGTCAAAAAGGAGGACAGTATATTTTGAAACAGTAAACTGGTCTCGTATTCGGTTCATTCTGCTTTTCTCCCGTATCTTGTTCTGCACTTCCTGAATTCTGTTTCCTGTCAAAGCAAATCCTTCCCTGAGTTCCGGCCTTTTGCTGATTCTCTGTAAAAAGGACATCTGCCGTGGATACACTGCCGGTTCCGATCCGAGAATTCACAGGGATGGTATTTATAATCCAGTTTGACGTCATAATGACTGTTAATGTACTCGACACTGTGGCGGAAAGCGAGCATGGCGTCCCGCTTACAGCATCTGGGGCCATTGACCGCTCCGAGGGCGCTGATCGCTTCTGAAGTGAACCGCATATGTTCTCCCCATGTCCCGTCCTCTGAGAGTGGCCCGGTTCCATCTATGATGGCAAGTGCTGCCCCGATTGAAGAAATCGCTCCACAGACTCCCCAGAGTCCGCACATGGCACCCGGCATCCGCAGGCCCTGCACCAGGATTTGACTCAGCGCCTGTTCCAGATCAATTTTTCCACCGGCATTCCTGTAGGCAGTCAGGATACAGGCTCCATCCAGAACATGGTGCTCCGGTCCGTGCATGTTCATGTATTCCTTCTGTGCCATGCGCCGGAAAATCCGGGCCGGATCATTGCCCTCTTCCTTTACTATATCCTGAATGATCAGCATTGCTCTGTCTTTAAGCGTCATTTCCATGCGCATCCACGAAGCCTCCTTACGCGTCAGAAATATTCTGGAATGCTTCCGGCTTGAGTCCTGCCTTCAGTTATGGAGGTAGTCATGGTCTGAACCGTGATCCCCTCATATCTCTATTACCATTCCATCCACAGGACGAGCTGTACACGCCAGGCGAATTCCCTCATCTATCTCGTTCTCAGAGAAACGATTTCTGTCCGTATTAGAAGGAGGAGGCGGATTCTTCAGAAAGCGAACCCTGCATTTCCCACATCTCCCCATTCCGGCGCAGTTCACGTTCAGATCTATGCCTCTGCGCTGAAGCGATTCCAACACGCTGCGGCAGCCCTCTGTATTGTCAATTTTGATTGTTTTTCTCTCCACTTTGTCTCCTGACACATTTTTCCCGTCACTTCGTCCCTGTCATTTCTGGTCGAACACAATGTCCCTTTACTTATTCTCAACGAACTGGATCTGCACTCCATTTGGGTCTTTAACGAAAAAGAACTGTACGGAGGGATTCGGGGAAACAAGCGGGCTCACCTCCAGGCCTTCTTTAATAAGCTGGTCTCTGTAGTCCATCACATTCTCCACCGCAAAGCCTATGGAGAGATTGCTTACATCTGCGGCATGTTCCGGATCAGGAATAATCTCAATATTCGTTGCCCCCTCCGAGTCCGCAAGAAACGTGATTCCATTTCCGACGACACGCTGGATCTTCAGCCCGCAGAACTTCTCAAAAAAGGCAACAGATTCTTCCTTTTTTGCGCTGTGTATTGTGATGTGAGCAATATGCATAGAAAACCTCCCTCGATAAATGAATTATGGAACCCGGAATTCCGTCCCCCCCGCCAAAGTCTAACATCCATTGCTACATAAAGAGCTATCTGTCAGAAATTGAAGTACACTAATTCCAAATTTGTATTTATCATCATATCCAATACAATCATACCATAAAAACATTTGGGAAGTTTATTCCCATTTGCTCTTCATCTTCTTTTTCCCCTTTTTATCCCGCTTCGGGAATTCCAGGAAGTATTCGGGCTTGTCGTCAATGATCTCCATGATCAGCTTTGCGGAGAAGTACTTATCTTTCTTCGCGGAATACAGGCTGTCAACCTTCACTTCGCCATTTATGAGAAGCTGCGCAGCCATATCGTCATCGACCTGCTTTTTCATGGAGCGGAGGAAGGCAAGGTCTTTCCAGATGACAAAACGGCAGTCCTGGTTGGAGCAGAAATAGCTTTTGCTGCCGATCAGGACCGGGTTTCCACAAATCGGGCATGTACCGACTTCCTCAAAGTGTTTCAGGCAAAGGCGGTCCGCGTCTGACACATTCCTGCAGTCCATCAAAATCTGACTGACAAGCGCCCTGATTTCTGCCATGAAGGTTTCTGCATCGATACTTCCTTTTTCTACCTGGAGGAGTTTATTTTCCCAGTCTGCAGTAAGATCGGGGCTTTTGATGTAGTCCGGCATGACAGAGATCAGATCCATACCGTCCTGTGTCGCAAGCAGCTTCCGTCCTTTTCGCTCAACGTAACCACAGCTTATAAGGTGCTCAATGACTGACGCACGGGTAGCAGGTGTCCCAAGGCCCTTGCGCTCTGTTGCTTCATCAAAATCCGCTTTTCCCGCGTTTTCCATCGCGGAAAGCAGGGTATCCTCTGTGTAGGGACGCGGCGGCTCTGTAAACCTTTTTTCATAGTGGCTCTGCATGTCGCCTATGGACACGCCCTCCCTCAGACCGTCGGCAAGGAGGCCTGAGAAACCCTGTGCATTCCCGTCCTCCGGATTATCCTCATCCAGATAGTCTGCAATGGTTGTCTGCCTGTATTTCATAGAGTCGGGAATTTTTCCGCTGAAAGCTTTAAAGCCTTCCTGTCTGGTCCTTCTTCCGGCTGCATGAAAGAGGGTCTCTCCGCATAACAGCGCCACCTTTATATCGTCGTATATAAAGGGATCTGCAATGGATTCCATCAGCCTCATACAGATAAGGAGCAGAATGTTGGAAGGGCCTTCCGGGATCGATGCAGTCTCTTCACGGTCTTCGATGGCAGATGTCGGAAGGATGGCATGGTGATCAGATACTTTTTCATCGTTTACAAGCCTGTTGAATCCCTTTCCAAGAGGGAGCCCGCTGATGCCCGGGATAGTATTGTGGACAACTGATGCCAGCTCCTTTACGGAATCTGCCATTTCGGCAGGAATAAACCGGCTGTCTGTCCGGGGGTAGGTGATATATTTTGCTTCATACAGCTTCTGGGCATAATCCAGGGTTGCCTTCGCAGTATAACCAAATACCCGGTTCGCGTCTCTCTGGAGCGAAGTCAGGTCATAGAGTCTGGGAGGCTGCTTTGTTCGCGTCTGGCGGTTCACCTCTACTACTACAGCATCACTTCCGGAGCACTTTTCGGCAAGTGATCTGGCTTCTTCCTCATCCGCAATGTTATCAGATACAGCCCGGATCCCGTCCGCCTCAAGGATGACTTTGTAGTAGGGTTCTTTTTGAAATCTGTTAATAGCTTCCTGCCGTTCTACGATCATCGCCAGGGTGGGCGTCATGACGCGACCTATGATTAATTTCTTGAAATAAGTCCCCGTGTAAGCCCTGGTCCCGTTCATGCCGATCAGCCAGTCCGCCTGGGCCCTGCACTCCGCCGCGTCGAGGAGTTTTCTGTATTCTTCATCGTCCTTCATATTCTCCAGCCCATCACGGATGGCCTTGTCCTCGAGGGAATTGATCCAGAGCCTTTTGACCGGGATCCTGGATTTGGAGAGGGCATATACTCTGTGGAAAATCATTTGGCCCTCCCTACCACAGTCACATGCATTCAAAACCAACTCCACATCCCGCCGGTTGAGGAGGCCCTCGAGAACCCGGAACTGTTTTATACGTTCCTTTATGACTTCCACCCTCCATTCCTGAGGGATGATCGGCAGATCTTCCAGCTTCCAGTTCCCGTACCTGGGATCATAGGCTTCAGGAACTGCATACTCTGCCAGATGTCCCAGGCACCAGCTGCAGATAAACCCCTTGCCCTGGACATATCCGTTCATCTTTTCATATTTTCCCAGTACGTGCGCAATGGCCAGTGATACGCTGGGCTTTTCCGCAATCACCAGAAACATTTTGTCTGTATTCATTCTTTTCCCCTTTTCATCAAAAAAAATGCAGCTGCCTGTTTCCGGCAGCTGCTCCTTATCTGTAACTCTTTCTTCAATTCCTGCGCCAAGCGGCTTTTCCTTATTTTCCATGTCTGCTTCTTCCCATGTCTTCAACTTTGGACCATCGTGGTCTAAAGTTCCTGATTCCCTATCTGCTATCAACTTTGGACCACCTTGGTCTGAAGTTTCTGATTTTCCATCTGCTTCCATCTTCGGACCATCGTGGTCTGAAGTTTCTGCTTCTCTATCTGCTTCCATCTTCGGACCATCGTGGTCCAAAGATCCTGATTCTCCATCTGCTATCAACTTTGGACCATCATGGTCCAAAGTTTCTGCTTCATGATTCCTCGACATCGTCCTCATTCTCTGTAGGGAACCGGGTGTCAGAATACTCCATGTTTTCGCTTTCAACATCATCTTCCTCAAGGCTGGGCCTGTAGAATCGAAAATAGTAATATCCGCCTATGGCGCCTGCAGCCGCCAGTACGAGGAAGAGCAGCCAGCCCAGGCCTCCACCCTTTTTCTGCGGTTCGGGTTCCGCAGGTTCTTCCGGTTCTGCCACGGGCTCTTCAACGATCACGGGTTCCGGCTCCGGTTCTTTTTTCTCCTTCAGAAATTCTTCCAGGTCGTTTTCATCAATCGTGGACAGCATATATACGTTATCAGAAGATGACGCATGGTCTACGACCAGGTAAAAGGTGTTGTGGTTCTGCGTCTGAATTGCGTAAAAATCCTTGTCAGAAGAAGACCGGATCTCGTCAAGCACTTCACCGTTTCCCGGTTCGGAAAAAGGCTTTTCCGGTTCAGAAGGATCCCGATTGGAAGTACCTTCATCCGGCTGTGTGCCCTGGGCTGTGCTCGCTTCCTCCGGTTTGATCCATACAGTCACTGAGCTTTCCGGGCTGTCTACAGTATCGTTTCCTCCTGTCTCCTCCATATATACCCGAGCCGTGCTGCCCGCATCCATATATGCACATACCGGGAGCGACATTGCCCCCAGCAAAGCAGCTGTAATAAACGCTTTCAATACTGCTTTCTTCAATGCACTTATTCTTATCCTCTTATTTACCATGATTATTCCTTTCCACTCTTTCCAAATATATATGCCGCTCGTCAGAGCGGTACCTGAAGCTAATAATCTGTCCGATCGAAATCTATGATCTGAATTTACAGAGCTGTCAGTTTCAATTATTCTGATCGACATGCTGCAGGTTGTTTCCGATTATCGGTTTCCGCTGATTGTCCCGGCTTTCTGCGTCTTCCTTTTCCGCACGGACTTTCAGTTCCTGAAAAACAGCATTCAGCCGTTCCGCTAAATCTGAACCCTCCTGGACCTGATCCAACAGGACAGCAAGGTTGGAGCCATCCATTCCATAGTTTCGGAATGTTTCAAGAATTTCTCGTTCCTCTTCCTGACGAATGCTCTCATCAATAGTTTTCAGCCTCTCGCTAATACTCTCGTACTTCCTGAGTACATGTTTTCTTTTTTCAAGGAGCCTTCTGAGCTTCTCTGATTTCCTCCTGACAGGTCTGGTGTCTGTAGTCCCTTCCGCTTCAGATAGTCCTGTTTTAGTCAAATCTGGTCTTCTGATCTCATTATCTTCCACAGTCTCACCTCTTATGTGTTTCGCAAACAAGATTAAAGCAGCGATGCAAGAGCGCATAAGCGCAGAGCATCGCGTGGCTTTAATCGTGCATACAGCTTATATTTTTATATGGATATGTTCATATTTTAAGCATCTCTAATGTATCCTTCCAAATGCAAGAAAATGGGCGCGCCAGTATGTAGACTCAATCGATGTATATTGGATTGGCTCTCCGCAATGGATCATCATTCCATCTCCGACATAAATCCCGACATGTGTTGCGCCTGGTGCGTTATAGGTATTCTGGAAAAATACCAGGTCTCCCGGCCTTGCTTCCTCTGGTGAAACATAGGAGCAGTAGCTGCGCAAACCGTCCGCGGTTGTCCGCGGGACGCTCCAGCCATTTCCGCAATGATTGATCACCCAACATACAAAGCCTGAGCAGTCAAAACTGGTGGAGGGCGATGATCCTCCCCAGACATAGGGATAACCAAGATAGCGCTCCGCCTCGCGCAGCATCCTGGCAAACCGCTCATCGGACAGAGCCTCCGTGGGGACTGTGTAGCCAAAGTCCTGGCCCCTTCCCTGGTACCCGCCGGTTGCAGTCACATCAAACAGGTAATCGCGGTTTCCATTTGTGGCGTTATAGAGCAGGTACATGGGCGTTTGCGCATCCGTCAGATACCGTCTTGCAACAGAATCGAATCCATTATTCCGCAGGACAATATTCAGGATCTGCCTTTGCCGTTCTTCCACCACCTGGGTGATGGTCCCGGTCTCTGCATCAACGATTTCCTCCACAACGACTGTTTCAGACTCCGTACTGACGGAGGTGGTGATTGCATATTGATCCTCAAAAAGCTGCTGCAGGATCCCTGTCTGCTCGATCTGCGGGAAAGTAAATTCCCCATACAGGGTAGTCAGAAGGGAGATCAGCTGATATGGATTATGGAAGATCTCATCGATCTGGTATCGGTACTCGTCGTAACCCGGGTTGTCCTGTTCCATCCGCATGATCTCCGTATTCAGCCCGTCCTCAAGGGCAGAATATGCCGCCTCAGCCAGATATATGTCCGTATCCGTACTCGGATAGGTCGAACCTGTAAAGGTCGCCCCGATTCCCTGGATAAAGGATGCACAGGATGAAATGGACGCCGCAATAAGCAGGGTTATCACGCCTATAACAGCTATCGTCATGAGGAAATGACTGTTTCCCCCGCCTCCAACCATCCTGCGGATACGGCGCAGCGCCCTGGAAAAAATGCCGCCCGATTCATATGCCTTTCCACCTGCACCCGTAAGGGTGCCGCCGGCTCTCCTTGCTTTTTTATAGGCGTCCTTGTACCTCTTGCGCTGCCAGAAACGGTTGATTTCCACCGAGGATTTCTTCTTATCTCTCGCGATTCTTTTTCCGACATCGGCTGGATCATCTGATACCAAATCCTTCTTCCTGGAAGCTGCTGTTATGAGCCTTTGCTTCTCGTTCATTCTTTTGCGGACAGATTTACTGCCATTCGGACTTCTGGCAGAAGCCATCCGGACTGCACCTTTGCCAGCTCTTTCTGCCTGGTGGATTGCATCATTGGCTGTGCTGTCGCCGATTGCCTCAGTATCTTGCTGAGAGTCTTCTCTGAGCCTTCGGTAAGCATACCTGCCTGCCCCATAGGCCAGTTTTCCTGCTGCATGACCAGCCATGGCCATGCCTGCGCCGCGTACCATGCCGGAAGACTCGTCCCCAAACATCAGCTTTGATTTCTGTATAGAGGCAGACAGTGCTTCCGCACTATTTTCTACACCTGGAGCTGAATTGCCTGACGAATGCGAATAACTGCCGGTTCCCGGCCTGATGTCCTCTCCAAATGAGGAAAAACCTTGTCCCTGTGCAGCCTGTGCCTTTTGAAAGCCCTGCCGTACCTGGTCTTTACGGATCTTTCGATGAAGGTCTTCTGATGAGATCCCGGGCAGATGATCATCCGGCAGAGTTGAGTTTATTCCTGCGCGGGATTCATCCGAGAATCCATCCGGTCTTTCCCCTGAAGCGGAATCCTGTTCCCGGTATTCTTCTGCCGCTTTCCGCCGGTTCCGTGTTCGCTCATTACTATCGGAGTTCTCACTATGATCGCGGTTGTTGAAGGGATCACCGGGTTCATCATTCTCAGCGCGGTTATTCCGAATATTTGTATATTCTTCCTGCCTGGAGCCATTTTCTTTCTGATCTCCCAAATAAGGAGATTCTCTGGTGTCTTCTTTTTCTGGATAGGGAGTATTGCTATAGGACTTGAATGGCTCCTGGTTTCCGGAGCCGTCTGCTTCCCGCTCTCTGAGATCTCGGCTTCGATGAAACCGTCTGCTACCTGTATTACGGTTGCTTGATCGAGAGCTGGAGGCAAATGTATTCTGAACTGAAAGATCTTCCCGCTTTCCGGAATCCGATCTGCCTTCAAAGGTGATTTCCCTTGTGCTTTCTTTTGAAGTTCTGGATTTTTCACCGGTACGGACATTTTCCTCGACAAGTCCCGTCCGCTCCATCTTTGCTACTTTCCGGTCCTTTGCCTGATACCGCTTTCCCGCCATCGGTTCAATCACCTCCCTGATTTTTCAAAAAAAAGACCGCCTGCATGATGCAAAACGGTCTTTTTCATATGCTATGTTGTTATTAATGCTGGTTCGTCTCCTCGAAATATAGGCAAACTGGAAGTTATCCGTTCCAGCGCGTTAATACTCATCAAAATACTTTTGCAGAGCATCAACGAACTGCCCTATATGAATCCCGTCAACAAAAGAATGATGCGCTTGGATTGAAATCGGAATCAAGATGCGTCCACCTTTCTCGTAATACTTCCCCCAATCAAACAGAGGAGTAGCGTTGTCCTTCTTGCCAGAGTTAGTGTGCGAAATGTGCGTATAAGTCACCCATGGCATGGGCGAACATTGAAACACATCATTTCCAAGAGGGCCGGTAAAATACTCCTGCTGTTCTTCAGCTGTCTTTGATGCCAACGCCACATATTGCGAAAGATTATCGATGAACGGAACATTGACAACCTTAAACAATTTTGTTTCTTTGTTAAGATAGGTAAAGGCTGTATCGATTCTCTCGTAAAGCACGACTTTTCCATCCAAAAATCTGTATCTTAATGCTTCGACTTCATTTGCGCATTTACAGATTGCATAGACCATCGTCAGAGTAAAAGACAGTTTTTCCTCCTTGATCCTGTTCTTGAATTCAGTAATGTCAGCTTCAAAAGTCACACAAAATGCCGGTTCTATACTGTTCCGGAAAACCATGCAATGCATAGCCCTTTCCCATGTTGATTCATCTATTACTTCATATCTGTTTTCCATATACTTGCCCTCTCAAACAAATACCGATTCAAACTGTAAATTCAATCTGATTGTTTTCTATGGCAACCACACAGCTCTCATAATATCCATCACCAGTTGTTCTCGGTCCGCTGACAATATGGCAGCCGTCTGTTTGAAGTAACTGAGTTATTTCATCAACACGTTCCTTACTGCCTACTGAAAATGCAATATGTATCAAGCCTGTTCGATTCAAATGTTTTTCAGCATCCACCATATCCGGTTTATTCATAATTTCCAGTCTTGCGCCATCCTCAAAAGTAATGAAATATGAACGGAAATCTGTTTTTTTATTATGATATAAATCATTGGATTTTCCATTAAGATACTTAACAAAAAAATCTCTGGCTTTTTCCAGATCATTAACATACATTGCAACATGTTCGATTTTCACACATTCTCCTCCGCAATCAGAAGTTATAGTTTCGAAACCACCCAGGCAATCAGAACTGCCAATACCGGAAATCCTATTAATGTAGAGACCCACTTGCCGACCAATGTCTTTCCATATATGTATGGCATCATATCTTCTGTGCCGGGAATGATCCATGCCTTTGTTTTTCCAACCCAGTACCAGTCGATAAAGAGTCTGTCGAATAACCCAGAGATCAGATAGATCACAGTCATCTGGACAGCAGCTGTCTTAAAGTCCGGTGCACCGTTCACAATGTAGACCATAAGCGGCACAACCAAAAGCTGTGGTACAAGAAGAGCAATAAAGGCGGTCATCCTTCTCTTATTTATCGTTTCCCGCGTGGTGAGCCCCAGTTCTATTGCTTTATCCTGTACTTCTTTTTCATAAAAGAAGACCATACCAACCGGTCCGTTTGCTATGCCCACAACACATATGATCAGCAGGACAAAGCACATTGCAACGCCTTCTAATACAGCCATTATCATTCCTTATATTCCTTCCTCCCATCAGTTCTACAATCTGGAAGTTATCTGACAGACTGCCATTCCTCTTTGGAAAGGCATGTTATGTGTTCCGTTCGGAGAACGCCCTCTATGGCACAGGGCACATTATAGGCCGTATGATGATAATGAAAACCGCACTTCTCCTG
>Ga0256405_10001983_pt1 | contig 50845 bp, 50 predicted proteins | sample RumenRJG_02DNA_FD_189096 | JGI IMG/M metagenome (GOLD analysis project Ga0256405, IMG submission 189096) | Bovine rumen microbial communities from Lethbridge, Alberta, Canada - RJG_02 | ecosystem: Host-associated > Mammals > Digestive system > Stomach > Rumen | place: Canada: Alberta...
AGGGCTTCACTCCTAGCTTGTTTTCTCGACAATCTCAAGTATACAGGAAAAGTCCTGTGATATTTTATTTCTTTGGAACTTTCTACTTTACTAACCCACTGGTTCTATGGAAGAGCCATTATGAATTGTTCATTCTGAATTAAATTGGGGCGCCCCGTGAGGAGCGCCCCATAGGGGTTAAAAGATCATGTTTGTTTTGAGTGATTATTCCGCGGCGGCCGCAGCAGCAACCTTCGCGTCGATTTCGGGCTGCCACAGAGCGCAGTCATAATCGAACAGGGTCTGATAGTCGAAGCCGTCCAGCTGGGTGATCATTTCGTCCCACATAGCTTCGAACTCGTCGTCAGAAGCGCAGAAGAACAGGTTCCAGGTGTATTCGCACAGGCACTTGTTGACGTCGGTACGGATGGCAGCGATGGTGTTGTCGTCCGCAGCGGGGGTGAAGTCAACGCTCGGGCTGGCCAGCAGCTTGCCGTTCTTCTTCATCCAGTCAACATCGTCCTCAGCGTCGAACATTTCGGACCATTCCTTCTTCATCTCGGTCATGGTCATGTCCTTGTAGGACTGCCAGTACTTCTGGGCGAAGCGCTCGCCGGTGGTGGGGTTCACGCAGATGGAGGAAACGATCCACTGGTTGATGGCGTTGTTACCGTCGCTGAATCCGCCGCCGCCGAATTCGTCCGGCACGGGCAGGTTGTCCATCAGGGCGTTGTCCTTGTAGGGCACGAACTTGCCATCTTCGCCGATGGTGTAGTTCAGGCCTTCGATACCGTTGTGCTGGAAGGTGACGCCTTCGGGGCTGGCATACCAGTCAAGGAATTCCATGATCCGGTCATACTTCTCGCCTTCCACACCGGCGCCGATACCGAACATACGGTCGGAACCGTAGTAACGGTCAGCGTCAGCATAGAACTGCATATCGCCAACGGGGATGAAGCGGAAAGCGGTACCGGCGTTCAGACGGTCCACGCTGTTCCAGAAACCAACCTGCCAGCTGTACCACATCACGTCCACGCGGCCGGAGGACATCTTGGCGCAGGCGTTATCCCAGTTCTGGGTGCCGGAGTCCGGATCCACCAGACCCAGCTGATAAGCCTTGTTCAGGAACTTGGTGATTTTGTAGTAGGCGCTGTCGCGTTCATAGAGCTTGCTGAAGGTGTTGTCGGGCTTCAGCATGGCGCTGCCCTTCAGCTTTTCGCCGTACCAGGTGGTCAGCTGCACAACGTTGGCCGGACCGACCATGTTGTCGTTGCCGTCCCAGTCGGGCCACAGGGAGAAGGGATAAGCGGGATCATCCTGTTCGTTCTTGGGATGGATCTCATGGATCTTCACCAGAGCGTCGAGCAGGTCATCCAGGGTCTCCAGCTTCGGGGCGCCGATCTCTTTATACAGATCCCAGCGGAGCATGGGGCTGGAATAGATCACGTCATCGGTCAGGGTGCTGGGGGAAGTATCGGTCATTTCAGTAGGAATGCCGTAGTACTTGCCTTCTTCACCGGTCAGGCCCTTGTTGTAAACGTCGATCTGGGTCTTGAACTTCATGATGTTTTCGCAGCCGGGCAGCTTGTCGCTGATATCCTTGGCCAGGCCGGCTTCCACAATTTCCGGGAACTTGGATTTGTCCACGAGCAGGATGTCACCCAGATTTCCTTCTTCGGAACGGGTGGCATAGACGGTGTTGCCGACCACCTGGGACGCGATGATGTTCAGTTCGATGTTGAACCGATCCTTAATCACCTTGGCGAACCAGCCGCTCTGGATGCCGTTGTAGTTGGCGGCATCATCGTACACATCGATGACGAGGGGTGCTTCTTCCTCAGCCACCGCGCTGATGGTTACCAGGCTCAGGAGCATGGCAATTGTCAGCATAACAGACAGAAACCGTTTCATTGTTGAACCCTCCCTTTTAAATATGATAAAGACCTTCTGGTCTTTATTCCGAATTCATAATTCATAATTCATAATTCATAATTCAGAATTAATACTTTATTCACCAGATCAAAGATCTGTCCCATTTGCTCGTAACGTTTCATTATTTGTTGATATACATTCTCATTGTTCATTGTTAATTGTTAATTGTTCATTTGATCGGGCGGTTAAGGGCTTTAGCCCTTCACCGCTCCGATCATAATTCCCTTCGTAAAGTACCGCTGGAAGAAGGGATAGATCATCATAACGGGGAGCACAACCACAACCGTAACGGACATCCGGATGGCGGTCGCCGTGGCGGCGGTGGCCATACCGGCCATAATCGCGTTGGAGTTGGTGGTGTTGCTGACCAGGGCCTTCAGGCTGTTGGCCTGGGTGATATACTGCCACAGCTTGTACTGCAGGGTGTCCAGGTCCCGGCGGTTGGGCATCAGGAGCAGGTTGTCCTGGAAGGCGTTCCACTGGTTCACCGCCGCGAAGATCGCGATGGTGGCCAGGATGGGTTTGATAACCGGGAGCATGATCCGGAAGAATACCTTCAGCGTCCCGGCGCCGTCTATTTCGGCAGCCTCCTGCAGTTCCCTGGGAACCGATTCACAATAGGTCTTGCACAGGATGATATAGAAGGGCTGGATCACCATCGGGAGAATATAGCCCCAGAAGTTGTTGTTCAGTCCCAGGTTCCGCATGCACAGCACCCAGGGAATGATACCGGCGTTGAAATACATGGTCACGGCGATGAAGCGGAACCACAGTTTCCGTTTCCACATGGTTTCCCGGGTGAACATATAGCCCAGGAAGGCGGCGATCAGCACCGTGAGAGCCATACCGATCACGGTCCGCAGCACGGAAATCTTTGCCGCGTCCAGCAGGCCGGGAATACTGGTCAGCCGGGTATAGTTCTTGAAGTGGATCTCCATGGGCCAGAACAGGACCTTGCCGCGTTCAGAGAGGTTGTTGGCGCTGATGGAGTTGATAATGATGTAATAGAACGGGTAGGCGCAGACGAAGGCAAAGAACGCGTACACGATATAGGTGACCACGCTGATCACTTTGTCCCCAGGCCCCTGCCGGTCCATGGGATTGCGGTGCTTTATATGCCTTGCGGCAGTTCTCGTTGTCATACTCTTCTTCCCCCTTCCGCTTACACGAAGCCTTCCCCGCGGACCAGGCGGGAAACGGTATTGGTGATGAAGAGCAGCGCCACGCTCACGATGCTCTTAAGCATGCTGATCGCGGTGGACAGCGGATAGTTGCCGCGTCCCGAGGTGGCGATGTTATACACATACAGGTCCAGCACCTCAATGGACTTCTTGTTGAAGTTGTTCATGAACACGTAATACTGTTCCATGCCGTTGGAAAGGAAATTGGCCAGATTCAGCATGACGATCACAAAATAGGTGGGCAGCAGGCAGGGAATGGTGATCCGCCAGATAATCTGCATCCGGGTGGCGCCGTCCACCTTCGCCGCCTCGATCATCTGCTCATCGATGGCGGAAATCGCGGCCAGGTACATGATGGCCGCCCAGCCGGCATTCTTCCAGGTCAGCCACAGCCACATCCTGAACCAGACATGCTCCTTGGAGCTCAGGAAGGCGACGGGCTTGTCAATCAGCCCCAGGCTTGTCAGCACCGTGTTCACCGCGCCGGTGGAGCTGAGCACGTTGAAGGCCACCGAGAACACCAGCACCCAGCTGATGAAGTTCGGCAGGGTGGTAACCGTCTGCACAAACTTGCGGTAGGGCTTGCAGCGGATTTCATTGAGAAACACCGCGAAGATCATCGGGAACCAGCTGAAGGCCAGGGAAATGCCGCTCATGGCGAAGGTGTTCACCAGCACGCGGCCCACGTCCGCCAGGCGGACAGGGTTGCTGACAATAAACTGGAACCATTTCAGGCCCACAAAGGTTTCTGACGAAATAGGCTTGGGCGGCATATAGTCATGGAACGCGTAGATCCATCCGTACAGGGGATAATAGAACATGAATGCCGCAAGAATCAGAAACGGAAGGATATACAGGAATTCCACGTATGAACGGGTTTTCTTGCTCATCTCTTCACTTCCTTCCGCGAATCGTTTCGCTTTTTTTACTGTTTCAAAAAATATTTTGTGTTCCCTGTTCTGCTTTTACTTACCCTATATTTATAGCAGGAAGAACGTTCACCTACAACGCCTTTTTTGAACAAGTGAGGGACAAAATTTGCTTTTGGCAGTTGAAAAATATTTTCTTTTTGTTGGATTTGGTTTACAATAGGTCAGAACATACCGTATAATGTACCGCATGCAGGACAAAGAATGCAGCAAAAAACGGAGGTTTCCAGACTGTGAGTACTTTCTATGAGCAGCGCCCGGAAAAGATGTTTATCGGTGAGATGACCCACCATACCTTCCCCGCCCACGTCCATGCCGTGGCAGAGCTGGTGGTGGTCACCCGTGGCACCACCGTCATGACCATTGACGAAACGCCCTACCGGCTCAATCCCGGGGACGCGGCCGTTGTTTTTCCCCTGGTGCCCCACAGCTATGACGAAATGAGTGAGGACATCAACGGAATCACCGCCATCTTCCCGCCGGACATCATTCCGGAATACGCGGGCACCTTCCACGGCCTCCAGCCGGAAAGCCCGTTCCTGCCCGCGTCCCAGACCTGTATGGATCTCCGCCTCGCCGTCGGCCGGCTGAGCAGCCTGACCATGGAGAACGACCTGCCCCTGTGCGTCGCCTACCTGCACGTGGTCCTGGCCGGCCTGCTCCACAACCTCTCCTACCGCCCGGTCTATGACTACAGCGAGAAGGAACTGGGCCACCGGATCATCCACTATATCTCCGATCACGCCTTTGAGGAAATCACCCTGGAAAGCGCCTCCCGGGCTCTGGGCATCAGCGTGTCCCACCTAAGCCATTTCTTCTCGGAACGGATGCACACCAATTTCCGCCGGTTCATTAACGCCATCCGGATCAGCAAGGCCCGCCTGCTGATGCGGGATCCCAACATGACCCTGACCGAGGTCAGCGACGCCTGCGGCTATACCAACATGCGCACCTTCCGCCGGGCCTTCCAGGCGGAGCTGGGGTGCCTGCCCTCGGAACATCTCGACTCCCTGCGGAACCGGATCCTGGACGGCAACTCCAAGTACTGAAAAAACCGGACGGGCGTCATCCGCCCATCCGGCATATACCTGTCATGATTCATTATGAAGAAGCGGAACGCCCGCTTCTTTTTTTATCCTTTCACCGCGCCCTGCGTCAGGCCGTCCACAATCTGGTTGCTGAACATGCTGTAGACAATGATCGAGGGGATGATAGCGATCAGGATCGCCGGGAACATCTTTTCGTAGTTCGTCTGGTAGGGTGAAACAAACTTGGTCACAGCTACCGGCAGGGTCTTTTTGGTGTCATCGTGAATGAATACCATCGCCAGCAGCAGCTCGTTCCAGTTGCCGATGAAGGTCATCAGGCCGGTGACGAACAGGCCCGTCTTGGACAGCGGCAGGCAGATGGAATAGAAGGTCTTGTAGATGGAGCAGCCGTCAATACAGGCCGATTCAAGCAGCTCATTGGGGATGCTCCGGAAGAAGCCCGTCATGATATACACGCAGGTTGGCAGCGAGAAGGTCAGGTACGGCAGGATCAGACCCCACAGGTTATTGTCCAGTCCCATCCCCGCAAACCGCACAAACAGCGGGATCAGCACGCAGTGGACGGGAATCATCATGCCGATCAGGATATACATCATGGCTGCCCCGGACAGTTTCCATTTCATCCGGCCGATGGCAAAGGCTGACATGGAGCCGAACAGCATGGTAAAGATCAGGGTCACCACGCAGACAAACAGGGAATTCAGCATGGCGGTTCCCAGCTTACCCGCATTCCAGGCGAAGGAATAGTTTTCCCACTGCAGCACGGTCGGCAGTCCGAAAGGATCCTTATAGATTTCCGGGCGCGTTTTCAGGGATGTGATGGCAATCCACACGATCGGGGCAATATACAGGATTACCAGAATCGAGAACAAGACGTAAATCAGGACGGTGGAACTCTTCAATTTCGGCTTGTTTTCTTTAATCTTTGTTTTCGCGGTAACAGCGGTCATTGCAGACACCCTCCTTTCTTACATCTCGTAATTTTCAGTTTTAAAGACTTTGTTGATCACAAACGTGGACAGCAGGCACAACGCCACGAGCACCACACCGATGGCGCTGGCGTAGCCGTAATGGTTGCCGCCTTTGGAAGAGAATCCGGACCGGTACAGGAACGTGGCCAGCACGTCCATTTTCAGGTTCGTGGTTTTATCTCCCAGCATGGAGTATATCAGGTCGAAGAATTTCAGGGAGCCGATCGCGTTCAGGCTCATTGCGGTACCCACCATGGGCTTGATCAGCGGCAGCGTAATGTGCCAGAAAGCTTTTTTCTTTGTTGCGCCGTCGATGTAGGACGCTTCATACAGGGACTTGCTGATGCCGGAAATCTGGGCCATGTACAGCATCATGGACTGGCCTACGTACTGCCACAGGGCTACAAAGGCGATGACCCACATGGGCAGGGTAATAAATCCCTTGATGTCATACAGCCATCCGGGGCCTTTGATCCCTATACCGGCCAGCAGCGTATTGATACCGACCTTGGCGTGGAACACAAACGCCCACAGAAGGCCCAGGGCCGCGGATGAAAGCACGCAGGGCATATAAATGGTATTTTTGAAGAAGTTCCGTCCTTTGTTGATGTTGGTCAGGAGAGCCGCATACAGCATACCGAAGATCAACTGGGAAACGCAGGAGAAAACGAGGAAAAACAGCGAATTCTTGATGGAGATCCAGAAAATCGGATCCTTCACCATTTTGCTGAAATTGTCAAAGCCAATAAAGGAATAAGCGCGGGTCGCCTTATCGTAATCGCATAACGCGTAATAAAAGGACGTAGCTATCGGGACAAGCAGAATTGCCGTAAACAGAATCAGGGTAGGCGCCATAAACAGGATAATGGCGGTTTTGTTTCTCAGCAGTTTTTCCATAGTACTCCTCTTCAGATCTGTTTCAGATGCCCGCTCACGGGCTGCTTTTCAAAAAGGGCGGGGCTGCAGTAACAGCCCCGCCGATCACAGAATACTCTTATTCTGCTTTCTTTGCCTGCTCGGCGAAATAGTTCTGATACCAGTCCTGAACAGCCTGGAAGGCTTCTTCAGGGGTCTTTTCCTTCTGGAACATCGCGACCATCTGATCGTCGAAGTAGGAACCGGCGTCAGAGGACACCAGGGATTCATTGTAGAATCCGAAGGTGGCGGAAGCGTTGCTGAAGATCGCCATAACGTCGGCCAGTTGGGCAGGAGCCTTGTCCGCGTCATATTCAACCTTGGTCACCGGGATCTTGCCGCCGACTTCAGCGGTGTACTTCTGGGCAGTGTCATCGGTGAAGTACTTCATCAGGGCGATACAGGCTTCCGGATACTTGGTGGTGGAGCTCATCGCCAGGGAGTCAGACTTCGCAATGATCCGGTTAGGATCGTTCGCGCCTTCGATGGCCGGGAACTGGAACACGCCGCACTTCGCTTCGAAGTCGGGGTTGCCGCCGTTCATCTGGCCGATCGCCCAGGAACCCTGGATCAGGATCGCAGCGTCTTCCATGTACAGGGCGGTGGTGGCGTCATCGTTGGAGTCGCCGGCCGCGGTTTCCTGGAAGTACTGGGACAGCTCAACCAGCTTTTCGCCGGCAGCGATGGTCTTTTCATTGACCCAGCTCGCTTCGTTGGCATTCAGGGCCTTCAGGTCAACGCCTTCACGGTCGCACAGGTAGCCGGCCAGCATGGACAGGCACCAGGCAGTACCGGCGCTGATGGTGATGGGAGTCTTGCCGTAAGCCTTGATCTTTTCGCAGGCATCCAGCAGTTCGGTGTAGGTGGTGGGAACAGCAGCACCGGCCGCTTCGAAGATTTCCTTATTGTAGAACACGCAAGCCGCAGCAGTGTTCAGCGGGATGGCGTAGATCTTTCCATCGTAGGTCTGCTGAGCGAACACAGCGTCACCGGCGAAAGTATCTTTCCAGCCGTCCGCTTCCAGATATTCATCCAGGGGAGCGGCGATTCCGGGAGCTACGTAGTCAGTCAGGTTCGGGCCGGGGCTGACGATGAACACGTCGGGGGTCTTCTGCGCGTCAACCAGAGCGTTCAGGTCAGTGTAGTACGGCTCCAGCTGGGTGGTGATGGGGGTTACATGGTACTTTCCGGCGTAATCCTCATTGAACCGGTCAATCACCTGCTTGAATCCCTGGGTGATCAGGTCGGAGGACGCCTCGAGGTCATCCCAGAACATCCAGGTGATTTCCTGTACTTCTTCGGCACCGGCCAGGGATACCATGCTCATCAGCATGATAACAGCCAGTACAACAGACAACAGTTTCTTCATGGTTCAGGTCTCCTTTCAGAATTGTGAAAAATGTCCCCTGCACAGCAGGAATTGTACACATTATACTCTTCTGTACGAACACATTGCAAGCATTTTGGTATGAACTGGACAATATTTGACCGGTTTTTTCATGTATCCTTGTATTTCCTTGATTTCGGGCAGACGTAAGCTCGCCGTGCATTTTTCATTTATTGCGTTTTTGGCTTCATTATAAAACAAAGAAACAATAGCAGTTATAGCCTGAAGCTATAGCTCGTAATAGAATATCCCTTCCTCTGAAAACACAAAAAGGGCATCCGCATCCCTTCAAAAACTGATATAGTATTCTGGTCGCAGGAGCAGTCCTGGCTGTCCTGCGTTCATCTTATCATTCTGAATTCTTCATTCTGAATTCTGAATTAAAAGGAGGCAACTTTATGTCCCGCATTGAAACTCTTTGCGTACAGGGCGGCTATACGCCGAAGAACGGCGAACCCCGCCAGATTCCGATCATCCAGTCCACTACCTTTAAATATGATACCAGTGAGGATATGGGCAAGCTCTTTGACCTGGAAGCCTCCGGTTATTTCTATACCCGCCTGCAGAATCCCACCAACGACACAGTCGCGGCCCGTATCTGCGCCCTGGAGGGCGGCTCCGCGGCCATGCTCACCTCCTCCGGCCAGGCGGCCAACTTCTTCGCCGTCTTCAATATTGCCAGCGCCGGAGACCATGTGGTGGCCTGCTCCGCCATCTACGGTGGCACCTACAACCTCTTCGCCGTGACCATGAAGCGGATGGGCATCGACTTCACCTTCGTCAGCCCGGACTGCACGGATGAGGAGCTGAACGCCGCCTTCCGGCCCAACACCAAGGCGCTCTTCGGCGAGACCATCGCCAACCCGGCCCTGTGCGTGCTGGATATTGAGCAGTTCGCGAAGGCCGCCCACGCCCACGGTGTTCCGCTGATCATTGACAACACCTTCGCCACCCCCGTCAACTGCCGGCCCATTGAATGGGGCGCGGATATCGTGACCCACTCCACCACCAAGTACATGGACGGCCACGGCAGCGCGGTCGGCGGCGCCATTGTGGACAGCGGCAAGTTCGACTGGAACAGGTATGCGGACAAATTCCCCGGCCTGACCACGCCGGATGACAGCTATCACGGAATCACCTATACCGAGCGTTTCGGCCTGGAAGGCGCCTTCATCACCAAGGCGACCGCCCAGCTGATGCGGGACTTCGGTTCCATCCAGGCGCCGCAGAACGCCTTCCTGCTGGGTCTGGGCCTGGAGAGCCTGCACGTGCGCATGAAGCGTCACTGCGAAAACGGCCAGGCCGTGGCGGAATTCCTGGCCGGGCATGACAAGATCGCCTGGGTCAGTTACTGCGGTCTGCCCGGAGACAAATACTATGAGCGGGCAAAGAAATACCTGCCCAACGGTTCCTGCGGCGTGGTGTCCTTCGGCGTGAAGGGCGGACGGAAGGCCGCGGAAGCCTTCATGAAGCACCTGAAGGTAGCCGCCATCGAAACCCATGTGGCGGACGCCCGCAGCTGCTGCCTGCATCCCGCCAGCGCCACCCACCGCCAGATGAGCGATGAGGAGCTGCTCGCCGCCGGCGTCTCTCCGGACCTGGTGCGCCTCAGCGTCGGCCTGGAAAGCAAGGACGACCTGATCGAGGATATTGCGCAGGCGCTGGCAGCCATCTGATCGCTTCGCGGATCAGATAGCTGCAATGCAGAATTAAAAATGCAGAATGCAGAATGAGATACTCCGGCCAAACAATATACGGTTTCAGTATACCGTTCAATTCTGAGCCGTTGTGTATCTGATATTGACAACAGGAGTCCGAAAGGACTCCTGCTTTTCTGTTCTGCTCCGGAACTTCAGCGTGAAGAAACACCGTATCCGCAGAGCAAAGAAAATACAATTTATACTTTTTTGCGGACAAATCTTGCAATGCTTACAAAAACCATAGGTTTATTTATTCTTTTGGCCGTTTTTGTACAAAAATGTCCGTACATTGGGGTTGTTTTTCGGATTCGATTCCTGTATGATGTAAATGGTTTTCAAAACTAAAGAAGAAAGCGGAGCGCTTGCCATGAATCAGGACGTCTTGTTTTCGCAGTATCTGGAGGATCTGACGGACACAATCACGGATCTGGATCACTTCAACATTGAGAAAACATATACCATCCTGAGGCAGATGTGCATCGCGTTCCGTGTGTGCAAAGGCGTAATGGAGTATTACACCAGCGCGGAAGAGGAGCGCCTGGGGCGCGGCACCGTGCTCACCTGCTATGACAGCGGGGAGGAAACGGCAGAGGTCATCACCTGCCGGACGGTTCTCAGCGATATCGTGGTGGCGGACTGCAAAGCTTACCGCGCCAAAGGCGTCAAACCATGGACCGATGTGGAGCGGAAGCGGATCGAAATGGTCGAGCGCCTGATGCTCACAGTGGTCGGCCGCCTGCGCGCCGCAGGCCTGGTGGAGCAGGCTACCCTCTTTGATGACGCGGGTTACAGCAATTACCGCTTCCTCCATGCCACCGTTGAACAGATCGGTTCCTCCGGCAAAATCAACCAGTATGCTTTCGCCCGTTTCAACCTGCGCCATTTCTCCCTGATCAACCGCCAGCTCGGGCGGAAGGTCAGCGACGAGGCCATGAGAAAATATATCGATACCATTGAAGAGGTCGTCAGCCCGGACGGCATTGTCAGCCGCCTGGGGGGAGACAACTTCGTGGCGGTATTCCTCAAAGAAAAACTGAATGAAGTCCTGGCACGTTTTGAGGGCGTCCCGATTTCCTATAATGAAGGAGATCGTGTGATGATATCCTCCCGTGCCGGGATCTTTTTGATTCCCGATGACTACTATTTCTACCAGGTCGAAGACATCATGGACCGGCTCACCGGCGCCTACAATGCCGCCTGGCGCGGGGATGCCGGGGATATTGTTTACGCAAGCGAAGAGCTGATGGCGGAAAAGGACCGGTTCATGCAGATCCGCGCCCAGTTCCCCATCGGCCTGAAAAACCGGGAGTTCCTGGTTTTCTATCAGCCCAAGATCAGCCTGAAGGATAACTCCATTGCCGGGGCGGAAGCCCTGAGCCGGTGGTACCGCAACGGCACCCTGATGATGCCGGCGGAATACATTTCCGACCTGGAACAGACCATGGATATCTGCAAACTGGACTTCTATGTGCTGGATCAGGTCTGCCGGGATCTGCGGCGCTGGCTGAACGAAGGCCGCCAGCCTGTCCGCGTCTCCGTCAACTTCTCCCGCCGGCACCTGATCAACCTGAGCCTGACGGAAAACATCCTGGAGGTTGTGGACCGGTACCAGGTCCCGCACGAACTGATTGAAATCGAGCTGACAGAGACGGTCACGGACGTGGAGTTCCGCGATCTCAAGCGCGTGGCCGGCGCACTGCAGGAAGCCGGCGTCTATACCTCCGTGGATGACTTCGGAATCGGCTACAGTTCCCTGAACCTGATCCGGGAAATCCCCTGGAACATTCTGAAGGTGGATAAGAACTTCCTGCCCGTCAATGAAGACGCCGATGAGGAGCGCCAGAACATCATGTTCCGCCATGTGGTCAGCATGGCCAAGGAGATCGGCCTGATCTGCGTGGCCGAGGGCGTGGAAACCATCGGCCAGGTCAATATCCTGCGCAAATGCGGCTGCGACATTGCCCAGGGCTTCTACTATGACAAGCCCCTGCCGGTCAAGGATTTCGAGGAAAGGCTGGACAGGCGGTTTTATCCGCTGGGCAAAGCCTGCGAATAAAATGAAGAATGAAAAATGAAAAATGAAGAATGATAGTTACTGTCCCTGCTGTCACATTCCTGCTCTCCCTGAAGTTGACAGAGGGACGGGGTTTTTGTCAACCTTTTTGGCTATTCCGACTTAACCTTTCGTCTTGGAAAAGTTGACAAAACCCCCGTCCCTCTGTCAATTCGCCGCAGCGGATAATTCAGAATTGGGAAAATTTCTTTTTCCCCTGAACCTTTCAGCTCTTTGATACGACTATACAGGTGAAAATCGATTTTCCATCCTGCAAAAAAGGAGGTGAAACGCATGGATGAATTCGAAACTCTGCTTGCGTCAGGCAAAACAGCGGTGGAACGGTGGGTCAGAGCCCGCACGAGCCGCCCGGCTGACGCGGAGGACATCCTCCAGGAGATTTACCTGGCCGCGTTCCAGAGTTTTTCCGGGCTTCGGAATCACAACGCGTTTCTCCCCTGGATCCTGAGTATTGCCAAAAGAAAGTATGCGGACTGGTACAGGGCGCAGACCCGCCGCCGGGAGATCCCGATGGATCAGCTGCCGGAAAAAGCGGAAGAAACCCCTGAAGAACTCCCCGTGGAGGAAACGCTGAACGCGCTGCCCGAGCGGGACCGGCTGATGCTCCGCCTGTTCTATCAGGAAATGCTGTCGCAGAAGCAGATTTCCGCCCGGCTGAACATTCCCGAAGGCACGGTAAAGAGCCGTATGAATACCGCCCGCGACCGGTTCCGGACCGCCTACCCCTGCCCGCCGAAAGGAGATAAGATGATGAAAAAGAATTTTACGGTTTTACCCGATATGCTGCCTGAATACTCCATCACCTGGAAAAAGGATCCCGTATTTCCCGTGGACTGTGAAGAACTGACCGGCTGGTTCATCGTGCCGAAGGAAGGGGAAAAGATCACCTGGGGTATGTATGACCTGCCTTCCCGCAAGCTGGACATTTCCTATGAGATGACCGTGACCGGCCCTGCCAGCGTGCACGGCCTGGAGGGTGTCGCCATCACCGCGAAGGTGATCCAGCCCAAGTCCGCCGTCAGCTCCGGCGATCCGATGCAGGACGCCGTGGAAGCTTCCTGCGGCGGCCGGGAGGAATGGAAATTCGTTGCCCAGGAAAAGGACGGCTATACCCGTTTCCTTTCCGCCGAACACCTGGAGGACGGAAAGAGCGTACTGACCACTTTCCTGGACGGGAAAGACTTTATGGACAACTGGGGTTTCGGCGATGACAACATCGGCACCTGCGTCCGCCTGAAACCGGAAGGAAAAATCCAGCGGAAGGGTTCCGTCGTGACCACCGGTGAAAACAAACCCTTCCGGGATGTGGCGGGCCGTTGCGAAGTGACCCTGGACGGCGTTGCTTATGACACCGTCTGCCTGATGGATTTCGGCATGTATGACCAGGGAACCCTCAGTGAGCAGTTTATCGGCCGGGACGGCCGCACCGTGCTCTGGCGCCGCTTCAACCGGGACAACTGGGCCATCGACCGCTACGGAAAGCGCTGGTCCGAACTCCTGCCCGAAAACGAGCAGCTGACCGTCAACGGGGAACTGTTCGTCCACTGGTATGACTGCCTGATTGTCAATAAGGATTGAGAGACAGGAAAACAGCAGACTAAAGAGTGATTCTGATCCATTCCTGAAAGATACAGCAACGCGCATTGGATGTTTATCCAATGCGCGTTTTATCATTCAACATTCTGCTTGTCTGATTTTTCCCTGGCGTTTATTGACAGGTGTCATTCCGAGCGAAGTCGAGGAATCCCTTACTATATTTCTGTCCCAAAGTCCTTCCAGCGAGGATTCATTCGCTCTATCAACGCTATCTTTTTCTCGCGGTTCCAGCTTTTCAGCTGTTTTTCTCTGCGGATTGCGTCTTCCACATCGTGGCACATTTCGAAGTATACAAGCTTATGAATGTGATACTGTTTGGTAAATCCATCGATCAATTCATTTTTGTGCTCGTACACCCTACGGGCAAGATTATTGGTCACCCCAATATAAAACCGAGTATCTCGCTCGTTGGTCAAAATGTATACATAGTAGTTATTCATACTTTTTCCTTAGCAAGGGATCCCTCGACTTCGCTCGGGATGACACCTTTGTTTGCTTTTTTCAGGCACTGAATAACTCCCAACTTGAATCATTATCACTATGCAGTTGAAATCATGATTCAGAATCAATTCTGAATCACGATTTCTGTCCCGTACTTCTGCACCATCCGTGCCGCGTCTTCCTCCGCGATCATCAGGGTGATCTCGGTACCGGTGTCTGTGTGGTTTTCCGTGATCACCCGGCCCAGGGGCCGGATCTCGGACAGAATGCCGTAACGGCTGAAGGGAATGCGGAAAGTCACCGGCCGATGGGACGCCTGCAGGGTTTCGGCGATCTTCGCCTTCAGGTCCTCCAGTCCCTCTCCGGTCTTCGCGGAAATCAGGATCGCGCCGGGGAACACCGGATCCGGATCTCCCTCGTCGCACTTGTTGATGACTTCAATCCGTTTCTGTTCCGTGGCGCCCAGCTCCGCCAGAACCTCTTCCACCGTATCGTGCTGGCTGAACATTTCCGGGCTGGATCCGTCGGACACGATCACCAGCACATCCGCCAGCGCCGCTTCCTCCAGCGTGGAGCGGAAGGCGCTGACCAGAGTATGGGGCAGTTTGCGGATAAAGCCGACGGTATCCGTCAGCAGGTATTCCGTATTTTCCGGGGTTGTCATCCGGCGTGAAACCGCGTCCAGGGTGGCGAACAGCTGGTCCTGCACATAGACGTCCGACCCGGTCAGGGCGTTGAGCAGCGTGGACTTTCCGGCGTTGGTATAGCCCACCAGCGCCACCACGGGAATTTCGTTGCGTTCCCGGCTTTTCCGCCGCAGGCTGCGCTGCTTTTCCAGCTCGTCCAGCCGCCGCCTCAGCTCTGTCATCCGTTCCCGGATGCGCCGCCGGTTCATTTCCAGTTTGCTTTCACCGGGACCCCGTGTGCCGATCCCGCCGGCCAGACGGCTCAGCGCCAGTCCCTGGCCGATCAGCCGGGCGGAACGGTACTGCAGCTGCGCCAGTTCCACCTGCAGCTTGCCTTCCGCGCTGGAGGCCCGCTGGGCAAAGATGTCCAGGATCAGGGCGGTCCGGTCGATGACCTTCACCCGGAGGGTTTCCTCCAGGTTCCGGACCTGAATGCCGGTCAGCTCCTCGTCAAAAATGCACACATCCGCTTCCAGCGCCTGGCAGTCCCGGGCCAGTTCCTCCGCCCGTCCCTTGCCGATGAACATGGCGCTGTCCGGCTTTTCCCGCTTCTGCAGGAAGCTGCCCACAATCTCCGCGCCGGCGGTCTCCGCCAGCCGGGCCAGCTCCTCCAGGGATTCCTTGCTTTCGATGCCCATGAGCACAGCCTTTTCCCGGCCGTCCTCATTCTCTTCGGTTTCCTCCCGGCCCACCAGCCGGTCGCTCTCCAGGATCTGGTTCAGCCATTCCTTTTCCGGCAGCTTGTACCAGCGGGCCGGCGGGGCCAGCAGCACCTCCGCGTTTTCTCCGAGGAAAGCGGTCTGCACGGTAACCGGCTCATCATCCTTCACGCCCACCGCCGTCATGGCGTCATAGCGGAAGATCTTCAGGGCGCTCAGGTCCACGTCGCTCAGCCGGCCGTCGCCGTCCGGATGGGTATGCACGCAGCGCACGCAGCTCAGGCGGCTCGTATTCCGCCGCAGCCGGAAGTCCGTCAGCTCCACGTCGCAGTCCGTGCCGATGGCCACGTTCACGATCTCCCCGTCCCGGGTAATATAGACCGCGATCTCCCGGTTCAGGGCGCAGGAACACTCTGCCAGCAGCTTCATCAGCTCCCGGGGCAGAAACTCGTCCTCTTCCAGCTCATAGCTGTAAAGGCTGTCCAGGCGTGCGAGCATCGCGTCCCGCACACCCTCGATATTTCCGTTTACGTTATGCTTTAACATAGATGATCAGTCTTCTCCGAATGCTTGGTCTTCCAGGATAGGTTCATCCGTATACAGCGGCGCGCCCACCGGCATAGCCAGCGCCGCGGCGCCGCAGCCCACCAGGGCCAGTTCCGGCGACTGCTTCGGGATCAGGCAGGTTTCTCCGACCTTCAGCTTCATGGAGGCGCCGGGGAAGCGCAGCTCGGTCTCCCCTTCCGTCACGGTCAGGATTCCGAACTCCTCCACCTGCGGCAGCAGCACCATGCTGTCCGTGCGGATCAGGTCCAGGGTAAAATATGCCTCCGACAGCACCCGGCGGATTCCGAAGGCCTTTTCCACCCGCATGGGGGAAGAGGCGCACTTCACCTTCACCACGTCCATCGCTTTATCCAGGTGCAGTTTCCGTTTCCGGCCCTGCTCATCCTTCCGCTCCCAGTCATAGAAACGGTAGGTGATATCCGAAGACTGCTGCAGCTCATACAGCAGCACGCCTTCGCCGATAGCGTGCACGCAGCCGGCGGGAATGTAGCACACGTCCCCGGGGAATACCTTCACCCGGTTCAGCAGCTTTTTCATTTCCTCCCCCGACGCGCAGGCTTCCTTCAGCTCCTTCAGGGTTGTGCCCGGGCGCAGGCCGTATACCAGTTTGCCGCCTTCCGGAGGCGTGTCCAGGATCAGCCAGGCTTCCGTCTTGCCGAATTTCCCGTTTTCCCGGGCCGCGGCATACGCATCATCCGGGTGTACCTGCACGCTCAGGCGTTCCCGGGCGTCCAGCAGCTTCAGCAGCAGCGGGAAAGCCCTGCCCGCGTATCCGCCTACCAGCTTCTCCCCGAACTCGGTAATCAGCTCCGGCAGCTTCCGTCCCTGGGGATCCTCGCTCTCCAGGCCGGGGATGCAGCTGACTTCCAGGCTTTCGCCGGTATGTCTGTCCTTTGTTTCCTTGCCGAACAGGTCATGCAGCCGGGTGCCGCCCCAGGGGGTTTCCTCCCCGTCCCGGAACGCCGGTTTCATCCGGATCGGCCAGAGCGGGGTTTCCCGCTTCAGCGGCTTGTCAAAGGCGACAAACCCGCAGTCCGTATCCGGCCAGTTCAGTGAACTGCAGCGGCGGAAACCCATCTTCTCATACATCCGGATCGCGTTCCGGTTATTCTCCGCCGTATCGCAGCGGACACAGTCGCAGCCCGCCGCGCGCAGCAGTTTCTGGGCGTCGTCCAGCACCAGGCCGGCCAGGCCGTGGCCCTGCAGCACAGGTTCCACCGCCAGGCGGTGAATCATGCCGGGGCGAATCCCGCAGGACCAGTCCAGGTTTTCATACACCGGCTCCTGTCCGGGGGTGACCACCACCGCCGCGTCAATTGTTCCGGCGTTGCCGGGAAGAATATACATCTCCCCCTTCAGGACGTCCTCCCGGATCATTTCCTCCGATGGATACACGCCCCAGTTCCACTGCCGCAGGCCGCCGTCCACCATGCTTTGCGCCACATGCTGATAAAAGGCAAGCAGGTTTTCCAGGTCCCGCTCTGTTGCCTGAATCAGTTCCATGGATAAATACTCCTCCTCAACGATCTGTTGAGCCAAACCCGCCGACTCTTCCGGCGGTGACTTCGTCTTCCTCCGCTGTGCCGTAGGGCAGGAAAATGCCCTGGCAGAACCGGTCTCCCCGGCCGATGGTCACCGGCACGGAAAGCGGATTGCGGAGTTTGACCATAATATGTCCCTCGTTCTTCGCGAAGGCGTAGTCGCTGTCGATGACCCCCACCGTGTTGGCCAGCCGCAGGCTGTACTTAAAGCCCAGCGAGCTGCGGGGGAAGAGCAGCAGTACCCAGCCGGGATCCATCTCTGCCCGGATTCCGGTGGGAATCAGGGCGGTTTCGCCAGGCTCGACGGTCACCTCAACAGGCGACACAAAGTCATATCCCGCGCTTCCTGTCGTAGCACGCTTTGGTAAAGCGATTTCATTCAGCGGCAGGCATGCCCTGCCCTGCATGGCCTCAGCGTACTGCGCTTCCGAAACATGCGTGAACTTTGCAATACTCATCATTTTCTCCAAATTCACAATTCATAATTCATAATTCATAATTTAGTTTGTTATCCCCATTGTCCGATTCTTCATACATCGTCAATTGATTGTTCTCTTTGGTTGTTCTGACAATGGCAGTTATGAGCCTAATCAATTCCCTACAATCTCTCAGAACACTGTCGGCCGCTTTTTCGGAGAGGTACTCCGTCTCTGCAAGCAATTCAAGCCAATACTCCGTTTCACTGGCTTCCTTCAGTGCAATCTGCATTTTTGACAGAAAATCTGCGGTGCTCTGGCCCCTGACTGCTTCTTTAACGTTTGCGCCTATGCTTGTTCCGCTTCTGAGCACCTGCCTGGATAGAACCTTTTCCTTCTTCTCCTCAGTCAGATGCTGGGAAAGACGAATAATTCTTACCGCAAAAGATTTACTTTTCTGCAGGATCTGATTATCTTCTTTCATCATTCATCCTCATTGGGTCCACACTCCATAATTATGAATTATGAATTGTGAATTATGAATTTGTTATGGCGTCAGCCAAGCGCGCAATTTCTTCCAAAGTCAGTTTCTCGCCCCTGACTTTTTCGTCCAGCCCGGCTTCCGCCACAACCCGCAGAGCGTCTTCCCGGCTCATACGGAAACTGGCGCAGAGATTGTTCACCATGGTTTTCCGTCGGAGCGCAAACGCCGCGTTGGCTACCCTGAAGAACATCTCCGTGCTCTTCACATCCACGGCAGGCTTTTCCCGCAGGGGCAGCACCACAAACGCGCTGTCCACCTTCGGCGGGGGCGTGAACATTTCCGCCGGCACATCCACCGCCAGGCGGGGTTCACACAGGAAGCGGCACAGAATCGACAGCGGTCCCCAGCTTTCCTCTCCCGGGGAAGCCAGGATCTTGTCCGCCACTTCCTTCTGCACCATCAGGGCCAGCCGGCTCACCGGCAGGCCGCCGGTCAGCAGCAGCTTGATCAGAGGCGTGGTGATATAATAAGGAATGTTCGCCACCACGGCAAAGGGCTTTTTCAGCCCGGCTGTAATCTCCTGCAGGTTCAGGGACATCACGTCGCCCTGCACCACGGTCAGGTTCTTTTTTTCGTCCAGGAAGGCCTTCAGCAGCGGGATCAGCCGCTCATCCAGTTCCACGGCCAGCACGCTGTTCGCCGCGTCGCACAGATGCTTTGTCAGGCTGCCGCAGCCCGGTCCGATCTCCAGCACATCCTCATCCTTCGTGACGCCCGCCGCGGCGGTCAGTTCCGCCAGCAGTGCCTCATCATAAAGGAAATTCTGTCCGAGGGACTGTTTATACCGGAGATTGCTTTCCCGGATCCGATCCTTTGTTTTGCTCATCCGGGGGCACCTCCTTCACACACTTATTCATATTATTGTAGCATTTTCCCGGCTTCCGGACAAGGCTCCCCTTCATTGACTTGCCTCCCGTTCATTGTTATAATGTCAAAAGGCTTTGAGAAGGCTTATTTTTCGCTGTGCGCAATGGAGTCTGAACTGATGAAGAAAACCCTTTCACTGATACTTGCTTTGCTGATAATGCTCATGAGCTTCGGCGCATACGCTTCCGATGTCCCCGCCGCGGAAGAGACCACTCCGGTCCCGACGGAAGAGCCCACCCCTTCCCCCACGCCGCTGCCGACTGCCACCCCCACGGTGGAGCCGCTGCCTCCCTTCCCGGAAAGTCCCACGGACATCCATGTGAAAGAGGAAGACGGCGGTGAGTTCCGTTCCCTGCCCCTGGATATCGAACAGGGCGGCGCGAAGCTGGTGCCCTTCACCTACACCTCCGACATTTCCGTTTATGAAGATCCCTCCATCCGCGTGGAATACCACCGGGTGAACGGCGGCAAGACCTGGGGCGTGGTGTACTACTTCGCCGATATCCAGATCAAGGAGCCCACCCAGATGCGGACCTCCTTCGCGACCAACACCACGAAGTTCAATCCCAACGCCAAGAAAACCGTCCGGGCCATTTCCGCCCGGCTGAACCCGGTGATCGCCATCAACGGCGACTTCTTTGCCGGCTTCTCCGGCAACGCTTTCGTCCTGCGCCAGGGCGATGTCTACCGCGACAGCTGCGAGCCGAATTTCGACGTGCTGCTGGTGGATGAGGAAGGCGACTTCCACGTCATCACCGCGGACCAGGACCTGGCTTCCATCGACAAGACCACGATCGACGGCAAAAAGGTGATCAACGCCTTCCAGTTCGGCCCCGCACTGGTCGTTGACGGCCAGCCCGTAGAGGACGAAAAGCTGGTGGACCGGGCCCATTCCCCCCGGGACGCCCAGCCGGATATGGCCAACCAGCGCATGGGCATCATGCAGCTGGGCAAGCTGCACTACATGGTGCTGACCTGCGCCCACTACGGCCTGACCCTGCCGAGGTTCCGTGACCTGGCCATGTATGTTTCAAACTACCAGGCCAGCACGATCTACACCCTGGACGGCGGCAACTCCTCCCAGATGATCTTCCTCGGCCGGAAGAAAAACAACACCGACACCAATCCCGACACCGCCAAGGACAAGGAAGGCGAGCGTCCCGTGACCGATATCATCTATTTTGCGAGTTCCTGGTTCACCAGGTAATCTGCCCGGACCTTTCTGAGGAGACAACCCATGGAGATTAATCTGACCGGATTCCTGCTTGTTACCGGATGCGGAGCCCTGCTCTGCATCCTCTGGTTTTTCCTGTCCCGGCGCGCTGAAGCCGGCAGCGGAAAATCCGCCCTGCTCAGCCTGCTGATCCTGGTGCTGGGCACGGTGCTGGGCGTCGCCTGCGCCCGGCTGGTCTGGGTACTGTGTATGATCAGCTATCACCCGCCGCTGTTCGCCCTCAGCTATGACGAGCTTTCCTATTACGGCGGCATGGCCGGCGTGGTCCTGGCGGTATGCCTGGCCGCGAAACTCTGCGGAGAAAACGTCCGGAAAACCCTGAACGCTTTCGCTCCCATGGGCGCCCTGCTGGCGGCCGCGATCCGCTTCGCCGAGTATTTCCTGGGCGATTTCGGTCTCGGCGCCTGGATGGAGGAAGGCCTCTTCTTCCCCCTGACCATTGAATTCAACTACGGGGATTTCTCCGAATTCTATCCCGCGGTCTTCATGCTGGAGGGTATCTTCTCCCTCATCGCCATGATCCTTTCCCTGGTGCACAGGGACGAGAAGTACCGCTGGATCCGCACGCTGTTCTACCTGTGCCTGCCGCAGATCATCCACGAGAGCCTGCGCTGGGTTTCCATCTCCTGGCGTTTCGTCCGGTCTGAGCAGCTGTTCTGCTTCCTGCTGTGCGAAGGCGTCCTGATCTGGTATGCCTTGCGCGCCGAGCCGAAGAAGCTCCGCTCCTGGGTACCTGCCCTCACCGGCCTCCTGGTCTGCGGCGTCGTGATCGTCGCCGAATTTGCCAAGGACGGCAAGATCATGCCCTTCGGCCATATGATGTCCCAGTGGGCCATCTACGGCATTGTTGCCGCGATGCTGGCCCTTATGGCGTTTATGGAACATAAGGGACATAAGGGAATTCATAATTCATAATTCACAATTCATAATTCTATATTGCTTTCGCCAACGCATCGGTCATCATATCGATGCGTTTTTCGTATCCCTGTAAAACCAATTCCCCCTGTACGTCTGAATATCACATACAGGCGGAAAAGACTCTGTCATTGTGAATTATGAATTATGAATTGTGAATTGAAGGAAAATGGCACAAAAAAGAGGCTGCCTTTCGGCAGCCTCTTATGGGCCATTTTAGTTCTGTCCCGCCATCTTCTTGTAGGATTCGCGGCGCACTCTGGCGTCCTCTTCCTGCTGGACAAAGAGCTTGGCGGCGGCATCCGGGAACTGCTGAGCCAGGGAGGTGTAACGAACCTCGCCCTTCAGGAATTCCTGATAATCGCCGGTGGGATCCTTGCTGTCGATGGTCATCGGGTTCTCAGCTTCCGGATTGTACCGGTACAGCTGCCAGTAACCGCAGTCAACAGCCTTCTTGATTTCAGCCTGGGCCTTACCCATGCCGCCCTTGGCCTTGAGGCCGTGGTTGATGCAGGGTGCGTAGGCGATGATCAGGGACGGGCCGTGATAAGCTTCCGCTTCCAGCATGGCCTTGATGACCTGCTGCGGGTTGCTCATAGCCACCTGGGCAACGTACACATAGCCGTAGCTCATGGCCATCATACCCAGGTCCTTCTTCTTGGTGCGCTTACCGGAGGCAGCGAACTTCGCCACAGAACCGGTGGGGGTAGCCTTGGAGGCCTGGCCGCCGGTGTTGGAGTACACTTCGGTGTCCAGAACGAGGATGTTGACATCCTGGTTCTGAGCCAGCACGTGGTCAACTCCGCCGTAGCCGATATCATAGGCCCAGCCGTCGCCGCCGAAGATCCAGATGGACTTCTTGGTCAGCAGGTCCTTGTTGGCCAGGATGAAGGCCTTCTTGTCGGCGCCGCCGTCCTTGGCTTCCAGCGCGGCAACCAGCTTTTCGCCGGCCTTGCGGGAACCTTCGGCGTCGTCCATGTTGTCCAGCCATTCCTTGGCAGCGGCCACGATGGCTTCGTCCTTGCCGACTTCAACCACTTCCGCGATCACTTCAGCCAGCTTGGCGCGGCGCTGGGTGGTGGCCAGGTTCATACCGAAGCCGAACTCAGCGTTGTCTTCGAACAGGGAGTTGGACCAGGCAGGTCCGAAGCCCTTCTCATTGGTGGTGTAGGGGCAGGTCGGAGCGGAACCGCCGTAGATGGAGGAGCAGCCCGTCGCGTTGGCGATCATCATGCGATCGCCGAACAGCTGTGTAACCAGCTTGACGTAGGGCGTCTCGCCGCAGCCGGCGCAGGCGCCGGAGAACTCGAACAGGGGCTTGAGGGCCTGGCTGTTCTTGACGGAAGCCTTGTTCTCGATCTTGGAAGCAACTTCCGGAACGGTCATGGCGTACTCCCAGTTGGCCTCTTCCTTACGCTGGCTGTCCAGGGGCTTCATAACCAGGGCCTGCTTGCCTTCCTTGTCCTTCAGCGGGCAGACGTCAACGCAGTTGCCGCAGCCGGTACAGTCGAGCGGGCTGACCTGCAGGCGGTACTTCATGCCGGCAAATTCCTTACCGGTCGCGTTCTTGGTGGCGAAGCCTTCCGGCACTTCCACATCGCCCTCAACATAGATGGGACGGATGCAGGCGTGCGGGCAGACGATGGAGCAGGTGCCGCACTGGATACAGTTGTCGATCTGCCATTCAGGCACAAACACGGCAATACCGCGCTTTTCGAACTTGGTGGTGCCGGTGGGCACGATACCGCGGGGATCCAGCTTGCTGACGGGCAGCTTGTTGCCTTCCTGGGCCAGAACCGGAGCGATGAACTCATCATAGTACTCGTTGGTTCCGGGCACCTTGGCGGGCACGGCGCCTTCAGTGGTGGTCGCCCAGTCGGCGGGGATGTCAACCTTGACCAGACCGGTCAGGGCAGCGTCGATCGCGGCGAAGTTCATGTTGACGACATCCTGGCCCTTCTTGCCGTAGGAAGCGACAACCTTTTCCTTCATGTACTTGTCGGCATCTTCGTAGGGGATGATGTCGGCCAGTTTGAAGAAGGCAGCCTGCATGGTGGTGTTGGTACGTCCGCCCATACCGACCTTGCGGGCCAGGTCAATCGCGTTGATGATGTAGAAGTTCGCCTTCTTGGCAGCCAGCTTGTTCTTCATGGAAGCGGGCAGGCGCTCGTTCAGCTCTTCTACGCTCCACTGGCAGTTCAGCAGGAAGGTGCCGCCCTCACGCAGCGGGCTCACCATGTCGTACATGGTGACGTACGCGGGGTTGGAGCAGGAAATGAAGTCCGCCACGTCGATCAGATAGGGGCTCTGGATCGGGGTGTCGCCGAAGCGCAGGTGGCTGACGGTCAGACCGCCGGACTTCTTGGAATCATAGAAGAAGTAAGCCTGGGCATACTTCTCGGTGTGGTCACCGATGATCTTGATGCTGTTCTTGTTGGCGCCGACGGTACCATCGGAGCCCAGACCGTAGAACATGCAGGCAGCGGTGCCGGCGGGAGCCGCGGCGAAGGTTTCGCCCAGCTTCAGGCTGGTGTTGCTGACGTCATCATCGATACCCACGGTGAAGTGGTTCTTCATTTCACCGTCCAGGTTGGCGAACACGGCCTTCACCATGGTGGGGGTGAATTCCTTGCTGCCCAGACCGTAACGGCCGCCCACAACCTTGATGTCGCCGCGTCCGGCTTCCGCAAGGGCAGAAACAACATCCAGGTACAGAGGCTCGCCCAGGGAACCGGATTCCTTGGTGCGGTCCAGCACGGCGATCTTCTTCACGGTCTTCGGGAGCACCTTCATCAGGTATTCCACGGAGAAGGGACGGTACAGGTGGCACTTCACGATACCGACCTTTTCGCCGCTCTCGAGCATCTTGTTGATGGTCTCGTGAGCAACGTCGCAGCTGGAGCCCATGGAGATGATGACCTTTTCGGCATCCGGAGCGCCTTCATACTGGAAGGGCTTGTAAACCCGGCCGGTCAGCTTGGCGACTTCGTCCATGCACTCTTCCACGATGGCGGGAACGGCAGCGTAGAAGTTGTTGGCGGCTTCACGGCCCTGGAAGTAGATATCGCTGTTCTGGGCGGTACCGGCCTGATGCGGATGTTCCGGATTCAGGGCGCGGGCGCGGAACTCTTCAACCTTGTCCCACGGCACAAGAGCCTTGATCTCTTCGTAGTTGTTCTTGGTGTCGATCGCGTCAATCTTCTGGATTTCGTGGCTGGTGCGGAAACCGTCGAAGAAGTGCAGGAACGGCACGGAGCTCTTCAGGGTCGCCAGATGGGCAACCAGAGCCATGTCGTGAGCTTCCTGGACGGAGTTGCTGGCCAGCATCGCGAAACCGGTCTGGCGGCAGGCCATAACGTCGCTGTGATCACCGAAGATGTTCAGCGCGTGATACGCAAGAGCGCGGGCGCTGACATGGAAGACTGCGGGCGTGAGTTCGCCGGCGATCTTGTACATATTGGGGATCATCAGCAGCAGACCCTGGGAAGCGGTGAATGTGGTGGTCAGAGCACCGGCGGACAGAGAGCCGTGCACGGCACCGGCGGCGCCGGCTTCGGACTGCATCTCGGCGATGCGCACCGTCTGGCCGAACAGGTTCTTCCTGTCATGAGCGGCCCATTCATCCGCAACTTCCGCCATGGGGGAAGAGGGGGTAATGGGGTAGATGGCTGCCACATCGCTGAACGCATACGCAACGTGGCTGACAGCAGTATTGCCGTCAATGGTCAGTTTGATGGACATGAACTTACCTCCTGACTTGATGTGGGCGGGGCGGTTGCCCGCCCGTATGTAGACCGTCGTTTTCGTATAAAAATGCGCACGAAAAAAGCGGTTCGCCTCTGTATGTAATTATATGCATTATATAGGAAGATGTCAATGAAACTTCATCCGTCAGCGGATGAAGTTTCATAATGCACAATGCATAATGCACAATGCACAATGATATACTTTTCCGGCCGTTTCCGGGCATAGCCTGTTCCCTCCCCTGTTACAAGGATGTCAGCAGAAGGCAAGACAAATATAATACAATATTATACAATTCATCATTCGTAATAAGGCAGCCTGCTAACCTTACGGGTTAAAGCGTTCCTTCTTTTGGGTCTTGCGAAACCGTTGCAGATAAAGGTATAATTAATTTTTGTATAAGACTTCCGGGGCGTCTTCCCGAAAGTTGAGTATATATCATTGTGCATTGTGCATTGTGCATTATGCATTGAATTGAGGGATTTCCATGGACATGATGACCACCATCGCCACACTGCTTGCCGATACCATAAAGACTGTATGGCCCGACGCTGAAGGCCTGCCCGCCGCGGAGGAAATCCGCGGCCTGCTGGCAGTACCGCCGGATCCGGCCCTGGGCGACTATGCCTTCCCCTGCTTCCGCCTGGCCAAGCCCCTGCGCTCCGCCCCGCCGAAGATCGCGGAAGCGCTCTGCGCTGCCTGGAAGAACGAGGACACCGCCTCCGTGCAGCCCGTGAACGGCTACATGAACTTCTTCCTCAACCGGGCCAACTTCGCCGCCGGCATCATGGCGGAGCTGCAGGAGAAGAAGGACCGCTTCGGCTCCGGCGAGGAAGGCAGGGGCAAGACCGTGTGCCTGGACTATTCCTCCATCAACATCGCCAAGCGTTTCCACATCGGCCACCTGTCCACTACCATGCTGGGCCACAGCCTGAAGCGGATCTTTGATTTCCTGGGCTATGAGACCGTGGGCATCAACCACCTGGGCGACTGGGGCACCCAGTTCGGCAAGATGGTCTGTGCCTACAAGAAGTGGGGCAAAAAGGAAGACGTGGAAGAGCGCGGCATCGACGCGATGACCGAGCTTTATGTCCGTTTCCACAAGGAAGCGGAGAACGATCCGGCGCTGGAAGATGAAGGCCGCGCCTGGTTCAAAAAGATTGAGGACAACGACCCCGAAGCCATGGAAATCTTCCGCTGGTTCAAGGAAGTGACCCTGAAGGACGCCGCACGGGTGTATGACATCCTGGGCGTCAGCTTCGACAGCTATGCCGGCGAGAGCTTCTACAATGACAAGATGGAGCCTGTGGTGCAGGAGCTGCGGGACAAGGGCCTGCTGGTAGAAAGCCAGGGCGCCCAGGTTGTGGACCTGAGCGAGGACAACATGCCCCCCTGCCTGATCCTCAAGAGCGACGGCGCCACCATCTACGCCACCCGCGATCTGGCCGCCGCCATCTACCGCCAGAACACCTACCACTTTGACAAGTGCCTGTACGTTGTGGCCTACCAGCAGGACCTGCATTTCCGCCAGGTTTTCCGCGTGCTGGACAAGATGGGTTATCCCTGGGCGAAGGACTGCGTGCATGTGGCCTTCGGTATGGTCAGTTTTGAAGGCGAAGCCCTCTCCACCCGGAAGGGCAACATGGTCCTGCTGGAGGACCTGCTGACCCAGGCTGTTACCAAAGCCCGGGATATCATCGAGGAAAAATCCCCCAACCTGGAGAACAAGGATGAGGTAGCCCGCCAGGTAGGTATCGGCGCGGTGATCTACACCGACCTGAGCAACAACCGGATCAAGGATATCGACTTCCGCTGGGACCGTGCACTCAACTTTGACGGCGAATCCGGCCCCTACGTCCAGTACACCCACGCCCGCTGCTGCTCCGTGCTGCGCAAGGCTCCGGATTTCTCCGGCGTAACTCCGGACTGGTCCGCCCTGACAGACGACGAGGCCCAGGCGCTGCTGCGGCTCATCAGCCGCTTCCCGGACGTCATCCGCGAAGCCGCCGCCAAGTACGAGCCCAGCATGATCACCCGCGCGGTGACCGACATCGCTCAGGCGTACAACAAGTACTACTACGAGCACCGGATCCTGGACGGCGAACCCGCCCAGGCCGCGGCCAGGGTCGCCCTGACCGATGCCGCGAAGACGGTGATCAAAACCGGCCTGTACCTGATCGGTATCGAAGCGCCGGAACGTATGTAATGCGAACGCATTACATACGTAATGAAGAATGAAAAATGAAGAATGATAGAGTGTCATAACTCATTCAGAAAAGGCTTGCCGTACTCATCTGCGGCGAGCCTTTTTGTTGCTACGCTTGCGTTTTTACATTGATTCCATTATAATGTGAAGGAAATGTAACTTTATGTAACGAATTGATTAAAGAATCGGTTTTCTGACGTGTGTACTTTATCATTCTGAATTCTGAATTCTGAATTCTGAATTTATCAAGAAGGCGGTGTAGTAATGAGTAGACAAAAGAAAAGCAAGGCGGTTCCGGTAGTCGTTTTCCTGACGATCCTGATTGCCGCGCTGGCCGTTCTTTGCTTTCTGATCAAGCCCCTGGTGATTGAGCCGCAGAAAGATGCCATCGCCAAGGCAAACGCGGACGCGAAAGCCGTCGTTGAAGAGCGGAACAAGAAGGCTGAAGCGGAATATAAAGCCCTGATTGCCGAACTGGAAAGTGAGCATAACAAGCCCACCAATCCGGACTGGCCCGAGCACGATCCCTCCAAGGAATGGGAAATCCTGGACCTGTCCAATATCCCGCTGGAAAACCAGACCGCCGAAACCAGGACCCGCGCGGATTTGTTCCAATACGGCAACGAGATGCTGCTGGTGAATGCCTGGCATTCCCGTCCGGAAAACGACTTCAACGAAGCCGAACTCAAAAGCGTCAGCAAGGCCCGCAGCGGTGACCAGAAGATCCAGGCCAAGGACAATAACGTGCTTCTCTATCCGAAGGCTATCGACGCCCTGGAACTGGCCCTGAAGGACGCGAAAGCCGAGGGCTACACCCACTACCTGGTGGACGGCGGCTACCGTTCCTACAAAACGCAGGAAGAATTCTTCAACGCGAGAATGGAGAAGCTTTCTTCCAAGTATTCCGGCGAAGCCCTGGTAGAAGCCGCGAAGAAGGAAGTTAACTATCCCGGTACCAGTGAATACAACTCCGGCCTCGGTTTCGACCTCCGTCTCTATGACCGGAACGATCCGGACGTCGGCGCGCCGAAGTATTCCACCACGCCCGAGGGCAAATGGATGAACGAGAACTGTTGGAAATACGGTATCATTTTCCGGTTCCCGCAGAACGCCTGGCCGCTGGAAACCTCCACCGACAAGAGCTTCAAGACCGGCGTTTCCGTTCGCCTGAACCTCTACCGCTATGTCGGCAAAGGCAACGCCGCCATCATGCACTACCTGGATCTCACCATGGAAGAGTACATCGAATACCTGGAGGAGCATCCCCATATCGTCCTGTTCGAGAACGGCACACAGAAGTATGAAGTCTACCGCCAGCTTGTAGGCGACGCTCCCTCCTTCGACGTACAGCTGACCCGCAGCACCCAGTCCTGGGAAACCTCCCTGGACAACATGGGCGGCCTGATCACTGTCTTTAACTACTGATGAGCACCATCCTGATTACAGGCGCCTCCCATGGCGTGGGCAAGGCATTCGCCGTTGCCTGCGCGCAGTCCGGGCGCTTCTCAAAGATCATCCTGAACGGCGGCAGTGATACAGCCGCCCTGGAGGATACCGCCCGCCGCGTTTCCGCAGCGGGCGATCTTGTCTGCATTGCCGACGTCGGCGACGTCAGCGACCTCAGCTATGTCCGGAGCCTGCGGGAGCGGTTCGGCCCCGTGGACACGCTGGTTAACAACGCGGGCATTTCCCGCGTCGGCCTGCTGACCGACATGTCTCCGGAGGAATGGGACCGGGTCATGAAGGTCAACGTGACCTCCCTGTACAACACCTGCCATACCTATGTGCCGGACATGGTTTCCCGCGGCGGCGGGCAGATCCTGAACGTGTCCTCCGTCTGGGGCCTTTGCGGCGCCTCCTGCGAGGTGGCCTACAGCGCCTCCAAGGGCGCGGTGAACGCCTTCACCAAAGCCCTGGCCAAAGAGCTGGCCCCTTCCCATATCCGGGTCAACGCTATCGCCCTGGGCATCATCGGCACGCGCATGAACGCGCACCTTTCGGAAAATGAAACCGCGGAGATCCGTGATCAGATCCCCGCGGGCTATATTGCCTCTCCGGAAGAGGCGGCACAGGCGATGCTCCGCCTGCTGGATATGCCGGAATACTTTAACGGTGAGATTGTCCGTTTCGACGGATGCTGGATATAACCGGCGAAAGCTGGGCCAGGATCACCGCGCAAAACATCAGCACACAACCGACGGTCTCACGGACCGTCATTTTTTCGCCGATCAGCAGGACGCCGGTCAGCACCGCGAACACCGCCTCCATGCACATGAGGAGCGACGCCACCGTGGGATCCGTATCCCGCTGCCCCAGCACCTGCAGGGTGTAGCCTACCGCGCCGGACATGATGCCGGCATAGAAGATCGGAATGAGCGCCTCCCGGACGCCCTCCCAGGAGATGGGCTCCGTGGCGACGGCGATCAGCATGGACAGTCCGCCGGTCACCAGGAACTCATCCCGGGCCAGCTTGACGCCGCTCACCCGCGCCGCGTAATGATCCACGCACAGGATCTGGAAGGTGAAGCACACCGCGCAGCCCAGCACCAGCAGGTCTCCGCTCTGCAGCACAAAGCCGCCGTCTGCGGGCATGCACAAAAGCCACAGGGCTCCCACCGCGATCAGCACGCCCAGCCAGATCACCTTGCCCGGATTCTTCCGGAACAGGAACCAGGCCGCCACCGGCACCAGCACCACATACAGGGCGGTAATGAACCCCGCCTTTCCCGCGGTGGTGGACACCAGGCCCATCTGCTGCAGGGAAGAAGCGATAAACAGAAGCGCGCCGCAGATCACTCCCGACAGCCGCTGATCCTTCGGATCCGGCGCTGTATAGCCGGGGGTGTTTTTGTTTTTATGTTCCATCAGGACGGTCACCGGAATCATCACCAGCCAGGCCAGCAGCATCCGGATGCCGTTGAAGGTGAAGGGGCCCACATGGTCCATGCCCACGCGCTGCGCCACAAAGGCCGCGCCCCAGATCATCGAGCCCAGGAGCAGCAGGAGGCTGCCGCGAAGAGATTTGTTACTCACTTGATTTAACCCCTAAAGTGGTTTTTAATTCATTGATTCTTATACTTTTCCTTATCGTACACATACACTTCCCCTCCCGCTTCGGGTTTGTCGAAGCCGAAGAGTTCGCTGACGGTGGCCGGCTCAAACCCGGCCTCCAGCAGCTGCGGAATCAGCGTTTCCAGGCACACATAATCCTTGTGCCGCGCGTGGTACAGCAGGATGCTGCCGTTCTGCACCTTCGGGAAGGCCTTCACGGGATCCGTCTCGCTCACGTCCCAGCGGACAATGTGGTCATAGCCGAAGGTCCGGATCGCCCGGACCATAGCCCGGGAAGTGCCATCCTTCGCGTTGATATTCCCGAAGGGCGGGCGGAACCAGCGCACCGGATAGTGGTATCCCAGCGCCCGGTCCAGTCTCTCCTGGAACTTGCCCAGCCGTTCAATCGCCACCAGGTCACCGATATCGTGGAACTCCTTGTGGTTGGAGCTGTGGCTGCCGATCTCGTGACCCGCCTCCACCAGCGCCCGCCAGTTGTCCCTGTCCGCTTCCTTCACGTTGATCCCGATGGGAAAGAAGGTCATCGTAATACCGTACTGCCTGCACAGCTCCGCAGTTTTCCATACCCACTCCGGTTCATAGACGTCATCCATGGTGATGGCGATCTTTTTGCTTTCCCGGCTGCCGTGGTTCAGGGTAAAAACGCTCAAAAGATCCTCCGCGGACTGTTCCGCCGCGGAGGTTGAAATCAGAAGCATCAGGCACAGCACCGCGGCCAGGAGCCGGGGCAGCCGACATTTACTTGTCTTCATAGTTTTTCCTGTCATACTTGTACAGTTCCGGGCTTGTTTCCACCGGATCCATGCCGAAAAGCTCGCTGAGGGTGACCATCTCATAGCCCATCTCCTGCAGCGTGGGAATCAGCTGTTCCAGGAAACGGGTGTCCTTCTTTTTGCTATGGAACAGCATGATGCTGCCGTTCTGGATCTTCTTCAGTGCCTTTTCCATGTTGATGGTTTCGCTGACGTCCCAGTGAACGATATGCTGATAGCCGTACCGCTTCAGGGCGCTGATCACCTGGTCCTTGGAAAGCTTCCGGCCGTTCTCAATGGAGCCTCCGGGGCCGCGGATCCACCGGGTTTCGTAATGATAGCCCAGGGTTTCGTCCAGCTTCTCCTGCCACATGCCCAGGCGTTTCACCAGCGTCCAGTAATCAAAGGAACCCAGGTGCAGGTGCTGGTATCCGTGGCAGCCGATCTCGCAGCCGGCGTCCAGCACGCTCTGCCACAGCTCCCGGTATTCTGGGAACAGGCAGCCTGTCTTATACAGCGGGAAGAAGGTCATATGAATGCCGTACTGTTTGCACAGCTCCACATCCGCCTCAATCCATTCCGTCGCGGTTTTGTAGCAGTCATCCACCGTGATGGCAACCTTTTTGCTTTCCCGGCTTCCGTGCTTCAGTGTGAAGCTGTCCAGCGGATTTTCCTCCCCCGACGCGCACACGGGTCCCGCCAGGGCGCACAGGCACAGCAGCAGCGCCAGGATCCTTTGCAGGTTCCTCATACTTCTCCCTCCCGGAAGGTGACAACAGTGCCCGGCTCCACAGAGTGGGTCAGCCAGGTATTACCGCCGATCACGCAGTTATCCCCGATGCGGGTATTGCCGCCGAGGATGGTGGCGTTGGCGTAGATCACCACGTGGTTTCCGATATCCGGATGCCGCTTGATCTTCTTCACCGGGTTGCCGTTGGCGTCCAGTTCGAAGCTCTTGGCGCCCAGGGTCACGCCCTGGTACAGCTTCACATGGTTTCCGATGGTGGTGGTTTCACCGATGACAATACCGGTGCCGTGGTCAATGAAGAAATACTCCCCGACCGTGGCGCCGGGATGGATGTCGATTCCCGTCCGCTCATGGGCGTACTCCGTCATGATCCGGGGAATCAGCGGCGCGTCCAGCACATACAGCTCATGGGCAATGCGGAAGATGGAAATCGCCCGGAAACCCGGATAGGTGACCATCACCTCTTCCCGGCTGCCCGCGGCAGGGTCTCCCTCATACAGGGCTTCCACGTCCAGCAGCAGCAAGCGTTTGACTTCCGGCAGCCGCGCGGAAAACTTTTCGCAGATCCTGTCCGCCTCGGCCATGGGGTCTCCCTCCAGGCCGTTGCGGAAGCGCAGGGCCGCCGTCAGCTGGTCCCGCAGGCGGTACAGGGCCCGGCTCAGCAGCGTTTCATCCGCCATATCCGGATATTCCCGCCGGAAGGCCATGGGAAACAGCAGGGCCTGCAGCTCGTGGATCACCTTGACGATCTCCTGCCGGTCCGGCGGGGGACAGGCATGAGCGTTGCAGTGGATCTGTTCCACCGTGATCTGTTTCAGCTCTTTGACCGTCTTCCTGATTACTTCCTTCATGCTGTCCCCTCCGGAAATGAATAATTCATAATTCACAATTCATAATTCATAATGATGATTGCCCTGCCCCATCCCTGAAATACATATGGGCCAAGGACATTCACAATAAATTATTATACCTTTTTATATAATATATCTGCAAGTTTTTTGGTGTTCTTTTATGATTTCCCAAAACCGGCTATTCAGGTATATAAATTCTGAATTCTGAACTGTGAATTAACTATACTTTTCATTCATCCACAAGACGCCACTGGCTTTTCCCCCTGGCGCCGTATACCCAGTAATTCATGATGATGTACTTCTCAACACCGTCTTCCCGGACTTTACTGAGTCCCGGTTCATTCAGATTATCATAGCAATAGTGCTCCATATCACTCATCACATCAAAGGGACAGACAATCACACCCCGGAGCCGCTCATCCGAATTATGCTCTTTCAGGTATTCCCGGAACCAGTCCAGTCCCTGTTCGCAGCGGACCACTTTTTCCACGATACAATGTTCCCAGTTGATATCGTTCGCCGTGATCCTTGTTCCCTGAAAGACCGTTGTGCCTTCCGGCAGATGAAGCCAGTCCAGTTTTGTCCGATAATAACCCCTGACAATCACCAGGATCGCGATAATCAATAAAACAATGACACCCCGCCTGAAATCTTTATCGGCTTTCATTTTCTCCTCCCTTTCTGCTCCCATGATTCATTATATTTTACGCTTTCCGGCACGTTTTTCTTCCCCGCTGCTCATTCGGTGCTCCGAATGATTGACATCCCCAATCTTCTGTATACAATATGACCTGTACGAACAAAAGCTCTGACACTACATCATTCTTCATTCTTCATTTTTCATTCTTCATTGCATATTCCCCTGGAGGTTTCTATGCCGAACATTGCCCTAACCTTTGACGACGGCCCGAATACCGTCATCACGCCCCAGGTGCTGGATATCCTGGAGGAGAACGGCGCCGTCGGCACCTTCTTCCTCATTGCCCAGAACATCAATCCGGAATCCGCGGAAATGGTCCGGCGGGCCGTAGCCATGGGCTGTGATATCGAAAACCATTCCGTGACCCACAGCTTCATGGATGAGATGACCCCGGAACAGATCCGGGAAGAGGTGAAAACCTGCTCAGAGAAGATCACGGCCATCACCGGCCGGGCTCCGGAATTCTTCCGCCCGCCTTTCATCCGTGTCAGCCAGGAGATGTATGACAGCATCGATCTCACCTTCATCTGCGGCGCCGGCTGCGAGGACTGGGTGCCCGAAGTTTCCGCGCAGACGCGGATCGAGCGGGTGCTGGCCAATGCCGAGGACGGCCAGATCGTCCTCCTGCACGATATGGAGTGGAACGTCAACACCGTGGAAGCGCTGAAGACCATCGTGCCGGAGCTGAAAAAGCGCGGCTACCGCTTCGTCACCTGCGCTCAGCTCTTTGCCGAGGCGGGCGTCACCCCGGTGCACGGAAGGCTTTACTCCAACGTATACCAGAAATAAAAGAACAGCATTCTTTTATTTCAATTCATAATTCACAATTCATAATTCATAATGACAGATACTTTTTTCTGCCAGTTATGCAGCAAAAAACATTCCGGACATCATCCGGACGGAAAGAAAAAGCGGAGGAACAGCAAAAACTGTTTCTCCGCTTTTCAAGTATTAATTCTGAATTCTGAATTCTGAATTCTTAATTCTTAATTCTTCTTAAACTGTTCCTTTACCTTGCCCCATCCGCCGAGGGCTTTGCCTGCCCAGTCGAAATAGGTGACCGCAGTGGTCGATACCGGAGCGATCGCCGCCAGCTTTTCCTCAAGGCTGGCGGAATCCTTTGTCAGTTCTTCATCCATGATCACGTTGCGGATGCCGCACAGGATCACTTCCGCGCCTTTCAGGGGAATAAACTGTTTCACTTCCAGCTCATAGGTCACAGGGGAATCCTTCAGGATCGGCACGGGCAGCACGCTTCCCTTGTCAATCGCGATATCCACATTCATCTTGTCCGGATTGGCGCGGCCGTCCACGGTTCCCATGTAGTCCGCCAGCGGCAGCAGTTTTTCAGTCACCAGGTTGGCGGAGAACACCTTCCGTTTATGAATGTTGTCCTTCGTCAGTTTTTCCCCGCCGATGCAGGCCATCACGCCCAGATGCCCGTCATCCGAGAGATAGCTGAACCAGCAGAACAGCCCGAAATCCGGTTTCCCCTCATCGTCATAGGTTCCGTACAGAAAAAGGGTCTGCGGGCAAAAATCGTTTGTAGGCGCAATATTGACTTTACTCATGATGGTACTTCCTTTCAATTCCTGTTTTTTTCGTTCCGGTCTGCCTCCCGCACGTTTTCCAGCACGCGCAGCAGCAGTCCTTCCAGGGAGGTGACTTCATCATCCGAGAATCCGCGGAAATAGATGTCCGTCATCTTTTCCGACACGCTTTCATACTGCTCTTTGCACAGCCGGGCTTTTTCACCCAGGAAAAGCCGTATCACGCGCCGGTCCTCCTTCGACCGTACGCGCTGTACCAGTCCGGCGTTCTCCATCCGGTCCAGCATGCTCGTCAGCGTACTGTTGGCCAATCCAGTCCGCTGGCTGATTTCGTTGGCTGAAAGTCCGTCCTGCTGCCAGAGGGCGTCCAGGATCTTTCCCTGCGGTCCGTTGAAGGTGTCCGCGCCGGACTCCGCAAGCAGTTTTTCGAACACGCGCCCTCCGATCAGTCGGATCTGCGCAATATAGTCCCCGCTGCGTGAGATTCTCATGTCTTATCTCCTCCCATATAGTATATTACTATATAGAAATAATTATGTCAACAACAATTTCCGGGAAATGCCGCGTTCCCGTAAGTAAAATATCGCATCCGACGAAGTCGGATAATTCATATTGCGAAGCAATCATTCATATTTGCCCTTCGGGCAAATAATTCATTGTTTTCTGAGGTTTCCCTCAGAAAACCAGTACTCCGAGTACCGCGGAAATACCGATCAGCAGGATCGGTGAAATGCCCTTCTTCAGCGCCTTGATCTTCCGGGAGCCGAAATAGATCACCGCCAGCACAATGGCCAGGGCCAGCGGCCGCCAGTCCGCTTCCGCCGCCGTCAGGGGCAGGATCGCGTTCTTATACAGCATGTGGACGCCCACCGCCGTGATCACGCCGATCACGCAGCTCTGCAGGCCCCGCATGACCGCCTGGGCATACTTGTTGTTCAGCGTCCGCTTCATCACCGCCATGATCAGCAGGATGATCACAAACGCGGGCAGGATGGACGCCAGGGTGGCGATGATTGCGCCGGGAATCCCCGCCTGGCTGGTGCCCACATAGGTCGCCAGGTTCACCATGATCGGGCCGGGGGTACTCTCGCTGACGGCGATCATGTCTATGAGCATTTCCTCCGACACCCAGCCGTAGGAAAGCACTACTTCCCGGATCAGCGGAATCGCGGCATACGCACCGCCGAAGGAGAACAGGCCTACCTTCAGGAAGCCAATCAGCAGTTCCAGGTAAATCATGCCTGCTCACCTCCCTTCCGTTCATGGAAGAGGAATACGATAAGGCTCACCGCCGCGGCGCAGAGCAGCAGCACAATCGTGGAGATCTTCCAGTTCAGCAGGTTGATCAGGACCATCAGAACCAGCGCCGCGATCAGCAGGATAATCCGGATGGGCTCCTTCGGCATCTTCTTCGCCATTCTGATGCCCACGTCCAGGATCAGCAGGCCGACGGCCACCCGGACGCCCCGGAAGGCGCTGGCCACCCAGGCGATCTCCAGGAACCGCTCCAGGAACATGGAAATGGCCCAGATAATGATAAAGGACGGCAGGACTACACCCAGCGTGGCCGCGATGGATCCCAGGAGTCCCTTCTGCTTATAGCCCACAAAGGTGGCGCAGTTGATCGCCACCGGTCCCGGCGTACTTTCCGCGATCACCGTCACGTTCACCAGGTCCTCATGGGTGATCCAGTGTTTCTTTTCCACGCAGATGTTCTCAATCACGGAGATCATCGCGTAGCCTCCGCCAAAGGTAAACGCCCCGATCCTGAAGAAGGTCAGGAACAAGTTCCACAGCATGCTATCCTCTCCCGCCTGTCATATTCCGTATTCTGTCTGGCATTATACCATTTCCGCCCGAATAATAAAACCAGACAAAAGGCTATCCCCCTTGTCTGGATTTGGTGTTATTCCGTGATCTCATACCCGGCCGCCCCCAGGGCGGTCATTGCTTTGTCAAAGTTTTCTTCCTTCACAAGCACATAATCCGTGTTGTAGGTGGATACGGCGAAGATACCGATTTTGTTTTCCGCCAGGATCGCAGCAATCGGGGACAGGATCCCGATCAGGGAAAAATCCAGCGTCCCCTCAATCCGGAAGCCCCGCCACCCGTCCTCCCGGGCGGTGGTGTTTGCAGGCGTGCTTTCTGTCCTGCAGACCAGGGAGAGTTCCTCATCCGTCCTGCCGATGAAGTAAAACCCGTCATTCAGATCAATCTGCTCCACAGTTTCCATCTTGCACACCGTCAGCGTATAAGGCAGCTTCTTCAGTTTCATGTTTCTCCCTGCTTCCTTGTTTGATTGAGGGTATTATACAGGGAGAAGTTCAGGCATGACAAGCAGAAAAGCGCGGAAAGCGTGTCACGCATCCGCGCCGAGTTGCTGTCACATTTAAATCAGATATTTCATTGCATCAGGGCAGGAACTTCCCTGCCGCCAGGTACAGCTTATACCATTCGTTGTGCGTCAGGTTCACGCCGGCCGCCGCGCAGATCTTCTTCAGGTGCTGCGGGTCCATGGTTCCCGCGATGGCCTGCATCTTCGCCGGATGGCGCAGGATCCACGCGATGGCGATGGCGGTTTTCGTCACGCCGTACTTTTCTCCCAACTCGCCCAGCACCTTGTTCAGTTCCGGGAAATCCGGATGGTCCACAAAGCAGCCGCCGAACATGCCAAACTGCAGCGGAGACCAGGCCTGAATGGTAATGTCATGCAGGCGGCAGTAATCCAGCACCCCGTTGTCCCGGCTTGCGGAACGCTCCGTGGTTTTGTTGTTCAGGTAAAGCGCCTGGTCAATCAGCTGGCTCTGCTCCAGGGAGAACTGCAGCTGGTTGAACACCAGGGGCTGTTTCACATATTTCTTCAGCAGCTCCAGCTGTCCGGGCGTCACGTTGCTCACGCCGAAGTGGCGCACCTTGCCGCTGGCGGCCAGCCGGTCAAAGGCTTCCGCCACCTCTTCCGGATCAAACAGCAGGTCCGGCCGGTGCAGCAGCAGCGCGTCCAGGTAATCGGTCTTCAGCCGGCGCAGGCTCGCCTCCGCGCTTTTCAGGATATCGTCCCGGCTCCAGTCGAACTCCTGCCGGTCAAAGTGCAGGCCGCACTTGCTCTGCAGGTACACGTCCTCCCGCTTCAGGCCGGTCAGCGGGAACGCGTCTCCGAAGCGCTTTTCCGCTTCCCCGTTCTCCCCGTAGCAGGTGGCGTGGTCAAAGAAGTTGACGCCTTCCTCCGCAGCGGTGCGGATCATGTCCGCCGCCTTCTGCGTGTCCAGCGCGGGCATGCGCATGCAGCCCAGGATGACGGCCGACACATTCTGCGGTCCGTTTTTCACATTGATGTACTTCATTTGACTTCCTTCCTCCGGCTGTCGCCCGGCGCGTAGCTTTCCAGCAGTTCAATAATGCATTTCAGATCCGGCGCTTCCAGGTAATTGTATTCCCCGCCGCCGTCGCCGTAGGTGCCGTGCTGCACCAGCCGCAGGCCCGCCTTTTCCGCATTGGCCACCTGCGCCGCGGAATCCTTCACCTGGAAGGCCAGGTGATGCATGCCTTCGCCATGCTCGTTCAGGAAATTCCGCCAGGTGGACGGTTCCTCATTGGGCTGGATGAGCTCAATCTGCAGCCCGGGATTGACGTCAAAGAACGCCAGCAGGGAATTGGCCTTCGGCGCAGGCTTTCCCTCAAACACGGTCTGCGCAATCTCATAATCTCCGCAGGGCTGCGTTTCCGGCACGTCCACGCCGAGGAAAGCCGCCCATTTCCGCTTTGTTTCCTCAATATCCTTCACGATGAAGCCAACCTGGGCCACCAGGTGGGTTCCCACAACACCGGCCATTGTTTCGTTCCTCCGTTTTTTCTTTTTACCAGGGATAGGGTTCACCCTCATAGGTGATGAATACCGGGCCTTCCTTGTCTTGCCGACGGGTTTCAAACAGGTTCCGCAGCGTCTCCGCATGCTCATACGGATCCAGGGGCGCCTCATGGTTGCCCGGGTTGGTCCGGATCCAGCCGGGATGGATGCAGATAATGTTCAGGTTCGGCTCGTTTTTGAAATAGTTGTGCACGGTCATGGTCAACATGTTCAGTGCCGCCTTCTCCGTGCCGTAATCCAGGTAGAAGGTCCGGTAGCACTTGCCGATACTGCCGGCTTCAGAGGAGATGTTCACCACCAGGCCGCCGATCGCGCTTTTCTTCAGCAGCGGCAGGAAGGCCTTCAGGACCCGGATCGGGCCTACCGCGCCCACATTCACCGCCGGGGCGATCAGGTCCAGGTCAAAGTCCGGCAGTTCCTTCATGGTGTCCGCGGAAGCCGTTGTGGCGTTGTTGATAATCAGGTCCAGGTGGTCCGTCAGCTTTCCGGCTGCCCGGGCCGCCGCGTTCACGGATTCCGTCACCGCGATATCCATCATCAGGATATGCAGCCGGTCCGGATACTCCTCCTGCAGCGCCTCCAGCGCTTCACTCGGACGGCGGATGGAAGCAAACACGGTATCCCCGTGCTCCAGGTAACGCTTTACCATATTGAACCCCAGGGCGTAAGGCCTGCCGGTTCCGGTAATCAGGACTGTCTGTGCCATTTCCCGTTTCCTCCTTTTGCGTTCATCTGCAAAGAGTATACCGGACCCTTCCCGCCTTCCGCTTCCCATTTTTTGATAGGCCGCCTTCCATTTTTTGCGCCCCTTTTTCGTGCAGAACAAAAACTTGACTTGGAGCGGACTTCGTGGCATAGCATAGGGAGGAAAACGCGGACCGGGATCAGTCCCCTCCGCCGAAAGGAACCAAGCAATCGGATGAAAACAGTCAGAGCCGCCTTTATCAAATCCCTGCCGGTGATGGGAGGGTACCTCATTCTGGGCACCGGCTTCGGCATTCTTGCCTGGAACAACGGATACGGCCTGCCCTGGGCCTTTGCCATGAGCTTGCTGATGTTTGCCGGCTCCATGCAGTTTGTGGGCATCGGCCTGCTGTCCGGCGGAGCCTCCCTGCTGACGGTGATTCTCACCACCATTATGGTCAACGCGCGGCACCTGTTTTACAGCATCTCCATGTTCGGACACTACAAAGACGCCGGACGGTACAAACCCTACCTCATTTTTGCCCTTACGGATGAAACCTATTCCCTGCTGTGCGACGGCCAGGTGCCGGAAGGCACGGATCCGGACCGGTTCCGCTTCCTCGTCTCCCTGTTCAACCATTCCTACTGGGTGCTGGGCAGCGTCCTGGGCAGCCTGGCGGGCAGCGTGCTTCCCTTTTCCACTGCCGGTATCGAGTTTTCCATGACCGCCCTGTTCATCGCCTCCTTCACGGAGCAGTGGATCACGGCGAAGGATCACCTGCCGGCCCTCACCGGCCTGATCTGCACCCTGCTGTGCCTGCTGGTATTCGGCACGGAGGGCTTCCTCATTCCCGCCATGGTGCTGATTACCCTGCTGCTTCTGCTGCTGCGCAGCCGCGTCCCCGCGGAAAGGAGGGTGAGCGAATGAGCCTTTCCCATTCCGCCCTCCTGGTGGCCGCCATGTCCCTGGTCACCATCCTGCTCCGGGCCCTGCCTTTCCTGGTTTTCCGGAAGAATACCCCGGACTGGCTTGCCTACCTGGGCAAAGTGCTTCCCCCGGCAATCATCGGCATGCTGGTGGTTTACTGCCTGAAGGATACCAAAATCAGCTCCGCGCCTTTCGGCGTCCCGGAGCTGATCTCCGCCCTGCTGGTGGTTGCCCTGCAGGCCTGGAAACGAAATGAGCTGGTGAGTATATTGGCAGGAACTATATGCTATATGGCATTAATACACTTCGTGTTTTAAGAATTCACAATTCATAATTCACAATTCATAATTAATTGTACTGCGGATACAGGACGTATGAGTAAACCGCAGCGTCCGTGTTGTCATCCTGAGCGCAGTCGAAGACGAAGTCGAAGGATCCCTTACTACGTCCGAAGGACGCAATACCCTAAACATCCCAGGCGTTCTGCGGGAACATGACAGTAAGGGACGGTCCTGCGGTCACAACCTGACGGCCGTGACGGAAAGGGCCGTCCCTCTGTCACATTCCCGTTTCCACGCTCCGCTGCCTCCACATTGTCATTTCGACTAAGGCTATAGGCCGCATGGAGAAATCTCCCCGCCCGCAGGCGATCATAATAGAAAAAAACGGCTTCCTTCCGGAAGTCGTTTTATCCGCCATTGTGCATTGTGCATTATGCATTATGCATTTGTCATTGCTTCAGCAATGACACTACCGCTTCCTTTACTTCCTCCATGTCCACCGTCGGCTCAAAGCGGGCAATCACTTTGCCTTCGCGGTCCACCAGGAACTTGGTGAAGTTCCACTTGATATACGCCTTGTTGCCGAAAGAACGGTTGTTCAGATCGGCAAACTTGTTCAGCGCGGCGTTCTTCAGCCCTTTGCCGAAACCGGTGAAGGGTTTTTCCGTCGCCAGGAAGGCGAACAGCGGATCCGCGTTACCCCCGTTCACGTCGATCTTCGCGAACTGCGGGAAATCGGTGCCGTACTTCAGCGTGCAGAACTGATGAATTTCCTCTTCGCTGCCGGGCGCCTGATTGGCAAACTGGTTGCAGGGGAAATCCAGGATCTCCAGGCCCTGATCCTTCAGCTCCTTATACATAGCCTCCAGGGGTTCATAATGGGGAGTGAAGCCGCAGCCGGTTGCCGTGTTGACAATCAGCAGCACCTTGCCCTCATAGTCCTTCAGGCTGACTTCCTGTCCCTGTCTGTCCTTTACGGTGAAATCATATACGGTCTTCATGGCATTATTGCTCCTTTCAGTCGCTTCGATGTACCTTTGATACGATTGTATTTTATCAAATATATTTCATTTGTCAAGCACAATTTTCCTGAAAGTGAATTCTGGACAAACAAAGGCCGGGAGAATGCTCTCCCGGCTGAGTGCAGGTGGATTGATCAATAATTTTCCGCGTGGATCTCGAAGTAGCTCTGGGGATGGGCGCAGACCGGGCAGATTTCCGGCGCCTTGGTACCCACCACGATATGACCGCAGTTCCGGCATTCCCAGACCTTAACCTCGCTCTTCGCGAAGACCTCCTGGGCCTCCACATTCCGCAGCAGCGCCCGGTAGCGCTCCTCGTGGTGCTTTTCAATCGCGGCCACCATGCGGAATTTGGCCGCCAGCTCGGGGAAGCCTTCCTTCTCCGCGGTCACCGCGAAGCCTTCATACATATCGGTCCACTCATAGTTTTCCCCGTCCGCCGCGGCGGCCAGGTTCTCAGCAGTGCTGCCGATACCGTTCAGCTCCTTGAACCAGATCTTCGCGTGCTCCTTCTCATTCTCCGCGGTCTGCAGGAACAGGGCAGCAATCTGCTCAAAGCCTTCCTTCTTTGCCTTGGAAGCAAAGTAGGTATATTTATTCCGGGCCTGGGACTCTCCGGCGAAAGCCGCTTCCAGATTCTTTTCGGTCTGCGTACCCGCGTAGGGGTTGCTCTTCGCCGCCTCCACCTTCACAAACACGGAGCCGGGCTGTTTGCACACCGGGCAGGTAAATCCTTCCGGCAGGGGTCCTTCATGAACATATCCGCAGATCGGGCATTTCCATTTTTCCATCTTTTTATCCTCCTTTTTGTTTTCAGGTTCATTGAACGGCAGTTCCGCCAGCAGCTTTTTCACCGTTTCCGCGGGGAAGCCGTCCCCTTCCCGGGACAGCAGCTCCTGCAGGAACTGTCTCACATTTCCGCTCTGGGGCAGCATGTAGCCTGCCTCCCGCAGCAGATCCTCGGCCATAATGCGGTTGGATTTTTCCAGCGCCTTCGCCAGTTTTCCGGGCAGCAGGGACGCCAGCTGTTCCTGTTCCGATTTGCTGGCCACCAGGCTGCGGAGCGCCGCGATCACCGCTTCCTTCTTCTCCTGCTGCGGCGGGTATTCCTTCGGCACCATGCTGATGGCGCCGGCCGGGCAGGCGTCCGCGCAGGCGCCGCAGCCGACGCACTTTTCAGCGTCAATCACGCTGTTTTCCGTGTCCGACGCGCCGGTAGGGCAGACGTAGAGGCACAGGCAGTCTTTTTCACATTTCCGGACATTCCGGACCGCGATCCGATCACTCATCGTTTACCCTCCGATCTTTTCAAATTTAAAGTTCGGCACCTTGCAGACCGGGCAGACTTCGGGAAGATCGTTCCCCACATAGACGAAACCGCAGATCGTGCAGACATACACCTGCGTATCCGCCAGCATCGCTTCCCCTTCCTGCGCGTACCGGGTCAGCAGGGATTTGAGGATGCGCGTTACCTTTTCGCTCCAGGCCAGGGCCCGCAGCGCGCCCCGGTCACCCTCCTGCCGTGAAACGGCGTTCACCGCCGGAAAGCCGGAATCCAGGTCGGCATTGACCCTCTCCAGCAGCTGTTCAAAGGACGCGTCCGTTACCGTCCGCTCCCGGCCGCCGAACCAGGCCGCCAGGACCATAAAGGCTTCCGCCAGTTCCGCCCGATACTGCTTTTCGCAGCCCTTGGCCAGGTTGGAGCACAGGGCGCTCACCTCCGCGGCCGTCAGGGGCTTCAGGTCCGTCTCCGCTGCCGGTGCGGCAGGCGCCGCTGTGCTTCCGGCTGATTGCCCCTCCGGCACAAAATCCGATTTAGCCGCGCCGCACAGGGGACATTTCCAGTCCTCCGGCAGCTCCGCAAAGGGGATTTTTTCTTTTTCCTCATCATAGATATAGCCGCAGACAGAACAGATATACCTCACCCGGATCTTCCCTCCTTTTTGCTCGTTTTTTATCTTCAACGCTGTTTTTCCGTATCTGTATATTAAACCCTGGAGTGTACTCTAAGTCAATCAAAAAAAAGCTTGACTCTGACGTTACGTCATAGTTTATGATAAACTCACCACGAAGGGAGGACGCTGGATCATGATGACGGTTCACGAGGTAAGCAGGCTGACAGGAGTGAGTATACGCACCCTGCAGTACTATGACAGGATCGGTTTGCTGCCGCCCGCGGAATACACCGAAGCGGGCTACCGGCTGTATGACGATACAGCCCTGGAAACCCTGCAGCAGATTCTCCTGTTCCGGGAACTGGAATTTCCGCTGAAGGAAATCCGGCAGATCATCCAGAGCCCCGCCTTTGACCGCCGCAAGGCACTGGAACAGCAGGTTGAGCTGCTGGAGCTGAAGAAGGAGCGTCTGGACCGGCTGATTGCCCTCGCCCGTGGAATCCAGACAACAGGAGTGAAGCAAAACATGGATTTTTCAGCCTTTGATACCAAAAAGCTGGATGAATATGCCGCCCGGGCAAAGGAAGCCTGGGGAGACACCCCGGCATACAAGGAATTTGAGCAGAAAGCAAAAGGAAGAACCGATACGGAGAATGCGGAACTGAACCGGCAGATGATGGCAATCTTTGCCGACTTCGGCGCCATCCGGGATACAGATCCCGCCGGGGAGGCGGCCCAGGCCCTGGTCCGCCGGCTGCAGGACTTCATCACAGCGCACTATTACAACTGCACCGAACCGATCCTCTCCGGCCTCGGGCAAATGTATGCCGCCGGCGGGGAGATGACGGAAAACATTGACCGGGCAGGCGGTATAGGTACCGCGGAATTCTCCGCGAAAGCGATTGCTGTTTACTGCGCAAAATAAAAACCCGGAAAACAAACCGGCGCTGCTTCTTCAGCAGCGCCGGCTTTTTCATTCATCAGCTCTTTTTTGTTTTCCTGCCCAGCAGCACCAGGGCAATAATCAGCACCAGCGGGAAAATGCTCCCCGCCAGCATGCCGGACTGCAGGTTGTCCCCCGCCTGCTGGGTCACGGTGCCCACCAGGCTCGGGCCGAAGGCACCGCCCAGGTCCCCCGCCATGGCCAGCAGGGCGAACAGCGCCGTGCCGCCGGTGGGAATCCGGGGCGAGGTGATGCTGATCGTTCCCGGCCACATGATGCCCACGGAGAAGCCGCAGCACACGCAGCCCACCAGGCCCAGCACCGGGCTGGCGGACAGGCTGGCCAGCAGGTAGCAGCACAGGCACAGGACGCCGGAGCCGATCATGAACTTTGTCAGGTTCATCTTCGGGCCGAACTTCCCGTAGATCACGCGGCAGACGCCCATTGCCACGGCAAACAGACAGGGGCCCACCAGGTCGCCCACGGTCTTGGAGAATCCGAGGGCCGCCTCCGTAAAGGCGGACGCCCACTGGGCCATGGCCAGCTCGGAAGCACCGGCGCAGACCATGAGCACAATGGCAATCCAGAAGATCCGAAGCTTAAACAGCCCGCGGATCGTCATGCCCTTTCCTTCCTCCGTCAGCCGTTCGATGGGACAGGTGGCGAAGTTGAAAATGTTATACAGCGGAACCAATGCCCAGACGCAGGCCAGCCACTTCCAGTTGTCAATTCCGAATACCGCGAAGAAGGCGGTGGAGAGCAGGATCACGCCCACGCAGCCCCAGCAGTAGAAGGAGTGCAGCAGGCTCATGACCGCGTCCTTGTGTTCAAAGGGGCAGGCCTCCACAATGGGGCTGACCAGCACCTCAATCAGGCCGCTGCCGATGGCATAGATCACCACGCAGACCAGGATGCCGATGAACGGATCCCCGAACAGGTCCGGAATAAAGGCCAGGCCTGCCAGGCCCAGGCAGGAGGTGATTTCAGACATCACAATACAGCGCCGGTAGCCGATGGAATCCACAAACCGTGCGCAAAGCACGTCCACCAGCAGCTGGGTCAGGAAAAAGACCATGGGGATCAGGGCGATCTTGCCCAGCGGGATCGCATAGTCCGTATGCAGTTTCAGGAACAGAAGGGGTGCGAAATTGGCGGCGATTGCCTGGGTGATGAAGCCCAGGTAGCAGGCCAGCAGGGTCTTCCGGTAATTCTTTTCCATCTTTATTCTTCTTCCTCGTTTTTCCAGCGTGTTTCGCTGTTCAGCCAGCGGGTGTAGCCCCACTGGGCTTCCTCGCTTTCCTTTTTCTTCCGCCAGGCCTCAACGTCCGAGCAGATGGCCAGCATCTCGTCCACCACCATCTCCACGCTGTGCGGGCGGACGTGATACAGCCAGTCCGTCATCCGGTCAATGGATCTGGGGCTTCCCAGCTGTTTGGCCAGCAGGTCGGCAAATTCCTCCGGAAATCCCAGCGCTGTGATCGTCCCCGCCAGGCGGTCCCTGGCCTGGGCCCACTGCCTCTGATTCGGTGTCGCCATGCACAATTCTCCCCATCAAAACTTATCCGGATTATAACAGAATTCCGAAGGGATAAAAAGGGAAAGATGTTTGAGAATTCAGAATTAAGAATTCTGCCTGCAACGGCAGTTCCTGCCATTGCAGGCAGGACTTCTCCTCCGCCGTATCGAATGAAAAACCATCTGAACTGTCCTGTATAAAAGGAGAATGGTCAAATGAAAAAACTGATTGCCCTCGCCCTGACCCTGGTACTCCTGCTGGGCGCCGCGGACGCGCTGGCGGATCCTGAGTCTTATTACGGCAAACCCCTTCCCGATTTTACCGTGAAGACCCTCGACGGCGAAGACTTCACCCTGTCGGAATCCCTGAAAAGCCATGACCTGGTGCTGATCAATTTCTGGGCCACCTGGTGCGGCCCCTGCCGCATGGAATTCCCCTTCCTGCAGGACGCCTGGCAGCAGTACGCGGACCGCATTGACGTGATCGCCCTGAGCGTGGAGGAAACGGACACGATCAAAAAACTCCAGCGCTTTGCGGAGCAGAACGGCCTGACCTTCCGGATCGGCCGGGACGAAACCGGCATCTTCAGCCGCATGCGGGGGAACGCCATCCCCACCACCCTGATCGTGGACCGGGACGGAAAAATCGTTTATGTGGACGTGGGCGCAAAGATTTCCACAGACGCATTTACGGAACTGTTTGACAGCCTGCTGAATGAGGTCCGGGTGGATCTGTAAACCGGCATACAATAAAGCCAGGGGAACGCACGGTTCCCCTGGCTTGTTTTTTTCTTTCCGGAAAAGCTTATTCCGCGGGAGCGAAGAAGCTGATCGGGGTCGCGCCGGTCAGGGCGTCCTGCGCCAGCAGGGTGATCGGAGCTTCCTCAATGTGCAGGGTTTCGAACTTCGCTTCATAGCCGCCCTCGGTCTTGAAGGCAACGGTCATGCTGAAGCCCGCCTCGATCTCCTCGGGGGTGGCGGAACGGGTGATCACATACTTCGCGTCGGCGGCAAAGCCGTTCACCGCGTAGTTGGGGCCCTGTTCGCCGGTCAGGTTGTTGATCAGGTACAGTTCCGTAACGTTCTCACCGGTCTTGTTATAGAAGGTGTAGGTACCGGCCTTCAGCTGGGCAGCCTTGGCGGCAGCCAGGACGCCGCGCACATAGCCCCAGGTGTCCGCGGTGGTGGCACCGGTCACGGCGTCGATGAAGTCGGCCTTGGTCTCTTCGGTATAGCCGTTCACGATCGCTTCCAGTTCCGTGACGGTCTTGCCCCTCACGTAGGCTTCAATGGCGTTGAAGTTGGCGGCAATCTGCACGGTGGAACCGGCGCGCTGCATGTTCAGGCTGTACAGATCGCTGTTCGCCCGCTTGGAACCGAGCACCTGGCCTTCAGGATAGTTCTGGCCGAAAGCGGCGTCGCTGTTCGGAACGCCCACAGCCTTCAGGTCTTCCCGGTCAGCCATGAACTGGAACTCATCGATCTTGGCAGCCACAATCACATCATCCTGCAGCGCCACGGTGATCACGGCAAAAGCGCGGTCGCCATGGGCGGCGCAGTCCACCTGGCCCAGCAGGATCTCACCCTCCGCGAGGGAAGCCGCAGCCGTCAGGAGAAGCATCAGGGAAACCAACAGGGCAATAAACTTTTTCATAGGTTTTTATCCTCCTTTTCACGGGACTTCGTCCCATGGCTATTCTATGCTTCCGCGCACACAAAATCAATAGAAATATTTCTATATTTCAATTTAGAAATGGATACAATATACAGTTTTACAAGGCATGAAAAAAACCGGGTCATTTCCCGGTTTTGGATTCCTTCTCCGGCTCCCGGCTCAGCATATCACGCACCCGTTTGCTCATTCTCTCCAGGGCTTTCCGGTCCAGTGAATAATAGGTCTTTTTCCCCTCCCGCCGGCTGGTCACAATCCCGGCCTCGCTCAGCACCTTCATATCATGGGCCAGCGTGGGCTGGGTAATCTCGAAACACTTCAGCAGGACGCAGCCGCACATTTCCCCGCAGGAAAGCATATCCACAATCTTGACCCGTTTCGGGTCAGACAGCGCCTTGAAAGCCTTCGCCAGTTTCATATACTGACTTTCCATTGCCGCGTCCCTCCGTTCTTTTCCATAACCGTTTCTCTTCTCTGATGATATCGGCAGACCCGCCCTCCTGTCAAGGGACCGGATTTTCCGGTTTTTGCCTTTTCGCCGCAAAACAGTTGTGCTACAATCAGGGAAACCGCGAAAACAAAGGATTCGCAACTGCCGGTTGCGGCATTTCCAGCCCCGTTTGATAGCATGCCACCGCCGGATCAGTTATGCTGACCTTGCCCGAAAGGGACAAAGCCAAGGAGGATAACATAAAATGATCTTTGCGGACAAATTAGTGGACTTAAGAAAAAAGAGCGGCTGGTCTCAGGAAGAACTGGCCGAGAAGCTGAACGTCAGCCGCCAGGCTGTTTCCAAGTGGGAGGGCGCCCAGTCCGTCCCGGATATGGCTCGGATTATTCAGCTGTCCGAGCTGTTCGGCGTCAGCACCGATTACCTGCTGAAGGACAACCTGGAGCCGGCGGACGCGGCAGCGGGCACGGATCTTTCCCGGGAAACGATGCCGGACAATCCCTCCCGCACCGTCGGCATGGAGGAAGCCAACGCCTTCCTGAAAATTAAGGAGGAAAACTCCCGGCGCGTAGCCCTGGGTGTTCTGCTGTGCATCCTGTCCCCGGTGGCGCTGATCCTGCTGGGCGGCATTCATGAATTCGGCCTGTGGAACTGGACCGCGCAGGCTGCCACGGGCCTCGGCCTGGCCATTCTGATCCTGATGATCCTGCCGGCTGTGGGCCTGTTCATCACCTCCGGCCTTCGGATCGCTCCCTATGAGTACCTGGAAAAGGAGCCGGTGGAAACCCTTTACGGCGTCAGCGGCATGGTAAAGGACCGGAAGGAGAAATTCCAGCCCGTTCATTCCCGTTACCTGATCACCGGCATCCTGCTGTGCGTCGCCTCCTGCATTCCCCTGTTCCTCAGCCTGATTGTCTGCAAGGAGGATTCCTTCCTACAGGTCATCGGCCTCGCGGCCATCCTGGTGCTTTCCGCCATCGGCGTCATGCTGATCGTCCGGGTTTCCATCATCCAGGGCAGCTATCAGATGCTGCTGGAGGAAGGGGAATACACCCGCAGCAGCAAGGAAAGCACCCGGCACTTCGGTTTCATCTCCGGCGCCTACTGGTGCCTGGTCACCGCCGGCTACCTGCTCTGGCTCTTCACGGGGAAGAACCACGGACAGGATTCCTGGATCGTCTGGCCCATTGCCGCCGTCGCTTACGGTGCCGTGGCGGTTGTGATCAGCGCGCTGCGCAAAAAGTAAAATCAACAGTCCATCAAAAAGGAATCGCCGCTGAAGGCGATTCCTTTTGTTATATTACGCACTGTTCTTCCGGCCGCGAACCGGTATTTCATTTTCCGGAGACAGCCTCCGCCTTCACCCACAGGGCCGGCCGGACCGTCATGACGCCGAAAAGGTGGTTATAGCTGGTCACATGGCTGTCCCGGAGGGCTCCGGTGCTGTGCACATGCGCCGCCCGGTTCGGATGGCGGCCCATGGACCGGAGCCACCACCGCCCGGCGTAGTCGCCGTCAGCGGTCTTCAGTTCCCGCTTGGACCAGGCGCGCCGGCCCTTCGCGAAGGCCGTCGGGGCCACCCGGGCTTCCGCGTTGTCCCCGTTCTCATAGGTCACGCCCAGGTATTTGTTCGCCTCGGCGAAGCTCAGCAGGAAAATCTTATCCTGCGTATTGTTTCCGTTCTTCACGTTCCGCCATTTCTCATAGGTCTGTTCCGGACTGTTGTCCACATCCGTGAGGAAGATTTCCTCCTGCTCCTCCGCGGTAAAGGCGCTGTCCAGGAAGGTGCTGTTCAGCCACTGGCGCAGGCTGCAGGTTTCCCAGGTGACCCGGGTATACTTCACATTGTACTGTTTCGCGTCCAGGCCGTATTTGCTCAGCAGGAATACCCGGTCCCCGTCCGTATCCAGCACGATCCACTGAATCTCTTCCGGGCCGTTTTCGGTATTCCTGTCCTGTTCATAATGCCCGAAGGTCACCAGGCTTCCCGCCGCCGGCACACCGTCCGCGCAGGCTGCCGCCGCAGCGCACAGGAGCACCAGAACAAGCATCACAAAAACAATCCGCCTGAACACACACTGGGTTTTCATCGGTTTTTCCTCCCGTCGGCCGTCGCAAAAAACAAAACGTCAAAAAAAAGCTTACCCGGAAAAATATATGAGGATAATTTGTACTTCCTGCATCATACCATAGTTGTATGCAAAAGTCCAGTACAACTTGATTACATAAAAAGCAAAACGAAACCGGAGGATTCTTTGAACCGCATCCCGTCAAGTGGACAGTGAAACAAAAAACAAATTAAGGACAAGAAATCTCTGGTGACCAACAAAGGCTGCCAGAGATTTTCTTTGGAGAAGACACGGCAAATAGCACCCTGCTGTCA
>Ga0256405_10001984_pt1 | contig 50827 bp, 47 predicted proteins | sample RumenRJG_02DNA_FD_189096 | JGI IMG/M metagenome (GOLD analysis project Ga0256405, IMG submission 189096) | Bovine rumen microbial communities from Lethbridge, Alberta, Canada - RJG_02 | ecosystem: Host-associated > Mammals > Digestive system > Stomach > Rumen | place: Canada: Alberta...
GAGACCTCCTTGAGACTTTTGGTACCGATGAGTCTTTTGATACCTCGGTCTCAATTATCTCATCTCCTCATTGATCTTGCTAGACGGTGGATTATGAGGCGCTTACGTTCAGGCTATCAACATGCTCCTTGGCGATAAGTCCACCTACCAGGCGCAGCTCCAGCAGAACATTGCAAAGGTGATCCGAAGCGCTCAGCAAAATACCGCTGATGGTATCAACGAAAGACTGCAGAGACTCCAAAAAGAGCTCCTCAAAAAAGCCAATAACAAGGAGGCCTATGATAAGATTGCCGACGAGATCTTCAAGCTCCGGGAACAGCACGAAAAGTGCACGGTGGCTTTCGTTTTGTGGACATAGTCCGCGTAATACTTATTGAACTGGGTTGATTGGTATGGAATCTCGCCCGCCGCCCGGCACTGGTCGCAGTATTCCAGCCACAGCAGGTTCAGAGTAACACCGCTGCGCTGGAGTTTCTTGTGGACATAGTCGTAGTCCGGCATCTTGTAGACAGGCGTTGAGGTGCTGGACGGAAACAGCCGCTCTGAGAGCTGCTTATCCGACATTTCCTCCGGCAGCGGCCATTGCAGGCCGCAGTTTGCTGCCCGCTGCAGGGTTGCTGCCACAGTGTTCCGAGCGCACCGGCAGCTTGACGCGATCTCGGTCTTGTTGAGTCCCAGGCTATGGAGCCTGAGGATCTCACGGTAATTGGTCATACAGGTAACCTCCTTGTAGATATTTACACCGCAAAATACGGTGCATATCTACATTTTACCGCAGTGCTCAACGACGGCGGCAAGGGTGCTCAATCCCGCCGGAATGGATGCTCAATTTGAGCGGTTGAGGTGCGCAATCTCGCGCGGAATACTCAAATAATCGCCCGTAACCAAAGAGCACTATCCGGGCATAGCCCAGATAGTGCTCAAATCAGTACAGTTTTAAAAATTGGTCAATCGTGTAGGGATTCTCCCCCCTCTTCCCCCCTTTTTTCTATGCAAATCATGTCAGTGCCCTTTTTCAGCCGGAGCAGCTTGCGTATCTATCGCAAATTCTCTGGATCTCAGGTAGTCACAACCCCCAAGTTCAAAGCCTGAATCGAATTGCTCAAACGGACTAACGGAAATTGCCAGTTCCAGCGTAAGGCTGCCGTTCTCGCATTATAAGATGTTCACGCAAAGCGCCTTATAGGGCAAGCTGTTGACTTTCTGCGGTTTTCGGTTATAATAGTTTGTATACTTTGTCAGGAATTCAGGCTTTGATGAGGGAAATTTTAATAAATACGCCTCTGTTGCCAGTCAGATGATAGCGAGGGAAACGATTTATGAAACAATGTAACTACAGCCGCGAAGCACTATTTCAGCTCAATGGTATTCCGCCCCTTGGAATGTCGATCTCCTTGGCACTGCAACACTTAGTCGCTATGATCGTCGGCTGTGTTACCCCGGCGATCATTATTGCCAACGCGCTTGGATTACCGCAGAGTGAACGCGTTCTGCTCATTCAGGTATCCTTGGTCATGTCCGCAGTGACGACCCTGATCGAGTTATTCCCCATTGGCGGCAAGCTGGGTTCCGGACTTCCCGTGATATTCGGCATCAGCTTTGCTTACTTACCCAGTATGCAGGCCATCGTTGGCGGCGGCGGAGACATCGCCACCATCGCGGGCGCGATGATCGTGGGCGGTATCGTTGCCGCTGTTGTGGGTGTTTTTGTGAAGAAGATCCGCAGATTTTTCCCGCCCATCATCACTGGCACGGTGGTGTTCACGATCGGCCTTTCTCTCTATCCCACCGCCATCAATTATATGGCTGGCGGTGCCGGGAATACTTACGAGGTAGTCGTGCTGCGAAAGGGCTTGACCTCCGCGCTGGTTCACGGCTCATGGCAAAACTGGGCGGTGGCGGCGTTCACCTTGATCGTCGTTATGATTTTGTCAAACAAGGGCAAGGGCATCTGCAAGCTTGCCGCCATCCTGCTGGGCATGATCGCCGGATATATTGTCGCCGCTGTGTTTGGCATGGTAGATCTCTCTGAGGTGAGAGACGCGGCGTGGTTCTCCCTTCCCAGATTCATGCATTTCGGCATCAAGTTTGAGTTCTCGGCCTGCATCGCGCTCGCCCTTCTGTTCGCCATCAACGCGATCCAGGCGATCGGCGATTTGACCGCCACCACGGTGGGAGGCTTGAACCGGGAGCCCACGGACCAAGAGCTGCAGGGCGGTATTGTTACCTATGGCCTGACCAATGTGCTGTCGGCATTTTTCGGCAGCCTGCCAACAGCGACCTATTCGCAAAATGTAGGTATTGTTACTACAAATAAGGTCGTTAATCGGGTGGTTTTTGCTTTGGCCGGCGGATTTTTGCTGCTTGCGGGTCTGATTCCTAAATTTTCAGCTATTTTAACGACGATTCCGCAATGCGTGCTGGGTGGAGCGACCATCACTGTATTTTCCACCATCGCTATGACCGGCATGAAGCTGATCGCGTCCGAAACCATCTCCCCCCGCAATACTACCATTGTAGGGCTGTCGGCTGCGTTGGGCGTTGGTATCTCTCAATCCTCGTCTGCGTTGAGCCAGTTCCCGGAGAGCATTACGATCATTTTCGGTAAGACGCCGGTGGTCATTGCCACAATTATGGCAGTTCTGCTGAACCTGATCCTGCCTCAGGAAAACAAGGATCAATAAACCGATCATCCTATTTTTAGGGATCGCTTTGATAAGACCCGTGGACTTTTGAAATCGGCACTTTTGCAGGTGTCTGCCGTATAGCAATAGATGGCAGACACCTGCGTTATTACATTTCACTCTGTGCGTAACGGAGAACAGCATACTATAGCTTGCGTTCAAAGAAGCCTTGCCAGACCGTATTTCTACCATAACTGAGAAAGTTTTATTTTTCCTCATCGGCAGAAGCTCCTATTGAACGACTCGCCCAGCGAGTAGTTTTCGGTATAAAGCTTCATGCAAGAGCAGCGCACCACGAACATGCACAAATGCCAGTGCATGAAGCTTTCGTGCATCATTTCCGGTTGCCTCGCAGGGGCGAGGAAATGGCACATTTCTTATTTTGCTATGCAAAAGCGGATGCACGCCTGAGACGTGCATCCGCTTTTTTCAGTATTCAACTGTGCTTCTCTCCGTTGGACAACTATGATGCTCTGTTCTGCTGATGGCTCTTGCCCTAACGTCACGCTGCTTTCATTCAGAAAAACGGAACGAACATTCCGGAGGACTGCTGGGCTTCGTCGATGTGCATATCGGGATTGATCTGATCCAGCCAAGGAATCATGTCCAGAAGATTCTGGATCACAAGGTCGGGCTTTTCCGCGTCCGCCGCCGTTGCCGCGTCCTTCTGGGCAGAGAGCGCGGAGACGATCTGAACGGCTTTGCCGAAGCCCGCCTGCTTGGCGCCGATGATGTCACGGGAGATCGTATCGCCCACATACACGCAGTTTTCGGCAGTGGTCTGCATCTGCCGCAGAGAAATGCGGAAGATCTCCGGATGGGGCTTGCGGTAGCCGGTTACGCTGGAAACCGTCACATCCTCCATGCAGCCCCGGATGCCGTACTCCTCCAGCATGTTGAACACGTTGTAAAGGGAGGCATTGTTGGAAATGATGCCGATATGGTAGCCGCGGGCCTTCAGCGCTTCCAGCGTTTCCAGAACGTCGCCCCGCAGTTCCCGGTGGTAATAGGTCACCTCCCAGAGATTGGCCAGCTCCTCCGTAATGGGGATCAGCTTTTCCCGATCGAAACCAAATTCTTTCAGATAGTAATCCGGCCAGATCTCCTCCGGCTTCTTCTCCAATTCCAGGCCCTCGCTCCAGCGCTTGTATTCTTTTAGGCCAGCCATGACCCGGCGGTCAAACTCCTCCGGGCTGCATCCCGGCTCCAGGCCGTGCGCCCGCAGGGTTTTCTGCAGCGCATCCATGGCCTTCGCCTGGGTCTCCTGATTGTTCCAGATGTCCTCTAATGTGCCGCCCATATCGAATAAAACGGTATTCAGCATTGGTGGGTCCTCCTTACCGGTCATTATTATGATTCATCGTCATCGTCTTCGTAAAACAGCATGGCCTCATCCTGGGCGTTATGGAACGCACCGGGAGCCGTTCCGGAGCTTTCCGGACCAAACAGAGCCTCTGTGGGGGAGATATCCGGCTCCGGCGTCTGAACCGGATCGGATACCGGCTTTGCAGCGGGCTTCTTTTTCTGCTCCTGTTCCACAGCCTCTTTCAGTTCCTCCGAGATGGTCTTTCTGACGAAATACTCGGGATGCGCCTTCCGCAGCCTTCGGTAGATGGGCCAGCTGACGGCGTTGCCAAGCAGCACCGGCGGCAGGCCGACCGTCAGAAACAGGCGCAGCATAGAGCCTCTCGTCTCCTGCGGCAGCATCCACGCCGCTGCGCAGAACATCAGCAGGATCACAGCCAGCCCAGCAAAGCCGTAGGGCACCACCCGCTTGTCCTTCAACAGGAATAACAGGCAGCAGAGCAGCGTGCTGATGACCGTGATGATGATGGTGTGGAGCATGGAGGTGACCGTTTCGCCGCCGAAAGAGACGGTCCGGTACAGCGGTCCCGCCAAAAGCGCGGCTGTACAGAAGTAAACGGCCAGATCCAACAGGGCCGCACCGCACGCCGCCAGCGCAATGGGGCTTTTTCTGCGGCCATGCTTGTCGATAAAGAAGCTCATAGATACCTCGCAGTTTTGAAAATGAAGCGGAGAGCCTGCGCTCTCTTCGTCCTAAAAAGCTTTTGGGATGAAGAGAGCGGCGGACGATCGTCCGCCGCTCTTGCTTACATACAGTCAGCGGATGGAAGGACCGATCAGCCCAACATCTGCCAGAAATCGCGGACGGTGTTGTAATTCACATAGATCTCGTTGGCGTCAAAGGGAGCAACGTTGATCTCAGAGAAGGGCGTGGAGCCCTCGGCGGGTTCGATGTCATCGCGGACAGGCCAGCCGCCCAGCGTGTTGAAATACTTATAGCCGGAGAGGTCGCCGTCGATGCCGCCCATCATGAAGCGGATCAGCAGCTTGGCGGCGGCAGGATGCTCGCAGCCTTCCACAACGTACAGGGTGTTGACGGCGGGGATACCGGTGTCAGGCTCCAGATTCACGGGAGCGAAGACCCAGCCGTTATCGGCGGCCTTGCGGAGCTTGGAGGAAGCGCAGAAGCCAACGGGGGGATCCTTCTGGCCGGGGGTACCGACAGCCTCGGCGATCGCGTCGGAGGAGGCGGTGAAGATCGGTGCGTTGGCGTGCAGACGCTTCAGGAACTCATAACCGGCGTTCTCGCAGCCGTCGGACAGCTTCAGCTCTTCGCCGTACAGGGCCTTATAAGCCTCGGCCAGACGGTTCGGCTCCTCGCCTACGCAGAAGCCGGTAATCCAGGAGCCCCAGGACAGGTTGTCCAGAGGATTCTGCATCATGATCTTGCCCTTCCACTGGGGCTCGGTCAGCTGCCAGATGTTGGTGATGGGAGAACCGTCGGGATAAGCCTCCGTGTTGTAGAACAGCTGGGTCAGCTCAATGTACAGGGGCGTGGCGGTCGCAGTGTAGCTGGGGTCGATGTGGGCGAAGATGTCAGCGGGCTGATAGTTGTAGAACACCTTGTTGGCCACATACTCGTTCCACATGGAGCCGTCCTGGTCCTTGATGTGGACAACGTCGGCTACATGCTGGCCGGCATCGTACTCACGGGTGACCTTCTCCAGCAGCTCGTTGGTGGAGATGTCGAAGGGAACGCAGTCAATGCCGGGATACTTTTCCTCGAAAGCGGCCTCCACCTTGGTGCATCTGGAGGAGATGGAGTACAGGGTCACGGTGCCGCCCTCATCAAGGGCCTTCTGATACAGCTCCTCATCGGTTTCCTCGGTGTTGTAGATCTGAGAAGCTTCTTCCCAGGGGGTCAGCTGGGTTTCCGCAGGGGGAGTGCTGGGGTCGGTGGTGTCGGTGGTGTCGCCGGACGTGTCGGCTTTCTTTCCGCAGCCGACCAGGCTCAGCATCATCGTGCCAGCCAACAGTGCCGCCAGGAGCTTTTTGCGCTTCAACATGTTCTTTTCCTCCAAATCAGATTTTTATTTTCGCGGACTCTGCCGCAGTGGTACAAATTTACACGCAGTATTTGATCAGATTCTCGCTCTTGGTCTCGAAAACGTTGACCTTCTTGGGATTGAAGCCCAGATACACCGGCTCGTCGCTGGCGTAGTGGGTGGAGCCCAGTTCCTTGACCGTCAGCATGGTGTCGCCCACCCGGACGCTGACCAGCGTTTCGGAACCGGCAGGCATGCCGGAGTAAACGTGGCCTTCCACCCAATGCGCGTCATCCGCCTGACGGCTGATGGACAGCTGCTCGGGCCGGACGCCGATGGTCACATCGACGCTGCCGGACTGGGGCGCGGCCTCGGTCATATCGCCCCGCTCGAAGCCCAGCTGACCGAGAGGACTATCGACCCGCATACCGCCGGCCTCCACCTGAGCGGTGCCCTTGACGAAGTTGATGCTGGGGTTGCCGATGAAGTCGGCCGTGTAGAGGTTCACAGGGTTGTCATACAGTTCCAGAGGCGGTGCGACCTGCACCAGCTCGCCCTTGCGGTACAGGGCGATGCGGGTGGACATGGTCAGCGCCTCCACCTGATCGTGGGTGACGTAGATGATGGTGGTGCCGGTCTCGTGATGGAGCCGCTTCAGCTCGGCGCGCATATCCACGCGGAGCTTGGCGTCCAGATTGGACAAGGGCTCGTCCAGCAGAAGCAGTCTGGGCTCGGAAACGATGGCGCGGGCGATGGCCACACGCTGCTGCTGGCCGCCGGACAACTCGGTGGGATAGCGCTTGGCGAATTCACCGATCTGCATACGGTCCAGAGCGCTGGCGACCTTTTTGGCGATGGTCTCGCTGTTTTCCTTGCGGATACGCAGGCCGAAGGCCACGTTGTCGAACACGGTCATGTGGGGCCACAGCGCGTAGGACTGGAACACCAGATTCAGGTTGCGCTTGCTGGGCGGGGCGAAAGAAGCTTCCGCCGCGTTGACGATCTCCTTGCCGTCCATCAGGATGATGCCGTTCTGGGGCTTTTCCAGGCCGGAGACCACGCGGAGGGTGGTGGTCTTGCCGCAGCCGGAGGGCCCCAGCAGGGTCATGAAGTCGCCGTCCTCGATGGTGAGGTTCAGATCCTTCAGAACGTGGTTTTTGCCGTAATATTTATCAATATGAGTCAGTTCAATTTTACTCATGGTCTCGTCTCCTCTTTTTTATCTCATCTCAGCCGGCCATGCTCTTGGCCAGGTCTGCGTCTCCGAAGATATTTGCCAGTGCGTATACCAGGAACACGATGGAGAACATCACGATGGCCACGCAGTTAGAAGCCTGCGGGCAATTCTGGTTCTGGTACTGGAACGCCAGATACGGCAGCGTAGAGGTCTTGGGCGTCATGATCAGGATGATCAGATCCAATTCCTTCATGATGGAAACGAAGATCAGCATGAAGCCGGAAATAAAGCCGCCCTTGGACAGGGGGAACACGATCTTGACAAAACGCTTGAAGAAGCCTGCGCCCTCGATGGTGGCGGCCTCCTCCAGCTCGCCGCTGATCTGCAGCATGTTGGAGGTACCGGCGCGGGAGGCAAAGGGCAGATGCTTGACCACGGAGGTCAGCGTCAGCAGGGCGAATGTGCCGTACAGGGGCGGAATGAGCGTTACGCCGAAGAGCATCTGAGGCTTGGAGAACATGGACAGGTAAATGCCACCGAACGCCACGGAGGGGATCAGGTAGGGGATAAACACCAGCTGCTCCACCAGCTTGCCGTGGAGCTTGCCGCGGCCCTTGGCGCAGATGTAACCGAGCATCTGACCGAAGATGGTACCGAACACGCCGTTGACAAGGGTCAGCTTCAGGGAGTTCACCAGAGACATCATAAAGGTTTCATTCTTGAAGATGCCGGGGACGCCCTCCATGATGTTGGGATCACCCTCGCCGATCCAGTAGTACAGCGTGAAGTTGGACAGAGAATAGGTGCCCTCCTTCAGCATGCAGCTCTCCAGGATCAGGATGATCACCGGCATGATGATGCCGACGATGAAGAAGATGAGCAGGATGATGGTCGCAATGGGCTTCCAGCCGCCCAGACCGATGGGGGTGGACCGTCCGCCCTTGCCGCCGATGGTGGCGTAGGACTTGCGGGCGCCGATGAGCCGCTGGTTGATGAACACCGACAGAGAAGCGATGCAGATCATCAGGATGGCCATGGCGAAGGCCGTCTGCGTGTTCTGGGACTTACTGTTGGAATACAGCTCGCTGGACAGCGTCCGGAAGCTGACGGGAGAACCCAGATAGTTGATGGTGCCGAAGGTGCCGATGGCCTTGGAGAAGGTCAGGATCACGGCGGAAAGCATAGCGGGCAGCACCAGAGGCAGGGTGATCTTCCGCAGGATCAGGGGCTTGCTGGCTCCCTGGATCTCGCCCATCTCCTCCAGCTCGGAGTTGATGGAGTTCAGTGCTGCGGACACCAGCAGATATGTATATGCGTAATAGTGGAGCGTCAGCACAATGATGATCGCCAGACGGCCGTAAGCGATGGGAGACAGAATTGCTTCGATCCGCTCCGTGGATATGCCCGCATTCATCATGAGGGCCGCGATAAAGCCGGGAGCGCCGCCGACGCGGGGGGTCTTGAACATACTCAGCCATGCCTGAGACTTGACCCAGGAGGGGATCATATAGGGGATGATCACCGCCAAGGAGAAGAAGGGCTTGAAGGGAAGGTCGCTGCGGACCATCAGCCAGGCCAGTATGGAGCCAAGGGCGATGGCGCACACGGAAACGCCGACGCCGATGGTCAGGGAGTTCAGCAGGGGCTTGAACAGCAGATTCCAGGAAAGGTCACTGGCCAACAGCCGCTGCCAATAGTACAGGGTAAATTTGCCTACGTCGGCCATGGTGCCGCCGGTGGCTCTCAGGTCCCGCTGCGCGAGCTGGAACGTGGTGGAGAGCATGTCTACCAGGGGAAGAACGATCAAATAAGTCAACAAAACAATGGCAACCAGCACGATCACGTTATAGGGGTTGGTTACGACTGCCTTGACCTGATTCTTGAAACGCCTGGATTTCGAATAAGACTGATCTAATGGTTTCATCGTGGACAGGATCCCTCTCTTTCCTCTTGCGTGGAGGTGCGGTTTGCTATCGCAAACGTTTTCAGTCCTCCTGGTTTTTATGATACATTTTTCATAAGAGAAAGTCAAGAATTTAATATATATTTGGCATATTACAATAGAACAAGTGTATTTATTTTATGCACCTTGCATAGTTAAGTAAACGTAACATCAACGCAAACTATTGCGCAAACGCTTTCTGTTTTGTCGCAGGCATTTTCATCGATGCAGAAGTACGATGATCGCGGGGCAAACAAATGACCCGATCGAAATTTTACATTGCACCTCTCTGAGATCTGCCCTATAATTGGGTATCCCCTACCCTTCCGGTGAAGAAATTGCCGGATCGAAGCGCGCAATGCTCACTTTTATCGGGATATCCGCGCGTATTCTGCACCCCCGCTTTCTTCCGCGGCATGATCCCGGTTATAACACCCCAAAAAACACGAGGAGTACAAGGCCATGAAAAATGTAAACGCATATACCGGGCCGCAGCGGTTCGCTCATCGCGGCTTAGTCCAGGCTGCGCCTGAAAACACGCTGGGCGCTTTCCAGGGAGCTGTGGACGGCGGATACGAGGGGATCGAAATTGATGTCCAAATGACCAGAGATGGCGAGATCGTCATTGCCCACGACAGCAATTTCACCCGGATGACGCTCGGCCATCCAGACGGCGGATCAAATCGCCGGATCAGGGATCTGACCTGGGATGAGATCCAGAAAATCGAATTGCCTTACGCAAATCACCTGCTGAGCGAAGTGCCGCCGGAGCATTCCGAGATCGAATTGCTGGCAACGCTGCCAAAGCTTGTCATGGGTCAGGTCGAGGGGCGGGATTACGAAACGGCCCTTGCGGAGGATGGGCGCATGGCTCATCTGATGCGCTTTTCCGATTTTGACGCATGGCTGGCCGCTCAGAGCAGAAGCATCACGGTCGAAGTTGAAGTCAAAGCCCCCGGCCTTGCCGGACCGATACTGGAATTGCTCAGTCGATCTCCCAATACCGGCAGCTACATCCTCTTTTCCGGAGATCCGGTCTACGTGGAAGAAATGCAGGCGGCGGTTCGCAAAAACGGAAAGCCAACCGGTTTGCGGATGGGAGCTAATATTCGCCGCTTAACGGTGGAAGCCAAGCGGATGATCCCGAACATGGATCTGTTTGAAGTGGGGCTCAACGCGGATGCGTTTACCTGCGAGGATGTTCGCTGGCTGGGAGAGCATGGGATCCATGTGTTCTCAAATCTGGGAGATTATCCCGATTGGTGGGAGAAAATGGTTACGCGCGGCGTGTTGGGGTTTAAGACCAACTACGCGGCGGCGTACACAAGCTGGTGGAATTCCCGGCACTGAGCTTCAAGCCTGCCCGATTGCTAGTGATTTGCCGCAGGACGCTGACCATGCCGGGATGACCACACAGCTGACAGTATTTTATGGCCTCCAAATGTGCGGCAGGCTGTGCCTGACCGAGTTGCTATACCCTGGCAACGGTCTCTCTTTTTCTTCCCTCGCAGGCAGATTTTTCTCGGTTTTTCACGGGTGTGATCCTGCGCTTTTTGCGGAAATCGCCAGACGCAAATTTTGTTTGACACCATTGGGAATCGTGCTATGATAAGGGTGAAAGCGCCCCCGCATCCACACTTTGTAAAACCGGACTATGGAGGGTAATGATATGGATTTTGAAGCGATCAAGGCTGCGGCCCAAAACTATCAGGCGGACATGACCCGCTTCCTGCGGGAAATGATCTCTCACCCCAGTGAAAGCTGCGAAGAGCGCGAGGTCGTCCACTGCATCAAGGCTGAGATGGAGCATCTGGGCTATGACAAGGTGGAGATCGACGGTCTCGGCAACGTCATCGGCTGGATGGGCGATGGCGAGAAGATCATCGCCATCGACTCCCACATCGACACCGTGGGCATCGGCAACCTCTCCAACTGGGAAGCCGACCCCTACGAGGGCTATGAAACAGACGATGTGATCTACGGCCGGGGCGGCTCCGACCAGGAGGGCGGCATGGCCTCCGCCGTTTACGGCGTCAAGATCATGAAGGATCTGGGGCTGATCCCTGAAGGCTATAAGATCATGGTGGTCGGCTCCGTGCAGGAGGAGGACTGCGACGGTATGTGCTGGCAGTACATCGTCAACAAGGTCTTCAACGGTCCCGAGGACGCCCGGAGCAAGATCGAGTTCGTGATCTCCACCGAGCCTACCGACGGCGGCATCTACCGGGGTCACCGGGGCCGCATGGAGATCCGCGTGGATGTGAAGGGCATCTCCTGCCACGGCTCCGCTCCGGAGCGGGGAGACAACGCCATCTACAAAATGGCCGATATTCTCCAGAACATCCGCGCTCTCAACGAAAACGGCGACGGCCCCTCCAATGAGATCAAGGGGCTCGTGAAAATGCTGAATCCGGAATTCAACCCGGAGCACGCCGAGGACGCTCAGTTCCTGGGCCGTGGCACCTGCACCGTGTCCCAGATCTTCTATACCTCTCCCTCCCGCTGCGCTGTGGCGGATAGCTGCGCCATTTCCGTGGATCGCCGCATGACCGCCGGCGAGACCTGGGATTCCTGCCTGAAGGAGATCGAGGCTCTGCCCGCCGTCCAGAAGTATAAGGATGATGTAAAGGTCAGTATGTACATGTATGACCGGCCCTCCTGGACCGGCGAGGTCTACGAGACCGAGTGCTTCTTCCCCACCTGGATCAACAAGGAGAGCGCCGCTCACGTGCAGGCGCTGGCTGATGCCCACAAGGCCCTCTGGGGCGAGGCACGCATCGGTCACGCTGACGCCGACCCCAAGTATGACGCTATGCACCTGCGGAACCGCCCCCTCATCGACAAGTGGACCTTCTCAACCAACTGCGTGTCCATTCAGGGCCGGTACGGCATCCCCTGCGTGGGCTTCGGCCCCGGTGCGGAGTCTCAGGCCCATGCGCCCAACGAGATCACCTGGAAGCAGGATCTCGTGACCTGCGCCGCTCTGTACGCCGCCGTGCCCGGCCTGTACAAAACGGAGGAGAAAACCGAGGACGCCACGGAATTCCGTCAGTCCCTGACCGACAATGACATCCAGTAAATATGTTCATGAATAGGAGATGGAATTATGTCTAAAACGATCGAATTGGCCCGCCGTTTAGAGCGTTTGCACATCAACAATATGTATAAGTCCGACTTTTATTGGACTTGGGACAAGACTGATGAGGAATTGGAGGCCATCTTCACCGTAGCCGATGCGCTGCGGGATCTCCGGGAGCGGAATCAGTCCACCCGGATCTTTGATTCCGGTCTGGGTATCTCCATCTTCCGGGACAACTCCACCCGCACCCGCTTCTCCTTTGCCTCCGCCTGTAATCTGCTGGGTCTGGAGGTTCAGGATCTGGACGAAAAGAAGTCTCAGATCGCCCACGGCGAGACCGTTCGGGAAACCGCCAACATGGTGTCCTTCATGGCGGACGTCATCGGCATCCGGGACGATATGTTCATCGGTGAGGGTCACAAATATCAGAAAACCTTTATGGATGCCCTGGATGAAGGCTACCGGGACGGCATTCTGGAGCAGCGGCCCACGCTGGTGAACCTCCAGTGCGATGTGGACCACCCTACCCAGTGTATGGCGGATATGCTCCACATTATCCACCAATTCGGCGGCGTGGAGAACCTCAAGGGCAAGAAGATCGCTATGACCTGGGCCTATTCTCCCTCCTACGGCAAGCCCCTGTCCGTCCCGCAGGGCGTCATCGGCCTGATGACCCGCTTCGGTATGGATGTGGTGCTGGCTCACCCCGAGGGCTATGACGTCATGCCTGAGGTAGAGGAGATTGCCAATAAGAATGCCGCTGCCACCGGCGGCAGCTACAAGAAGGTTGCCACCATGGAGGAAGCCTTCGACGGCGCGGATATCGTCTATCCCAAGAGCTGGGCGCCCTTCGCCGCTATGGAACAGCGCACCAAGCTGTACGCCGCCGGCGATCAGGCGGGCATCGACGCACTGGAGCAGGAGCTGCTGGCCCAGAATGCCCAGTTCAAGAACTGGACCTGCTCTGAGGAAATGATGAAGCGCACCAAGGACGGCAAGGCCCTGTATCTCCACTGCCTGCCCGCCGATATCACCGGCGTCTCCTGCAAGGAGGGTGAGGTGGACGCCTCCGTGTTCGATCGGTATCTGGTACCCCTGTACAAGGAGGCCAGCTTCAAGCCCTATATCATCGCCGCCATGATCCTCATGAGTCAGGTGAAGGACCCTGTCTCCTGTCTGCGGGCGCTGGATGGTGCCAATGACAGCCGCAAACGGTTCTAAGTCTTATATTTCCTGTTGAACCCTCATAAAAACGACAATAGCGGGGATACTGATTGCATCAGTATCCCCGCTATGATTATCCATTGTCAGAAATTGTCAGGAATGAGGAGCAACAGTATGGGTAAACGAATCGTCATCGCCCTGGGCGGCAACGCGCTGGGCAAAAATCTGCCGGAACAGATGCTGGCGGTAAAGGAGACCTCCAAGGCCATTGCGGATCTGGTGGAAGCCGGGCACACGGTAGCGGTGGCCCACGGCAACGGCCCCCAGGTGGGCATGATCCAGAATGCCTTCTCCGCCTACTGCAGGCAGGAGCCGTCCGCCGATGTGATGCCCCTGTCCATGTGCGTGGCCATGAGTCAGGGCTATATCGGCTACGATCTGCAAAACGCCCTGAAGGAGGAGCTTTTGAATCGTGGTCTTCAGCAGGGCGTCGCCACGGTGCTGACGCAGGTGGTAGTGGATGGAAACGATCCGGCCTTTCAGCACCCCACCAAGCCCATCGGCGCCTTTATGTCCCAGGAAGAAGCCGAGAAAATGGCCCGCGAAAAGGGCTGGCACATTGCGGAGGACGCAGGCCGGGGCTGGCGGCAGGTGGTGGCCTCTCCCAAACCCTTAGCCGTAGTGGAATTGACCACCATCCGGGCGCTGGCGGAGGCAGATAACGTGGTCATCGCCTGCGGCGGCGGCGGGATTCCCGTCATCGCCACGGACCATCACCATCTCAAGGGCGCCGCCGCAGTCATTGACAAGGATCTCGCCTCGGAGCTGCTGGCGGAGCATCTGGATGCCGATATGCTCATCATCCTCACCGCCGTGGAAAAGGTAGCTGTGAACTTCAACAAGCCGAACCAGAAATGGCTGGATACCCTGACGCCGGAGGAAGCCCGCACTTATATAGGCGAGGGGCAGTTTGCTCCCGGCTCCATGCTTCCAAAGGTGGAAGCCGCCGTCAAATTTGCGGAATCCAAGCCCGGTCGCACCGCCCTCATTACCCTGTTGGAAAAGGCCCGGGACGGCATCGACGGTAAAACCGGCACCCGTATCGCCTGCTGAACTTCCCCGCCCCCCACAGCCGAACACGCAAAAAAGAGACGCCCGCAGGCGTCTCTTTCGTTTCCGTTTTTAGTTCAGGATCAGCAGGATCAAGGTCAGCACCAGGAACACAGCACCAAACCACTTGGTAGCGCGGGCCAGCTTAGCGTCGATGGTCTTGGCCTTGTTCTTGGCCAGGAAAGAATCAGCCACGCCGCCGATGGCACCGGACAGGCCCTGGCTCTTGCCGGACTGGAACAGCACGATCAGGATGATAGCAAGGCCGCAGAGCAGCTGCAAAATAGTAACAACGGTCTTCATAGTGGACAACCTCCGAACATTCATTCGCGCACAGGCGCAGAAAATCATCTTACAGAAGTTTATAATACCATAGCTTTGTCCCTATTTCAAGTCCATTTTACAAAAAATATCTGTCAAAGTCTCACGTTATTTATAGAACAAATGTTTGCATTTCAGAAAAAGATATGGTATACTGACTGTGAGATACATTGCTCCGGCGCAGCTGCCGGAAGCTGCCAATAGAATGGAGGTCATTTCATGCTTTCTGCCATGCAGCAGAGGATCTATGATTACATTGCCGCCTGCATCCAGACGCAGGGGTATCCCCCGTCTGTCCGGGAGATTGGCGAGGCCGTGGGCCTGCGGTCCCCCTCCACCGTCCACTTCCATCTGAAAAAGCTGGCGGATGCCGGTGTCATTGAGATCGGCGCCGGAAAAGGACGGGCCATCACCCTGACTCATCCCGCCGCGCCGTCCGTCCCGGAGCCGGAGGAACCGGCGGACCGGGTGCCCATCGTGGGCAATGTGGCAGCCGGCAGTCCCATTCTGGCTCAGGAGTGCATCGAGGACTACCTCACCTTCCACACCGGGCATCCCGGGGACGTTCACTTCGCCCTGCGGGTCCGGGGCGAATCCATGCTGAACGCGGGAATTCTCCCCGGCGATCTGGTGGTGGTGCGGCAGCAGCAGACCTGCAATCAGGGGGAGATCGTGGTGGCCATGATTGATGACGAGGCCACCGTCAAACGGTTTTCCCGGAAAAACGGCCACATCTGGCTATTGCCGGAAAATGACGATTACGAGCCTATCGACGGCACCTACGCTCAGATCCTGGGCAAAGTGGTAGCCGTGGTGCGGCAGTACTGAGCTACACCCGCCCGGACCGGTACATAGCCCCCGCTTTGGGCTGGATGCCGTTCAGCTCCAGAAGCTCTTCCACTGTGACAAACCAATACCCCTCCGCCTCCAGCGCGTCCACGATCTGAAGCGCCGCCTCCACGGAGGAGGGGTAGATGTCATGCAGCAAAATGATATCGCCGGGGCGTACGTCCTTTAAAACGGAGCGGACCACCTTCGCCGTATCCCGGCTTTCCCAGTCCCGAGGGTCCACGCTCCAGTGGACCATAGGCGCCGTAACGCCGGTGCGGACCGCCGGATCAATGAGGCCGTAGGGCGGCCGCAGCCAGCAGCTATCCGTGTCCAGGAGTTTGCAGACTGCGTTTTGCGCTGCCTGAATGTCCCGGAGCTGTGCCGCCGGATCTGATCCGTCCAGTCGGATATGGCTCCACGTATGGGTCCCCACCTGATGCCCTTCCGCCTGCATTCGCAGCACCAGATCCTCGTTCCCCGCCAGCCGCTCCCCCACTAAGAAGAAGGTAGCGCTGGCTCCCCGCTCCCGGAGGCCGTCCAGCAGCCGGGCGGTGGTGCCCCGCCGGGGACCGTCATCAAAGGTGATGGCTACATAGCTCGGCTCCTCCGGCAGTCCCGCCGGGGCTGAGGCCGGAATCCCCGTCACCTCCGCCGCCGACTCTAAAAAAATCAGCAAAATCAGATAAACAAAAATTGACAGCAGCTTTTGCATCCCCATCGCTCTTTCTTTCCGTATTCAGGGATAGTTTGCGCACGGGGCGGAAAAATACCGCTGTCAAAATCATGGAACACAGACAAAAAAGGACAGCCTTGTTCACTCAAGGTCAGTTTGTTCCGGTTTCGTGCAAGGTCAAAGAAACACCGCCTCATGAAACATAAGGCGGTGTCTTTTTACTCGTTTTTCAGGATATTTCTGTATTTTTTGTCGATAAAAAACGTAAACACAATGGATGGCATGGCCAGCGCAAGCAAAATGATGCAGAGTAAACCTGTCCCGATATTCGCAGCCGTATCCACCGCTATCCGATCGAACAACAGCCACGGAACACCCAGCAGCAGCCACGATACGCCCAGCAAACGAACATAGGCTTTCGTCCAGTCATGCCCTTTGTATTCGCTTCGGATGACCTGAAAACCCAGTACGCCGGCGATTCCGTATATGACCCAAAAGGCACTCATTATCAAAATCACGTTCACAGGGACACGCCCCCTTCTGATTCCGGTTCTCCGGCATTTCTCACCCAAACGGGCGGAAGGCTGTCACCACATCAGCAAAAGTCCGACTAAAGAACTGAGGATATTCAGCCCGATGATGGCCGCAAAAATCCAGAAGATCAGCTTGCCCACCGCAGGCTGCGCTTTCCCGCTTTGTCTTCCGCTCTGCCGGGATGCGGTTCTCTGCACAGACGGCTGTGGCGCCGCAGCCGCCGTCCGGCGGGTGCCCTTGGAAAGGCCCATGCGCTTGCGTTCCCGGTTCTCCTCATGCAGCTCCTCATGGACGAAGGACCCGGCATGGCCCCGCTCATTGATCCCGTCCACCCGGATCACCGCGCCGTTGGCGTCGATGGTGGTGGACTTGGGCGGCTGGTTGAACGCGCCGCACTTCGGACAGAAATCATCGGTATCATAATCGTAGGTCTTACCGCACTCATAGCATCGCACTTTGCGCATAACGCCACCCGCCCTTTCATTTCTCTGCCTGTATGATACCACAGTCCCGCCCGTTTGAGAAGAATTTTTTGAAGTCGATAGGATGCGAAGTAAGACCGGGTATTCATTTTAGGATTGCCCCGCGCCACATATTCAAGCCGTCGGCCGCTCCCCCAAGAGGCGGATCTGCCGCCCGTCGGTGCAGACGATCCCCTGCTCCTTCAAATGCCGCAGCTCCCGCATCATGGCGCTGCGGTCCGTGGCGATGTAGTCCGCCAGAACACTCAGGGAGAAGGGCAGCGTGAACACATCCTCCCCGCTCTTCTCCGTCTGCTGGCGGAAATAGCACAGCAGCTTTTCCCGAATGGACCGCCGGGACAGGACGTCCACCCGCTCGCTGAGAGAACGGGTCTTATTGCTGAGCAGGTTCATCATATTGTAGACCAACGTGCTGTGGTGGGTGCAGGCATTCTCGCAGCGTTTGAATATGCAGGAATTGTCGATGAACAGAATGTCGCAGGCGGTGCGGGCCACCACCTCCAGGCTGTCCGCCGCAAAGCCCGCAAAGGCCAGATGGCGGCCAAACACGCCGCCGGGTCCCATATCCTCCAGCACCGTCGCCACGCCCGCCTCGTCGATCCGGATCAGGGACACCTGCCCCCGCTCCACAATGCCTACTGCGTCCGTCCGGGAGGATGTAAAATCATAGACCTGTTCCTCCGGCACATAAGACCGCTGGGCCGCCTGAAAGCAGGTCAGCATCCGGCGATATTCCTCATAGCTGATGTCATGGAACAGCGGACTGGTTTTCAATTCCTGGGCTGTCAGCATTGCAGCGCCTCCTTGTTGCATTTATCACTATTTTTTATCATAGCAGGTCCTTGCCGAAAAGAAAAGGACTATTTTTTTAAATTTCATACATTGTTCAAGAAATCGACAATGGGTTCCTGTATACTGTATATAGAGAAAAGGAACGGTTCCGCCGCTGTCGGCGTTCGTAAACGGAAAGGAGCACTCAGCGTGAACATTGCCTATTTTCTGCTTCCCAAAAGCCGGATCGCCTATCTGTACGATGACTTTACCTTCCGCCAAGGTCTTGAAAAGATGCGTAACCGGGGCTATACCGCCATCCCCGTCATCACCCGGGACGGCCGGTATGTGGGCACTGTCAGCGAAGGGGATTTCCTCTGGCGGTTGTTGGATACCGACGATCCCTCCATGAAAAAGGCGGAGGAGCTGCGGGTCCGGGACATCATCGGCAGCAAATACCCGGCGGTCCGCATCACCGTGACCATGGATGCACTGCTGGAAAGTGCCATGAATCAGAACTTCATTCCCGTCATCGACGATCTGGATAATTTCATCGGCATCGTCACCCGGCGGGACATCATCAGTTACTTAGCCAAGGAAAACGAAAATAGCTTTGCGCCCCCTGTTTCCAAAATCGGATAAACAAACCCCCGCCCAAAATTGGGCGGGGGTTTCAGCGTGTCGATAAAGCTGTTTGTCCACTGACATCCCCGGAGTACCATGTATTCCGGGGATGGTTTCGTTCAATGCTCCGTCAGTTCACCGGGGTCGGCTTTTTCCGCCGGATGCGGTGGCGCAGGGAGCGGATCAACAGGAGGATCAAGGCCAAAATCAGCAGTACGATCCCCAGCACCACCCACGTGATCCCGTTCCAACCGGCCAAAAGCTGTCCCGGTGCGAAGCTGTCGGACACCTGCTTGCAGCCGTTGGCGGGGTCGGCGTAGCGGTCAGGGAGGCCATCCTCCCCGAACTGCTCCAGATATGCCGCCAGCGCGTACCATTCCTTCAATTCATTACCATTTGCATCGTAGAGAATACAGTCGGCAAAATCTGTCACCGGAGTGCCGTTGGCCTGCTTCGGCTCCAGAGACAGCAGCCCCATGGATTTGCTTTTCACCGTGCCCAGCATTTGGGCAGAGTACATCCCCGTCACCACCCGGTAGAGGGCGTTATCGTCGATCTCATAGGCATTTCCCGTTCCGCTTTCATCGAAGGTCACGTCCGTCAGCGCCGCATCGTAGACCCGGTTGAAGAACATCCGCTTGGTGTTGAAGGCGTACTTGGCCCCGGACATATAGAGCTGGGCCGCAGGCATGATGGGCGTCACGGAGGCGTCCACCTCCATGGCGGCCTTCAGTTCCTTGCCGGTGAGGTACACCGCCACCAGCGGAAAGCCGGAGGTGCCATCCTCCCCCACGCCCATAGACAGCACATCAAAGGCCATGGCGACGGTCAAATCTCCTGCAGGCAGGTTGGCCCGGAGAACGCCGTCCGCTGTCACCGAGACCGTATGGGGGCTGTCGGCATAAGCGGCGTTCAGAGTACGATCCGCCCACAAAAAGGCATCGGACACCAGCGTTCCAAGGCCATTGTTCTCCTGCACGGCAGACGCTGGCGTGTTCAGATCGTAGTCTGAATGAGTCAGCACCTCGTCATAGGTCAGGCCGTACCGGGCCAGATACGTCTCCCCCACCATGTCCTTCCATTGCTCCACGAGCCCGGCAATCTCCGGGTCCTCCGCCACCGTCTCGTCAATGGGGATCAGGCGGTAGTCCAGCAGCCGCTTTTGTCCGCTACCGTCCCACGAAAAGGTCAGGCTGCCCAGATTCTGACAGTAGGGGCCGCTGGAGACGATATAGGTATCGTTCACCACCAGCGGCTCCGCCAGCGTGGAGTGGGTATGTCCGGAGACGATCACGTCAATGCCGTCCACCGCCTTGGCCAGCTCCTCATCCTCGGAGGACGCCAGCGAATCCCCGGTGCCGCTGTGGGACAGACAGATGATGATCTCTGCCCCCTCCCCTTTTAGGGTCTCCACACAGCGCTTGGCCGCTTTGGCGGCGTCCGTCCGGGTGAAGCCGGAGGTGGGGGCGCACTCATCGGAATCCACCCCCATCAAGCCGAACAGACCGTAGGTCACACCGCCCCGTTCCAGCGTCACGCAGCCCGTCACGCCGTAGTTCTCCATAGCGGACCGGATGAACGCCCGGTCTGGGTTGTCATCGGCAGGGGCATAATTGGCCTCTAACAGCGTCGGCAGTACAGGGGTAACAGGGCCGAACCGCTCTCTGTAAGCGTCCATATCCTCAAGCGGCCGGGCATCCACCAGCAGTAGTTCCACCGCCGCCTGTTGAGCAGCCTTAGCGGAATTCAGCATTTCCGCGAAGCCGGTGCCCTTGTGGTCAAACTCGTGGTTGCCGATGGCCATGGCATCATAACCCATGGCTCCCATGGTCCGCAGTTCCGCTGCCTGGGTGGTGTAAAGGGTCTGGATCAGAGAGCCGATGGAAAAGTCGCCGCCATCCACCAGCAAGGCATCCGGGTTCAACGCCCGTTCCCCGTCGATAACGGTTTTCAGACGGGCGTAGCCGCCGCTCTCCCCTCCCTCCGCCGTGGGCTGGGGGAGGAAATGGGAGTGGAGATCGTGGGTGAACAGGATGGTCGTGACGTTCGTCTCCTGAGCCGAGCCTTCGGTCGCGGCGCTGGCAGGGAGCACACACAATATTGCCAGAAGCAACGCCAGAAAAAATGCGGAAAAGCGACGGAATTTCATACAGTTCCTCCTGATTTACAATAAAGGAAGAGAGTCCGTAAGGACTCTCTTGAGGCTGTCGATAAAGAGGTAGATTCTCCGCAACGGAAAGGAAGGGTGTGCGCGGGAAACCCAAGAAGGGTGTCCTGCGCCATTGAAATCCTTAGTTTTCAGAACTTTTATAAAGTTCTGAAAACTGGCTCAGCGGGGAGAAAAGACTTTTTCGACACACTGAAGAGAGTCCGTAAGGACTCTCTTTTTGATTTCCGATTGCCAGCCTTACAGCCCACATTATACCGGCCGTCCCCCGGCCTGTCAACAAACCTGCTTACAGGTCCAGTGCCGTGAGGTCCGCGAAGGTCTCCCGGCGGACCGCCTCGTAAATGCGGTCCGGGGTCAGCATCACCACGGCAGGACGAGGCAGGCGGTTATAATTGGAAGCCATGGAGTAGTTGTAAGCACCGGTGGTGCACACAGCCAGAATATCCCCCCGGCAGGTGTCTCCCGGCAGCTCCACGCCGGGCTGGATGATGTCCCCGCTCTCGCAGCAGCGGCCCACCACGTCGAACCGCTCCATCGAACCGGACTTGTGGGCGTGATAGACGGTGTAGCGGGACTGGTAGAGCGCGTAGCGGGGGTTGTCCGTCATGCCGCCGTCCACCGCTGCGTACTGCTTATAGCCGGGGATACGCTTCACGGAGCCGACGGTGTACAGCGTCATCCCCGCGTCCGCCACAATGCTGCGGCCCGGCTCCATCAGGAACCGGGGCATGGGCAGGCCCAGCCGTTCCGTTTCCTCCTTCAGATGGGCCGCCAGCTCCTCCAAACGGGCGGGAATGTCGATGGCCTCATCCTCCTGCGTGTAGCGGACGCCGTAACCGCCGCCAAGGTTCAGATCCGAAAGCGTCACACCGGCCTCGTCCCGGATCTGCGCCAGAAAAGGCACCATAATGTCCAGCGTCCGCTGGTACACATCCTCTCCGAACACCTGCGAGCCTACATGACAGTGCAGCCCCCGGAGGTCCAGATGCGGCAACGTCAAAGCCAGCTTCACCAGTTCCATGGCCTGTCCGGTCTCCACCGCCGCGCCGAATTTGGAATCTACCTTCCCGGTGCTGACGGCCTCGTAGGTGTGGGGGTCAATGCCCGGCGTCACCCGCAGAAGGATCTTCTGGGTGATGTTAGCCGATGCCGCCGTCTTTTCCAGCGCTAAAAGCTCCTCCCGGTTGTCCGCCACAAAAAAGCCGATGCCCTGGCTGACGCCATAGGCAAGATCCGCGTCGGTCTTGCAGTTGCCGTGGAAATAGATCCGCTCCGCCGGGAAGCCGGCGCTGAGAGCGGTGTACAGTTCCCCGGAGGATACCACATCTACGCCCATGCCCTCCTCTGCCATGATGCGGTACATCTGCTTGAAGGACGCCGCTTTACTGGCGTACAGAGGCAGAGAGCCGGGGCCGAAATGGTCCCGGAATGCTTGCAGATACATCCGGCAGTTGGCCCGGACGCGCGCCTCGTCCATCAGGTAGAGGGGGGTACCGTACTCCTTGGCCAGCTCGGTCACGTCGTATCCAGCGAAGGTCAGGACTCCCTCCGGCGTCCGGTGGATGTTATTGGAAAGCATTAGGACTCCTCCTTATTGGGAAACCGGCATTACCCGGCAGTCCGCATTTTTTATGGTTCAAATAGTAACACATTTTTTCTTGGCAGGAAAGCGGCCTTCTGTTCAATTTTTGACAGATTTTAGCAAACTTTTCCGTGATTTTGCCGCTTATACGGCATATTCTTCCACAAAGCCACAGCAGAGGGACATTCCTGCCGTGTTTGTCTTTTTCACGTGGAATACGTCGAACAGAGCTTCAGCGCCTTAAGATTTTTCCCGATTCCGTGCAAACCCCAAGGCCGTCCGATGGACGGCCTTGGGGTTCTACATACGGGTCAATTTATGAGAGATGCGTTAATCCATGGGTGCGCCGCACTTGGGGCAGAACTTGCTGTCAGACTCAGCGCCGCATACCGGGCAAGTCTTTACAACAGCTCCCGCCTCCGCCGCGGAGCCTTCCACGTGCTCCACCTTGATGGCGTTCTTCTGCTCCTCCAACTCCGCAATGCGGGCCTTGGAAGCAGCAACGGCATCCGCCAGTTCCTGAACGCCCTCCGGCAGCTCCCCTTCGTACTCATTGATGAACCACTCACCGATCAGGCGGCAGTTCTTCTCGATCTCCCGCTGCTCACCGGCGATAGCCACGGAGATCTTGGTCTTTTCCGTGGTCTCCCGGGCCTTATCCGCAGCGACAGCCGCCACGTCCTTGGCCTTGTCAGCCGCCACAGCAGCCACATCCTTGGCCTTACGGCCCAATTCCTCAAAAAACGCCATCGTAAACGCTCCTTTCACAGCCGGTCTATCCAGCCGAACGATTCATGGCCTTAGTATACTTCCCTTTTTTCAAAAACGCAACAGCGTTCACACATTGTTTTCAATCCAACTCCGTGAGCGCTCTACCGCCCGATGCCAGCGAGCCAGATCCGCCAGACACGCTTCCTCCTCCCGCTGGGGACGGAACACGCACTGGCTTCGGCGCAGGGCTGCCAATTCGTCAAAGCCGTTCCACACGCCAACGGCCAGTCCCGCCAGCGCCGAAGCGCCGAAGGCGGTGGTCTCCACCTGAGTGGGCCGGTCCACCGGCAGCCGCAGCAGATCCGCTTGGATCTGCATGAGAATATCGCTGACGGACGCACCGCCGTCCACCCGCAGCTCCGTTAAGGGACAGGGTGCGTCGGCATTCATCACCCGCACCAGATCAGCGGTCTGATAGGCGATGCACTCCAGCACTGCCCGGGCAATATGGGCCTTGGTACTGCCCCGTGTCAAGCCTACAATGGTGCCCCGGGCGTACATATCCCAATAGGGCGCACCCAGGCCGGTAAAGGTGGGCACCACCACAACGCCGCCGCTGTCCGGTACGCTCTCCGCCAACCGATCGCACTCCGGGGCACTCTGGATCAGTCCCAGCTCATCCCGGAGCCACTGGATAGTGCTGCCGGCGTTGAACACGCTGCCCTCCAAGGCGTAGACGGTTTTCCCCGCCACCTGCCAGCCCACGCTGGTCACAAGGCCGCTGCGGGACCGCACAGGCGTATCGCCCACGTTCATCAGGGTGAAGCAGCCGGTCCCGTAGGTGTTCTTCGCCTGACCGGGAATAAAGCAGGCCTGTCCGAACAGGGCGGACTGCTGATCGCCCGCGCTGCCGCACACCGGGATACCCGCCAGATCCTCCAACCCCGGCAAACCGGAAGCCAGATGACCGTAGACCTCGCTGTTGGACTTCGGCTCCGGCAGCAGGTCCATGGGGATGTCCAGCGCGGCACAGAGCGCCGGGTCCCATTGCAGGGTATGGATATTGAACAGCATGGTACGGCTGGCGTTGGAATAATCCGTCACATGGGCTTTCCCGCCGGTCAGATTCCAGATGAGCCAGCTATCCACCGTTCCGGCGCACAATTCTCCCCGCTCCGCCCGCTGGCGGACGCCGGGAACGTGATCCATGATCCACTTCAGCTTCGTACCAGAAAAATAGGCGTCGATCAGCAGGCCGGTCTTTTCCGTCACCGTTTCCCCCAGACCGTCAGCCTTCAGCCGATCGCAGATCTCCGCCGTCCGGCGGCACTGCCACACGATAGCGTTATACACCGGCTGTCCCGTCCGGCGGTCCCACAGGATCGCCGTCTCCCGCTGGTTGGTGATGCCGACGCCGGCAATGGCCTTGGGGTCGATATGGGCGGCGTCCACAGCTTCAGACAGCGCCCGGACCGTGGTGGCCCAGATCTCCATGGGATCGTGCTCCACCCATCCCGGCTGAGGGAAGATCTGCCGGAAGGGATATTGGGCCTTTGATACGATCTCTCCCCGGCTGTTGAACAGAATGGCCCGCGAGGTGGTGGTCCCTTGATCCAGTGCAGCGATATAGGTCTCCATTGGGTTTCCTCCTCTGGTAATTTTCAAAAAAGCGTGTTACACTATGATAAACCGTATTTTATCATACACAGGAGGAAATTTCCATGGTGAAACGTGAATTTACCTTTCCGTCTGCCGACGGCAAAACTGCCATTCACGCCGTGGAGTGGCTGCCGGAGGGCGCGCCCCGGGCTGTCCTGCAAATCGCCCACGGCGTTTCGGAATATGTGCTGCGATACGAGGACTTCGCCGGGTATCTGACGGAGCGGGGCTTTGCCGTGGTGGGCAACGACCATTTAGGCCACGGCCTGTCGGTCTCTGACGGCGCGCCCCGGCTGTACTTCGGTCCCAAGGGCAGCTGGAACTGGGTGGTGGAGGACATGGAGCAGCTCCGGAAGCTGACCCACCGTCACTTCCCCAACCTGCCCTATTTCCTGCTGGGACACTCCATGGGCTCCTTCCTGACCCGGACTTATCTCATCCGCTATCCCGGCACGGTGGACGGCGCCATTATCATGGGCACCGGCTACATGAGCGCCGCATCCACGGCGGCAAGTCTGGCCGTTATCCATGCCGAATGTCTGCGAAACGGCGAATCCAGGCCCAGTGCTGTGGCCACGAAAGCCTCCTTCGGCATTTACAACCGCCGCTTCGCCCCCAACCGCACAAGCATGGATTGGCTGTCCCTGAACCCGGACAACGTGGACGCTTACCTAAAGGACCCGCTGTGTCAGGGCAATGCCTCGGCGGGGCTGTTCCGGGAGATGCTCTCTGGTATCCGCTTCGTCTGCAAGGAGGACAACATCCGCAAAATGAACCACCATACCCCCATCCTCTTCATCTCCGGGGCCATGGATATGGTAGGCGACTGCTCCAAGGGCGTGGAGCGGGCCGCTGCCGCGTTCCAGCGGGCCGGGATGCGGGACGTGACGGTGAAGCTCTACCCGGAGCTGCGCCATGAGGTCTTGAAGGAAGATTGCCGGGAGCAGGTCTACGATGACATCGACCGCTGGCTGGAGGGCAAGCTGGCGGGCGTCCGCTGAGGCGCTTCCCGTTCTGTTTGGTAAACCGGACTGCTTTTCGCAGTCCGGTTTTTCATCTCCCTCTTGACATTATCGATATTCGATAGTATGCTGTAAACAGAAATATCGAATATCGATAGTGAGGAGGCGGGACTGTGGCCCGGGAGAAATTTCAAACACTGACGGAGCAGATGTTCTATGTGCTGCTGACCCTCCGGGAGGAATGCTGCGGCACCGACGTGATGGCCCGCATCTCCAATCTCACCCAGGGCCGGGTGACGGTAGGCCCCGGCACCCTCTACAACCTGCTGGACAGCTTTCAGGCTGCGGGCTGGATCATGGAAACGAAAACTGAGGGCCGCAAGCGGAGCTATCTCATCACCCCCGCCGGGGAACAGGCCTTGGCCGAGGAATACCAGCGGCTGCAAATTCTCTCGGAAGATTACCGCAGCTACATGGGCCGGAGAGGAGAGATCGAATCATGAAGCTTTTTGACAGACAGAAAAAACAGGAGATCAATCTCTACGCTTACTATGACCACGCCGGGATCGTCCGCCATCTGGAGGACATGGCCCGTCAGGGCTGGCAGCTGGAAAAGGCCGGGTCCGTGTTCTGGACCTACCGGCGGTGCAAGCCGACGGAGGCTCACTACGCCGTGGTGTACTTTTCCAAGGCCAGTCAGTTTGACCCGGAGCCGCCGGCGGAGCAGCGGGAATTCTGGGAGCTGTGCAAAGCCACCGGCTGGGAGCTGGTGACCAACCGCTATCAGATGCAGATCTTCCGCAATCCCGCGCCGGACGCCATCCCTATTGAGACGGACCCTGTGGTACAGGTGGAAAATGTCCGCGCCGCCATGAAGAAGGGCTCCGTCCGGGGCGACTGGTGGCTGCTGGCCGGTTCCCTGCTTCAGCTCTGGCTGCAATTCCGCTCTGCCTACACCATCCGGGATCTGCTGCTAAGCGCTTTTACCTTGTCGGCTATTCTCATCTGGCTGATGCTGGGCATCAAGGCCGTCGTGGAGCTGATCGGCTACTACCGCTGGTGCCGAAAGGCCCGGACCGCCGCCGAGGAAGAAGGCGTTCTGCTCTCGCCCCGGACCCGTAAATGGTGGCAGATTTTGCAGATCCTTGGTCTCCTCGTTATTTTCACCGTTGACCTGCCGCTCCTACTGCTGGGTCCTTCTCTCAGTCCGTCCGCCCGTGTGGTCATTTTGGTCAGCTTTTTCTGCTACGCAGTACTGCTACTGATCATCTACGGCAGCCGGCAGCTTATGAAGAAAAAAGGCTTCTCCGCCGAAGCCAATATGGGGTTTAACATCCTGATCGCCGTGATCGGCTCCCTTGTCCTCATGGGCGGTCTATTCTGGGTGGGCTTTCGCGTTGCCAAAGCCCCCACGCTCCAGGGCCATATCAACGCGGAAACCCGCACCTCTCCCGCCTACCCTGCCGGTGACACGGAGCACACCTACACCGTCTACCACGATCCCCTGCCCCTGACGGTGGAGGATCTGGTGGGAGAAACCGCCTATACGGACTATTCCTGCTGCCGGGCCGTTGAAGGCACACCGCTGATGACGGCATACAAATACCGGCAGGAGGTTCCTTATGTGTTCAACGTCTCTGAGGAAGACGGCCCGGAGCTGCTCTATGAGATCTATGAGGTGAAGCTGGACTGTCTCTACGAGCCGGTGAAGCAGTCCTTCTTCAAGGATACGGTTTACAATATCCCCGGCAGGTTCAAATTTGCGGTTTCCCAAAGCTGGACACCGGTGGACGCCGCCCCCTGGGGCGCTTTGGACGCTTACCGGTTCATCCGGGAGGACAACACGCCCATCGGGAATTTCCTGCTCTGCTACGCCGACCGCTTCGTGGAGATCCGGTTTGACCCCTGGTATGACGGAGCCGCGCCCACTGAAAAGCAAATGGCGCTGGTGGGAACGGTATTGGGCAGCGGGCCGCTGTCCTGACGAAAGTTCCATACAAAAAACCACTACCCGGAGCGATCTGCTCCGGGTAGTGGTTTTCGTTACACTTATTGATTGTCCAGCTTTTCCAGGGCAGACTTGGCGGCCATCTGCTCGGATTCCTTCTTGCTGTGGCCGCTGCCCTCGCCGATGGCGGCGCCGTTGAGCCGCACCTCGGTAACGAAGGTCTTGGCGTGGTCGGGGCCTTCCTCCCGCACCATGCAGTAGGTCAGCTCCTGACCGGCCTTCCGCTGGATGTGCTCCTGCAAAAGGGTCTTGTAGTCCCGGCGGCGTTCCTCCACCACCTCTTCCCTCTCCACGTCCAGCAGAACGCGGTGGATCAGCTCCGACGCGGCGGTAATGCCGCCGTCCAGATACACGGCGGCAAACACAGCCTCGGTTGCATCCGCCAGAATGGAGGCCCGATGGCGGCCGCCGCCGGCCTCCTCACCCTTGCCCAGCTTCAGATAGCTGCCCAAATTCAGCTTCTGGGCCACCTCGTGAAGGCTCTGCTCGCACACCAGCGCTGCCCGGATCCGGGTCAGATCCCCCTCCGGCAGGTCCGGGTGCCGGGCGAAGAGATACTCCGCCGTCACAAAGCCCAGCACGCTGTCGCCCAAAAACTCCAGCCGTTCGTTGCTGCCAAGCCCCTGGGAGCGATGCTCATTCGCGTAGGAGCTGTGATTCAGCGCCTCCCGCAGCAGTTCTTGGTTCCGGAAGGTATAATTAAATTTTTTCTCCAGTTCCTGCATCCCTGTTCACCTCATAAGGAAGCCCCGCGCATGGCGGGGCCACTCTTTTTTACTTCAGCTTGGAAGCGACAAAATTCACCGCGTCGCCCACGGTCTTGAGTCCGGCCAGCTCGTCCTCGTTGGCCTCACCCATATCAAATTCCTCTTCCATGGCCATGACCAGCTCCACCAGGTCCACGGAATCAGCGCCCAGATCCTCCTCGAAAGAAGTATCCATGGTCACCTCCGCAGGCTCCATTGCAAACTGCTCGGACACCAGATCCCGCATGGTCTGAAAGATTTCATCAACTGACATACCAAATTCACTCCTATGAAACATTTCAAAATTCATTTGCTTCTTAGCATGAAGCAATCATACGGCAATCCCATAGCCCTGTCAAGAGGGCAGCCCTTTTTTATCCGTTCTTTTCCACCTTCATCACGTCGATGTGGGCCTCCACGTCCGCGATGATCCCGCTCTGGGCGTATTCCACCGCCCGGAACACGGCGTTTCGGATGGCCCGGGCATCAGAGGAGCCGTGGGCCTTCAGCACAGGCTTGCAGATGCCAAGGAAGGGCGTTCCGCCTACCTCGCTGGGGTCCAACAGCTTTTTCACGTCGCCCAGGCTGTCCTTGATGAGTAGGGCGCCCAGCTTGCTCTTCGTGCTGGATAAAAACGCCTTCTTCATCTCGCCCAGCAGCAGCTTAGCGGCGCCCTCCACGGTTTTCAGCAGGATATTGCCGGAATAGCCGTCCGCCACGATGACGTCGGCCCCGCCCAGCAGGGCGGTGTTGGCCTCGATGTTGCCGATGAAGTTCAGACGGCCCTCCCGGCCCGCCTCCTCCAACAGGGCGTAGGTCTCATGGCGGAGGGTATCGCCCTTGGAGGGCTCGGCACCGATGTTCAGCAGGCCCACCCGGGGCTTCTCCACCCCCATGAGCCGCTGGGCGTAAAAATTGCCTAAATACGCAAATTGCAGCAGATATTCCGGCGTACAGTCGGCGTTGGCGCCGCAGTCGCAGAGCAGAGCGCGGCCCGTAGCGGTGGGGAGTACAGGCCCCATGGCCGCCCGGCGAACACCCCGGATCCGCTTCACCAGCAGGGTGGCCCCCGCCAGCAGCGCGCCGGTGGAGCCGGCGGAGACGAAGGCATCTCCCTCCCCGTTTTTCAGCATAGTCAGGCCCACGGTCAGGGAGGAATCCTTTTTGCGCTTGAAGGCAGTGGCGGGATCGTCGCACATATCCACCACTTCCGTAGCGTTCACGATCTCCACGCCCTCCGGCAGGGGACCGGTCAGGCAGGCCCGGATGTCCTCTTCACGGCCCACCAGCACGATGTCCGCGCCGCACTGGGCATGGGCCTCCAAAGCGCCCTGTACCACCGCCTGAGGGGCGTTGTCGCCGCCCATGGCGTCCAAAATGATCTTCATTGGCAGGTTCCTCCTTTCAGGGGGACGGCCGCCGTCCGGTTCAGGCGGCGGGTTTGTTCTTCTTTGATGCAGGCGGTCAGGCTAAAATATCTGCCTTTTTCTCCTCCAGGATGGCAAGCGCCCGCTGGGAGATCTCGGCGTTTTTATTTCTCTTGCCCTTGACGAAGTGGTCAAGAGGCGGGATGATGCCGAAGTTGATATTCATAGGCTGGAACTGGGTCACAGACTCGTTGGAAATGTACAGCGCCAACGCGCCGATGGCCATTTCCCGTGGGAAGTCCACCGGGGACTGTCCCTTCAGGCGGCGGGCCGTTTCAATACCCACCAGAAAGCCGCTGGCGGCGGACTCCACGTAGCCCTCCACGCCGGTCATCTGTCCGGCAAAGGCAATGCGGGGTTCTTTTTTCAGCCGGTAGTACCGGTCCAGCAGCCGGGGAGAATCCAGGAACGTATTCCGGTGCATGACGCCGTACCGCAGAAATTCCGCATTGTGCAGGGCGGGGATCATGGAAAACACCCGCCGCTGCTCCGGGAATTTCAGATGGGTCTGGAAGCCCACCAGGTTATAGACGCTGCCCTCGGCGTTGTCCCGACGAAGCTGCACCACGGCGTAGGGCCACCGGCCTGTCCGGGGATCGTCCAGTCCCCGGGACTTCAGGGGACCGTACAGCAGCGTGTCATGGCCCCGACGAGCCATGACCTCCACCGGCATACAGCCCTCGAACACCTGACTGTCCTCAAAGCCGTGGACCTCCGCCTCCTGGGCGGTGGTCAATTCCTTCCAGAAGGCGTCATATTCCTCCTGATTCATGGGGCAGTTTACATAATCGTCCGTGCCCTTATCATACCGGGAACCCATCCAGGCGTGTTCCATATCCACGCTCTCAGCAGACACCAGCGGCGCCGCCGCATCAAAGAAGTGGAGGTCGCTGTGCTCTCCCAGCAGGGCCTGTAGCTTTTCCGCCAGGGCGTCGGAGGTCAGGGGGCCGGAGGCGATAATGACCTCCCCCTCCGGGATCTCCGTCACCTCGCCGGGGATCACGGTGATGTTGGGATGGCTGCGGACCTTCTCCGTCACCAGCCTGGCAAAGCCGTGGCGGTCCACCGCCAGCGCGCCGCCAGCCTCCACCCGGGTGGCATCGGCGCATTGCAGGATCAAGCTGTCCAGCCGCCGCAGTTCCTCCTTTAAAAGACCCACGGCGTTTTCCAGACCCGCGCCCCGGAGGGAGTTGGAGCAGCACAGCTCCGCAAAGTATTCCGTTGTGTGGGCGGGGGTCATTTTCTCCGGCTTCATCTCGTGAAGCTCTACCTGAATTCCCCGCTGGGCCAGCTGCCAGGCGCACTCGCTGCCGGCAAGGCCCGCGCCGATGACTGTTACGTTCATGCTCAAAATCCTTTATCTCCGGGCCGGAACGGGGTCATTTCTCCGTTGTTTCGGCCTTTTTCGTTGTCTTTTTAGTAGTAGTTTTTTTCGTCGTGGTCTTGGCCACCGCTTTCTTTACCGCAGCCTTTTTAGCGGCGGGTTTCTTTTCCGCGTCGCCGTCCTCCGCCTTTTTTGCGGTCTTTTTCACGGTGGTTTTCTTTGCGGCGGTCTTGGTTGCGGTCTTTTTGGCAGGCTTTTCCTCAGCAGGCGCGTCGCTCTCGCCGGGGGCCTCCTCCGCGTTGGCGGATGCCTCCACCTGCTTCTTGGGATAGCCCCGCTTGTCCTCCGGCAGGAAGTTGGCGCACTCCGGATTGATGCAGTAGGGCCGCTTGTACCCCTTGCCCGCCCGCTTGAACATGGTCTTGCCGCAGACAGGACAATCATCCTTCACCGGCACGTCCCACGTCATGAAATCGCAGGTTGCGCCGCCGGCTACCCGGTTGTTGGTGTGCTCGCAGCAGTAGTAGGTGTACTGCTTGCCGGATTTCCGGCTGGTGCCGGTGCGCTTGAACAGCCGCCCGCCGCACTTGGGGCAGCGGCCCGGCATCTCCACCACCAGGGGCATGGTGAAATTGCACTCCGGGAAGCCGGGGCAGGCCAAAAACCGCCCGAACCGGCCGGATTTCACCACCAGATTCCGCCCACAGACGGGGCAGATTTCCTCGGAGACCTCGTCAGGCACCTTGATATAGACGCCCTCCAGATCCTTCTCCGCCTTTTTGAGGTTTTCCTCAAAATCGCCGTAAAAATCCCGGAGCACGGACTTCCAGTTCACCGTGCCCTCTTCTACATCGTCCAGCTTTTTCTCCATGTTGGCAGTGAATTTCAGATCGGCGATGTCGCTGAAGCGCTCCTCCATCAGCTGCGTGACGACCCGGCCCAGATTGGTGATGTGGAGGTACTTGCCCTCCTTCACCACATACTCACGGTCCAGAATGGTGGACACCGTGGGGGCATAGGTAGAAGGACGGCCGATGCCCTGCTCCTCCATGGCCCGGATCAGCGTGGCGTCGGTATAGTGGGCCGGAGGCTGGGTGAAGTGCTGGTCCCGGCCAAAGCTCTTGAGGTCCAGCGTCTCCCCTTCCGTCAGCGGCGGCAGGGTGGGTTCCTTTTCCTCCTTGTCATCGTCCTTGCCCTCCTCGTACACGGCTGTGTAGCCGGAGAATTTCAGGCTGGAGGAGCTGGTACGGAAGCTGTGTCCCGCGGCATCGATCTCCACGGAGACACTGTCATACACGGCGTTGGCCATCTGGCAGGCCACAAAGCGACTCCACACCAGTCGGTACAGCCGGTACTGCTCGCCGGTGAGGTCCTTTTTCAGCATCTCCGGCGTCCAGTTCACATTGCTGGGGCGGATAGCTTCGTGGGCGTCCTGGGCACTGGCCTTGGCCTTATAGTGGTTGGCTCCCTTGGCGGGATAGTACTGCTGACCGTAGCGGCCCACGATAAACTCCTTAGCGGCGGCAATGGCCTCTTCGCTGATGCGGAGAGAGTCGGTACGCATATAGGTGATCAGACCCACGGTGCCCTCGCCCTCAATATCCACGCCCTCGTAAAGCTGCTGGGCAATGGCCATGGTGCGGCGGGGGGTCATGGACAGCTTGCGGCTGGCCTCCTGCTGCATGGTGGAGGTGGTAAAGGGGGGAGAGGGAGAACGGTTCTTATCCGTCCGCTTCACGGACTTGACGGTAAAGACAGCATTCTTCGTCTCCTCTACCACGGCTTCCACCTCGGCGGCGGATTTCAGCTCTGCCTTCTTGCCGTTCTTCCCGTGATACCGGGCGGAGAAGGGCAGCTTTTTCACGTCATTGCCGGTGAGGTTGGCGTCCAGCGTCCAGTATTCCTCCGGCTTGAAATTCTCGATCTCCCGCTCCCGGTCATCCACCATTCGGGTGGCAACAGACTGGACCCGTCCTGCGGACAGGCCCCGCTTGATCTTCTTCCACAGCAGGGGACTGAGCTGATAGCCCACCAGCCGGTCCAGAATACGCCGGGCCTGCTGGGCATCCACCAGATTCTGGTCGATGTCCCGGGGATTTTCGATGCTCTGGCGGACCACGTTCTTCGTGATCTCATTGAAGGTGACCCGCTTTGTTTTCTTGTCCGGCAGATCCAGCAGGCTCTTGAGGTGCCAGCTGATGGCCTCGCCCTCGCGGTCCGGGTCGGTTGCGAGGTACACGGTATCCGCCGCCTTGGCGGATTTTTTCAGGTCGGAAATGATGGCTTCCTTCCCCTTGATGGGCTTGTAGACCGGCTCGAAGTCGTTGTCCACATCCACGCTGAGTTTGCTTTTCTGCAAGTCCCGGAGATGGCCCATGCAGGCCTTTACCTCATAGTCCTTGCCCAGATATTTTCCAATGGTTTTGGCCTTCGCAGGAGACTCCACGATGACCAAGCTCTGTTTTGCCATAGTTACCTCCGGCGGCTTTGTTCAAAAGCCGCGTTTTCATATTCTGATCGTGCTCAGGAGCGCGTTTATTCTGTAAGGGTCACGGCGCGGGTATAGTGCTTGCCCACGTGCTGGACCACATATTGGTCGATCTCAAGGACCGTCAGGGCAGAAAGCACCCGGCGGGTGGGGATGTCCACCAATTCGGTGAGGTCATCCACCTGCATCGGCTCCGTATCGGACAGGGCCTTCAAAATGGCGATCTGGTCATCCGTCAGCTCCACATCGCCGCGGGACAGGCTGAGGGCAGGGGCCACAGGCTTCGGCTCCGGCACCGTCCGGGCCTGATAGCCCAGAGTCTCCGGCTCCTCCCGCGCCTCTTTCAGATCCAAAGTGAAGCGGCCCTCATACTCCCGCAAAATGTCGGACGCATCCGTTACCAGCCCCGCGCCGTCCCGGATCAGGCGGTTGCAGCCCACGCTGGTAGGTGCGTCGATGGGACCGGGGACCGCAAATACATCCCGGCCCTGCTCCAAGGCCGTCATAGCGGTGATCAGCGCGCCGCTCCGTTCCGGCGCTTCCACCACCAGAGCCGCTAAGGACAGACCGGAAAGAATACGGTTCCGCACCGGGAAATGCCCCGGCGCCGGCTCCGTCCCCGGTGGGTATTCCGAAAACAGAACGCCTGATGCCGCTACATCTTCATAGAGATACCGACTCTCATAGGGATAATGGACGTCCAAGCCGTTACCCGCCACGCCTATGGTCACGCCGCCGGCCCTGAGAGCGCCCCGTGTGGCCGCGGCGTCGATGCCCTTTGCCAGACCGCTCACCACCACGGCCCCGCCGGAGGCCAGACCAAAGCCCAGCTTTTCCGCGCAGGCAACGCCGTAGGGCGTACAGTCGCGGGTACCCACCACCGCCACGCTGAGCAGATCGTCCAGCAACGGCAGCTTACCTTTGTAGTAGAGCAAAGCCGGTGGATCGTAGATGTTTTTCAACCGTCCGGAATAGGCGGCGTCGGAAAAGGTCAGAAGCTGAATATCCAGCCGCTGACAGTCGGCAAGAATTTTGTCCGCCGGGGCGAGATCATGGTTTTCCAGCAGCTTCAGCTGACCGGGGTCGGCCCCCTCCGTCAGCATCAGTTCATCAGGATCGGCGTAGAAAATGCTCTCCGGATCGCCGAAACGGCGCAGCAGCGCCAGCTTGGTCTGATTTCGCAGGCCCTTCAATTCCGACAGCCATACCCAATATTTCAGCATATCCCCCGTCCTCCCCGCTCAGTCATTCCGGGCGGCCTCCCACAGCAGGACCGTGGCTGCCGCCGCCGCGTTCAACGATTCGCAGTGCTCGCTCATGGGAATTTTGATCGTCCGGTCACAGAGGGCCAACACGCCCTCCGTCAGCCCCCGGCCCTCGCTGCCGATGGCAACGGCGCAGCGGTTGTAATCCACCGCACGGGCGTCCAGAGTATCCTCCCGCAGCGCCGCGCCGTAAAGAGGAATGCCGCTCCTTTTCAGCAGAGCGGACAGCTCCTCCGCCCCCACCGTCCACACCGGGCAGCGGAACACCGCTCCCATGGTAGCCCGGAGGGTCTTGGGGTTATAGAGATCCGCGCAGCCGTTCACCAGAAACATTCCATCGGCATGGAAGGCGTCCGCCGTGCGGAGGATGGTACCCACGTTGCCGGGGTCCTGCAAGGTGTCCAGCACCACATAGCGGCGGCCCGCCAGCATTTCCGGCAGCGGCTCCGTGTGGATGGCGCAGGTAAACAGCGTCCCCTGAGGGGTCTCCATAGGCGAAACGGACTTCATTACATCCGCCGGAACCTCCACCTGCCGCACACCCAAGGGCAGTTCCGGCAGGTCTACCCCCGCCGTAGCCACAACGGTGCGGACCTCCGCCCCCCACAGCAGAGCTTCCTTCAACAGCTTGGGACTGTCGCAGAGGAATTCTCCCCGCTGGCGGCGGTAGGACGCAGAGGCCGCCAGCTTCCGGAGATGGGTGCACAGCGGATTCTGTCTGCTGGTGATGATCTCCATAGGTCGGCGGCTCCTTTCTCATTCTCTGGTCGTTTGATTGGATGCATTTGCCGGCAACAGGGTCCGGCTTCCAAATTCGCCGTATCGCGCAGAAAGAACAGGCGGTTTTTCCGTGTCTGTCGGGGCAAATCTAAACGCTTACTATATTAAATGTATCCGTCAGAATTGTCAAGGGAAGTTTGTTTGAAGGCCGATACAGGCACGGTTCTCATTTTTTCATGGGAAATCGGCTATTTTTTATGATACTTCACATTGACAGCACTTATGGAGAATGATACCATCAGAATGGCAAATTGATCGGACAGGAGCGAAACCGAAATGACATTGGATCAATTAAAGATCGGTGCCTCCGGCACCATTACCTCTGTGGGCGGAGACGGCCCTCTGCGCTGCCGCCTGCTGGATATGGGACTGATTCCCCGCACGCAGGTCACCTTACAGAAGATCGCCCCCATGGGAGACCCCATTGAGATCCGGGTCCGGGGCTACGAGCTGACCCTCCGGGTGGAAGAAGCCGAAAAAATTGAAGTGAAGGAGGACGCGTGATGATTTTTGCGTTGGTAGGCAATCAGAACTGCGGCAAGACCACGCTGTTCAACGCCCTCACCGGCTCCAATCAGCACGTGGGCAACTTCCCCGGCGTTACCGTGGATCAGAAAATGGGCGAGATCCGGGATGAAAAGGGCTGCTCCGTTGTGGACCTGCCGGGTATCTATTCCCTGCGGCCCTATACGCAGGAGGAGATCGTTTCCCGGGACTTCATCATCAATCAGAAGCCTGACGGCATCATCAATATCGTGGACGCAACCAACATCGAGCGGAACCTGTATCTGACCCTTCAGCTTTTAGAGCTGCGGGTGCCCATGGTGCTGGCCCTGAACATGATGGACGAGGTTCGGGCCAACGGCGGCTCCATCGACGTGCGGAAAATGAGCCAGGCGCTGGGGATCCCCGTGATCCCCATCACGGCGGCCAAGGGCGAGGGCGTCAGCGAGCTGGTGGATCAGGCGTTGACTGTGGCCCGCGGAAAGGTCCTGCCCAAGGTGACGGACTTCTGTTCGGACGACTCTGCCGTACACCGCTGTATTCACGCCGTGGTGCACCTCATCGCGGACCATGCCGACCGTATAGGCGTTCCCGCCCGGTTCTGCGCCGCCAAGCTCATCGAGGGCGGCGACGATCTGGCGGACCAGCTGAAGCTGGATGAAAACGAAAAGGAACTGCTGGAGCACTGTATCGTCCAGATGGAGACAGAGACCGGTCTGGACCGCAACGCCGCACTGGCGGATATGCGGTACAGCTTTATTGAAAATGTGGTGAGCACCTCCGTGGTGAAGTGCCATGAGAGCCGGGAACACGCCCGCTCCATGAAGTTCGACCGGATCCTCACCGGCCGGTACACCGCCATCCCCACCTTTTTGGCAGTGATGCTGCTGACCTTCTACCTGACCTTCAACGTCATTGGCCAGCGGCTATCCGACTGGATGGACGTGGGGATCGACGCTCTTACCGCTCTGGCGGACCGGGCGCTGACGGCCTACGGCATCAACCCGGTGGTCCACAGCCTCATCATCGACGGCATTTTTGCCGGCGTAGGCAGTGTACTGGTGTTCCTTCCCATCATTGTGACCCTGTTCTTCTTCCTGTCCATTCTGGAGGACACCGGCTACATGGCCCGTGTGGCCTTTGTGATGGACAAGCCTCTGCGAAAAATTGGTCTGTCCGGCCGCAGCATCGTGCCCATGCTCATCGGCTTCGGCTGCTCCGTGCCCGCTATCATGGCCACCCGCACCGTGTCCTCTGACCGGGACCGGAAAATGACCATTCTGCTGACGCCCTATATGAGCTGCTCTGCCAAGATCTCCATTTACGCCTTCTTCACCGCCGCCTTCTGCCCCAAGTATCAGGCGCTGGTGATGATCTCCCTGTATCTGCTGGGCATTATGATCGGCATTGTGGCGGCCCTCATTATGAATCAGACGGCCTTCCGGGGCAAGCCCGTGCCCTTCGTCATGGAGCTTCCCAACTACCGCCTTCCCAGCCTTAAAAGCGTGGCTCTGCTGCTGTGGGAAAAGGCCAGAGACTTTTTGGAGCGGGCCTTTACCGTGATTTTTCTGGCCACTATCATCATCTGGTTCCTCCAGAGCTTTGATACCCGGCTGAACGTGGTCACTGACAGCGCTGACAGTTTGCTGGCCCTCATCGGTCAGTGGATCTCGCCGGTGTTCGCCCCCCTGGGCTTTGCGGACTGGCGCTGCGCCACCTCCCTGATCTCCGGCTTCATTGCCAAGGAATCTGTGGTCAGCACGCTGGAGATCCTGCTGGGCGGCGCCGCTCTCTCCACTCTGTTCGCCAGCCGGGCCGCCATCAGCTTTCTGGTATTCACCCTGCTCTATACTCCCTGTATTGCGGCGGTAGCCACCATCCGCCGGGAGTTCAACTCCACCCTGAAAACCGTGGGCGTGGTGCTGATGCAATGCTGCGTGGCGTGGATCGTGGCCTTTGTGGTCTATACGCTGGTGGGGATTCTGTGATGAACACTTTGGATTGGCTGCTGCTGGCGTTGGTTGCCCTTGCCGCCGTCACCGCGATCCGCCGCTGGCGGAAAAAGGGCAGCTGCGGCTGTTCCGGAGACTGCCGGCACTGTGCCGGCGGCTGTCCGAAAAAGGAGTCCTGAAAATCGTCCCCGCCGGTAATTTCCTTCTCAGGTATAACGAAACCCCCGCTTGCGAGACAAGGCTCTGTCTCACAAGCGGGGGTATTTTTCATTTCTTGACACAGTGTTTACTTCGTTCCCATCAAGGCACGGAAGCGCCGGGTCGATGCGTTCCGCACGCAGCTCCAGACCTCCCGGGTGGCACAGATCTTGTCCGCGCAGGTCACCACAACGCTCTCCTTGTACTTGGGCGGCGTGGGGTTCAGGGGAAACATATGCCGGTGGATGATATTCGCTTCCAGCGGATTCAAACCGAAATCCCGCTGGGCGTTCTCCATGGCCTTGCGGGCGTGGTAGAACCCGTGGAGTTTGTGGTCCCGGTTGTGTTCCCGCCAGTTGTAGAGAAAATAGTCATGGAGCAGTGCTCCCCGCACCAGACTCCGCCAATCCACGTCCCAGCCCCATTTCTGAGCCAGACGGATACTGCAAAGCGTCACCGCCACGGAATGATCGTAGCAGGTGGTGCTGCCGTGCTGGGGGATCGTGCGCTCCTGATCCATGGTAGGCGAACGCAGAATATCACCGCCGTATTCCCATAGCATTTCTTCTGCAGTCATATCCGCTCACCTCTTTTCTGTCCCTGATTATAGGGGCAAAACCGGAGAAAATCCAGTAGGAAATGCAACAGAGCTTCCCTGCCCGTCTTCACATTTCTTTGTGCGGTTTGCCGTTTTTGTTGGAAACGTCCTGCTAATTTTTAGTTTTTTTGGATGAAACTGCAAATCTCCTCTTGACATTTTTCCTCAGGCGGCGTATGCTTGCGCCAAGTTCAAAACCAAAACCGATGACACGGAGTAAGTACACGAAAGGGCATTTCCCCCAGCGAGTTGCCGGTAGTGAAAGGGCAGCGGAAAGGCGTTCGTGGAATGGACCGTGGAGGGCGGGCCGAACAGGGCAGCTTAGTAGGCACCGACGGGCTTTTCTCCCGTTACCAAGGAAAGACGTGTGATGGCACGTCGCCGAGCGGACGATTTTCGTCAATTTGGGTGGCACCGCAGAAGTTTCAGGCTTTTGTCCCAAAGGAACCTATCAACAGGTTCGTTTGTGGATGAAGGTCTTTTTTTGATGCCTTCTCCACAAAGGACCGTTTACGAGCTATGAAAGGAGAACGCACCATGGCAGCCGAAATCAACAACATTCCCTACAAAATTTATCTCTCAGAAGATGAGATGCCCAAGGCATGGTACAATGTCCGGGCTGACATGAAGGTCAAGCCCGCTCCCCTGCTGAATCCCGGCACCGGAAAGCCCATGGGCTTTGAGGACCTGCGCCCTGTGTTCTGCGACGAGCTGATCCGCCAGGAGCTGGACAATGATGACCGGGAGATCCCCATTCCCCAGGAGATCCTGGATTTCTACAAGATGTACCGTCCCTCTCCCCTGGTACGGGCCTACTGCCTGGAAAAGGCCCTGGGCACCCCCGCCAAAATCTACTACAAGTTTGAGGGCAACAATACCTCCGGCTCCCACAAGCTGAACAGCGCCATTGCCCAGGCCTATTATGCCAAGCAGCAGGGCCTCAAAGGTGTTACCACCGAGACCGGCGCCGGCCAGTGGGGCACGGCCCTGTCCATGGCTTGCGCATACCTGGGTCTGGACTGCAAGGTGTATATGGTAAAGGTCAGCTACGAGCAAAAGCCCTTCCGCCGGGAAGTCATGCGGACCTACGGCGCCTCTGTCACTCCCTCTCCCTCTGAGACCACCGCCATCGGCCGGAAAATTCTGCAGGAGCACCCCGGCACCACCGGTTCTCTGGGCTGCGCCATTTCCGAGGCCGTGGAGGTCGCCACCTCCACCCCCGGCTACCGCTACGTGCTGGGCAGCGTCCTCAACCAGGTACTGCTGCACCAGAGTGTCATCGGCTTGGAGACCAAGGCGGCGCTGGATAAGTACAACATTGTGCCCGACATCATCATCGGCTGCGCCGGAGGCGGCAGCAACCTGGGCGGTCTGATCTCCCCCTTCATGGGTGAAAAGCTCCGGGGTGAGAAGGACTACCGGTTCATCGCCGTGGAGCCCGCCTCCTGCCCCAGCTTCACCCGGGGCAAGTTTGCCTATGACTTCTGCGACACCGGCATGGTGTGCCCCCTGGCAAAAATGTACACCCTGGGCAGCAACTTCATTCCCTCTCCCAACCACGCCGGCGGTCTGCGGTATCACGGCATGAGCAGCATCCTCTCCCAGCTGTACCATGACGGCTACATGGAGGCCGTGTCCGTGGAGCAGACCAAGGTCTTCGAGGCCGCCGAGCAGTTCGCCCGGATCGAGGGCATCCTCCCCGCCCCCGAGTCCAGCCACGCCATCCGGGTGGCCATTGACGAGGCCCTCAAGTGCAAGGAGACCGGCGAGGCAAAGACCATTGTCTTCGGTCTCACCGGCACCGGCTACTTCGACATGGTGGCATATGAGAAGTTCCACAACGGCAAGATGACGGACTATATCCCCACTGACGCCGAGCTGAAGGCCAGCTTTGCCACCCTGCCCCAGGTCCCCGGCCAGGACTAAAGCCCCCTCCAACTCTTACCCTCTCAACACACAATCGCCCAGCCGCGCCGGATTTCCACGCACCGCCTTTACCCGCAAGGGGTATGCAGCATCCATAAAGCAGCACAGCCGTTAACGGCTGCCCTACCTTACCGTTGTGAAAATCTTACCGCTTTTATCGACAGTTTCAAGCAAAAACCATCCCCGCAGGCAGTTGCCTGCGGGGATGGTCTGTTTTTCATTAAGAGTTGCTGCAAAGAACCCATCTTATGTCCGATCCGGAAAAGTTCACTACTCCTGGGCAGTCTCGGACAGCTTTTTCAGTTCTTCCTCCTCCAAGACCCGGTAGGCTACCTTGCCCACCAGCGTTTTGGGCAGCTCCGCCCGGAACTCAATGTCATAGGGCAGGGCGTACTTGGCCACATTCTTCCGGATATAAGTCATCAGAATATCTTTCGTCTCCTCATTGGCGGCGACACCCGGCTTCAGCATGACGAAGGCCTTCACCTTCTGCATTTTCAGCTTGTCCGGCACGCCGATGACGCAGCTCATCTGCACCAGCTCGTGGGCGTCCAGAATGTTCTCCATCTGAGAGGGATACACATTGTAGCCGCTGGTGACGATCATGCGCTTGAGCCGCTGCCGGAAGTACACAAAGCCGTCCGGGTCCATATAGCCAAGGTCGCCGGTGTGGACCCAGGTAAGGCCGTCCTCATGGGTCTGGAGGGTCTGCGCCGTTTCCTCCGGGTGGTGGAGATAGCCCATCATCACCGTAGGCCCGGACAGGCAGATCTCGCCCTCGGTGCCGTAGGGAACCTCCTTTTGTGTTCCGTGCTCCACGATCTTATAGTAGGTGTCCGGGAAGGGGATGCCGATGGAGCCTTCCCGGGAGATGTGGTACGGCGTCAGGCAGGAGGCGGTAACGCACTCCGTCAGGCCGTAGCCCTCCCGCACCTGAATGGTGGCATGGTGATCAAAGAGGAACTGGTCGAACCGCTTTTTCAGCTCTACGGACAGGCTGTCACCGCCAGAATAAACACCCTTCAGGCAGCTCAGGTCCGCGTTTTTCATTTTGGGCAGCCGCAGCAGCGCCTCGTACAGCGTAGGGACGCCGGCGATCAGGTTGCACCGGTATTTCAGCAGCAGCTTTGCGTAGCTGTCCGGGGTGAACCGGGGCACCAGAATACAGCAGCCGCCGCTGACCAGCATGGAGTGGATGGACACGCCCAGGCCGAAGCCATGGAACATGGGCATCACCGCCAGCATTTTGTCACCGGGGCGGAACATGGGGTTGGTGGCGATGATCTGTTTTCCCAGAGCGTTGAAGTTCAGATTCGTAAGCTGGATGCCCTTGGTGACGCCGGTGGTGCCGCCGGAATAGAGAATCACCGCCTCATCCCCGGCTCTCCGCTCTGCCCGGTACGTCCAATGGTAGCCACGGCCCCGGCGCAGGAATTCGTTCCAGCGCAGCACAGGCGCGTCCTTGGGAATTTTTGCCTGCTTGCGGCCCTCGGTGAGCATATAGCCCACCCGGACCGGCTTGGAAAGGGCGTCCGGAATGGAGGCCAGAATGATGTTGTCCAGTGTCACATTCTGTCGGATGGCTTCAAATTTATGGTAAAACTGATCCAGCGTCACCGCGAAGATGGAGCCGGATTCCTTTAAGTAAAACTCGATCTCCTTCTCGCTGGAGAGGGGGTGGATCATATTGGCCGTGGCCCCCACCAGATTGATGGCGTAGAACATGATCACCGCCTGAGGGCAGTTGGGCATGGCCATGGTGATCCGGTCGCCGGGACGGACGCCGGTGGCCTTCAGTGCCCGGGCGCAGAGGTCGATTTCCGCCGCCATAGCGCGGTAGGTGGTTTTCCGGCCCATGAACACATAGGCGGTGTGGTTGGGATAGGTTTCCGCGCAGCGCTCCACGGCCTCATACATGGTGCAGTCCGGGTAATCCAGATGGGGCGGCACCACGCCGTAAACATTCAGCCACGGCGCTTTCACATGGGATTCCTCTGCGATTTTTGTCTGTTCAGCAGTCAAGGTCGATGGCCTCCTTCAAGGGTCTGTCCAGCAGCTCCGGGTGGCTCATCAGGTGCTGCACGATTTTCAGGGAACGGCCGAAATAGAAGCCGTCCGCCACCCGCTCGTCCAAGGTGATCCCCAGTTCCACCACGTCCCGCACCTGGCGGGTGCCGTCAGCGGCGATCTTCTCCGCCTTGTGCATGGTGCCAATGGCGATCATGATGGAATTGGTGCCGTAATTGTTCAAATGGTGGTACACGCTGGGGCATTGGATACTCCCCAGGTTGGTGAGGAACACGCTGGCAAAGTTGGGATCATCCTCCTTCAGCACAGCAGGCACCTTCCCATAGAAATCCAGGGTTTTCAGCCCCCAGAAGAAAAGCATCAGGAACCAGCGGGGCATGATCTTCAGGATATCCATGGCACCGTTGGCACCGCCGCTCTTCTCCGTTCGGGCCTTGTGGACCTTCCCCACCACCTGACGGGTCACAGCGGTCAGGGTCCAATCCTCCGGGGCTGTGGCCACCACCAGCTTTTCCTCACTGTGGTCCTCAAACCGCTTTTTCGCCACAAAGCCAAGGGTGATCTCGTGGCGCTGGTAATACCGCCGTCCGGAGATGTAGCGGTTCAGATCCGGCCGCAGGTATACGGTTTTGGCAACGGCCATGAGGATACAGTGGAACAGGGTGGTCTTGTATTCGTCCTCTCCCCGGTTCTTTTCCTCGATATAGCGCAGGGCCTCCGTCACGTCAAATTCCATATTGACGTAGACCTCGGCGTCGGTGCGCTTATTCATCAGATGGGGCATGATGGCGTGAAGCCCGTCCAGATCACGGATCCAGTAGGCATCCGGCCGGTCACCCCATCGTTTTGTTCGTTTTTCCATAATTCGCTCCCTTTTTGCCATGCAAAAGCATCACAAAATAAGAAATGTGCCTTTCCCGCGCCCCTGCGGGGCAACCGGAATGCTGCGCGAAAACTTCATGCACTGGCATTTGTGCATTTTGTAGCGCACTGCTTATACACGAAATTTCATGCGGTTTCCTGCCATTTGCCGGAAAATCCAAGCAAACGGGATACCGTGCACAGTATAGCACACCGCATCCCGTTTGTCAGCAATTTTATAAGTTCTTACAGATACCGGTCCAGCTTCTGCCAGAGGGCTTCGCCCTTCTGCTTCAGCTCCGTGCGGAAGGCCCGCCGGCCTTCTCTGCGTTCTTCCAGGCGCTCCTGAAATTCCTCCCGGAACTCATCCCGGCGCTCCTGGATGCCTTCCCGGTGCTCATCCCAGCCCTCACGGTACCGCTCTGCCAGGCCATCGCCCAGATCCCGGAGCTTTGCCAGCGCGTCCATCATGCTGCCCTGAGCATTCAAAACACCGTCCATGGGTCTGTGGTGATCGTCATACCGGCCCATGCGGTAGTTCTCCATTACAATGCCATAGCGCTCTCTGGCCCGCTTTACCGCATCGCCCCAGGAGAGATACAGCCGGTCCCCGGCCTGACGGCCCACCTGGGCCATACATTCGGGACGCTTGCAGATCTCCTGCAATTTTGCGGCCATGGACCCGGCATTTTCATCAATGAGGAAGCCGTCCACCCCATCGGTCACGCCCTCCGCCGCGCAGCTGCCGTCGATCAGCACCGCCGCAAGATCGCAGGCCGCCGCCTCCCGCACCACCAGACCGTTGGTGTCATAGCTGGAGGGAAACAGGAACAGATCCGCCCGGCAGTACCACGCCCGCAGCGTCTCCCGCTGGGAGATAGCCCCGGTAAAGATGCACTTGCTGCCCAAGGGCTTTGCATACTCCTGCACCTCCGCCGCGTCAGCGCCGCTGCCGATGAACACCATGCGGAAATCCTGACCCCCGGCCTGAAGCAGCTTCAGCGCGTCCAGAATGATCCGCAGTCCCTTGTACCACATCATGCGGCCCACGAACAGAAACACCGGCACGCCCTCCGGCAGATCGTAGTCCGTTGTGGCGGCGGTGATTGCCTCCTCGCTGACCCGGCCCCGGGGCATATCCACGCCATTTTCCATCACTTGATAGTCTCCCTGATAGCCGATGGACCGGAGGTTTTCCCCCGCGCCGTGGCTCACCACCCACACCTCGTCGCAGGCGGAGATATTGGAGGCCAGTACATACAGCGCGCTCTCCTGCAGCAGCCGCCCCCGGAGGAGCTTAGCTACGTCCACATCAAACTTCGTGTGGTATGTAAACACCAGCGGCGCGTCCACCACGTCCCGGATGGACCGGGCCAGGATCGTGGACATCACAGGGCAATGGCTGTGGAGCAGATCTACCTTTTGCTCCTTCAGCTGCCGCAGGGTCTCCGGGGAAAAGGGATACCCCGCCAGGTAGCCGAACAGCCGCCGGGTATCCACGCTTGGATAGCGGACCACTGGAAAGGGAAAGCGGCTGTCGTCGGCGTCCGGATGCTCCGGCGTCACCACGATGGCCCGATCCCCCAGCTTTGTCAGCTCCCGGGCATAGTTGACAACGGTATTGGCCACGCCGTCGATCAGCGGCGGGAAGGAATCATTTAAAAGTGAAATGCTGTATGGTTCCGGCATAGTATGTCCTCCGTTCTATCTATCAGCTTCATTGCGTGTCCCCTTACAGTTTCAGAACGGAAACCGCCGGGACGCGACACACTTCATCAAAATGACAGCAGTCCCAAATGCTCCAGCAGGATTTTACAGCCAAGCAGCACTAAGATCACACCGCCAGTGATCTCCGCCCGCTGCTTGTACCGGGCGCCGAACCAGCACCCCACCGCCACGCCGGCCACGGAGATGTAGAAGGTCGTCACGCCGATCAGGCTGACAGCCGAGAGGATCGGCGTTTCCAGAAAGGCGAAGGTCACGCCTACCGCCAGTGCGTCGATGCTGGTGGCAATGGCCATGAGAAAAAGCTTTTTATGGTCCGGTCCTCCGCCGGCAGCAGCGTCCTCCGCCTCGTCCTCCTCGCCGGAGAGGGCCTCCCGGATCATGTTGCCGCCGATAAGCAGCAGCAAAATAAAGGCGACCCAGTGGTCATACTGCTGGATATATCCCGAAAATTGCGAACCAAGTACCCACCCCAGAAGGGGCATCAATGCCTGAAAGCCGCCGAAATACAATCCCACCGTCAAGGCATGGCCCCATTTGATCTTCGTCATGGACAGGCCCTGACAGATCGCCACGGCGAAGGCGTCCATCGACAGTCCCACGCCGATGAGGAACAGCTCAAGAAATCCCATACTGATGTAAGCCTCCTACAGGATCACCGGAACTTCTCTGCGAATTTTAAGGCTGTCCGGCGTCACATCACAGTCATAGGCCAGCACCCGGACCCCGTGGGCCGCCGCCTCCCGCAGGGCTTCTCCAAAGGCGGGATGGGTTGCGTCATTGGGTGCGACGCTGTGAATATCTCTTATTTGTACCACAAAGAACAGGACCGCGTCAAGGCCGGTCTCCGCCGCCCGCTGCAGCTCCCGGATGTGCTTGACACCCCGCTCCGTGGGGGCGTCCGGGAACAGGGCGTTTCCGTTTTCCTCCAGTGTGACGCCCTTCACCTCCACCAGATGAAGCCGCTCCTTTGTCTCTATGCAAAAGTCCAGCCGGGACCCGCCGTAAGCATACTCCGGACGGATGGCGGTGACGTCCGGCAGGAAACCTCCGACCGCCGCCCACTCCGCAAACACCTTATTGGGAGCCTGCGCGTCCATATTGATAAGGCTGCTACCCTTTTCCACCGCAATCAGATCGTATGCGGTTTTTCGGTTGGGATTCGTTCCCTTTTCCAGATAGACCGTGCAGCCCGGCACCAGCAGTTCCCGGCACCGGCCCGTATTCTTCACATGGACGGTCTCCACGCTGCCGTCCAGTTCCACATGGGCGATAAAACGGTTGGGGCGGTCGATGAATTTCGCCGCCCGGACATTCTGATAGTGCATTGCTGTCTCCTTCGTATCATTCGCCATCCGCAGGCGCGGCTGACAGCAGGGGGCTGTACATCATAATGGCATCGTTGGTGCAGAGGTACTGCTCCTCCAAAAGCGCATCGGACAGGCCATACACCTCCCGCCAAAGCTGGTTGTGCCGGATATAGCCGCCCCAGGATGCCTGATCGATCCGGGCGTCCTTTTCTATGACCCGGAATTGCAGCGCCGGCGGCTCTGTCGAGCGCCACGCCCCCTCCAGATGGGTCTCCCCCACCCGCAGACACAGCTGATACGGCCGGACCGTGTCATTGCGGATCATGAGATCCCGGTGGGGATAGGCGCAGGTAGCCCCGCTGCCGAAGGGCTGGGTGCGGTTAGCGTCCGGGAACACGTCATGGGAGTGGCGGTAGCGCTCCGTCACCGTCAGAGGCGTGTGGAGGCTCATCCAGAAAATCAGATTGGACAGCTGGCACAGCCCGCCGCCGATGTCCCCGCCGATCTGTCCCAGAAACAGCACCATACCCTCCTTGTAACCCTTCCGGGCGGTGGGTTTTCCGATGCGTTTCCAGTAACTGAAGGTCTCGCCGGGATACAGGATCAGCCCGTCCAGCCGCTTTACGGCCAGTCTCAGGTTCGTCACCTTATTCTCCTGCCAGACCATTTCTTCTCCCCGAAGGTGACGCATAAGCGGCGTGGCGTGGGAGAACTGGACGCAGGGGAGCCGCTCTTCCTTCCGGGTCTTTGCCCAACGGTACTTGGGCGAGCACCACAGCAGATAGCGCTTTCCGGTGTAATATGCCTTTCCCAGCCGCAGGCGCAGCCAGCTGCGTCGGATGGGCGGGCGCAGATCCATCTTCGTATCCACAACGTCTCCCCCTTTCATTTTTTTAGTATGCCACAGGATCTGCCGTAAATCTACATCAAAACGGTAACATTTCCCACAGATAGCCGAGGTCTCCCGGCATCTTCCCTGTCAGAAAAGCATCCAACCGCGGGTATGGATCGCCGCCGAGACCGCCTTTCCCGAAACTCATCCAAAAAAAGCCGCAAATTCCCCATCAACCACGCCGCAAACGCAAAACCGGCCGTTTTTCGTTCACAAATTGTTTTCTGGACACGCTTTCTACGCCGTGCTAAAATTGCTGGTATCCATAGAATACATACCAATTCAGAAGCGGAATTTCTGTCGGTTTCCGCTCCAAGAGAAAGAAGGAACGATCCATGAATGAGGTCCATTCCCCGAAAAAGCCTCTGATCTTCTACTACATGGTGGCCATGCTGCTGGTGATGCTGTTCAACTTCATCGCCATGCCCTGGCTGTCCCAGTATCAGATTCAGGAGGTGGACTACAACACCTTTGTGTCGATGACGGAAAAGGGCGAGATCGGTCGGGCGGAGATCCAGGAGGCCGACAACCGGATCCTGTTCACCAGCAAGGATGAGAAAACCATCTACAAAACCGCTATGATCTCCACGGACAGCCAACTTGTCCAGCGACTGCTGGACGCCGGTGTTTCCACCAGCGGCGAGGAGATCGAGCAGACCTCCCTGCTCATGAATATTCTGAGCTGGGTGGCCCCCATTCTGATCTTCATCGCCCTGGGGCAGTTCATGTCCCGGAAGCTGATGCAGAAAATGGGCGGCGGTAATTCCATGATGTTCAATATGGGCAAGTCCAATGCCAAGGTGTATGTGAAGTCCGCCGAGGGAATTCGCTTTGACGACGTGGCCGGTGAGGACGAGGCCAAGGAGAATCTGACGGAGATCGTCAATTATCTCCATGACCCCAGTAAGTATCAGGAGATCGGTGCTTCCATGCCCAAGGGCGTCCTGCTGGTTGGCCCTCCGGGTACCGGCAAGACCATGCTTGCTAAGGCCGTGGCCGGTGAAGCCAACGTGCCCTTCTTCTCCATGTCCGGCTCCGAATTCGTGGAGATGTTCGTGGGCATGGGCGCTTCCAAGGTCCGTGACCTTTTCAAGCAGGCCAAGGAGAAGGCTCCCTGTATCGTATTCATCGACGAGATCGATGCCATCGGCAAAAAACGTGACGGTCAGATCGGCGGCAACGATGAGCGGGAGCAGACCCTGAACCAGCTCCTGACGGAGATGGACGGCTTCGAGGGCAACACCGGCGTCATCATTCTGGCAGCCACCAACCGTCCGGAGTCTCTGGACCCCGCCCTGACCCGTCCCGGGCGGTTCGACCGTCGGGTGCCGGTGGAGCTGCCGGACCTGAAGGGCCGGGAGGAGATTCTGAAGGTCCACGCCAAGAAGATCAAGGTGGCTGAGGATGTTGATTTCAACAAGGTCGCCCGCATGGCCTCCGGCGCATCCGGCGCAGAGCTTGCCAACATTGTGAACGAGGCCGCTCTGCGGGCTGTCCGGGACGGGCGGAAATTCGCCACCCAAGCGGATCTGGAAGAGAGCATTGAGGTGGTCATCGCCGGTTATCAGAAGAAGAATGCCATTATGACGGACCACGAAAAGCGCATCGTGGCTTATCACGAGATCGGCCATGCGCTGGTGGCGGCGAAGCAGACCAATTCCGCACCGGTGCAGAAGATCACCATTGTTCCCCGGACCTCCGGCGCGCTGGGCTACACCATGCAGGTGGATGAGGGCAACCACGTTCTGATGAGCAAGGAGGAGATTGAAAACAAGATTGCCACCTTCACCGGCGGACGGGCTGCGGAGGAAGTGGTCTTCGGTTCCGTCACCACCGGCGCCTCTAATGATATTGAGCAGGCCACCAAGCTGGCCCGTGCCATGATCACCCGGTACGGCATGAGCGACGATTTCGACATGGTGGCGCTGGAGACCGTTACCAATCAGTATCTGGGCGGCGACGCCTCTCTGGCCTGCTCCGCCGAGACCCAGACTAAGATCGACCAGCAGGTGGTGGCGCTGGTGAAGCGGGAGCACCAGAAGGCGCTGGATATTCTCCGGGAAAACCGGACGAAGCTGGACGAGCTGGCCAACTTCCTCTATGAAAAGGAAACCATCACCGGCGAGGAATTCATGGGAATTTTGAACGGATAAGCCGGGGCAGTTGTTTGAAGCGACAATCAGGCCGCTTTTATGTGATTCACCCAGCAGAATTGGAATTTTAGGAGGAAGGTGTTTATGAAGAAGCCTTTTCCCAAAATGATCCTGCGGATTCTTCTTGTTTGCGTTCTGCTTCTTTGGTTTCTTTATATGGATGACGATATTGGCACATCTGCTGCCAATCTGGAATCAGATATTCGCAATTTACAGAAGATTCCAGAGGATTGGATCGTTGAGGGAAATGTTTCCGATACGATGGCAGCCTATATCTCCTATCCCCAAGATCGGAGCGAACATACTTTTTCTGTCTACGTAAATCGTCCCGGTCTTTCCTTCGGATATTTCTTTCGCGGCGGCGGAAGTCTTTCCGGAGTTGAAAGGGGAATCGCGGAATTCACGGTCGATGGGTATAACGAGCGGGCCTTCATCTCTATGAATCAACCGAAGGCGGCGCGATTGGAAATCGATGATGGCAACACAGTTCAAATCATCGATCTTAACAACGATCAGCCGTTTGCGATCGTCTTACCCGCAAATGCTGGCGTTATCCATTTTTATGACGGAAACGGAAATCCTGTAAAGTATCAAAAGAATCCTCTTTGACAAACGCCGACTTCAAATCGCGTATAGGTAACAAAAATCTCCACTTGCGGCGGTAAGATGCAAAAAAGAGTGCCATCCGAAGGATGGCACTCTTTTATTGCTTTAGGAAGCTCTTACTTCGCGGCCTTGGCAGCCTTGATAGCCTCGATCAGCATGGGAGTGACCTTGAACAGATCGCCGCAGATGCCATAGTCAGCGATCTCGAAG
>Ga0256405_10001985_pt1 | contig 50809 bp, 47 predicted proteins | sample RumenRJG_02DNA_FD_189096 | JGI IMG/M metagenome (GOLD analysis project Ga0256405, IMG submission 189096) | Bovine rumen microbial communities from Lethbridge, Alberta, Canada - RJG_02 | ecosystem: Host-associated > Mammals > Digestive system > Stomach > Rumen | place: Canada: Alberta...
TTACAACCGCTTTAGGCCGCATTCATCAAACCGTTACAATACTCCGGAAGAGACTTACTCCGTAAGGAATATTGCTTAAACATCAGTTATTACAAGGACCGAGTCCGTCAAAAGGGGTCCACCTCATTTTTGCCCGAATTGACACAACTTTTACTCTAAAAGATGTGTCAGAAATCCTTAAAAACACTCAATTGACACAAGCAGGAGATTTTTTGTGTCAAATCCCTCAGTTTTCCTGAATTTGACACAATTTATCCCTTAATGTATCTTTCCCTGAGCCAGTTAAAATAGTACTCATCATTGAAGACCTCGCCCGTGGCCATCTCCAATACTTTCTCCGCGGGATAGCGGTTGGCATACTTGTGAACGTGGTCCCTGAGCCATCCCATGATCTCGGTGTACCTTCCCTCTCTTATGAGCTGATCGGGATCAATATCCCTCTTCATCGCATCGAAGAACTGCGCCGCCATGGCTGAACCGAGAGCATAGGTCGGGAAGTATCCTAAGTATGCATAAGGCCAGTGCATGTCCTGAAGCACTCCTTCCGAGGGTTTTCCGGGCCTTATTCCGAGATACTCCTCGTATTTATCGTTCCAGGCCTCATCCAGGGAAGAAATCTCGAGGCCTCCCTCGATCATCTCCTTCTCCAGTTCGTATCTTATGAGAATGTGGAGCGGATATGTCAGCTCGTCTGATTCGGTCCTGATGAGAGTGGGTTTCGAATAACTTATGGCCTTATAGAAATCCTTCAGATCCGTACCCTTGAGTTCCTCGGAAAATTCCTCTTTGAACCAGGGATATACCTTCTCCCAGAACGCAAAAGATCTTCCCAGATGATTTTCGCAGAGCCTCGACTGTGATTCGTGAAGACCTGCGCTGATTGATCTTGCTATGATGCTTCCGTCGTATTTCGGATCCACGTTATGTCCGAACCATCCGTGACCCGACTCGTGCACGGTAGAGAGCACAGCCTGGGATATGTCATGCTTTCTGTACTTTGTGGTGAATCTCACGTCTCCCCTGGAGAGACTTGTAGTAAGCGGATGCTCCGACTCCCCCGTCTTTCCCCAGTCCGAAGTGAAACCGATGAAGTCCAGGATCTTCTTCATGACCCTTCTCTGCCCTTCAGCATCGTATTCATGCCTCATGAAACTCATATCCGGCAGAGGCTTCTTCACGGCTTCCTTGACCATGGGAACTACCTGCTCCCTGACGTGGCTGAAAAACAGGTCATATTTATCCTGCGTCCATCCAGGCTGGTTGTCATCCAGCATCCTGTCATAAAGTCCGAGCGGGCTGTCAGAAAGAGACGTGATTTCTTTGTACCCGTCGATCACATCCTTAAGATACGGAGCGTAGCCTTCAAAATCTTCCTCCGCCTTGGCCTTGAGCCACGCGGTCTTGGAACGGTCCAGGATCTGTGAAAACTCCATGTATTTCTCCGGCGGGATGTTTCTCTCCTTAGTCAGGCTCTCGTGATAGAGCTCAAGCTCCCTTCTGATATCCCCTTCATCCATGGAGCTTTCAGTCAGGTATTCAGAAATCGATCCTTCGGGCTCCTTGATGAGTTCGCCTATGATCCCGAACATCTCCTCATCCTGAAGGACGCGCACATACTCTCCTCTTAAGATGGCAGTCCTGGACATCCTGTATTCAGCGCCGGATGCGGGTGACCCGAAGGTCTGATCCACTCCCAGAAGCGTCAGCGCCAGTCCGTAAGCGGACAGGCGATCTTTCCAGTTATTGAATTTATTTAATTTATCTTTTAACGTCATTATTCCTGACCTTCCATACTATTTCTTATCATCTCATCCAGTTCCGGCTTATCCCTCTTAAGTGATATTATCCTGCCGTCTTTGATGAAGCAGTGAGACGAGATCGCCTCAGCTGCCAGCTCGCCGGAGGTCACATTATACATGGAGTACTTTACCTCAAGCTTGACTCCGGTGTACTTTCCGACGCTTACGCTTATCTCGATCTCATCGTCGAAACGGACGGGATTTTTATATTCCACGTTTATGCCTGTCACGGGAGATGCGATCCCGCTCTCTTCAAGGCTCCTGTAGCTAAGACCCAGTTCATCCATGAATGCGATACGTGCCTCCTCCATCCATTTCACGTAGTTCGAGTGGTGTATGAGACCCATCTGATCTGTCTCGTGGTAGTGTGCTTTTCTCAGGTACTTAAACATTTCAGCGTTTCTCCCTTAACTTTCTCGCGTATGACAGAGTCTGCTTAAGTGCGGACGCCTTCTCTATCCCTGCAAGCCTCAGCTTATGGGCATACTCCAGGATCTCAGTGAAATCCTCCCCGGGCTCCAGCCCTGCAGATATAAGGTCCCTTCCCATAACGTAGGGTCTTGCCATTATCTCGTTATATTCATCCAATCTTTCCAAAAGGAATTCCCGGTCTCCGCTGAATTCATCAGTTCCCGCGAGCACCGGCTTGTCCGACTCCGCGAACCAGATGAGATCCTCCGGAGCTTCAGCCTTATCGAACATCCTGTTGGTGGATTTAAGAGCAGGCTTCGAGTAGGCCGCAACGTTAGGCTTCATATGAAGAGGCACCATGTTGAGGACGTACCCGATAACGTCGTTCTCTCCCACCGTCCTTCTCATGAAACTCTCTATTATGGGAAGGCCCTTTATCTCATGTTCGTAGGCGTGTATCCTGCCGTTCTTTTCCTCGGTGGTAACGATCTTACCCAGGTCGTGGGTCAGGGCAAGCATCATGAAGCTGAAGGGGTCGGACACCCTGTCCCTGTAGGCCGCAGCCCGGTCTATGACCTCCATGGTGTGGATCCACACATCACCTTCCGGATGATAGATAGGATCCTGCTCAAGACCGATCAGCTGCCTGAGTTCCGGAAACCAGACATCCAGCTGATCCATCCTCCTCAGTTCCTCAAAAAACACCGAAGGCCTGTCCGCTTTCAGCATGGCCTTCTTAAGTTCCTCCTCGACCCTTTCCCTTGAAAGAGTCGAAAGATCTATTCCGCGGCAGAGCTCCGCCGTCTCATCAGCTATAGCGAATTTGAATCTGGCTGCGAACTGAGCGCCTCTTAAGACTCTGAGGGGATCCTCCACGAAGGTCACGGGATCGATATGCCTGATGATACCGTCTTTCAGGTCCTGCTGCCCTCCGAAGTGGTCGATGATCTCACCTGTAAGCACGTCCTCCATCAGAGCGTTCATGGTGAAGTCCCTGCGCCTTGCTGCCTGCTCGGTCCCTATAAAGGGGTCCACGTCGATCTCGAAATCCCTATGGCCCTTTCCGACTGCACGTTCGCGCCTGGGCATGGCGATATCGATGTCCTCGCCTTTAAGCGCGAAAACACCGAAGCTCTTTCCGTATGCCAGCGGTTCTCCAACCTTTTCCAGAATAGCATACAGTTCTTCAGGGGAGATCCCATGTACCTCGATATCGACGTCCTTGTTATCTATCCCGAGGATCCTGTCCCTCACGAAGCCCCCGACATAGAAGGTCCTGCCGCCCGCGCGTGATACATATTCAGCTATCTCATGAGCTGTGTCTTTCATTTATTTCGTTACCGTATATGCCTGGTCGAAGTTGATATCCATCTCAAGATCCCCGTTCATGGACCTTATGGCTTCCGCGAGCTTACCGGATATCTCCTCGCCCGAAAATTCCTTTCCGGGAACGATCTCCACGTCGAGACTTACCTTGATCCTGTCTTCATCGTGCACTATCCTGAGGTCATGGAAGCCCTTGACTTCCGCACGCTCATTAAGCACGGAACCGATAGCCTTCTCCAGTTCTTTTCTCACAGGGTCATCAGAGAATACCGGATCCATATGACAGGTCACGTTTATTCCCATCTTCTCCTCTATTTCGCGTTCTATATGATCCAGCGCATCGTGAAGTTCCACGATATCGCTATCCGCATCAACTTCAGCGTGGAAGGTGGCGTAGGTCCTTCCCGGGCCGTAGTTGTGGATCACCAGGTCGTGCACTCCCAGGACGACCGGATGTGACTCTATGATCTCCTCCATCTCCTTAACCATCTCAGGATCCGGTCTCGCTCCCAGAAGCTGGTCCACCGTCTGCCTTATGAGCGTGAATCCGGAGTAGAGGATGAAGAGCGACATGACTATGCCGAGATATCCGTCCGGGTCGAAACCCGTGAAGTGATGCACCAGCATCCCTATCAGGATCAGTATACTTGTAATTACGTCGTTTCTGTTGTCGGTCCCCGCTGCGATCACGGGAAGCGACCCTATGTGCTTACCCGTCGCTATGATGAACAAAGAACTTGCGCCCTTTAACAGTATGGCGAATACCATGAAGCCCACTATGACCCATGAGAATTCCGATTCCACGGGATCCATGCACTTCTCTACAGAGTTCTTAAGGAGTTCATATCCCACCAGCATTATTATCCCGGACACCACAAGGCTTGCGATATATTCAGACCTTGCATGGCCGTAAGGATGCTCCTCGTCAGCCGGCCTTCTCGAGAAATATGCTCCGATAAGGGTGACAGACGCCGCCAGCGAATCTGCCATGTCGTGGATACCGTCCGCCATGACCGCGATGGAATTGATGGTGAGACCGATCACGATCTTGATCACGCAAAGCACTGTATTCACGATTATCCCCATGAAGCCGGTGAGACCCGTATATCTGCTCCTCACCTCGGGATCCTTTATGTTCTCATGATCCTTTATGAATTTTTTCCAGATGAATTCCTTCATATTCTATCCTCATGACCGATTATCTTTTGATACAGAATACTATACCACTTTAAAGCCCTTTTTTAAAGTGCCATCTTGAGCCGTAAGTTATCGAATATAAACTCTTTTTTCTTTATACTTAAAACAAAATATGGTAAAATTAAAGTGTATAATGTCTATAGGAAAGGAGTCTCTCATGACCGATAGATCCGATAAATACATACTGTCCTTTGACAGGTCAGAAATAAACAGATGCCTGCTTTGCTACGATCCGGAGTGCTCTAAGGCGTGCCCCAAGAGCGATTCCGTGGGAGATATTTTGCGCTCGCTCTATTTCAGGAATTACAGGGGCGCCATCAAAAAACTTGATTTTGACTGTACCGACTGCAGTGCTCCCTGCGAAAAAGGCTGCATCTTAAAAAATAAAAAATCGCCTGTTGAAATACGTAAGATACTCATCCAGACGAAGAAGGACGGACAGAACCTGCCCGATCCCGTTCTGGAAGACGTTGATCTTTCGACCGATATCTGCGGCGTTCCTCTGGAAAATCCTTTCCTTCTGTCATCATCGGTCGTTTCCAGCAGTTATGAAATGTGTAAACGAGCCTTTGAAGCCGGCTGGGCGGGAGCGTCCTTCAAGACGATCTGCACCTTCCCTCAGCACGAAACTTCACCCAGGTTTTCAGTCTTAAGAGGCCGTTCACATGCTTTCAGCGGTTTCAAGAACATAGAGCAGCTGTCCGACCACAGCGTCAAGGAGAACCTTGAGATCTTCAAGAAGCTGAGAGATGAATTTCCCACCAAGATCATAATCGCATCGATCATGGGTCAGAATGAGAAAGAATGGACCGAACTCGCATCCCTTTGCGAGAAAGCCGGTGCATCCGTAATAGAGTGCAACTTCTCCTGTCCCAACATGGAATCCGATTCCCTGGGAGTGACCATCGGGCAGTCCGAAGAGCTTGTGGAGAAGTTTACGAGAGCCGTAAGGCGCGGAACGAACCTTCCGGTACTTGCCAAACTCACACCGAACATAACGGATATGGTCCCTGTGGCGCTTGCCGCTAAACGAGGCGGAGCCGACGGTATATCCGCTATAAACACCATAAATTCCATAACCGGAGTCGATATCGACAGACTTGTGGCAGAGCCCGCAGTAAGCGGAAGATCCATAGTCGGAGGCTACTCCGGGGCAGCTGTCAAACCCATTGCCTTAAGATTCATCTCAGATATGTCGAGATGCCCGGAACTTAGTGATATGCATTTAAGCGGTATCGGAGGCATCGAGACCTGGATAGACGCTCTGGAGTTCATGCTCCTCGGATCAGGTTCCGTTCAGGTAACGACTGCGGTAATGCAGTACGGCTATCGCGTAGTGGAAGACATGATCGAAGGCCTCAGGGAATACATGAGGCTTAAGGGCATATCTTCCTTAAAGAACCTTATAGGCGGAGCATCCGATACCGTGGTGGATCACAAAAGCATCAAGAGAGATACCATCCTCTTCCCCATATTCATCCCTGAACTCTGTAACGGCTGCGGAAGATGCTATATCTCCTGCAGAGACGGAGGCCATCAGGCGATAAAGTTCGATCCAGAGACCCGAAGGCCTTCCCTCATAGGAAGCAGGTGCGTGGGCTGCCACCTTTGCAGGCTTGTATGCAGCGAGAAGGCCATCAAGAGAACAAAAAAAGCCATAACAAGATAAATCTTCTCTTAAACATCAAGAGCCGTCCTTATCAGACGGCTCTTCTTTGTTTTATCTTTACTTAATATTTCTTATTCTGTTTCAAGTATGAAGACTATGCTTCCTTCTTCCCCGTCGTATGTGTCCCAGGCGGTAAACCCTTTATCCGCAAGCCTCATGGCTTTCAGTCCTTCAATGGTATCAGGAAGAGCACCATATGAAAGCGACCCTATCTTCTGGAAGACGTCCCTGTTTATCTCGTCCACGCCCTCTTTAAGGGTTCCTATCCCTGACTCAAGCGCATCATAACCCTTGGTAAGATCCTTCCCTGATGCTGCCAGGGCATCTGCTCCCTTAGACAGTTCTGTAAGGCCTCCCGACAGTTCACCAATCCCTCCTGCCAGCTGAGCTGCTCCTTCATTTAAGCCTGAAGCTCCGGCTGCGGCCTGGGATACTCCCTCAGTATAGGATGCGATCCCGTCCTTCAGGCCGGCCGATGCATCCAGCAGTCCCTGTATCATGGAAGTAAGATCTGCCTGTGCAGATCCTCCTTCTTCTGATTGATCGTTCAGAGAAGATAACTCCGAAAGCGCCTTTTCTTTCGCAGCAGCCCCTGCGCTGTCGGCAACGGCCGCCTTCTCCTCATCTGTCATAGTCTCATTTTCCGAGAGGGCGTCCAGTACAGCCTGTTTTGTGTCGGCCGCAATACTATCCGAAACAGCGCCAGCATATATAGCTGATGTCTCAGCCCCATCTTCCTGAGATGCTCTGTATGCCTCAAGAAGCACTGCCAGACCATCGCTCAGACCGGAAGCTCCTGAATTGAGACTTTCACTGTTCTCATTAAGCGTACCAAGGCCTGATAAGAGAGCTGCCGCCCCTTCATTAAGAGCTGCCGCTCCCTCTGAAAGTTTACTCGCGCCGCCGTACAGCGCATCGGTTCCCTCTTTGAGGGCGCCTGCACCTTCTACGTATTTTCCAAGTCCGGTGCCGAATTCCCCTGCGCCGTCCTTTAGCTTATCCACTCCTTCGGCCAGTTCATTTCCTCCGTCTCCGAACTCTCCAAGGTCATTTATCATATCAGATATATCGCTGATGTCATTTTCTTCAGAATCTTTAAGGAAGCCATTGGTCACAAGCGTCGCAGTGAAGTCCATCTCGAAGTCCGATGCATAGCCTGTTATCTCGAAATACTCAGGTATTACATCATCGTCTCCTATGGAAATATCACTTCCAAGGCTCTCGATCTTATTTTTTGCGGCCTCCAGTTTGAGCTCATCCTCTATCCCAGGGAGGGCATACCCATAGATCACTCTGCTTCCTGAGGCTTCTGTCGTTCCCCCTGAGTTCACCTTTACGTTATACAATCTTTCCTCGGGTACAGCAACGAGCGATACGAAGGCGAAGGGCACCCTGGTATCCACTTCTTTTCCATCCACAGTGACCCTGGTCTCTGCTCTGTTCTCATAATCGAAGCGTATCTTTATGTTCCCCGTGGCTCCCTCTATCTCATCAGCTGTCACTTCTTTTCCTTCGAGGAAGTAACTTATCTTCACCCCGAAAGGGATCTTATCCACGTCTACGGATTCTTCCATGTCTTCTCCGGAAGTCTTCAGTTTAGCTGACACGGGCTTACCATCCGGATCCGCCTTTATGGTCACCGTCTGCCTTACCGCCTTATCAGTTACAGGTATGGGTATTTCTGTTTCCGGCTCCACTGTTTTCACAGACTCCTGTACTTCCGTCTCAACGCTTTCGTCTGCCGTGAAGTTATCATCTCCGCAGGCGCTCATTCCCAGCACCAGCGTCAGTATTAAAAACGGCACCAGTATTTTTTTATTCAACATTCTTAAGAGCCTCCTCCATGGGCACTTTGCCTATCTTTCTGTATTCAAGCACCGCAACTATGGCGTATGTTACTATTCCATATACGAACATCCTGACGTACACGTCGCCGGACAGGATGAAGGGTATCCATCCCGACATCTCCATCCTGATGGCCACCCTGAACACCGTTGTCATAAGAACAGATTCTATGGGTATAGTGATAAGCACGAACAAAACGACAAGTATCGATGTAACAGTCACATACAGTCTGCCTATCTCCCCCGTGGAATATCCCAGTATCTTCGTCATGGATATGGACGATGCGTTCTTTTCGATGATGGTCTTTGAAAGCAGGTAGATCAGTATCATAAACATGATCACGGCAAATACCGAAACAATGTCCATCATGCTTCCCATTGATATATCGAGCTGTCTCGATACTTTGCTCAGTGATCCGAAATCTATCACCTGACCTATGTACTTTTCATCTATATCCGTGATCTCGGTGTCCGAGAAATATCCCGTAAAGGCATCCTTGCCGAAATCAAAGATCTCATTCATCTCATCCTGATCCATGAAAACTACCAGGCCTCCTATGTAGGGGTAAACGCCCCCGACTTTGAACTCGTATTTCTCATCGCCGTAGATCTCTTTTAGCTTTATAGTGTCTCCCACGTCCAGCATCCACTTTTCCTGATATACGCTGGAGATGTACACTTCACCGGGCTCAAACTCGATATCCAGATATTTGCTGTCCGGGCTGATCCCATAGATCGATACGTCCTCATCCTTGATTCCGTCCACTACCTCCGTATGAAGAGCGTACGCCGTGAACTTCTCCGCATCGGGATTATCCGTCTCCACTGCATTACTGAAGATCATCATTCCGATCATGCTTTCAAGCTTGTTGTCTTCGTTGACAGCACCGGCAGGCATGGTCAGCACATATTGGTAGTTGCAGAACATGCTCTCCGGAAGCGCCTCCATATAGTTTGCCAGAACGCTTGGAAACATCAGCCCGAATAGCAGCAAAAAATTCGCAAAGAATATTCCCGCCAGAAGCAGCACATAGTTCCACAGATTCTGAAAAACGATCCTGAGCCTGAACCTGGTGAAGAACGGTATCTTCTTATCCAGTTTCACGGTTCCTTTGTTTTTCCCCTTGGTAAGGTCATGCCGAAGGAATTTCAGAGGAGAAAGCCTGAGCTTTCTCGATAGTACCAGCCAGTTTATCAGAACCATCAGAGCAAGGGGTATTACAGTGGTCTCGATAAAGGCGTTGGCACTGATCCTGGTCTCGTAAGCCGTAAGGGAGTAGCTGTTGTAGTAGAGCGCCGCATTGAGTCCCTTCATCACCGTATATCCCAGTATGTTTCCGAGAACGGCGCTCACCACCGTGACCAGAAGCGGCATGGTCATATAGTGCCTCAGGAGTTCCGATCTGGTGTAGCCCGTGGCTCTGAGCGTTCCTATTACCGTCGATTCCTTTATTATGGTGTTGGAGATGGTCACTCCGAAGACAAAGGCCAGAACGATTATCACGGCATAAAGGAATATCATCATCATTACCCTGTCGGAGCCCATGTCTTCTCCTGTGAAGGTTATTGCCTGATTCTGGTACCTCGGAGTGTATCCTTCAAGGCTTACTATGGTTGTGAGTTCCTTGAGGAACTCATCGGATCTGTCATTTGCCTCTGCCTTGTCAGCAGGAGGATCATCATAGGTCCAGGCGTATCGCCAGTCAATAAGGCTCCTGTCGAACTTGCTGAAAGCTTGCGGCGTCACCACCGCCACAGCAAAGTTTGCAGCATCGAACATCATGTCGTTATTGTTTTCAAACATGGTGCTGTAATCGCTCAGCGCTACAAATCCCACGACCTTATATTCCGTGACCCCGGATGAACTTATGGCGTTTACCATAGTGAGCGTGTCTCCGATGGAGATATCGTTGTTATCCGCATACATCCTGTCAACAGCGATCTCATCATCGGCCTTTGGGAACTCGCCTCTCATCAGGCAGACCAGGTCGCACTCCGATCTGTTTGCGAATATCCTTATGGTGCTGTCGTTGGTGAACTCTCTGTCTGCAGAGAGCAGATCGTACACTCTGACGCCTTGTTTCTCGATTGCTTCTCTCTGTCTGTCAGACAGTTTCTTTTTTGCAATAAAGTTCCCGTCTTCAACGTTGTATTTTTCGAAGCTTTCATTGTAAGTGGCTATCATGGATTCATCGGCAACCAGGTAACCGGATATCTCCGCGATCGACAGGAGCATCATGAGAAAGATGACCATATACTTGCCAAGATCCGACCTCAGGTCCCTCAGATATCTTTTGTGCAATGGATTCCTTACCATTCCAGATCCTCCACGGATGCGCGTTTTTCATTAACGCGTCTGTCCCTCACCTGACCATCTCTCAGTCTGATGACAACGTCTGCCATACCTGCGATCGCTTCGTTATGAGTTACCATCACTATGGTATTTCCATAGGTCCTGTTCACCTTGTCTATGAGCGAAAGAATCTCCTTCGAAGTACTGTAATCCAGAGCTCCTGTGGGCTCATCGCAGAGGAGCACGTCCGGGTTCTTCACGATGGCCCGACCTATGGACGTGCGCTGCTGCTGACCTCCTGAAAGCTGATTCGGAAGCTTGTGAGCGTGATCCTTCAGCCCCAGCACATCGATTATCTCATCCACGTCCAGATGGTCCTTGCTTAAGTATGCACCGACTTCGATGTTTTCCCTTACCGTCAGGTTCGGTATAAGGTTATACATCTGAAAGATGTAGCCCAGATGCTCCCTTCTGTATCTGGTGAGGCTTCTGTCATTCATGCCCTTCATGGAAGAGCCGTCAACGATTATCTCACCGGAATCTGCGCTGTCGATTCCTCCGATGATATTGAGAAGCGTCGACTTGCCTGAGCCAGACGGCCCGAGAAGCACGCAGAACTGACCTTTCTCCAGTTCCAGGTTCACCCCTTTAAGGACCTCCACCCTGCTGTCCTTTTCGCCAAACGATTTATAAATGTCTTTTATCTCAAGAAACATATATAAGTCTCCTTCCGATACTAAATGTCATGGCTAACTTTAGTTAGTCTACGCTAACTATACTATACCTTTGTTCCAAAAAAATCAAGTATCCTGATAAAAAAAGAACGGCCCATACGGGCCGTCCCAATATTTGAATTATTCTGTTATCAGGCGATTACATCATTCCGCCCATTCCGCCCATGCCGGGGTTTCCGCCGCCCATCATTACAGGGGGCATATCTTCCTTGACGTCTACGATGCCTGCTTCAGTTGTAAGGAGCATTGCAGATGCTGATGAAGCGTTCTGAAGAGCTGATCTTGTAACCTTGGCAGGGTCAACGATACCTGCTGCCATCATGTCTACATACTCTTCTGTAGCAGCGTTAAGGCCAACGCCCTTAGCAGCCTTCTTGACTTCTGCAACTACAACGGATCCTTCAAGACCTGCGTTCTCTGCGATCTGTCTTACAGGCTCTTCAAGAGCTCTTTCGATGATAGCTGCGCCAGTCTTAACGTCTCCTGAAAGGGTCTGAACATATTCAGAAACCTTAGGGATGATGTTTACGAGAGCAACTCCGCCGCCGGGAACGATACCCTCTTCAACTGCAGCCTTGGTTGCGTTAAGAGCGTCTTCGATCCTGAGCTTTCTTTCCTTAAGCTCTGTCTCTGTAGCAGCGCCGACCTTGATGACAGCAACTCCGCCGGAGAGCTTAGCAAGTCTTTCCATGAGTTTCTCGTGATCGAATTCGGATTCTGTAGCTTCAGCCTGGGACTTGATAGCTGCAACACGGTTTGCGATCTCTTCCTTGTCTCCCATGCCGCTTACGATGGTGGTGTTGTCCTTGTCTACCTTAACTGTAGCAGCCTGGCCAAGCATATCTACTGTAGCTTCCTTGAGCTCGTATCCGAGGTCGGAGCTAAGATATGTACCGCCTGTTAATACTGCGATATCCTCGAGCATTGCCTTTCTTCTCTCGCCGTATCCGGGAGCCTTTACAGCAACTACGTCGATAACGCCTCTTAATTTATTTACAACAAGTGTTGCGAGAGCTTCGCCTTCAACATCCTCTGCGATGATGAGGAGCTTTCTTCCCTGCTGCATTACCTGTTCAAGGAGTTTAACGATGTCCTGAATGTTGGTGATCTTCTTATCTGTGATCAGAATATAAGGGTTCTCAAGAACTGCTTCCATCTTTTCTGTATCGGATACCATGTATGCACTTAAGTATCCTCTGTCGAACTGCATACCTTCAACTACGTCAAGAGTTGTTCCGAGGGACTTGGATTCCTCAACGGTGATGACTCCGTCATTACCTACCTTGTCCATAGCATCAGCGATGAGTTCGCCGATCTCGTTATCTCCTGCAGAGATTCCGCCGACCTGAGCGATAGCTTCCTTGGATTCAACGGGCTTGGCGATCTTGGCGATCTCTTCAACTGCTACGTCTACAGCTCCCTTAACACCCTTCTTGAGTTCCATGGGGTTAGCTCCTGCAGCAACGTTCTTGAAGCCTTCTCTTACGATGATCTGAGCAAGCAGTGTAGCTGTTGTGGTACCGTCACCGGCAACGTCGTTTGTCTTGGAAGCAACTTCCTTGACGACCTGTGCGCCCATGTTCTCTGTAGGATCTTCAAGTTCGATCTCCTTTGCGATGGTAACACCGTCATTGGTTACAAGGGGTGATCCGAACTGCTTTGCGATGAGTACGTTTCTGCCCTTAGGGCCTAAGGTGATCTTGACTGCGTTTGCTAATTTATCTACGCCGGCCTGTAAGAGTCTGCGTTCTTCTTCTCCGTAAATAATGTCTTTTGCCATTTCTTCTGCCTCCGATTTATTATTCTATAACAGCGAGGATATCGCTCTGTCTCATGATCGTTAATTCTTCACCTTCGTGCTTGATATCGGTTCCGCCGTACTTTGAGAATACGACCTTGTCTCCAACCTTTACTTCCATAGGCTCGTCTTCTGTTCCGGGTCCTACTGCTACTACCTCAGCATACTGAGGAGCTTCCTTGGACTGTGAAGTAAGGATGAGTCCGCCCTGAGTCTTTTCTTCTGCTTCGATCTTCTTGATGACTACTCTTGCACCTAATGGTCTGATCATTTTAATTCCTCCTTATAGATCATTGAAAGCGCCGCTTTCATTTTTTTCTTTATTTCCGGCCTTTCGGTCGTTTAGCACTCTTTTATCTCGAGTGCTAACATATTCTATTATACCTAAACTCCATCCTTTGTCAATATCATTTAATGTGATTTTTTAGTGAAAAACAAAATATCGCCGGCGTGCGGCGATATTCGGATTCATTTTCTGTCAGACTCAAGACATCTGATATAGTAGAAGAGGTATTGCTGGGCGAGGCCTGCGTATTTTCCGAAGTGATCCCTCGCAAAGCGATCCATGCCGGCCTTGTCCTTTTCTTCAAAGCCGTAGAATCTGTTCATAAGTCTTTTGACCCATACGTCTATCGGGAACGATTCCAGGTCGTGCATGCCGAAAAGCCTGATGCAGGATTCCACCTTGGGTCCTACCCCTGTAAACTGTCCGACGTCCTTTCTTTTCTCATCGTCAAGTTCCAGCCACTGCCTTGCGGCCTCTATGAGGTACTTGTCCCTGTAGCCCAGCCTTACGGAGGCGAGGTCCGGTGTTTCCAGAGATGCCAGTTTCTCAGGAGAAGGCACGCTGTACCATTTCTTTTCCCTGAACTCTCCCGCGTATTCGCCGTGAGCTTCACACAGCTTTTCTATGCAGCCCTTTATCCTGGGGATGTTGTTGTTCTGGGAAATGATGAAATCCACCACGGTCTCCCAAAGATCCTGCTTAAGTATCCTTATGCCGGATCCCTGCCCGATGGCCTTCGGAAGAACGTCGTTTTCCCCCTCACTGAGGACTTTCTGCATCCCTTCGTAATCCGAATCGAGGTCAAGGTATTTCTCCCAGAACTCCCTGTCTCCGTATCCTTCGATCGTAAGCACTCCGTCCTCAAGTTTCATATTTGCGGGATATCCCAGGGCTATGCCGGTATAGCTTCCGTCTTCCTCCCTGTTCCACCTGAAGCACTGGCCGCATTCGAAGGTCTGCTCCAGATCAAGGTTACTTATATCCTCAAATCTGTATCTGTTTATCATTCTCTATCCCTCTGACTTCTATGTTTACTTCGGTGACGTTGAAAGCGGTCATGTTCTCCACCGCGTCAGTCACCTTCTTCTGGAATTCCATGACGTCGTCCCACAGGCTGCAGCCGTAATTTATCTTCACCGCCATATTGATTATATAATCCTCAGGCGACGGTTCCTGGGTCACCAGGATCACGTTGTTTATGGCGGGATCATCCTCTGCGACTATCCTGCAGATATCGGATATGACGTTTTCAGCCAGAAGATAGTCCCCGTAATAACTGTAAGTGGGTCTTACGACGGTCCTCTCGTTGGTGGCGTGAGCCCTGCCCTTGAAGAGCCCCAGGGTGTCAAGGAAGTATCCCGCAAAAGACCTCTTGAGCTCCATGGCAGGAGCCGGGATAACGTGCTTTCCGTGAGCCTTGCGCTGCTTCTCCGCTTCTTTGCGTTCTTCTTCGGTGGTGATGTCCTCTATGTGTATCCTGTGTATCTCAGGATCCTTCTTCAGTTTTCTCCTGCTTTGCTTAAGTATGCCGAGACGCTCTATGATAAGGTCCGCCATCTCGTCCGACGTACCCAGCACCAGTATGGACTTCGGCCTTTTGGCCCTGATCGCCTGCGCTACCTTCTTTGCCTTCTTTTCGTCATTGAAAATAGCAGCCTTCACTGCTCCGATCTTAGTCTCGCATCTCTTGGCTGATTCCCCGGCCGTGACCATGCCTTTATATATGAAAAGGCCGTCATCTATAACGCCGTCTATATCATATTGTTTGCATATGTCCATGGCACGGTAGCTTTTGCCTGTGCCTGAAGGACCTGTAAGCGTGTAGATCTCCATCTAAAAAATGCTCTTTACTTTTTGATTAGATTTGATATAATACATCCTGTAAGATATCTTATGTGTATGTAGGAGGAAAGAATATGGCTTATAAGATTACTGATGCTTGCATCGCATGCGGAGCTTGTGCAGCTGAATGTCCTGTAGAAGCTATCTCCGAGGGAGACGGCATCTATGTTATCGACGCAGATACCTGCATCGATTGCGGTTCATGCGCAGGTGCTTGCCCTGTAGAAGCACCCGTAGAGGCATAATCTAAGCAGAGTGAAATATCTTTGCACGGAGTGAAAGAAAAAAACAACCGGCTTAGCCGGTTGTTTTTATTTGTCTTGCATATAATAGGCCAAAGCGTGCAGGCTGTCAGACATGTGCACATTCTCTACGCACACGTTCTCAGGAAGTTCGAGATCGACTGAGGAGAAATTCCAGATTCCCTTGATCCCGGCTTCAACCAGAGCATCTGCAACCACCTGTCCCTTGTCCCTCGGCACTGTGATCACCGCTACTTCTACGCCGTTTTCCTTTACAAAATCCTTCAGGTCATTGAAGGCGTATACCTGAGTGTTCTTAAAGACCTCATTCTTCACCTTGTCGCTGACGTCAAATATTCCGGCGATACTGAACTGCTTCTCGTTTTTCTCTATGTAGCTGGCCATCGCCTGACCGAGTCTTCCATACCCTACGATAACTGTCTTGTACTCCTTGTTCAGACCAAGGATGTTACTGATCTCGTTATAAAGATTTTCGACACTGTATCCGTAACCCTGTTGGCCAAATCCGCCGAAATTGTTAAGGTCCTGCCTGATCTGGGACGCGGTATAACCGATAAGCTCCGAAAGATCCTTAGACGAGATCTTTTCAACTCCCCTCTTCTTTAGTTCTCCAAGATAACGTCTATACCTGGGAAGCCTCTTAATTACTGCCTTGGAGATAACTTTTGTCTGTTTCATTGCCTTTACCTTGATGTGTGTCGTAAAAAGTTCGGGTTATTTATTATCTTCTACAAACCTGACCAGATCCTGGACGGTCTGGATGGTCTCTGCCTCCTCATCGGGGATCTCAATGCCAAACTCGTCCTCGATAGCCATAATGATCTCTACGGCGTCGAGAGAGTCAGCGCTTAAATCCTTCATGAGATTTGTTTCCATTGTGATCTCAGATTCATCTACCTGAAGCTGTTCAATGATGATTTCCTTTATCTTATCAAAAACCATTTTTATCCTCCTAAAAAGCCAATGTTTTCACATTGCTGTTTAACAATGGTTATTATACTAATCTTATAATCATTATGCAAGTAAATCTGCACAAAAATTTTTTTATAGATATTATAGAAATATTAGTCAATTAATTATACTGAAGTTCTTCCCATTCCGCATAAGCTTTCTCGGTTTTTTCCTTCAGATCCTTCATTTCTTCGCTTAATCCGGCCAGTTTTCCGAAGTCTGTCATGTTCTCCGGGAGCTGCATTTCACGCTCGATTTCGGAGATCCTTTCCTCCATGGTTTCTATTTTCCTCTCCAGGCCTTCTATTTCACGCTTACGGCGTCTTTCCTCTGCTTCCGCAGCTTTCTTAAGCGCTCTCTCTTCCTTTGCGGAAAGGCCTTCCTGAGTCTCTGACGCCCCGGAGTCCTTCACCGTTTGCGACGCCTCCTCAAGAGCCTTTCTCTCGAGATAGTAGTCATACTTTCCGAGATACTCCACCATGCCTTCCGGCGTGAGTTCCAGGATACGCGTCGGTATCTTCTGAAGGAAGTATCTGTCATGGGATACTATGATGGCCGTTCCTTCGAACTCCTGAAGAGCTTCTTCAAAGACTTCCTTCGATTCGATGTCCATGTGGTTAGTAGGTTCGTCCAGGATCAGAGTGTTCGCTCCGCTCATCATCAGTTTTACCAGTGTGAGTCTTGCCTTCTCTCCGCCTGACAGGGTGCCCACGTTGAGGAATACGTCCTCCCCTCTGAAAAGGAACCTTCCCAGGATCGACCTGAGCTCCGTATCGCTGTAAAGGTGGTACGAATCCCTGAGTTCCTCCAGCACGTTAAGATCGTCGTGCAAAAGCTGCTGCCCCTGATCGTAGTACCCGAAAGCCACGTTGGTTCCGAGTTTGAACCTGCCCTCCGTCGGTTTGAGTTCTCCCATGAGCATCCTGAGAAGCGTGGTCTTTCCCACGCCGTTGGGCCCCAGTATACAGATCTTCTCTCCGCGCTTGATGTCGAAGTTGACGTGTGAGAAGAGATGCCTGTAGGGCAGCCTGTCGTAGAGAGTCTTTCCCAGATCCTCAGCGATCACCACATCGTTTCCCGACCTGAAGTCCTGTTTGAAGCGGAACTTCATCCTGGGGTCGTCCCCTTCAGGCTTCTCCAGCCTGTCCAGCATGGCAAGACGCTTCTCCCTTGACTGGGCGCGCTTCACCAGGTGTTCCGTATTATGCTCTTTCATGATGCGGATCATGTCTTCCTGACGGCGGATCTCCCTCTGCTGATTATTGTATGCCTTCAGTTCGGATTCACGTCTGATCCTCTTCTGTTCGGCAAATGATGAATAGCTGCCTTTATATGTGTAGAGATGCTTATGCTCCACCTCGAAGATCCTGTTCACCACCTTGTCCAGGAAGTACCTGTCGTGGGAAACGATGAGGACCGTACCCTTGTATGCCGCCAGATACTGTTCCAGCCACCTTAAGGTATCTATGTCGAGATGGTTAGTAGGCTCGTCCAGAAGGAGTATGTCCGGCTTTTCGAGAAGCAGGGCCGCCAGAGCAAGTCTGGTCCTTTCCCCTCCCGAAAGTTCCTCTATCTTCTTATCGTAATCCTCAGGTCCGAAAGCCATGGAAGTAAGCACTCCCGTCATTTCAGACCTGTATGAGTAGCCTCCCAGGGTCTCGAACCTCATGTGAAGGAAGTCCAGCCTGTTTATGAGGTCCCTTCCGGGCTCCTCACCGCTTAACCGGCATTCCTCTATCTTCTGAGTTACTTCCTCAAGTTCCTTTTCGACGCTGTGGATATCGCTGAAGATGGCGTCTATGGCCTTGATCACAGTGTCGGATCTGAAGAAATTGTCTCTCTGCTTCAGGTAACCGATCTCCGCGTCCTGAGACACAAAAAACTCACCCTCCGTAGCTTCCCATTCTCCTGCGAGAATGTTGAGAAGGGTGGTCTTTCCCGCGCCGTTTCGCCCAATGATGCCGATCTTCTCACCGGCGTTCACCGCAAAGGACGCATCCTCCAGCACCACGTCGGTGCCGTAGGCCTTTGTTAACTTGTTAGCTGAGAGTATTATCATTTAAAACTAAAGTTCCAGGAAGGGATAGGCGTCCATATCAAGGCCGTCAGGTCCCTGTTTTTTGTATTTATAGTAAGCAGCGCAGGCGATCATGGCTCCGTTATCCGTGCAAAGAATGGGAGCAGGATAATAAAGCGATACGTGCTTCTTTTGGCAGGCGCTGTCCAGCATCTCCCTCAGTTTGGAGTTCGCTGCAACTCCCCCTGCGAGGACCAGCTTTTTCTCTCCCCTGAGTTCGCAGGCATCCATTGCCTTTTTCACTATTACGTCCATGACGGCCTGCTGGAAAGAGGCTGCCACGTCAGCGCGGTTCACCTCGCGGCCCGCCTGTTTTTCTGAATTCAGATAGTTGAGTACTGCCGTCTTAAGTCCCGAAAAGCTGAAATCCAGGCTGTCTTTCTCAAGATAGACTCTCTTGAAGTGGATGGCTTCCGGGTTGCCTTCTTTGGAGATCCTGTCTATCTTGGGACCTCCGGGATAGCCGAGCCCCAGCACGCGGGCGACCTTATCGTAGCACTCGCCCACAGCGTCATCCCTGGTGCCTCCCAGCACCGTGAGTTCATCGTAATCGTCCACCTGTACGATCTCAGTATGTCCTCCGGAAGTGATCAGCGCCATAAAAGGCGGTTCGAGTTCCGGATGCTGGATGTAGTTCGCGCTTATATGTCCGTTGAGATGATGAACTCCGACAATGGGCTTATCCGCAGCAAAAGCTATGGCCTTCGCAGTTGAGACTCCCATGAGAAGAGCTCCCACAAGTCCCGGACCCATGGTCACGCCTATGAGATCGATATCATCCAGGGTGACTCCCGCCTCACTTAATGATGCGGTGAGAACTCCGTTGATGTTCTCAAGATGATGACGGGACGCTATCTCAGGCACTACTCCGCCATAATTCTTAAATATATCTATCTGTGACGAGATGACGTTGGAAAGGACTTCCCTTCCGTCTGCCACGACTGAAATGGCCGTCTCGTCACAGGATGTTTCTATTCCAAGAGTTAAAAATTTGTTATCTTTCATTCCTCATGCCCCTTCCACATGATAAGGGCGTCTGTTCCATCGTATTCGTAATATTTGGGGCGCACTCCCACGCCATTGAAGCCCATCTTTTCATAGAGTTTTATGGCGACTTCATTGTCCACCCTGGCTTCCAGAGTCCAGCTGGTTATGCCGGCTTCAGATGTAAGCCTTATCATCTCAGAGATCAGGGCTTCTGCTATGTGCTTTCTCCTGTGACCGGGATCCACCGCTACGTTCGTGATGTGTCCCTCGTCCATGATCTTCCACACGCCCATATATCCCACTATCCTGCCGTCAGAAACGGCAGCCAGATAGAGGGTGCTTTCGTGGTTTTCCACGATCTCGTTATAGAAGGCTCCTTCCGACCAGGGATCCTCTTCCCTGAAACAGACCGCTTCAAGTTCAGCTATGGGCCTGACGTCTTCCTCTTCAGCTCTCCTTATCAAAAGATCCATCACGTCACTCCTGCTTCGGAAGCCTGGAAATGGGAAGTTCTCCGGCTTTCAGTTTGGTCTCAGCCTCAGCCTCCCTCATGTATTCGGGAAGCAGCTCCTTATAGTCCACGGTCTGATGGTCGGTATATTTGAAAAGACCCACCTGTGCGATCTCGCAGGCATCCTGATACCTGATCTCCTCAGGTGCAAAGCGATATCTTACTTCAGTACCTTCAAAGGCTTCATTCAGTATGTTTCCGTAGGAATCGATCCCGTCACCGTAGAACAGGATCTCCTTCGATCCGCCGATCTCCTCCTTCGCGATCCTGATGACGTCATCGATCATCCAGGGTCCCTCTTCAAGGTATCCGTCTATGAAGCCGTATACCTGGCGTCTTCTTGCGTTAAGTATGACGCAGACCACGGTATCATAAAAATCCATTCCTTCAGGTCTTTTCTTAAGGATGGCAGATGAAAGAGAGGAGACCTTGATGCAGGGCACTCCCCATATCTGTGCCAGAGCCCTGGCAGTGGATACTCCGATCCTGATACCCGTAAAGGATCCCGGGCCCACGTCGCAGGCTATGGCATAGATGTCGTCCTTATCCGCCCCGACTTCCTCCATCATGTCTTTGATCATCGGCATCAGGTCTTTCAGATGACTCATGGATTCCTTTGATTCCTTATGTGCGGCCAGCTGAGCCCAGTCGCTTATCAGAGCTACGGAGCCGTGAGGCCCCGTAGTTTCGATCGCTAAAATGTACATTTATATATCCTCTGTCCTTCCTCTTCTCCGTATTCCATGTATATCCTCATGGTGTTTTCAGGAAGGGCTTCCTCAATGAGATCGGCCCACTCTATAACAGTAAGACCGTTTCCTTCAAAATACTCGTCCGCACCGATATTGAAGAGCTCGTCAATGGCTCTTTCCCTGATGGGCCTTCCCTCTTCTCCCGAGATGTCCTGGCCTGAAAGGATGTCGTTATCTCCGGCCAGCCTGTAGACGTCGAAGTGATAGAGGGGGATCCTTCCGGAATGGTATTCCTTGACGATGGTGAAGGTCGGGCTGCTTATCCTGCCCGTTATCCCGAGACCTTCAGCTATATATCTGGTAAGGGCGGTCTTCCCTGTACCAAGATCTCCCATGAGGGCGATCACGTCCCCGGGGGACGCTTCAGCCGCGAGCTCTTTGCCGAAAGCTCTGGTCTCATCCTCGTTTTCAATTTTTATTACTCTCTTTATCTCCATTTATCGGTTTACTTGTGGAGGAACGGACTGATCCTCTTGTATACGAGGAAAGTAACTACGCTGTTCACTCCTGCCTTGATGAAATTAAACAGTATGATCCAGGGCATGAAGGGCATCAGTGCCTCAAGGGTAAGCCCCATGAATCTCGTGGTGATGAGCATGTTTGCCGGTATCATGACGAGTACCATGGCAAGGGTACCTAAGCAAAGTCCGAGGATCGCGTTCTTCTTGGTCTTATTCCTTGAATAGATCAGACCTGAAACGAGCACGAGAGCTGAGGTGGCTATTATGTGCATTATGATGCCGTAAGCTCCGGACTGTGCAGATACCGTAACTCCCTGCAGGATGGCTGTAACAAAGGTGAGCAGGATCCCCGCCGCCGGTCCGAAAGCAAAGGACCCGAGCAGGATGGGAATATCCGCAGGATCATACTCCAGGAAAGGCACCATGGGAAGTATCGGAAGGTGGATCAGAGCCACCAATACGATGGATACCGCTACCAGCATGGCCATCTTCGCAAGTTTAGTACTGTTGTTCTGTGTGTTCATTTTGATTCCTTTCTGCGGATCCGTGTCCGCTGCCGGGTTCTGGATTTTAGTACTATTTTAGGCTAAACCCGACACAAAATATATTTGAGAGGGAATCTGTTCAGTTTTTCGCCCTGATCTTCAGGTCCATTAAAAAGGCCTTGAAGATATTTCAAGGCTCACAAAAAATACAAGTCAAAATCGCTCGTGTTTCTCCCATCCAGACTATAACTGTCGGTTCCGGAATCGCACCGGATCAACCTTCGGAATATTCCTCCGGCTCGCAGACTGTACTGCCGGTGGGGACTTCCACCCCGCCCTGAAACAGATTACTTCTTTAATATACCTATATCATACTTTTCTATGATTGGCAATAGGCCGTCAAAAAAAATCTCTTCCGACTCCGTCTCGGCTGTCATCCTGAGAAGTGCGGCTTTTTCATCGAGTTCAAGTTCAACGGGTTCTCCGATAGATGCGGCCTCCCTGTTGTAGAAATCGACAAAATCGTTATGGCTCTCATTCACGAAGTTTATTTTCGCAAGGAATCTCAAAGTATCGTCGCCGGATATCTCATAGGACTTGCCTATGCCCTTGATCTTAACGGAAGGAGTCCTTCCGGCATCTCCTTCTTCCTTAACGAAAGTATCATAAGCCTCCCTCACCTTCTCATAGCCCTTGCCCGAAGTGTTGAACACAACGGCTCTGGTGAGGGATGCCGTTCTGAGTTCCAGTCCCTTGACGGTGTTTCTGGAGAATTTTTTTGCCAGCGTAAAGTCAGCTTTCATTAAACTGCTTCTACTCCCTGAATCTCAGGATATGTTTCCCTTAAGAGTCTCTCTATCACTCCCTTGATGGTCATGGTTGCACCGGGGCAGCCTGCGCAGTGTCCCTGAAGCTGTACTCTAACGATGTGATCGTCAGTATATTCGATGAACTGAATATCTCCGCCGTCTCTCTGTAAGTAAGGTCTGATCTGTGCTATAGCGCTCTTGATATTTTCTTCCATTTGTGTTCTCCTTGTTGATATATTAGTTTTCAGTACCGGCAGACCTTCAGCCTGCCCCCACTGTTTAAGGTTGACTTGATTCCATTATTTCTTCGATCTCCGTGAGAGGAGTGTCATCGCCTGTTATGGTCTTGTCATCCTCTACGGCATAAGGATCCATCTTGGTTCCCTTGAAGAAATGAAGTATGGTAACGGTCTTATTGACCTCTGTGGTGCCGTCATAACTCAGCACGCCGGTGGCACCCTCGAAATCAGTGATCTCCTTGATGGCATCCTTTACCTGAGTGCCTGCCGGGATACCCGTTTCAAGTGCTGTTTCATAAGTCTGCACGAGTGCTCTTCCCTTGGCGTCGGTTCCGGCTTCCGCCCTGAGCGCCTCCATGTCAGTGTTCATCAGGTTGTCATAGGCATCTTCGAAGCCCTTTATCATGATAAGGTATGCGTCAAATGCCGCTGCCATGGATCCTGAAGGTTCCGGAGCGTTCTCACCGTACTTAGCGTAATACGCGTCGATAAACACCGAATACATATCCGTGGTGTCGGCAGCCTGTACGGAAGGGTAAGAGACGCTGAGTTCGGGATTGCTTACGATAAACTTCTCAAAATCCTTGGTGTCCCATTCGCCTGTTCCGAGGAACTGAGGGAAATACTCCATCTCCTTGGCCTGTGACATGAATACCTGAGCCGCAGCAGGTGGTATCGCCAGAAGCACCGCTTCCACGTTTCCGTCCTTAAGCTGCTGTATCCAGGTCTTGTAGTCTCCGAGTTCCGTATCAACGGAAAAGTTTGCCTTGAATACGTCTTCACCGGGGATCAGGCTTCCCACTTTATTCCTGAACCTTCTTACGAAAGCATTCGAGGAATCGTCTCTCAAAGCCTTCACAGTAGCAAAGGATGTCTTGCCTAAACCGTTTACCGCATACTCTCCCAAAGCAGCTCCCTGCTTGGCCATTGAAAATGACGTGGTGAAATAGAAGTCATTGTTGGCCGTGATCAGCGGGTTTATGCTGGTGATGGTCATGGCAGGAGTGTTCGCCGCGACTACGTAGTCGGACGCCACCAGAGTCAGGGTGTCGCTGTAGCTTCCGAAAATGAAGTTCGGGTTCTGGCTCATGAGCTCCTGAAGCGCCTGCTTGGCATCATATATATTGGATCTGTTATCCGCGTAAACGAGTTCTATGTTTTTATCGATTACGGTGGGATACAGATCGTGAGCAAGTTCTATTCCCGCAGCCTCTTCCTTTCCGAACTGCTTGAATTCTCCGGAAAGGCACTCATAGATACCTACCTTGATGGTAGGAGCCTTCACTTCCGTATCTCCTCCGAGAAAAGCGTTGCTGAAATCCGTGAATGTCTTGGCACCGGTCAGAAAACTCAGGGCTACTATGACTATGAAAAGAATAACGAGAAGGATTATTCCCGTTTTTCTCTGTATGTTCTTCTTTTTCGCAGTGTCTTTGTTCATAATACGTGGATTATACCACATAATCTACTTTTATTCAACAAAGCGAGGGATTTTTCATTTAATGTTCATATTTTACTCATATACCCAGCCGCTGTTATTCTTAATCAGTATTAAATAAAAAACATGTTTATTTTTTTCGGTTTTGTGGTAAAATGTTTTTGTTAGCGTGAACGTAATGCCCGCGTTTATCCGGGGGGACGTAACGCCGGCATTAAAAGACTATAAAAAATGAAAAATGACGGAGGTACACTATTATGAAATGGGTTTGCACAGTATGCGGATATGTACACGAAGGAGCAGAACCACCTGCAGAATGCCCTATCTGCCATGTTCCCGCAGATAAATTCAAGGCAATGGACGAAGAGAAGTCCTGGGCTGCAGAGCACGTTGTTGGAATCGCTCAGGGTGTGGATCCCGAGATCGTTGCAGGGTTAAGATCCAACTTCGAGGGAGAATGCTCAGAAGTAGGTATGTATCTGGCAATGGCAAGAGTTGCACACAGAGAAGGATATCCTGAGATCGGTCTTTACTGGGAAAAGGCTGCCTATGAAGAAGCTGAACATGCTGCTAAGTTTGCAGAACTCCTCGGTGAAGTGGTCACTGATTCCACCAAGAAGAACCTTGAGATGAGAGTTGACGCTGAATACGGCGCAACCAAGGGTAAGACCGACCTCGCTAAGAGAGCTAAGGAACTCGGACTCGACGCTATCCACGACACAGTTCATGAAATGGCAAGGGACGAAGCAAGACATGGCAAGGCTCTTGAAGGACTCCTTAAGAGATACTTCGGTTAATCATGTATTCAACGCGTTAGGTCTTGTACCCGGCGCCGAATATCAATATCAAGCAAAGAAACAGGCTGCCATATGGCGGCCTGTTTCAGTTTACGGCTATATGATTTTTATTCTTCTATTTCTTCCACGTCCCCTATTATCTCTATTCCTATATCCACGTTCACCTTGTCATTCATGGCTTCACCGGCACGGCCTGTGAAGTGGCCGTACTTGAATTCGCCGATGGACACGGTGAGATCCGACTTTACGAACAGGCTTCCTTCTCCGGTATCGCCGTTCAGCCCGCTGTTGATATCTGCAGACACCACGAAAGTACCCTTCTCGCCTGCCTCATTGATGCTACGGATGAAGGACGCCATAGGTTCTCTTACTTCTCCTGAAAATCCGGTCCCGAGAAGGCAGTCCAAAATCGTTCCGTATTCCGAGAGATCCATGCCGGGCTCATATATTTTCGCCGGTATCCCGGATTCTGCGCAGTCATCGAAATAGTACTTTCCGTCCTCAGAGAACTTCTCATCCAGAAGTATTATATCTACGGGTATCCCTCTTCCGTTAAGAAGCCCGGCCACCACGTATCCGTCTCCCGCGTTGTTTCCTTTGCCGGCTGCGATGGTCACGGGAGCCTTCCAGCCCGTCCTGTTCTCCGCGCATCCATAGGGGCAGCTGAGATACCATCTCCTGCAGGAACCCATGCCGGAAGCTTCTATCATCTCATCGCAGACGTCCCTTCCGTCCGCTGCCTTTTCGCATTTTTCCTGACCGTACTTGTCAACGATCTCAAAAATTCCGCGGCCTGCCCTGTACATCAGCTCCTTTGAAGGAACAAGGTTCTTTATTGTATATGCGTCCGACTGACGCATTGTCTCCACCGATACGACTCTGGCCATATTGCCTCCTATCCCCTCAGTCCCGCTCCGACCAGGACTCCCATTTTAAAAACAAATATACAAAACATCAGCGCGATCATGGTGATCCCGAATCCGAACAGGATGCCCGTGATCAGCCTTCTCCAATTGGTGCTCTCATATTTCGTAAGCCCCTGGATCAGCCCGTCCGCTATCATCGGCAGCATGATCACCGCCATCACCCAGTAGGGAGGCCTGAAGAACCATATGGCGATCAAAGCCGCCAGTATCCCTATCAGTTCGCCCTCGCATCTTGCGCAGACCGGCATCTGATATCCTCTAACAAAAAACGAGCGTTCCGGTCTCTGATGGCAGCCGCAAAAGATCGGCAGCCACTTGTAAATAAACCTGATCTGATTTTCAAATCTAACGCCCGTAGGATAATTCATGATCAAAATCGGGCGGCGTCTAAGCCGCCTCATATCATATTTTCATAGTATCGATCAAAGCGGAAGTGTTCTGACTGAGATAGTCTTCCAGTTCATCGAGATATATGTCACCGTTTGCAACGCCCTCTGCAATACCGAGTGCGCTCAGTCCTATTCCAAGCGCAAAGAGAAGCATGATCGTGACAACACAAAGTATCACACCTATCAGCGCCCCTATACCTGCAGCCTTGGCGGATCTCGGCTTGTCGTCCTTCCACACAAGGAAAAGGATAAGTCCGATCAAAGGGAAGCAGCATCCAAGCACACCCCAGCCCTTGGATCCGGTGTCAGGTGTCGGCTGATACTGAGGACCTGAGTACTGATAGGTCTGATTTCCTGTGTTGCTGTTTCCGCCGTAAGCATAAGTCTGAGGGCCGTTATTGGGAGCCCCCTTGGGACCTGTCTTTTCCACAGGAGTCCCGCATGCAGGACATACCCTGTCGTTTTCGTTCAGCGGTTCTCCGCAATTCTTACAATACATTTTTTACCTCCAATATACCCTTATCTTATTTTTATTCAACGGTCAATGTAATTATATAACCTGGATTCCTTCAGTTCAATATTCAAAGTATGCACGAGATGGCTTTTTTTAATTCTTCCATGTCATCTATCCTGTTGACCTCGTTTCTGAAGGACGCTGCTCCGGGTCTTCCCTTGAGGTACCACCCGACGTGCTTTCTCATTTCCAGGACCGCGATATGATCTCCCTTCATTTCCGCAGTATCATTGAGATGCCTCAGCATGACTTCCTTCAGTTCTTCCGAGGTTGGCGGTCCGTCATGCGATGGATCGAAGATCCACGGATTTCCCAGAGCGCCGCGGCCTATCATCACAAGATCGCAGCCCGTCTCCTCCATCATCCTGACACCGTCAGCCCTTGAAGTTACGTCACCGTTTCCGATCACGGGTATCTTAACGGCTTTCTTTACCTTTGCGATAACCGACCAGTCGGCCTTTCCTGAATAGTACTGCTCTCTCGTCCTTCCATGTACGGCTATTGCGGACGCTCCTGCGGATTCGCAGGCGCAGGCTACTTCCGCAGCGTTCAGATGGTCGCTGTCCCATCCGGCTCTTATCTTGACAGTTACAGGTTTCGAAGTATTCTTCACACAGGCCTGAACCAAATCGAAGCAAAGGTCCGGATCTTTCATGAGGTAAGATCCCTCGAAGTTTTTCACCACCTTCGGTACGGGGCAGCCCATGTTTATATCGAGGAACGCGTTGTCATAGCCGTCAAGTTCCCTTGCCGCAAAGGCCATGATGTCCGGCTCGTGTCCGAAGATCTGATAGCCTACCGGACCTTCTCCCGGCAAGATGGTAAGGAGTTTTCCGGTCTTCTTGTCCCCGTAGAACAGACCTTTGGCTGAGACCATCTCTGAGCAGGCCATTGCCGCTCCCATCTGAAAGCATATACGACGAAAAGCGCCGTCTGTTATTCCAGCAAGCGGCGCTAATACGAATCTGTCTTTAATTTCAAAATTACCTATTGTTACCATTTTCCATCCTTCTTAAGGCAAGGGCAACGGTCAGTCCGGGTATCACGCGGTTACCGGTGATCTCAGCTCCCAGTATCTCGTTGATCTTCTTAAGCCTGTACTGTACGGTGTTGGTATGTACATCAAGAAAATCAGAAGTCTTGGCTGAATTCATGCCTGCATCCAGAACGAAGGTCTCCAGGGTCTCAAGGAGCTGCCTGGCCTTGTTGGATCCTTCCTTCCTGAAGGGTTCCATGAGGTCCATGTAGTTCTTCTTAAGCTGTCCCCCTGTTATCTGAATGTAGATGCAGTTTGATACCAGAACAAGTTCATACTTGGAGAACACTCTCTTGTAAGGGAAGATATTCTCAACAAAGGAGCTCGTCTCATTTATGAGTCTCAGACCGTCCCCCGCTCCTTCGATGCCGTCGACACCGGTAACGTGGAAAATGCGGACCTTCTTGTCTTCCTTGATCCTGTCAAAGAGAGCTATGCACTCTTCGATGTAGTTAACATCAGCCTTTTCCTGAGAAGGAGCCTGCCTGAGGATGATACCATAGCTTCCGCTGTCCTCGACCACCTTGATCATGCGGATGTCGCCCTTCATCTCAGCTTCCTGATAGGCTTCCTCCACCTTCTGCTGGTCAAAGTCCCTTATGAAGAAGACGCTCAGGATGTTCTCCCCGGAAACTCCGGCTTCCTCTCTTAAGGAATATGCAAGGGACTTGTTTCCCCTGATAAGAGCTCTGATGAACTCTGCCTTAGCGTCTCTTTCGGGAGTGTATTTCCACATTCCCATGCTGAGCTCGATAATCTCGGCAAGCATGTTGATCTCTTCGTTGGAGTACTTGTCCTCATTGTCCACCAGAAGCAGGTAGTACTTTTCTGAGTTGATATTGATGGCTCCCCAGTAAGTCTTGGTGCCGCCGATCTCCACGAATCTGTATGAATCGCCTACGCCGCTTGCCAGGTCTCTTCCGACTCTTATGGCTTCATCGATGGTTATCTGGTGTCTTGTCTCCACTATGATAAGAGGATTGAAGTCTTCCGAAAGTAAAACCACCTGAAAATCATTAACTACTGCCGTGTCCTCGAGCGCCTGCTTGAAGTTGGAATACTTTTCAAAATTCAGAAGTCTGGTGATGGTATTGTTAATGACTTTTGTTCTCATTCTCATTCGCCTTCTTTCGTATCAGGGTCTTCGCCTTCCATAGTCTCACCGAACGTTATGAAGCCCTCTTCTCTCTGAGCGGCCTCTCTTGCCTCGATCTCTGCCTTTTCGCGAAGGATCCTTTCTGTTTCTTTGGCTTCTGCTTCGTCCTGTTTCTTCTGAAGTTCTTTTTCTTCGTCTACCGACTTCTTAAGATCGTCGGGTTCCATGGTTCCGTTATACAGAGCCTCGAACTGTTCTCCGTCTATGGTCTCCACCAGGAGCAGCGCCTGTGCAACTCTTTCGAGCTTGTCGTTGTTCTCGGTGAGGATCTTCTCAGCCATGGCAAAGGCTTCGCCTATGATCCTTCTGATCTCGTCGTCGATCATCTTGGCGGTATCTTCGGAGTATGTCTTGTGAGCTGTGAGGTCTGCTCCAAGGAATACCTCGCCGTCTCCTCCGTAGTTCACGTTCCCGAGTTCATCGCTGAAACCGTACTTGGTGACCATCTCACGTGCAATATTGGTAGCCTGCTGGATGTCACCGGAAGCTCCGACTGAAATATCGTCAAGTTTGAGTTTTTCAGCCACACGTCCGCCCATGGAGGTGACGATGTGGTTGTACATTTCCTGTCTTGTCTGGAACATGTTGTCATCTTCAGGAAGATACATGGTGTATCCGCCCGCGCGTCCTCTGGGTATGATGGTGACTTCATGCACGTCCATATGTTTCGGAAGGCTTCTGGATACCACTGCGTGACCGGCTTCATGGTAAGCGGTAAGCTTCTTCTCTTCATCAGATACGACTCTGGATTTCTTTGCAGGACCCATCTGAACCTTGCGGATGGCTTCCTCGATCTCTTCCATTCTGATGAATCTTCCGTTTCTCCTTGCAGTGATCAGAGCGGCTTCGTTAAGCACGTTCTCAAGGTCAGCAGGTGTGAATCCCATAGTTCTTCTGGCAAGGATCTCAGGAGTTACGTCATCTGCAAGAGGTTTGTTCCTGGAGTGCACCTTGATGATGGCCTCTCTGCCCTTGACATCGGGAAGACCGATAACGATCTGGCGGTCGAATCTTCCGGGACGAAGGAGCGCAGGGTCAAGAACGTCAGGTCTGTTTGTTGCAGCCATGACGATGATTCCCGCATTAGGTGCGAAACCGTCCATTTCAACCAGCAGCTGGTTGAGTGTCTGTTCTCTTTCATCGTGTCCTCCGCCTATACCGGATCCACGCTTACGTCCTACCGCATCGATCTCATCGATGAAAACGATACAGGGAGCGTTCTTCTTGGCTTCTCCGAAGAGGTCACGTACACGGGATGCGCCGACTCCGACGAACATCTCTACGAAATCCGAACCTGATATGGTGAAGAAAGGCACTCCGGCCTCTCCTGCCGCAGCTCTTGATATATATGTCTTACCTGTTCCCGGAGGGCCCACAAGAAGCACGCCCTTGGGGATCCTGGCTCCCAGTTCGTTGTACTTGCCGGGATTCTTCAGGAAATCGACGATCTCTTCAAGTTCAGCCTTCTCTTCTTCAAGTCCGGCAACATCGTCAAAGGTGGTCTTCTCGCCCTTTACCTGACGGGCACGGGATTTAGCGAACTGGAAGGCCTTGCCGTTCCCGCCTCCGTTCATCATTATGTAGAACAGGAAGACCATGGCGCCTATCATGAGAATGTTGGGGATGACGTTGAGCCAGAATGAACCCGTTGAAGGCTTAGGGCTCTTATATACTATCTTCCCCTCCTTGGCCATTGGGAAGAAATACTGTTCATCCAGCATGGCGATCTCGTATGCCGAAGGTACGTAGCAGTATACGTACTCGTTCTCGCCGGTCTTACCCGTGACCATGACGCCGTTCACCTCTACCTCAGAGATCATCTCCCTGTCCAGGTAACTGATGAATTTGCTCAGTTCTATCTCAGTCTGTTTGATCTCAGTATTCTGCTGACCGTTAAAGAAGTATGCAACTCCGAATACGATAGCAAAAAGCAGAATATAGATCGTAAGGTTTTTTGAAAAACGTTTCAATTTTTTTCTCCTTTTTTATCGTGTTTTTGTATTCTATCACAAAAAACAAGGTATTTCAACAGGTCTTTTTTTATTGGCCTGCTTTCAGTCCTCCTTGAAGAAGACCAGATCGCGTCTGATCCTGCTGACGCGGAAACCTCCCGTCAGTTCTGCCGTCGCAGCCTTGTGGTTCTGGGACCCAAGCACGGAATCAACGGCTTTAAGATGCTTTTCGGTGACGTTCTCCCTCATCCCGATCTCCGAAAGAGCTAAAAGATAGACTCTTTTTCTTACTGAGGGTTCAAGCTCCTTAAGGCCTCTTACCTCAAAGGAATGTTCCCCCGTGCGCAGTCTTTCAAGTGCGCTGACAGCATTCTTATATATATACCCCTTATCCTCCTCAGCTAAACGGCCGAGTCTGTTGAGCGCATCGGTTATGCCGGGGTTATATTCTTTTTTCAGAAGAGGCAGCAGCTCAAGTCTTATCTTGTTTCTGGCATAAACAGCCTCTTCGTTGGTGTGATCTCTCCTGGGCTCCAGCCCTTTTTCCTCACAGTATCTCTCTATCTCTTCCCTTTTTATGTCCAGTATTGGCCTTATGACCCTGAAGCCGCTTTCGTCCTCTCTGTCATATGCCATCCCCGACAGACCGTCCGTCCCCGTTCCCCTAAGTATCCTGAAGAGTATGGTCTCAGCCTGATCGTCCGCATTCTGGGCCACCAGTATCTTCACCTTTTCAGGTCCGCATGAGAATTCATCCATGACTTCTCTTCCCACAGTCCTGAATGCGTCATATCTTGCCTTTCTTCCCGCCTCTTCTCCGGTCATGCCGAGTTCAGATGCGAGAGCGTTGCAGTCCACGGTGAAACTCCTTATGGGATAGGCTCCTGACAGCATTTCCGAAGCGTCCATGGCGGTCTTTTCGCAGAATGCCTGGTCCTCTTCAGCCGCTCCCGGCCTGAACTTGTGGTTCACGTGTACCGGATGGAGCGTGAAGCTTATCCCGAAGCGTCCTGAAGTCCTGAGGTTATCCTCCATAAGCTCCAGAAGGGCATTGTAAAGAGACAGCGAATCCGGTCCTCCTGAAAGTCCCAGGACCAGATGATCTCCGTCTTTGAACAGTTCCCTTTCTTTGACTGTATTCAGGATCTTCGTCTTTAATTCCATCAGTCTATCATGAAAAATTTCTTTGCGTTATCAGCGGTTATGCGGGCCACATCTTCGTATCCCATGCCCTTTATCTCCGCTACCTTCCTTGCTACGTATTCCACGTAGGGGCTCCTGTTGGGCTTTCCCCTGAAGGGTACCGGGGTGAGATAAGGCGCATCCGTCTCCACGAGAAGGCTCTCGATCGGAACGGTCTCCACCACTTCAACAGTCTTTCTGTTATTCTTATACGTAAGAGGTCCGTCAACTCCCAGCACTGCTCCCAGCTTCAGGTATTCCTTTGAGAATTCAGCGGAGCCCGAATAGCAGTGTATATCAACGTGGGGAGTCCCATCGGGAAACATCTTCTTTCTCTCGTCGCTGAAAGCGCCTTCTTCGATGAGGATGTCCATGACCTCCCTGTCAGCCTCTCTTGAATGTATAACGATGGGCATGCCGAGTTCATTGGCCAGCCTGATCTGCCTTCTGAACCAGTACCTCTGGGTGTCTCTCGGGGAAAGATCGTAATGGAAGTCCAGACCGATCTCTCCTATGGCGACTACCTTGGGGTCAGATGCGAGCGCTCTGATTTCTTCAAGGCCTTCCTCAGTCATGTACTGTGAATCGTGGGGATGCATGCCTACCGCTGCATAGCACCACTCGTACTCCCTCGCGTGCTTTACAGCAAGGCGGGAGCTTGGCATGTCGAAACCGATGTCGCAGATATATCTTACCGCTGAATCCTCGATCTCCTTTGCCCTTTCCTCCCTTTCTTCGGGAGTAAAGTCATCGTTATTAAGGTGTGTATGTGAATCAAAAAGTATTTTTTCCATAGGTTCAAAAGCGGGGCACAAGGCCCCGCCTCATTTGATCCTTTCTTTTTAGCTTACGATCTCTCCGTCAGGAGCGTCGGTGGTTACAACGTAGTTCCTTCCGTCGTCTCCCGCAAAGAGAAGCATGCCGTGAGACTCCAGGCCTCTGAGCATCCTGGGCTTAAGGTTGGCTACCACTACGACCTTCTTTCCCACCATCTCTTCGGGAGTGAAGCTGTTGGCAACGCCGCTTATTACCTGTCTCACTTCAGTACCCATCTTTACCTGGAATACCAGAAGTTTGTCAGCGTTGGGATGCTTCTCGGCCTTAAGGATGGTTCCTACCCTGAAGTCCATCTTGTCGAAGTCGCCGTAAACGATCTCGTCCTTGAGCTTGAGAGGAACTGATTCTGCGATGGCCTTCTCAACGGGATCCTTGACGGCTCCTGCAGCCTTCTTTGCAGCTTCAGCTTCTGCGATCTTCGTGAGTTCAGCGAGTTCCTTCTCAACGTCAAGTCTCGGGAAGATCTGCTCGCCCTTCCTGACCTGCTCGCCCTTCATCATCTCGAAGACTTCAGCGTCCTCCCAGACGATGTCACCGGAGATACCAAGCTGCTGCCTGATCTTCTCGGATGTGGTGTGCATGAAGGGATAGATGAGAATGGAGACGATCCTGAGTGTCTCAGCCAGATGGTTCATTACCGTATCCAGTTCTGCCTTTCTGGCCTCGTCCTTTGCAAGGATCCAGGGTGCCTTCTCATCGATGTATTTATTTGCGCGCCTTACTACGGTCCAGATCCTTTCAAGGGCCATGTTGAAGGCGAACTTGTCCATCTCGTCGCTTACCTTGGACGAAGCGCTGACGGCGATGTTCTTAAGATCCTCATCAATGTCATCGTGAGTAGCTGCAGCGGGCACTACGCCTCCGCAGTACTTCTCGATCATGGAAACGGTTCTTGAAAGAAGGTTTCCGAGGTCGTTAGCGAGGTCAAAGTTGATCCTCTTCAGCATTACTTCGTTTGTGAAGTTTCCGTCCTGTCCGAAGGTGTACTCCCTTAAGAGGAAATACTTGAGAGCGTCGATACCGTATCTGTCGATAAGGATAACGGGATCGACAACGTCCATTCCCTTGGCTGCCTTGGACTTGGATACCTTTTCTCCTCCGAGGAGAAGCCAGCCATGTCCAAGTACCTTCTTGGGAAGCGGAAGGTCTGCGCTCATGAGCATAGCAGGCCAGATGATGGAGTGGAATCTCACGATCTCCTTGCCTACGAGATGAACGTCTGCAGGCCAGTACTTGTTAAATTCCTCGCTGTCATCAGGTCCGCCGAGAGCGGTGATGTAGTTTGAAAGGGCGTCTACCCATACGTACATTACGTGCTTGGGATCGTTGGGTACGGGGATGCCCCAGTCAAAGGTGCAGCGGGATACGCAGAGATCCTCAAGACCCTGGTTGATGAAGTTTCTCATCTCGTTTCTTCTGGTCTCGGGCTCAAGAAATTCCGGGTGCTCGTCATAGAGTTTGAGAATCTTGTCTGCATAGTTTGAAAGCTTGAAGAAATACGCTTCTTCGCTTGCGTGCTGAACGGGACGTCCGCAGTCGGGACATACATTGTTCACTGCCTGCGTTTCTGTCCAGAATGCCTCGCATTCCTTGCAGTAAAGTCCTTCGTACGCACCCTTATAAATGTCTCCCTTGTCGTACATCCTCTTCCAGATCTTCTGTACTCTCTCCATATGTCTGGGTTCTGTGGTCCTGATGAAGTCGTCATAGGAGATCTCCATGGTCTTCCAGAGATCCTTGATGCCTGCGACTACGTTGTCAACGTATTCCTTGGGTGTAACTCCGGCCTCTTCAGCCTTTGTCTGGATCTTCTGTCCGTGTTCGTCTGTTCCCGTCAGGAAGTGCACGTCATAGCCCTGAAGGCGCTTGAATCTCGCCATGGCGTCTGCCATGACTGTGCAGTATGTGTGTCCGATATGAAGATTTGAACTCGGATAATAAATGGGTGTGGTGATATAATAAGTTCCTTTATCTGCCATGTTTATTCTTCTTCCTCCTCAGATTCTTTTTGTTCAGGAAACAGTTTGCTCATTATCATGTTCGTTCCTGCGATCAGGGCAACGCCTGAAGCGATACCGAGTCCCACAAGGCTCATCAAAGCCTTTCCGACCTTAGCGGTGCTCGGCATTTCAACTGAGGACATGGTTCTTCCCTGTTTCATCTTTACTCCTCCTCGATATATTTTCTCTTTTCAACGTATTCCTTTATGAGTTCAGCCGCTTCTTCCTCCGAGATGTAGCTGGAGTTGATCATCAGGTTGTAGTTCCTGTAATCCCCCCACTTGAATCCGGTATGGTAATTGTAGTAATTGGAGCGGGCTTTATCCGTGGAATTGATGGTGTTCTTTATGTCTGTCTCAGGATCTCCGTAGAGTTTCGTAGCACGTTTGATCCTGTCTTCCATCTCACCGTATACGAAGACGTTCGTAACGCCGGGTATGTCCTTTAAAACGTAGTCTGCACATCTTCCGATGATGACTCCCTGTCCGGTGTCACCGATCTCCTTGATGACCTGGAACTGAGCCAGGAACAGTCTGTCGTTTACCGAAAGAGTTCCCACTGAACCCTCATTGAAGCTTAACGCAGAAGCAAGGCTGTATGCGAATCCTGACTTTGCCTTCATCTCGGCTCCTTCAACGACTTCTCTGGAGTATCCGCTGGCTTCCACCGCCATGTCGATGATCTCCTTGTCATAAAAAGGAACTCCCAGCTTTTCTGCAAGCATCTTTCCTATAATCCTTCCGCCTGATCCATACTGGCGGGAAATCGTAATGAGTTTTTTCATCATGTACCTCCCTGTGCAGTCTATTCTTCAACAAATGCACTGTATATCGCCTGGATGGCCTTGTTGAAATCCTTGTTGTCCACTCCGACGATTATATTGAGCTCAGATGAGCCCTGATCTATCATCCTGATGTTCACTCCGGCGTCTGCAAGAGCTGTAAAGAGTTTCGCAGCGGTACCCGTCCTGGATGACATCATGTGACCTACAGTCGCTATCTGAGCGATGTTCTCGATGACGTCAATGGAATCCGGTCTTAAGCGGGACTGGAATTCTCCCAGGATCTCGTCAAGCCTTCCGTTTATCTGCTTGTTGCTCATGACTACCGATACGGTGTCTATTCCGGAAGGAAGATGCTCGAAGTTTATGTCGTAGTCGTCCAGGATACCCAGGATACGTCTTACGAATCCCTTCTCCTGGCTCATCATGTTCTTGTAAAGGGCAACTACCGTGAAATCCTTGGATCCTGCGATGCCGGTGATGATATCCTTGCTTGCCCAGAGCACCTTGGCTCTCTCTTCCGACACGATCATAGTGCCGGGATCTTCAGGATCGTTGGTATTTCTGATGTTGATGGGAACGTCTGCGAGCCTTGCGGGATAGATGGCATCCTCATGAAGCACCGATGCTCCCATATAGCTGAGCTCTCTGAGTTCCTTGTATGATACGGTCCTGATCTGCTTGGGGTTATTAACGATCCTGGGATCGGCCATAAGGAAGCCGGAAACGTCTGTCCAGTTCTCATAGCATTCAGCGTTGAGGGCCCCTGCTACCAGAGCTCCCGTGATATCCGATCCTCCTCTGGAGAAGGTCTTTATATCTCCGTTCGGCAGGCTTCCGTAGAATCCGGGTATGACGGCGTATTCGTGTTTAGAGAGCTCCTCTCTGATAGCATCAAAGGTATCTTCCATGAGGAACCTTCCCTTTTCATCGAACTTCACCATTCCCTCTGCATCCACGAAATCAAATCCGAGGAAGTCAGCGATGAGAAGTGCGTTCAGGTATTCTCCCCTGGATGCTATATAGTCCGCTGAGGGATTATCTCTTAATTTATCCTTTATCTCGTCATAAGCCTGCTGCATGTCCACTTCAAGTCCCAGGTTGGCGTGGACAGCGGTGTATCTGTCATATACCACCTGTAAAAGCTGCTCATACGGAAGCATGTTGTCCATGGTGGTCTTAACGAGATACAGAAGGTCTGTGATCTTGTTGTCTCCTTCGAATCTCTTTCCGGGAGCTGAGACCACGATATATCTTCTCTCAGGGTCTGATTTGATTATTTCCTTTATCTTTCTGAGCTGGATGATGTCAGCGACAGATGAGCCGCCGAATTTTGCTACTTTAACTGCCATTATTTCCTCCTTGATGGTCTGAGTGATTGTCTGAAGAGGCAGCCATCGGGGCCAAAAGTACGGAACGGGCCCGTCAGCGGTAATTTAGGGAATAACCCAAAATCAAATAATTCTTCAAGTTACTATTTTATCCCAAATAACAAAAGCAAGTCAAGAGCAAACTCTTCAAATGCCTCTTCACTTTATGTTTTTTTGTGGTATAATATCGTTGTATATGTGTAATAATAACGAAAGGATGCTCCGAATGGAGCGCAGGCTTAAAAATGAAGTTACCAAAACCCTTAAACAAATACTTTGATCATACACTTCTCAAGCCCGAAGCAACCAATGAACAGATCGACAAACTCTGTGAAGAGGCAGGAGAATATGACTTTTATTCCGTATGCGTGAACACCTGCTACGTTTCAAGATGCTATGACGCGCTTAAGGACACCGACGTCAAGGTAGCCGCCGTAGTCGGCTTCCCTCTCGGTGCATGCACCACCCAGTCCAAGGTCTTTGAGACCAGAGAAGCTTTCATGGACGGAGCTTCCGAAGTTGACATGGTTCTTAACGTAGGCAAGTTCAAGTCAGGAGACAACGACTACATCAGAGACGATATCAGAGCGGTGGCTGAAGTAGCTCACAGCTTCGGAGGCATCGTCAAGGTCATACTTGAGACCTGCCTTCTTACAGATGAAGAGATAGAAGAGGCATGCAAGCTCTCAATGGAAGCCGGCGCAGACTTCGTAAAGACTTCCACCGGTTTCAGCACAGGCGGAGCTACAGCTGAACACGTAGCCCTCATGAAGAAGACCGTCGGCGATCACCTCATGGTGAAGGCTTCCGGCGGCATCAGGGACTACGATCAGTGCATGAAGATGATAGAGGCCGGTGCCGACAGGATCGGCGCTTCAGCATCAGTAAAGATCATGGAGGTGTATAACAGTGAGCACCAGAACTAAATACCTTCTTCAGGGGTTGTTCTTCATCCTGTTTGCTGCTTTCTGCCTCTACATGTATCTTTCAGGAAAGGCTGAACATCTTAAGAGATTCTCACTTTACGGGACCATATTCGCAGGCTTCGTCGGAATCATTTTCCTGAAGAATGCAATTAAAAAATAGGATAACGAAAAAACCGCTGCGGCAATGCTGCAGCGGTTTTTATTTTGCTTTATCAATATGTCTGTCTCGGATCCAGCAAAGCATCCGGATCGAAGTTCATCTCCAGATCCCAGTCCTTCACCTCTGTATGGAGGTAATGGTGTGATTTCTCTGAAAGAGGAGCGTCCAGGAAGTTCTCATAAAGCTCTATTACGGTGGGGTTCTCATGTGAGAACCTGATATCGTTTACATTATCCAGCGAGTAAAGTATGCCCGCGCGTTCTTCGGCCTTCTCTTCGCCGTCTCTGAAGGGCTGTCCGCCTCCTCCTACGCAGCCGCCGGGACAAGCCATGACCTCTACGAAGTCATACTCTTCTCTTCCGGATCTTACTGCATCTATGAGCCTGCGGACATTGCCGAGACCTGATACGATGGCTATCTTAAGTTCCTGACCCGCAAGATTGAAGGTGGCTTCTCTCCAGCCTCCGGAACCTCTTACCTGGCTGAATGCGTCGGGATCGGGATTCGATCCGGTCGCCAGGAAGTATGCGCTTCTTAAAGCGGCTTCCATAACGCCTCCGGTGGATCCGAAGATAACGCCTGCGCCGGAACCCTCTCCGAATACGTCATCGAAAGGAACGTCATACAGTTCGTCGGGTTCGATACCGTCATATCTTATGATCCTGTCGATCTCTCTGGTGGTGAGCACCAGGTCAACGTCCTTTCCGTGACCTGAATCCTGAACCTCAGCTACCGTACGCTCGTACTTCTTGGCAGTGCAAGGCATTACAGATACTGAGAATATCTTATCGGGATCAAGTCCGAGACGCTGAGCCATGTAGGTCTTCGCCATTGTTCCGAACATCTGCTGAGGAGATTTAGCGGTGGACAGATTCTCCAGAAGGTCAGGAGCCTGTGTCTTTGCGAATCTTATCCAGCCGGGGCAGCATGAAGTGAACATAGGCCACTGATGTGCATCCCTGTGGGTCAGTCTGTCAAGGAATTCGGAACCCTCTTCCATGATGGTGAGGTCGGCTGTGAGATTAGTATCGAAGACGTAATCAACGCCTATCTTCTTAAGAGCGCATACGAGTTTGCCAAGGGTGGCATCCTTGACGCTTAAGCCGATCTGCTCTCCCCATGCGGTCCTTACCGCGGGAGCGATCTGAAGGAGAACGATCTTTTCAGGATCTGCCAGAGCATTCATGAATCTCTGCCTGTCATCGCACTCTCTCAGTGCTCCTACAGGGCAGTGTGTTATGCACTGTCCGCAAAGCGTACAATCCGAAAGGTCGATCCTTCTGTTCTCCTTGACGCCTATGGTCGTTCTGTATCCTGTTCCGAGGATGGACCAGATGTTCATATTCTGGATCTTATCGCAGATCTGCACACATCTCATGCACTTGACGCACTTGGAAGCGTCGCGCACGATGGGAAGTTCTCTCGACCAGTTCATCTTCTCTGCAACGTTCGGATAATCCGGGATGAGAAGTCCCAGGTCGTTTGCCAGGGTCTGCAGGGTGCAGTTTCCGGACTTGAGGCAGTAAGGGCAGTTTGCGTTATGGTCGCTCATGATGAGCTCCACGTTTATACGTCTCGCCTGTCTTGCTCTGGGTCCGTTTGTGGTGACCACCATTCCCTCAACACACTCGGTGTTGCAGGCGGTGGCCAGTTTGTCGGTTCCTTCGACTTCAACGACACATACTCTGCATGCGCCGATATCGTTTACGCCTTTAAGGTAGCAGAGATGAGGGACCTTGATACCGACCTGATCTGCTGCTTCCATTATAGTGGTGCCTTCAGGCACAGAGATCTTCTGACCGTTTATGGTTACGTTTACCATCTTTCTTCCCTCCCTCCTCTGAAGGCGCCATAGCCGTGATAATCGCAGCGGAGGCATCTGGAGCACTCCTGCATAGCTTCTTCAAAGCTCATGGGTTCTTCAACAGCGTCGAAGTCATTGCCTCTTACACGGGCAAATCTTTCCTTAAGTTCAACTCTTCCATAAGGAATATCGTCCTGATGGTCGGGAAGAGGGATATCGATATCCACGGACATCTCATGGTGATATCCGAGATAAGTATCTATGTTTGCAGCTGCGACCTTGCCTGCAGCAACAGCGTTAATAACGGTGGAAGGTCCTGTTACGCAGTCTCCTCCGGCGTATGTTCCGGGGATCTCATCTACTACGGATGAAGCAGCTGCCTTGATGTTTCCTCTGAATACGGGGATACCGAATTCCTCAAAGAATCTGATGTCGGTAGCCTGTCCTATAGCGGAAATGATTATCTGGCAAGGTATCTTTTCTTCAGGTCCGTTGGCATCCAGCGGTCTGGGTCTTCCGGATTCGTCTGCCATACCCACGATCTGAGGCTTAGCCCAGAGTGCGGTCACGTTTCCGTGCTTATCCGTGTCGATCCTTGCAGGTGCCTTAAGCTGCACGAGTTCGCAGCCTTCAGCCACAGCTCCCGCAACTTCATCCGGAAGAGCGGTCATATCCACACGTCTTCTTCTGTATACTATGGTAACCTCAGAGGCTCCGAGACGCTTGGCCGTACGGGCTACGTCCATTGCAACGTTTCCGCCTCCGATTACCGCTACTGACTTATCCTTGAAGTCCGGCATAGCGTCGTCACCGATACCTCTCAGCATCTCAACAGCAGGGATAACGCCCTTGGCGAATTCGCCGGGGATACCGAGGTTCTTGGCGTTATGGGAACCGATGGAGATGTAAGTCGCATCGTAGTTGTCTCTCAGATCTTCCATGGCTTCCTTGGTGGAGACGTCGTAGTTCAGTTTGACCTCAACGCCTGCGGAAAGGATGGCGTCGATATCCCACTGCAGTCTCTCACGGGGAAGTCTGTAGCTGGGTATTCCGTATCTCAGCATACCGCCCAGCTGAGCTCTCTTTTCAAATACGGTGGGCTTGTGTCCCATAATGGCGAGATAGTATGCAGCTGTGAGTCCGGAAGGGCCTCCGCCTATGATCGCAACCTTCTTGCCGGTGTCGTCCATCTTAGGAGGTACGGGCACCTTGTCGCCGCAGTTGTCAACAGCGTATCTCTTCATTCCCCTTATATTGATAGGAGCGTCCACCAGGCTTCTTCTGCATCTCATCTCGCAGGGATGTTCGCAGATAAGAGCGCATACTGTGGGGAACGGATTGTCTTTTCTTATGAGAGATACGGCGTCTGCATATCTCTGATGCTTGACAAGAGCGATATATCCCGGTATATCCACGTTTGCAGGACAGGTCCTGACGCAGGGTACCGGTTGAGCAGTTTCCCTTATTGAAGGGCTGCATGTGTTATATTTGACATGATATTCGTAATCTTCTCTGTATCCCTTAAGTCCTCTTAAGACCATGTTCGCTGCTTCAGAGCCTATTGCACAGTCTGCAGATACGGAAATGGCTCTCGCAGTATCCTCTAATATCTTAAGATCGTGCATGGTGCATCGGGTGTCAAGATTAAGAATATTCTCCATCATATCCTGAAGCTGTCTTATGCCTACTCTGCAGGGTACGCACTTACCGCACGACTGTGAATGGCAAAGCCTCAGGAACGATACCGCAAGGTCTACCGGGCACTGTCCGGGAGGGCTTGCGACTATACGTCTTTCAAGATCTTTATAAAGACCGGCTATGGTCTTTTGCGCTTCATCCTGAGATCTTATACTAAGCCTGTTCAATGGTTTAAAACTCCTTTCATCATCATTTTTTTAACACACTTCCACACCTAGATTAAAACATATTTATATATAATAACACAACATAAAATATGTGTATTTTATGTACAAAATTTTATACATATCATCCTTCAAAAAAATCGCTGTAATTCGCATAAAAGTGGTATATAATACATATGTTGCTTATCTGTCCGGACTCATAAAAGGACGGTAAACGATAAATCTATTTATTAAGGGGTTATATCTATGAAATCAAAAAAACTTACGCTTATCATTTCAGCCATCCTTATCGTATCCATGCTCATGCTTTCCGGCTGCGGTGCTGAGCCCGAAGCTCCCGCTGAACTTTCAGCTCCTGTGAACGTTGCCTGCATGAATGGGCCTACCGGAATGGGAATGGTAGACCTCATGGGAAATGAAAACTACAATATAGAAGTTTTCCAGGCTCCCACAGACGCTGTTCCTAAGATAATAAACGGTGAGATCGACGTTGCCTGCGTTCCTTCAAACCTGGCAGCAGTGCTCTATAATAAGACCGAGGGTCAGATCGTATGCGTATCTCCCATGGTAATGGGTGTTCTCCATATTCTCGGAAACAACGCTGATATCACGACTCTTGAAGATCTCAAGGGAAAGACAATAGTATCCGCAGGTCAGGGAGGAACTCCCGAATACGCGCTTACCGAAGTGCTTCAGGCAGCAGACCTCGTCATCGGTAAGGACTTAAACGTTGAATGGCTCGCTTCACATGCCGACGTCAACCAGGTCCTCCTCACCACAGAAGGCACCATCGCAATGGTTCCGGAGCCCTTCGTCTCCGCAGCTCTCACCAAGGGTGAAGGCAAGGTAACAGATCTTTTCGATATGAATACGCTCTGGTCTAATGCCACAGGTCAGGACTTCCCCATGGGAGTTCTCATCGCAAGACGTGACTTCGTTGAAAACCGTGCTGAAGATCTCGGTATCGTACTTGCAGACCTCAAGGCTTCGATCGATGATGTCAACACCGCATCCGATGAAGTAGCCCAGAAGATCGTAGATGCAGGCTTCCTCGGTGAGCCGGCCATCGCCAAGAAGGCTATACCCAACTGCAGCCTCTGCCTCTATGCAGACGCTGAAGGAGATATGAGCTTCGCAAACGGAGCTGCAATAATGAAGACCTTCAACGAAACGATGTACGCTCTTACTCCTCAGGCTGTAGGCGGCGCACTTCCCGGAGATGATCTCTACTACACAGGCGAATAATAGAAAAGCTAATAAAAACGGAGACGATCACGTCTCCGTTTTTTGATTCGATCATATTACCCCGTAGTAAGGTTGCTGCGCTACGGATCTTTCCACCCAGTTTATTAGGGTTATGAAATCATATACCGGAAGGCCTTAACCCTCCTGTACCGCCCAGGCGTACGGAGGAAGATCGCTGCACTCGAGAAGTATGGCTCCGACTTTAGGATGTTCCTCTCTTATCCGTGCTCCAAGCGCTCTCATATCATCTGTCAGCCTGCCGTTATCCAGGGTATGCCTTCCCCACCTTATGGGAGCGAAACTCTCCATGGAGCCCACGTCAAAGACTTCTATATCATCCATGGACCCTCCGACCGCAGAAAGCAGTCCGTCCGTCACGCTCTCCCCGCTGGCGGCTATGACTGCGATCTTCTGACCTTTCCTGAGTCCCACCTTTATGGACGGCAGCTGACAAAGGCTCGAAAGATATACCGGCACGTTAACCGCTTCCTTGACGTCTTCCTGGAAGTGCGCAAAAAATCCACAGGCCCCGATAATGGCCCTTACGCCTTCCGCTTCCAGTTTCTTTGCGGCGTTCACTATCCCCTCTTTTATCTCCTCGTCTCCTCTGAAAAGGGCTTCTATCTCAAAGCTCACCTTCTCATAAAGCACGGGAAAATCATAGGTGGATGCGTTGACCACGTTTCCGGGAAGCTTGGGATATTCCAGATCTATGGCGATTATTCCAATGGGAATGCCCGCAGTATAGTGCGGCTTCTCTGTAATCACTCCCATGAGGTCGTTCATGTCTTTGATATTTCTCATACTGCTCTCCGATTATTTTTCAGTATAGGTTCCCTTATTGAGGTATTCCAGAAGCTGTTCCTTATCCATGTGACCGATATCGAGATCTTCAAGGGTGACTCCGGTCTTGTAGAAATCTGTTCCTACCATGGCGGATGCGATGGTGATCATGGAGTCGATTATGGGAGTGGGAACTCCGAATTTCTTTCCGAGTTCGTGGTATACGTGGCAGCCTACGGGAACGTCCTCAGTGACGTACCTGTTCTGTATGGAGAAAGGTCCGGTGGTGAAGCCTGTCTCCCACTGCTCGTCGAAGGGAACTATGCAGCCCTCTCCCATGTATTCTGGACCGAGGATGCTTGCCCTTGAGAAGAAGTCCTCTCTGGGATATCTTGCGACGTCCACTCCGATCTCCTCAGCTAAGGCGATCTCCTCGTTATAGAAGGCCACCTGTACTTCGGAGAGCGAAGGACAGAAAGCGTGTGAATAAATGCTGTACTGATACCTGTCGTGTCCTCCGTAGATCCTTCCGAAGTTCTCCATGACAGACGCTCCGAGAACGGTTCCGGGAACGTGGATAACGGGATTTACGTTTGAGAAACCTATGTCGAGTACGGTGTTGCCGGCTACAGGGCCGTCTCCTTCATTTATGGAATCAAAGCATCCCAGATATCTGGTGCTCCAGAGAAGGTCAGCTGTGTCTTCCTGAGGAAGAGCTGCTCCTCTTAAAGTGATGGCTCTGTATACCAGATACTGTTCAGGCGTGGGAACTCCTCCCTCTGAAAGGATCCTGGTGCCGTAAGGCGCGCTGGACCAGCCTCCGATTATAACTTTGGCATCGTTTCCTATGGCTCTCATGTGCTTTCTAAGTCTTAAGGAACCATAGTTGTCGGGAATGATATGAACGATCATTCCATCCTTGAGAAGCGGAGCCAGCTGCTCGAAGAATACTTCGTGAGCGACTGACGGGATACATACAAGGATGAGCTTGGCTCCGTCCACTGCCTCTTCCATATTATCGGTGATCATGTCGAACCTGGCGTTTCCCAGTCTGTCAAAGCCGTACTTGTTCTTGGGATGTCCCACCAGGGTCACTCCGGTCTTTGCCAGATATTTAAGAGACTGCTCCGCAAAGGGCTGGATGTCAAAGATCCTTACTGTGTTTCCTGCGAGTTTGCAGTCAGCTGCACATGTTCTTCCCACTGATCCTGCGCCGAGAACGGCTACGGGATACTTTTCAATATCGGTAAAATCGTACATATATAACTCCTTTTATATTTATAGACTCAATATGTTAATTATAGAGCTATGGTTTGTTGTTTGCAAACAAAAAATATTTATTTTAATGCGTTGCAAACACATATTTTTGTGATATACTGTTTTACATATTTTATTTTTACAGGAAAGAAAGGCAGAGCATATGAAACCATTATCATACCGTACCGACACCTTCACAGATTCCGTTATAAGGCGAATGACTCGCATCAGTCTCAAGTACGATGCAGTAAACCTTTCCCAGGGATTTCCCGACTTCGATCCTCCGAAGGAGCTGATCGAACGTCTCAAGGTCGTTGCTGAAGACGGACGCTATCAGCAGTACTCCCTCACCTGGGGTGCTGAAAGCACGAGACATGCTCTGGCAGCCAAGCAGTCCCACTTCATGGATATCGACATCGACCCTGAACAGGAGATAGTCATGACCTGCGGCGGTACCGAAGCCATGATGGCTGCGATGATGACCATCTGCAACCCCGGAGACAAGGTAGCCATCTTCTCACCCTTCTATGAGAACTACGGTGCTGATACGATCCTTTCAGGTGCCGAGCCCATATATATCCCTCTGGTGCCTCCCACATACGACTTCGATCCCGAAGTTCTGGAGGATGTTTTCAGAAACGGAGCCAAGGCGCTCATCCTCTGCAATCCCTCAAACCCCTGCGGCAAGGTCTTCACCAGAGAGGAACTCACAGTGATCGCGGATATCATCAAGAAATACGATGCATACTGCGTGACCGATGAAGTGTACGAGCATATCGTCTACAAACCCTATGAGCACGTATATATCGCTTCCCTTCCCGGAATGCGCGAGAGAACGGTCTGTACAGGCTCACTCTCCAAGACCTATTCCATCACCGGATGGAGACTTGGCTACACCATCGCACCCTATGAGATCACAGACCGCATCAGAAAGGTCCACGATTTCCTCACGGTAGGCGCCGCTCATCCTCTTCAGGAGGCTGTTGTCACAGGACTTCAGTTCCCGGATTCATACTACGACGAGCTCCTCGCCCACTACACTCATAAGAGAGACCTCTTCTTAAAGGGAATGGATGATATAGGTCTCGTACATAACGTTCCTCAGGGAGCGTACTACGTCATGATGGATATCTCCGAGTTCGCCAAGCCCGGAGAAACGGACCTTGAGTTCGCAGAGCGCCTCTGTGAAAAGGTAGGCGTGGGAACGGTTCCCGGATCCAGCTTCTTCAAGGAGCCCGTGAACAACTACATCCGCTTCCACTTCGCAAAAAAAGACGAGACCCTCTTAAAGGCTCTCGACAGGATGTCCTCCATCAGACAAAAGATGAAATAGTATTTCAAAAGGCTGCAGTAAACTGCAGCCCTTTTTTATCATAATCTTATTATTCTGTCAGCCATGTCCTCTGCCAGATCCTCATCATGCGTGATGAGTATCACGGTCTTCGGCATGTCCTCCGGCTTCAGATAAGGCATGATCTTTTCAATTATGCGGTCTCTCAGCTCCTCATCGAGTCCTCTGAAGGGCTCGTCCAGTATAAGTACGTTTCCTCCGTACAAAAGCGTCCTTCCCAGCGCTGCCCTGTGAGCCATCCCTCCTGAAAGTTCAGAGGGCATCATGCCGAGCGCGTCCTTTATCTCAAGGATCCCGGCCATTTCTTCAGAAGCCTTTACGGGGTCTTTTCCGGTATGGTTTTCGGTGATCACCGACAGCAGCATGTTATCCCTCACGCTGAGCCAGGGAAGAAGCCTGTCTTCCTGGAAGAGATATCCCGTGCGGACATCTTCAGGCATATCCGCCTTTCCCGAATCAGGTATCTCAAGTCCGGCGATGATCCTTGCCATGGTTGTCTTCCCTTCTCCCGACGGAGCCAGCACCGCAGTGATCCCGGGAGTAAACTCATAAGTGAAATCATCCAGAGCTTTTACCGCTCCGCCATCCTCATTGGCAAAGGTCTTGCTGACATTTTCAAAGCTTACTTCAGCAGCGGTTTCCGGCGATGTCATCATCTCAGCAGCCATGACTTCTTTTTCAAGCGATCTTCCGAGCCTTCCGGGATCGAGCGCCGTAAGTTCAGCAACCAGTTTCTCCATGGCAAAGCTCAGCACTATCAGTACTATGATATAGGCGAACAGGTCCGCTGTCTCAAGATAATACTTTGAGTTAAGCATCTGATATCCTATGGAGTGTTTCGGAATGGCCAGCACTTCAGACGCCACAACTACCTTCCAGCTCATGGAAGTTATGAGGCTCAAAGCTGTATTTATCTGAGGCTCCAGAGAAGGTCTTACTATATACCTTCTCATCTGCCTGCCGCTGAGTCCCAGAACAGCTCCCAGTTCGGTATTCTTTGGATCCATGGCCTCCAGTCCGTTCAGTATGTTGGTGTAGGCTATGGGGAAGCACATGAGAAAACATACGACCACGGCCACCCAGTCGGATCTCACGATAAGGATCACATAGATTATGATGGCCATTACGGGTATGCTCTTGAAGAAGTTTACGGGAAGTCTCAGGAACTCCCTGACGGGGAGGCTCCTAGACGCAAGCACCGCAAAAAAGGCTCCTGCCGCAAAGGATATCACTATGCCGAGCGCGGTCCTTAGAAGGGTCCATAACACGTTCAGCCAGAAATCACCGGTCCTGATGAGACCCGCAAGCGCCGCAAGCGTAGCGTGAGGTCCCGGAAGGATCAGTTCGCTTCCCACCAGATGAGCCGCGAGATACCAGATCACCAGCCAGATCGCCAGTACCAGCCACCTTATGTATTTTTTATTTCTGAAAATGCTGTTTTTCATCCTGTATATCAGTCATCATAAGCGTCAAAGCTGATGGCGTCTATGAAGTCCTCAAAATCCTCAAAGCCCGATCTCACATATTCGTAAAGCACAGGCATATCAAAGCTGTATCTCACAGCCATATAGACCTTTTCAGTGCCCATCCTTTCAAGTATGGATTTCTCTATCTCATCTGTGTTCTCCTTGGAGAATGATGAAACTATGAGCTGACCCAGGTCATTTACGTAGACCGTACCGAAAACGTCATCGTGTATCTTGTAGACCTTTCTGGCAACGTGGCTGTTGTCGCTGTTGAATATGACGAAGAGCCTGCCGTTGCTGTAAGGCGTCTCCTGTGACCTTTCCGTATATGCGCTGGAAGCTTTCGTAAATTCAGAAGGATCCGTATCCAGTTCGTTAAGGATCACGTACTCCTCTCTTCTGGTCATCATGTCGGCTTCCATTGATGATATGCTCTCTCTTCCGGTCACGGAAAAATCTATGACCTTAAGTTCTCCCACCGTGACCCTTGAAGTTATAACCTCGTACTGACCGCGGTCTTCAATGAGTGACGTGCATCTGTAAGTCCAGGCGGTCCGGAAGCTGTCTCCCTCGCCGGAATTGAAGTCGGAACCCGTTAGTTCGCAGGTATTCCTGATAAGGGCCATGGGACCGTAGCCTCTGAATGCCGAAAGGTCTATCCCTTCAGCGGACAGATATCTTGCCGCTTCGAAGTCATGTCCCACGCACCTCATAATGAAGTAGTTGACCAGCTGATAATCGCCGGTTATCTCCTCACACTGCTTTTTCATCAGTTTCCTTCTCTCTTCCGGAGAGAGGATGACCTCGGGCTTCATGATGAAATCCACTTCAGCGTCTTCAGGGATGGGTATTCCCTTCTTCCTGTTGATCAGGATGTAGTCCTGAATAAGACCTCTGGTCTCCCTTTCGCTGATCTCGACGGGAATGCCGCCGAGGCCTCCCATAAGTCTGTCTGCAAGGGTCAGGGCCTCCTTCTCGGTCTCTTCATTATCAGGTCCCACCACGCTCTCGTATGAGTCGAATCCGAACTCCTCCGCATCCAGATAGAAGCACTGCCAGAACTCAGTATTGGTCACGTTGTCCAGAAGTTTCCAGTGTACGGTGATCCCGGTGACCCCCATGAGCCTCGTATTGGTTATATATGAAGATATGAATTTTTTGCGCGAATCGGAGCTCCCTTCCGAAAGCCCTCCGTTTACTACTTTGAACATAATTAAAGTATACAGATTAAGCGTCCCGTTTTCAAGACAAATCGGCTTGTAATATTCAGACGGTAACGGTCAGCGCCTATTGACATCGGGTCTTTAATGATATATCATATCTCGTAGAACAAAATATGCCTTATCAAGAGTGGCTGAGGGACTAGGCCCTGTGAAGCCCGGCAACCCGCGAAGACTTCGGTCTTTTCGAAGGTGCTAAATCCTACGTGATCCTGTGATCCGAAAGATGAGGACGGATGAATCAAGAAATTCCACGCCTCTTTTCGGAGAGGCTGTTTTATTGGAAATACAGGTGAATTCGAACTAAGGCAGAGTATAATCAATAGGAGGAATAGATGAAAAGACTTTTTACGTCAGAATCTGTCACAGAGGGACATCCCGATAAAGTCTGTGACCAGATCTCAGATGCCATTCTCGATGAGATAATGGCTCAGGACCCCAACGGAAGGGTCGCTTGCGAAACAACAACCACTACAGGTTACGCCATGATCATGGGCGAGATAACTACCAACGCTTATGTAGACATCCCCGGACTTGCAAGGCAGGTCATCAAGGAGATCGGATACGACAAGGGCGAATACGGTTTCGACGGAAACACCTGCGCTATCCTTACCGCTATCGATGAGCAGTCATCCGATATCGCCATGGGTACCAACGACACAGTCGGAGGCGCCGGCGACCAGGGAATCATGTTCGGCTATGCCTGTGACGAGACTCCCGAACTCATGCCTATGGCTATCTCCCTTGCCCACAAGCTGGCCAAGAGACTTGCAGACGTCCGTAAGGACGGAACTCTCAAGTATCTCAGACCCGACGGCAAGACTCAGGTTACCGTTGAATATGACGGAGATGAAGTGAAGAGGATCGACACAGTACTCATTTCCACACAGCACGATCCCGACGTCACTCAGGAACAGATCAGAAAAGATCTCATGGAGTATGTGGTAAGACCCATCATCCCCGAGAATCTTATGGACGAGGATACCAAGTACTACGTAAATCCCACCGGACGTTTCGTTATCGGCGGACCTCACGGAGATTCAGGACTTACCGGAAGAAAGATCATAGTAGATACCTACGGCGGATACGCACGTCACGGCGGCGGAGCCTTCTCCGGAAAGGACCCCACGAAGGTAGACCGTTCCGCGACCTACGCTGCAAGATACGCAGCCAAGAATATCGTTGCCGCAGGCCTTGCAAAGAAGTGTGAGATCCAGCTGGCTTATGCCATCGGTATCGCTGAACCCGTATCTATCCTGGTCGATACCTTCGGAACAGGCGTGATCGATGATGAAAAGATCGCCGAACTCGTAAGGAAGAACTTTGAACTTACCCCCGGCGGCATCATCAAGGCACTCGACCTCCGCCGTCCCATCTATCGTCAGACTGCGGCTTACGGTCACTTCGGAAGAACTGATATCGATCTTCCCTGGGAGCACACCGACAAGGCTGAAACTCTCAGAGAACAGGCAGGTATCTGATCCCGAAAGAAATTGCATTAAAACCTGCTAACAAAAGTCAAGCATAATTTTGACTTTCATAGCAGGTTTTTGTCTCATTTTATCTCACTTCAAAAAGGCTTGCCTTTTAGCAAACCTCGCGTGCATATTCCTTTTTCTTGTT
>Ga0256405_10001986_pt1 | contig 50776 bp, 47 predicted proteins | sample RumenRJG_02DNA_FD_189096 | JGI IMG/M metagenome (GOLD analysis project Ga0256405, IMG submission 189096) | Bovine rumen microbial communities from Lethbridge, Alberta, Canada - RJG_02 | ecosystem: Host-associated > Mammals > Digestive system > Stomach > Rumen | place: Canada: Alberta...
GAGAGATCCGAGTCCCAGGACCGAGCATCACGCGATCCCCGCCGTCAGGAAACAATGTCCCATATCCGGTTGCCCGCATTACAGGACGAAAGTCGCCGGGAGGCGACGATTAAGAGAATAAGAGGACGAGATGAACGACGTCACGCTCGGCTCGACGGGCATCACCGTACCGCAGAACGCATTCGGGGCGCTGCCGCTCCAGCGCATCGGCCACGACGCCGCCGTCGCGATCCTGCGCCGCGCCTACGAGGGCGGCATGCGCTACTTCGACACCGCCCGTGTCTACACCGACAGCGAGGAGAAGGTCGGCGCCGCCTTCGACGGCATACGCGACAAGATCTTCCTCGCCACCAAGACGCGCGCCCAGACGCCCGAGCAGTTCGACGCGGACCTCGCGACGTCGCTCGAGCTGCTGCGCACCGACTGGATCGACGTCTACCAGTTCCACCAGGCCGACCAGGTGTGGCGCCCCGGTGACGGAACCGGCATGTACGAGCGCATGCTCGCGGCCAAGGAAGCCGGCAAGATCCGCCACATCGGCATCACGGCGCACAAGATCCGCGTGGCCTTCGAGGCCGTGGAATCCGGCCTCTACGAGACCCTGCAGTTCCCGTTCTCGTACCTCTCGGGCGAGCAGGAGCTGCAGCTCATCGAGGCGTGCCGCACCCATAATGTGGGCTTCGTCTGCATGAAGGGCCTCGCCGGCGGCCTCATCACCAACTCCGCGGCCGCGATGGCATGGATGGGTCGCTTCGACAACGCGCTCCCCATCTGGGGCATCCAGCGCGAGTCCGAGCTCGACGAGTGGCTCTCCTACATGGACGGGACACCCGCGTGGACGCCCGAGATGGCGGCGTTCGTGGAGCGCGAGCGCGCCGAGCTGGCGGGCAGCTTCTGCCGCGGCTGCGGCTACTGCATGCCCTGTCCCATGGGCATCCAGATCAACAACTGCGCGCGCATGGCGCTCATGCTGAGGCGGGCGCCGACGACGAACTGGCTCTCCGAGCAGTGGCAGGCCGAGATGGCCAAGATCGAGGACTGCATCCACTGCAACCAGTGCGCGGCCCAGTGCCCCTACGAGTTGGACACGCCCGCGCTGCTCGAGCGCAACCTCGAGGACTACCGCCGCGTGCTCGCGGGCGAGGTCGCGGTCTAGCCATGGCGCCGAAGCATCCGATACGGCTCGCGCTCATCGTCGCTTTCGCGCTCGTGCTGATCCAGTCCGCCCTCGGCGGCTGCGCAGCGCAGGAGCAGGACGCCCCGACCGCAGAGGTGTTCGAACCCGGCTCCATCGTCGTCGACGTGCGCACGCCCGAGGAGTACGCGGAGGGGCATATCCCCGGCGCCATCAACATCCCGCTCGACACGCTCGGAGACGGGCAGCCCGCCGAGCTCCCCGACCTCGACCAGCGCATCTACGTGTACTGCCGCAGCGGACGGCGCAGCGCCACGGCGAGATCGACCCTCACCGGGATCGGCTATACGGATGTGGTCGATTTCGGCGGCATCCTCGATTGGGACGGCGAGATCGAATACTGATGCCCTAGGGCACGATGATGTCGTAGCGCACGACCTTGCCCGACAGGCTCGACGAGGGCTTGGCGCCCGCGAGCGCCGGCCCCTTGAGCGGCCGCTTCACGACCACCTTGCGCGGATGGGCGGACAGCGCCGCCGAGAGCAGCGCCTCCTCGTCGTCGCAGGGCTTCTCGAGCAGCTGGAAGATCTGCAGCTTCTTGTTGGTGGCCGCATCCTTGCGCTTCGCGGGAAACATCGGGTCGAGGAAGACCACGTCGGGCGTGAAGCCCAGCTGGGGCAGCACGTCCACGGCGTCGCCGACGACGAGCCGCATGCGGTCTGCTACCTGCGCGAGCCTCGAATCATCACCCGCTCGCTCGATCGCGTCGGCCAGCAGCGCCGCAATGGCCGGGTCGCGCTCGATGAGCGTGACCGAGAAGCCCGCGGCCGCGAGGAGCAGCGCGTCCTCCCCCAGGCCGGCCGTGCAGTCCACCGCCGTCGGAGCCTCGGCACCGCGCACCCGCGCCGCCCGCACGAGCAGCTCATGGGCGAGGCGGTCGGCACGCAGGCGCGGCAGCATGCGCGCGAAGTCGCCGCGCAGCACCATGCCCCCATACGCCAGCGCGAGACCCTGCTCGTCCCGGACGAACGCCATGCCCTCGGGCAACGCGATGTCGTTCAGGGGATCCATCGGCATCAATACGCGTCGAGCACGCCCTGGAGCTGCGCGCGGCTCTCGATGCCGGTCGACGCCCCGTCGTGCTGGATGCAGATCGAGGCCGCCGCGTTGGCGTAACGGCAGCACTCCCAGAGGTCGCGCCCCTCGAGCAGGCCGCAGATGAAGCCGGCGCAGAAGTTGTCGCCCGCTCCCGTGGTGTCGACGGGCTCCACCAGATGCGGCGCCACCGTGAAGCACTCGTCGGCGCTCTTGAACAGGCAACCGCGCCGACCGATCTTGATAACCACGTGGCGCATGCCGGTGGCGAGCAGGGCGTCGGCCATGGCCTCGGGATCTGTCTCGCCCGTCAAAAGCCCCGCCTCGTAATCGTTGGGGAAGAAGTAGTCGACGTAGGGCCAGACCTCAGCGAAGTCGTCGAGCGTGCCCTTGGCCTTGTCGTAGGTCACGTCGGCAATCACGATCGAGCCCTGCTCGTGGGCGGCGCGGGCGATGGCGAGCGCGCGCGAAGGCTCCGTGTAGGGCTGCGAGTAAAGCGACGCGAGCGTCACCACGCGGGCGCCGGCGATCTTGGCGGGATCGGGCGCGAAGTCGTTCGCGAAGTTGATCTTCTCGGCGGAGATGAACACGCGCTCGGCGTTGGCGAGCACGACGGGCACGCAGATGAAGGTGGTCGTGCCGGGGCGAATCTCGCAGAGGCTGCGGTCCACGCCCGCGTCGTCGAGGAGCATCGCGAGCGCCTTGGCGCCGTTGTCGTCGGAGAGCGAGGCGTAGAGCTTGGTGCGGACGCCCAGCTTGGTGAGCACCACGGCCTCGTTCACGGCGTCGCCTCCGAGGTTCATGCCCACGCGCTTGACGCGGCTGTGCTCGTGGGCGGGATCGATGCCCTCGAGCCCGCGCACCGGGATGTCGAGCACGCTCATGCCCGTGCAGATGACCAGGTCGTCCATGCAGCTCCCACCTTTCCCGAAAACCTGTCAAATAACCTGTCCCTTTGACAGAAACCTGTCAAATAACCTGTCCCTTTGACAGAATCGTGTTCCTTACAGGGCGAGCTCCGACTCGAGGCCCGTCTCCGCTGTCGCGCGGATGACGCAGGCTCCGGGCTGCTCCACGCGCACGACCGCGAGCGCGCGACCATGGCGCGTGGGGTAGATGCCGCGCATATACGAGAGCGCGCTCTTCTGCGCCGCGCTGCCGAAGGCCAGCAGCTCGCCGCCCTCGACCTCCACCATGACCGGGCGGTCGGCGTTGCCCTCGGGCACGCCGCCGCGGCCGAGCACCGCGTCGACGAAGACGATGTCGCCCGGATGCAGCTCACCCGAGCCCTCTCGCGCAAGGAAGAGCCCCAGCTGCCCCTCGGCCGTTTCGAGCTCGGCGCGGGACAGCTCGCGGCCGTCGCTCGTGCAGGCGAGCGCGCGCAGCGTGCCGGGACGGTACGTCACCGTGAAGTCGGCGTGGTTGTCATGCGTGCGCTTGGTCCAGATATGACGCCCGTCCTGGTAGAGCTTGACGATGGGCGCCTTGGTGTAGACCTCGACGGTCGTCTTGACGCCCTCGCAGCCGAGCCACGTCCAGCTGGGCGCAGAGTTGGTGCCGCGCCAGGGAGCCTTCACGAGATTCGGCAGGTTGCAGGGGCGCACGTAGATGAGCGGGCCGCCCGACGCCGCGGGCGCATCCCAGGTCACGGCGGCCATCGCGGCCTCGCCGTTGGGGTTGCCGATCAGGTCGAGCGCACCGCTGTCGGCGCAGATCCACGGAAACGGCTTGATCATGGGCTCGGGGTCCTCCGACCAACCGGCGAGGCTCACCTCGCCCAGATAGTCGAGGGCGGTCCACATGAAGTCGCCCAGCAGGCGCGGGTGCTTCTCCACCATGCGCCAGTTCTTGGCGATGTCGTAGCACATGGTCTCCGAGCCCACGAACAGGCGATCGGGATGCTTGCGCAGGTCATGGGCGTAACGGATGGTCGCGTAGTTGTATCCGCAGATATCGAGCTTCTGGAAGAACGGCTCGTTGGCCAGGCCCACCATGGGAAGGCGCGAGATGAGGTTCATGATCGAACCGAGCTTTGCCACGTAGAAGTTGTAGAGGGCGCTGCCCGTGTGCTGGTTCTCCTCCTTCTCGCCGTCGGCGTTGAACGAGTCCATACCGAGCGTGGTGGAGAACAGGATCGTGAGGTTGACGCCGGCCGTCACGGGGCGCGTGGAGTCGAGCGCGCGCACGATGTTCGCGAGCTTCTCCGCGGTCTCGACGCCGCGCTCGGTGCCGGGCTCGGAGTTCTCGTTGCCGATGGAGTACATGATGACGGACGGGCGGTTGATGTCCTTGGCCACCATGGCGGCGAGGTCCGCCTCAAGGCAGGCCTCGAAATCGAGCGCGTAGTCATAGGGGTTCTTGTGGGTGAACCACATGTCGGCGAACTCGTCCATCACGTACATGCCCAGCTCGTCGCAGGCGTCGAGCATGCTCTCGGAGATGGGGTTGTGCGACGAGCGGATCGCGTTGAAGCCCCAGCGCTTGAGCAGGGCGACCTTGCGGTAGCTCGCCTCGCGCAGATCGACCGCGCCGAGGATGCCGTTGTCGTGGTGGACGCAGCCGCCGCGCAGCTTGACGCTCTCGCCGTTGACGAACAGGCCGTCGGCGCCCCAGGAAAGCGTGCGGATGCCGAAGCGCACGGTCCGCTCGTCGAGCACGGTGCCGTCTTCGCCAAGCAGTGCGACGTGCGCCTCGTAGAGGTTGGGCTCATCGGCCGACCAGAGCGCGGCGTCGGGAATCTCGAGCGTGCAGGAGACGCCCTCGCCGCACGCGACCACGGCACCCGCGCGGACGACCTCGACCTTGACCGCCCCCTCGTCCGCGACGGTCTCCACCAGCACGCATGCGGGATCTGCGGAGAGCGTGGTCACGCGCACGCCGTCGAGCGCGATGCGGCGCGGCGGCAGCACGTTGAGCCAGACGGGCCGGTAGATGCCCGAGCCGGAGTACCAGCGCGAGTTGGGCTGGGCGGAGTTGTCGGCGATCACGGCGAGGGTGTGGACGTCGCCCGCCTGCGCGCATGCGCAGACCTCGACGGTGAAGCCCGTGTAGCCGTACGCGTGGAACGCGCGCTCCTCGCCGTCGACGAGCACCGTCGCGTTGCGGTAGACGCCCTCGAACCCGAGGATGAGCGTGCAGCCCTCCCATGCGGGTGGGACCTCGATCGTGCGCTCGTAGCGGTAGATACCCCCGGGGAAGTACGAGCCAGCGCTGCCGGTGGGCGCATCGGGAGTGCGCGGCTCGGAGAGCATCGCATCGTGCGGCACGCGCACGAGCTGCGCCTCGCCGCTACCATCGGGATTCCTCCAGAAGCTCCAGCCCTCGAACAGTTCGATCTTTTCCATAGCCGCCCCTTTCCACCCCTTGATTATGGCACGCGCAAAAGCCGATTTGACGATCCAGCCCATCGCCGGGGTCTCTCCGCTGCGCAAAAACCTGCTGGCGTATCACGATTCCGGCAACAGGTGCTTCGTCAAGCCGGTATATGCATGGAAATGGCTATTCGACCACAAAAATGCAACTTTTATGCACGTGGCCATGCGCAGGGCGCAGTTTTTGATACGTCAGCAGGTTTTCCGCGCACGAACAGCCGGAAAACGCGCCTACGCGAGCTCGAAGTACGTGATGCCCTCGTACTCCTTCATGTTCCGCAGGAACGTCTTCTTCTCGTTGTAGCTGTGGAGCTCCACGCTCAACGTGGAGACGACGCCCTCGCCCGAGATGGGGTTCTCCTGGGTGACCAGCTCGCTGTACTTGATTCCCCGCACATTCAGCTCGTGGAGGAAATCGTGGACGGCTTCGATATCGACGAATTCGATGTAGAGGTCGAAGACGCGCGACTGCTTGCGGAGCCTGACGTCGAGCGCGGTGAGGTTGTGCAGGATGAGATAGGCGGCGAGCATGGCCACGAGGGTGCCCTCGATGAAGCCGGCGCCGGCGGCGAGGCCGATGCAGGCGCAGGTCCAGAGGCCAGCGGCCGTGGTGAGGCCGTGGATCCTGTTGCGGTCGCCCACGATGATGGTGCCGGCGCCGAGGAAGCCGATGCCGCTCACAACAGAGGCGCCCAGGCGGAACACATCGCCCTGCATCTCGGGGAAGCGCACACTGATGTACTGGCTGATGATCATCGTCATCGCGGCGCCCATGCACACCATGGCATGGGTGCGCACGCCCGCGCCCTTGTTCTTGTCGCGGCGGTCGGCGCCGATCAGCACGCCCACGGCAACCGCGAGGACCATCCTCAGGAGGATCGAGCCCAGCGAGAGGTCCGAAACCCAGAGCGTGAACCGTTCCCACATCTCCCATATCGTCATGGATGCCTCTTCCACGAAAACCCCGTCGTCGCAGGTAATTGTACGACGGCGGCAGATGGGCGTCGACGGCGGTCGGCAGCCGTACCGATTACGACGCACCAGCGTCCTGTCGTGATATACGCCGCCCATGAGTAAGTCGGTTTCGCGTACTATTAGATTGCCGTTTTCTCGCCAAAAGGAGAAATCCGCCATGACACAGGTTCAGATCCTCACCGCCATCCTCGGCCTTCTCGCCGGCATCGGTATCTTCCTCGTCGCATGCTCCATGCTGAGCCGCAACCTCGAGACAGCCGGCTCGAGCAAACTCCGCCAGCTGTTCGCCGGCGCCTCCAAGAGCAAGCTGCTCGGCGTGGGGATCGGCACCCTCACCGCAGCGGCCATCCAGAGCTCGGGCGCCACGACGGTCATCGTTATCGGCTTCTTGAACGCCGGCATCATGTCGCTCGTGCAGGCGGCTACGGTCATCTTCGGCGCCAACATCGGTACCACGGTCACCGGCCAGATCGTCGCCTGGGGCATGTCGGGCGGCGGCGGGCTCTCCACCACCGCCATCTTCTCGGGCCTGGCCGGCATCGGCGCCTTCACCACCACCTTCGGCAAATCCGACCGCGCCAAGACCGTCGGCGGCATCCTGACCGGCTTCGGTATGCTCTTCGTCGGCCTCGAGCTCATGGGCGGCTCCATGGAGAGCTTCGCCGACTACGAGCCCGTCCACGCGTTCCTCGCCAGCATCAAGAACCCCTTCCTGCTCGTGGCCATCGGCGCCATCCTCACGGCCATCATCGAGAGCTCCTCGGTCATGACCTCGGTCGCCATCACGATGATCGTCGCGGGCCTCATCACGTTCTCCCAGGGCGTCTACATCACCATGGGCTCCAACATCGGCGCCTGCATCGTCTCGCTGCTCGCGAGCATGGCGGGCACCACCAACGCACGGCGCGCCCCGGTCATCAACCTCACGTTCAACATCGGCGGCGCCATCGTCTTCCTGCTGCTCGACGTCGCCCTCAGCATGGTCTCGGGCGGCAACCTCGGCATCGGCACGCCGTTCGAGGCCATGTTCCCCGGCGCGCCGCAGATCCAGCTCGCCATGTTCCACACCGCCTACAACATCGGCAAGGTCATCATCGCCCTGCCGCTGACCGAGGCGATCGTCAAGCTCGCGATGAAGGTCGTCCCCGATGCTCCCGAGATCACGTCCGAAGACCAGGCGCCCCAGCTGCACCCCTACTTCATCAGCGAGGCGCTGCTCGCCACCCCGCCCATCGCCGTGCAGCAGACGCGCAACGAGATCGTCAACATGGCCGAAATCGCCATCAGCAACGCGCGCATCGCCCTCGAGTGCGCACGCACGCTGGACTTCTCACGGAAGGAGGAGTTCGACCGCAACGAGGCCGAGCTCGACTACCTCAACCAGGAGCTGTCGCGCTATATGGCCAGGCTCTTCGGCGAGCAGCTCTCCGAGCACGACCGAGACTACCTCTCCCACGCCCTCCACTCCATCTCCGACCTCGAGCGCGTGGGCGACTACGCCACCAACATCGTCGAGTATGCCCAGAAGCTCGCCGAGGAGGAGAACACCTTCTCGCCCGAGGCGCAGAGCGAGATCGCGATGCTCGAGGACTTCATCGACAAGCTCTACACGCACGTCATCCACGCCTACATCATGAAGGACCAGGAGTCCTACGACAGCGCCAAGGCGGCCGAGGCGGCCATCGACCTCATCACCGACCAGATGGCGCAGAACCACGTGGGACGCGTCGCCAACGGCATCTGCACGCCCGAGGTGGGCGCGCACTACATCGGCCTCATCTCCGATGCCGAGCGTATCGGCGACCACTTCTACAACCTCACCAAGGCGCGCCGAGGCTTCCAGCCCTAAGCCCGCGCGGCAAGGTATCGCATCACGACGGCGCCCCGCATCTGCGGGGCGCTTCGCATTCCCAATGTCAACGGTAAAAAGGGGCGGGTACAATTTGCCATCTTGGTACAATTTGCCATCTTCTGCAAGATGGCAAACTGTACCCGTCCCTTTTTACCCTTTTACCGTTCCGCAAACCCGCTACGAGGTCGAACCGCGGCCCAGCACGTCGTAGCGGTCGACGCGCATGAGGATCTGCTCGAGGTCGAGGATGCCCCAGAGCATGCCCACGGAACGCCCGTCGACGTAGATCCTGAGGTTGCGGTACCCGGTGCCCGAGCGCGGCCCGAACCACTCCATGCGCTCGATATCGCGGTAGACCACGTGGATGTTGCCGCCGACGAACGGCATGATGTCCATGTACTCCTCATAGGTGGCCACGCGGTAGCGGCGCATGCAGATCCACATCGCAAACATGACCACGAGGAAGGCGACGAAGAACGTGATGACCACGAGCGGGCTCGCGATGAAGACGCCCATCGTGCAGAGCCACGACAGGACGATGCCCACGATGCCCATGAAGAACATCGCGATGACGAGGGCGCGCGAGAAGGACGTCTCGACGACGTAGGTGTCGTGATGGCTGTGATGGCGCTCGGCGATGCCCACGCCGCCCATGGTCTCGATCAGTGCCGCGAGGACGGGGATCACGATGGCGACGACCATGAGCGCGTAATGGTTCACGAGCACCATCCCCCTCCCCGAAGCAGCGGCACACTAAAAAAACGAAACAATCACCTAGTGAAAACCCTACCTTTCAACCAATGGTCAAAACTTGACATGATGGCGGAAGGCGCCTCTGCAGGCGCCAGCGGCAGGGGCAATCCACGAGCGTTCTATTTGGGGTTGTGAGCGGTATGACCTGCTAGTTCTTGCGCGCGGCGAACTTCGCGACGAGATGCTCGAGCATGTCGACCGTGATCTCGAGGCTGGGCACCGGGATGAACTCGCGGATGGAATGCAGGTTGTAGGCGCCCGTCGCGAGGTTGGGGCAGGGCAGCCCGCGGAACGTAAGCTGCGCGCCGTCGGTGCCGCCGCGGATGGGCTCGATGAACGGATGGATGCCCACTTCCCTGTTCGCGTCGCACGCGTAGTCGATCATGAACTCGAGGCCCTCGAAATGCTCGGCCATGTTGCGGTACTGCTCGCGGATGGCCACCGTGACGGTGCCCGCGCCGTACTTCTCGTTCATGGAGGCGGCGATGTCGCGCAGCTTCTGCTCGCGCTGCGCCAGCACGTCGGAGTCGAAGTCGCGCAGGATGAGCGAGAAGACGGTCTTGAAACCTGCGCCCTTGATCTCCATGGGATGGTAGAAGCCCTCGCGGTCCTCGGTGTTCTCAGGACGCTCGTCGGCGGGGATCTGGGAGAGGAACTCGCCCGCAAGCGTGACGGCGTTGATCATGATGCCCTTGGCGGAGCCGGGGTGCACCATGACGCCCTCGATCGTGACGGTCGCCATGCTCGCGGAGAAGCACTCGAAGTTGATGCCGCCGAGCGTGTGGCCGTCGACGGTGTAGCCGTACGTGGCCCCGAGCTTCTCCAGGTCGAGAAGCGCGGCACCGTGGCCGATCTCCTCATCGGGCACGAAGGCCACCTTGATGGTGGGGTGCGGCAGCGCGGGGTTGTCCTTGAGGCGCTTGAGCAGCGCGCAGATCTCGGCGATGCCGGCCTTGTCGTCGGCGGACAGCAGGGTGGTGCCGTCGGTCACCACGATGTCCTGGCCGACGAACTTCACGAGGTCGGGAACGGTTTCGGGCGTGGAGACGATGCGGTCGCCGTCGGTGTAGTAGCCCGAGAAGAGCTCGCCGCCCTCGTAGTGGACGATGTGGGGCTTGATACCCGATGCGGGCGCGTCGGAAGCGGAGTCCATGTGCGCGCAGAGCATGAGCGCGGGCGCATCCTCCGCGCCGGCGGACGCGGCGAAGGTCGCCGTGACGTAGGCGTGCTCATCGACGACGACGTCCGTGCAGCCGAGCCCGACGAGCTCCTCCCCCAGCATCCGCGCCATCTCATGCTCGCAGGGACTCGAGGGCACCTGCTCCTCGTTGGCGGGGTTGGACTGGGAATCGACCTGCACATAGCGCAGGAATCGCTCGAGGACATCGGACATGTAACTAACTCCTTCGTACGGACGCGGCAGCATAGGCCATTCTAGCCCATTCAATCTTTTTTGGAAGAACCTTCTACAGGCTCTCGAGAATCTCCCTCAACGTCTTCTGGACTGCGTGCTCTGCGTTCGTCCCGATGACATGCTGGGTGATCTGCTTCACGGCGTAGCTGCCGTTGCCCATGACGTAGGGATGGCCCACGAAGCGCAGGATATCGTAGTCGTTCATCGAGTCGCCGAAGTGCGCTGCATCCTCGGGCTTGATGCCGCGGTAGCGCAGCACCTGCTTGATGCCCGACGCCTTCGACACGCCGTGCGGCGCCACGTCGATCCAGTGGGAGTCGGACGGCATGAACGAGAGGCGCTCGCCCAGCTCGCGCGTGAGCACGATCGTCATGTCGAGGGTGTAGTCGGCGGTGTCGCAGTACACGTTGCCGCGGATGATATTGATGCTGGGATCGGGCGGATCGTAGAGGCGCACCTGCTCGGGGAACATGGTCCTGAAGTGGCGCGGGAACACCTTCATGTCATCGAAGACGAAGGTGCGCGTGCGATCGTAGAGCGTGAGGTGCAGGCAGCTGAACGTCTCGCACATCTCGAAGAGGCGCTGCACCGAGTGGGTGGAGAAGACCTCGCGGTCGAGCATGCGGCCGTCGGCGTAGACCTGCGTGCCGTTGCAGGCGACGAAGTCCATCTCGTCCTTCACAGGCTGGAACATGGCGCAGAGCTCGTCGTAGCGGCGTCCCGAGCTGGCGCAGAAGTGGATGCCCTTCTCGGTGAGGGCGTGGATGAGCTCGAACGTCTCCTCGGGCACCTGGGAGTTCTCGTCGAGCAGGGTTCCGTCCATATCGGTTGCGATGAGCTTGATCATTCCCGTTCCTCTCATTCCCTGAAATTCGTTTTACTTCACGCCGGCGCGTTCCTTGGCCTCCTCGATCTTGGCAATCTGGTCGGCCGTGAGGTGGATCGGACCGTACTCGCCCGTCGAGATGGGCCTGCCGGACTTGCCCGGGTCCTCCACGTCGATGAGCTTGAACTCGCCATGGCCCTCGCGCCAGTTCTCGCGCGCCACGCTGATCATCAGCTTGATGCGGTTGAGCTGGTTGACCTCGGAGGCGCCCGGGTCGTAGTCGACGGCCACGATGTTGCTTTCAGGATGCATCTGGCGCAGGCGCTTGATGACCGACTTTCCCACGACGTGGTTGGGCAGGCACGCGAACGGCGATGCGCACACGATGTTGGGCGTGCCGGTCTCGATGAGCTCGACCATCTCGGCCGTGAGCAGCCAGCCCTCGCCCATGGTGTTGCAGAGCGAGAAGACCTCCTCGGCCTTGGCGCCGAGCTTATAGATGTCGGGATAGGGCTCGAAGCGCGTCGAGGCCGCGAGCATCTTGTTGATGGGCTTGCGGAACTGCTCGATGAGCGCGATGCCTGCGCGGTGCGTGAGGCGGCTCGTCGCCTTGGTGCCGAGCTCGTCCTTCATGTTGATCGCGTTGGTCATGCCGAACAGGAAGAAGTCCACGAGGCCGGGCACGTTGGCCTCGCAGCCCTCGCCCTCGATGACCTTGACGACCTCGTTGTTGGCCGTGGGATGGAACTTCACGAGGATCTCGCCCACGACGCCCACGCGCGGCTTGGAGCGGTCGTTCTCGAGCGGCAGCGCCTCGTAGGCGTCGACCGTGCGCTGGCAGAGGCGGTAGAAGGCCTTGTTGGAGACCTTGCCGCGCATGAGCTCGCGGCCCTCGGCCATGAGCTCCTCGTAGAGCGCGTCGGCGGTGCCGGGCACGGTCTCATAGGGACGCGTGCGGTAGAGCAGCTGCATGATGAGGTCGCCGTAGAGCAGCGCCTGGATCACCTTGATGAGCAGCGATCCCCTCATGAGCGTGAAGCCCGGGTTATCTTCGTCGAGGCCGCTCGCCACGGAGACCGAGATGACGGGGATCTCGGGATGGCCGGCGTCCTTGAGCGCCTTGCGGATGAGCGCGATGTAGTTGGTGGCGCGGCAGCCGCCGCCCGTCTGGGAGATGAGGCAGGCCGTGCGTGAGAGATCGTACTTGCCGCTCTCGATGGCCTCCATGATCTGGCCCGTGACGAGGATCGACGGGTAGCAGATGTCGTTGTTGACGTACTTGAGGCCCGCCTCGACGGCGCCCTGGTCGACGGAGGGCAGCAGCACCACGTTGTAGCCCTCGCTCTGGAGGATCTCCTTCACGAGGTCGAAGTGGATAGGTGCCATCTGCGGCGCGAGGATCGTGTAGCCCGCGTCGTTCATCTCCTTGGTGTAGCGCACCTTCTCGAAGGCCGCGCTCGCCGCCTTGCGGTAGACGGGCACGCGCGTGCCGAGGTCGGTCGCGCGCTGCTCCTCGGGCACGCCGTCGGCTGTGAGGACTCCCTGCGGCGCGACCTCGCCGATCTCGCCGGCGGCGGTGGCGCGCTCGAGCTCCTCGCGCTGCTCCTTGAGGGCTGCCATGAGCGAGCGGATGCGGATGCGCGCGGCGCCGAGGTTGGAGACCTGGTCGATCTTGAGCACGGTGTAGATCTTGCCGGACTTCTCGAGGATCTCCTGCACCTCGTCGGTGGTGAGGGCGTCGAGGCCGCAGCCGAACGAGAAGAGCTGGATGAGGTCGAGGTCGTGGCGCTGCGCGACGAAGCGGGCCGCACGGTAGAGGCGCGAGTGGAACATCCACTGGTCGACGACGCGGATCGGGCGCTCGGGCGTCATCTTGTGGGCCACGGAGTCCTCGGTGAGCACCGCGAAGCCGAAGGAGTTCACGAGCTCGGGGATGGCGTGGTTGATCTCGGGATCGTTGTGGTACGGACGGCCGGCGAGCACGATGCCGTGCGCGTCATGCTCCTCGATCCAGGCGAGTGCCTCGTCGCCGGCGCGGTGCATGTCGTCCTTGAACTTGAGGTCGGCCTCCCACGCGTAGTTGACGGCCTCGTCGATCTCGGCGCGCGTGATGTGGGCGCCCTTGAAGCGGCCGCGGCCCTCCGCGGCGTCCTTCTCGCGCTGGACCGAGACGAGCTCGTAGAGCCTGCGCTTCAGCTCGTTCTTCTTGTCGTACGGGATGAAGGGATCCATGAACTGGATCTTCTTGTTGGCCAGCTCGTCGACGTTCAGGCCGAGCGCCTGCGGGTAGCTCATGACGATCGGGCAGTTGTAGTGGTTGGTGGCGCCGCCGTCCTCCTGGCGCTCCCAGCGGATGCAGGGCATCCAGATGAAGTCGGGGTCCTTGGCCAGCAGGTTCATGATGTGGCCGTGGGAGAGCTTGGCCGGATAGCACACGCTCTCGGAGGGCATCGACTCGATGCCGGCATCGTAGGTCTTGCCGCTCGTCTGGTCGCTCACGACGACCGAGAAGCCCAGCTTGGTGAAGAACGCATGCCAGAACGGGTAGTTCTCGTACATGTTGAGCGCGCGCGGGATGCCCACGGTACCGCGCGGGGCCTCGTCGGCGGCCAGGACCTCGCGGTTGAAGATGAGGTCGTTCTTGTACTTGAAGAGGTTCGGCGCCTTGAGCGCGTTCTTGTCGCGCGTGCGGCCCGCACCCTTCTCGCAGCGGTTGCCGGTGATGAAGCGGCGCCCCTCGCCGAAGTCGTTGATCGTGAGCAGGCAATTGTTCTCGCAGCGCCCGCAGTGGACGTTGGTGAGCTTGACGGTGAGGGCGTTGAGCGCCTCGGCCGAGAGCACGCCGGAGACGCCGTCGGCGCCGGCGCGGTCGCGGGCGAGCAGGGCCGCACCGTAGGCGCCCATGGTGCCCGCGATGTCGGGACGGATGACGTCCTTGCCCGTGAGCAGCTCGAAGGCGCGCAGCGTGGCGTCGCTCATGAAGGTGCCGCCCTGCACCACGCACCACTGGCCGATCTCGTCGAAGTCGCGCAGCTTGATGACCTTGAACAGGGCGTTCTTGATGACCGAATAGGACAGGCCCGCGGCGACGTCGCCGATCGTGGCGCCTTCCTTCTGGGCCTGCTTGACGCGCGAGTTCATGAAGACCGTGCAGCGGCTGCCGAGGTCGACGGGCTGCTCGGCGGTGAGGGCCACCTTCGCGAACTCCTGGACCGTCATGTTCATGGAGTCGGCGAAGCTCGCGATGAAGGAGCCGCAGCCCGAGGAGCAGGCCTCGTTGAGCATGATGTGCTCGATGACGCCGTCCTTCACCTGGAGGCACTTCATGTCCTGGCCGCCGATGTCGAGAATGAAGTTGACGTCGGGCACGAACGCCTTGGCGCCGCGCAGGTGCGCGACGGTCTCGATCTCGCCGGAGTCGGCGCGCAGCGCCTGGATGAGCAGGGCCTCGCCGTAGCCGGTGGTGGTGACGTGGCCGATGGTGCAGCCCTCGGGCAGCTTCGCGTAGATGTCGTTCATGATGGTCTTCGCGGTACCGAGCACGTCGCCGTTGTTGTTGTCGTACCAGGTGTAGAGGAGCTCGCCGTCCTCGCCCACGACGGCGGCCTTCATCGTGGTGGAGCCGGCGTCGATGCCGATGAACACGCGGCCGGAGTAGGTCGCGATGTCGCCCTTGGGCACGACCTGCTGCGCATGGCGCGTGCGGAACTCCTCGAGCGCGGCCTCGTCGGCGAAGAGCGGCGCCAGGCGCGGGACCTCGGAGCCCTGGACGTCGGCGAGGTTCTCGAGCAGCCCGATGGCCTCGGCGAACGTGATGTGCTTGTCGGACTCGCCGGCGAGCGCGGCGCCCGTCGCCACGAACAGGTGGGCGTTCTCGGGCACGATGCGGTGCTCCTCGTCGAGGCCGAGCGTGATGTAGAAGCGACGGCGCAGCTCGGAGAGGTACTGGAGCGGACCGCCGAGGAAGGCCACGTAGCCGCGGATGGGATGTCCGCAGGCGAGGCCGGAGACGGTCTGGTTGGCGACGGCCTGGAAGATCGAGGCGGCGATGTCCTCGGGGCGGGCGCCCTCGTTGAGGAGCGGCTGCACGTCGGACTTCGCGAAGACGCCGCAGCGGCTCGCGATCGGGTGGATGCGCTCCATGCCCTTGGCGAGCTCGTTGAGGCCGGGCGCGTCGGTCTTGAGCAGCGACGCCATCTGGTCGATGAAGGCGCCCGTGCCGCCGGCGCAGGTGCCGTTCATGCGCTGCTCGATGCCGTTGTCGAAGTAGATGATCTTGGCATCCTCGCCGCCCAGCTCGATGGCGACGTCGGTCTGCGGGATGAGCGTCTCGACCGCGCGCTTGGAGGCGATGACCTCCTGCACGAACTCGAGGTCGAGCCACTTGGCGAGCAGCATGCCACCCGAGCCGGTGATCGAGACGCGCATCGGGGTGTCGCCGATGACCTTCTCCGCACGGGCGAAGAGCTCCTTGGCGGTGGCGCGGACGTCGGTGTGGTGGCGCTCGTAGTTGGCGTAGACGAGGTTGTTGCCCTCGTCGATGACGGCGAGCTTGACCGTGGTGGAGCCCACGTCGATGCCGAGGCGCAGATGGCGGCCGGAGACGTCGGCCTTCTCGGCGGGCATGAGCTCTGCTCCGTCCTGGATGAGTTCGATGGCAGCGGTTTCAGTCATGGTCTTCTCCTTATGAATGCAGCATCGAGAGCGCGAAGCGCGGGATGTCGAGGTCGATGGGGGTTCCGTAGAGGTCGCCGGGACGCACGAACATGAGCGCGGTCATGAGGCGCGCCATGGTGCCGACGCTCTCGTGCATGCCGCCGGTGAGCCAGCGCACGAGGACGCCCGCCTCTGCGGAGATGGCGAACGAGAGGTAGTAGTCGAGGAAGGGGATGGCGCGCGCATCCATGCCGTGCATGGCGCGCGAGGTGATGGTCTCGCGCACCATGGCGTTGATGCGCCGCACGAAGCCGGGGTCGCCGCCCTCCCCCATGAGCGGGGCGAGGTAACTGCCGCGCTCCTTGAAGAAGGCGAGCAGCTCGATGGAGCCGGGGCACGGCTCGGCCGCGTCGATGGCGGCCTTGAGCCCGGGGAGGTTGACGGATGCGAGCCGCTCGACGACGGGCTCGAGCTCGGCGATCGTCTCGGACTCGATGGCGTCCACGAGGTCGGGGATGTCGCGGAAGTGCGAGTAGAACGTGCGGCGCGTCACATCGGCGCGCTCGGTGACGGCGGTCACCGTGACGCGCGTGAGGTCGCCCGTCGCCTCGATCTCGGCGGCAAGGGCGTCGCGCAGGGCCGCGCGCGTGCGGACCGCACGGCGGTCGGTGCTCGCGGCGCACGTAGGTGCTTCCGATGCATAGGCAGTCTTCATGGGATCCTTCCCACGTTTTTGCACAACATGGGAATTATTGCACAATGTGGGAAGAAACTGAAGCGCGAGCGCACGTTCCACCATGCTCACACAGGAATTCTCCAACAGGGGATACTCCCCTTTTGGAGAAAGCGCAGCTAACCGACGAGCCTCGTGAGCACGGCGTCGATCGTCTCATCCGAGATGCCGCACCAGGCGAGGTACGCGCGCACGTCCCCGCCGAACTCCGCATCCAGCCGCATCAGCCAATGCTCGAGCGTCTCGGGACGCGAGTCGTAGTGCTCGCGTTCGCTGTCGGAGCAGATCTTGTCCCAGTAGGGGCGGAAGAACGGCAGGCGCATGATGTTCACGCGCGAGGGCACGTAGCTCGCGAGTGCGTCCCAGCGGTCGCAGCCGGCGAGAAGCAGCAGGATCGTCGAGAGGATGCCCGTGCGGTCCTTGCCCACGGAGCAGTGCATGAGCACGCAACCCTCGGGTGCCCCTGCGATGAACTCGAAGACCCGCTTCCAGGCGTCGCGGTTCTCGAACATCGTGTCGTAGACCCACGCGGCCGACTTGGTTGCCTGCATGTCGGTGCTCGCCATGTTCACCGCGAAGGGCGAGATGTTGGCGCAGGCCACGTCGTCGCCGAGCGAGACGTCGGGACGTTCGTGGGCCTCCTTCGGGCCGCGCAGGTCGAGCACCGCGCGCACGCCGTAGCTGTGCAGGAACTCGACGTCGGCGGGCGTGGCGTCGACGAGCGCATCGGAGCGGATGAAGCGGCGCCAGAGGGTCTGCCCACCGTCTGCGGTGGGAAAACCTCCCAGCTCGCGGGCATTTGCCAAGCCCTCGAGCGGCAGACGCTGCCAGGTGAGCTCCCAGGGTTGCGCCATCTCCGAGCCCCTATGCGATATCGGTTGCGAGCCAGCGCTCCGCGTTGTGCCAGCACATCTTCTCGTACGCCGTCTCGGAGAAGCCGAGCGAGCGGAAGATCGCGTACTCCGAGGCGGGGTTCCACATGGGGAAGTCGGAGCCGAACATCATGCGGTCCTCGCCGTAGATCTCGCAGAGCTCGCGCGTGCGGCGCAGGCCGAGGTACTTCATCGAGCTCGACATGTCGAGGAAGCAGCCCTCCTCCTCGAGGTACTCGAGCGCCAGATCCTGGACCGACCAGCCGCCGAAATGCGCGGCGCACACCCTGAGCTGCGGGAACTCGTGCAGGATCCGCTTCATGCGGCTGGGATGCGAATAGTCGTAGCGGTAATCGCCGCAGTGGATGAGGACCGCCAACCCGAGTCGCTCGCAGATCTCGTAGACGCGCATGAAGCGGTCGTCGTCCATGTCGACCTTCTGCGTGTCGGGATGCAGCTTCATGCCGAGCAGGCCCATCCCCTTGGCGCGGACGAGCTCCGTCTCGGGATCCTCGAAATCCTGATGCATCGCGGCGAGGCCGAGCAGGCTCGCATCCTCCGCGCACGAGCGGGAGATGAAGTCGTTGATCGAGGTCACGGTGGCGGGCTTCACGGCGACCGAGCAGACCACGTTGTGCGTGATCGGCGAGCCCTCGCGCAGCTCGATGAGGCGCGACACCGTGCCCAGCTCCGCCTCCATGGGGATGTCGTAGAAGATGCCGACGCTCTCGGTCGCCTTCTGGGCGATCTTGTCGGGATAGATATGCGTGTGGACGTCGACGACTGCCATGGGCGATCCTTCCGGAAATGCGTTTTCGCGAGAAGAGGATAGCAGACCCACGTTTCCCCGCGGTTTCGGCTTGGCGTCGTTCATCACGGCGGGCGGGCTGCGGATATCCCAGCGCCCCGTTTCGTCTACACTGGAAGATGCAGCAGCGGCTCGCGAGCACGGAGGCATGCCATGGCACAGCTCCTCGGACTGTTCATCCTTGCGCTCTCCCCCATCATCTGGCTGGTCATCGGCCTGTGCGGACTCAAGCTCCAGGCGTATCAGGCGAGCCTCGGGGCGCTCGCCATCGCCGCCGTGGTGGCGCTCGCAGCATGGCACATGCCCGTCGTCAACATGGCGACCGCGGCGCTCGAGGGCTTCGCCATGGCCCTCTGGCCCATCGTCATCGTCATCATCGCCGCGGTGTTCACCTACAACCTCACCGTGCACACCGGCGCCATGGAGACGATCAAGCGCATGCTGTGCTCGGTGTCCGCCGACCGCCGCATCCTGGTGCTGCTCATCGCCTGGTGCTTCGGCAACTTCCTCGAGGGCATGGCAGGCTTCGGAACCGCCGTGGCCATCCCCGCGAGCATGCTCGTGGCACTCGGCCTCGACCCTGTGACGTCGATTCTCTCGTGCCTCATCGCCAACGGCTTCCCCACGATGTTCGGCTCGATCGGCATCCCCACCGCCACGCTCGCCAGCATCACCGGCCTCGACGCCATCGCGCTCGCATTCACGCAGGCGCTCATGGCGTTCCCCTTCCTGATCGTGTGCCCGATCCTCATCGTGATGCTCGTGGGCGGCGCGACGAAGGCGCTTCGCGGGGTCCTTCCGATCACCCTGGTGGCAGCAGCCTCGTTCGCCATCCCCGAGGCGCTCGCCGCGCGCTTCATCGGGCCTGACCTCCCCGACGTGGTCGGCGCGGTCTGCTCGCTCGCGGCGACGTTCGGCTTCGCGCTCTCCCTCAAGGGACGCGAGGTGCCCGAGGAGCACCGCATGGAGGTCGCCGGGGCGGACGAGCCCATCGGAGCCTCGGAGGCGCTGCGCGCCTGGTCGCCCTTCATCCTGATCTTCGCGGTACTCGTGCTCACGAGCAAGATCGTGCCCTTCATCAACGGCCCGCTCTCGACCTTCAAGTCGACCGTCAACATCTACGCGGGCGACCCCGAGGCCACGCTCACGTTCTCCTGGGTCAACACCCCGGGCGTGCTCATCCTGCTCTGCGGCATCGTGGGCGGCATCATCCAGTCATGCCCGCCCGCCGAGATGCTCGCGGTGCTCGGGCAGACCTGCAAGCAGATGAGCAAGACCGTCGTGACGATGCTCGGCGTGCTGGGCTGCGCGAAGATCATGGGCTACGCGGGCATGATCTCGACCATCGCCTCGTTCTTCGTGGGAACGCTCGGCAGCTTCTATCCGCTGGTGGCGCCCCTGCTCGGCGCGCTCGGAACCTTCGTGACCGGCTCGGGGACCTCGAGCGGCGTCCTGTTCGGCAACGTCCAGGTGCAGGCAGCACAATCCATCGGCGTCGATGCGACCTGGCTCGCGGCGGCCAACTCGCTCGGCACCAGCGCGGGCAAGATGCTCTCGCCCCAGAGCATCGCCATCGGCTGCGCCTCGTGCAACCTCACGGGCAAGGACGGCGAGATCCTGGGCAGGATCGCCCCGTACGCCTTCGCGTTCGCGCTCTGCATGTCCGTCATGGTGTTCGCGCTGGCCTGATGGATTGCGCTATGATACCTGCGTGAACACACGCATGACCCACGACTTGGAGGAGCCATGTTCCAGCCCGTGACCATCTTCGGCTTCACCCTGCCGCTCATCAGCGTCATCCTGTTCGGCTTCGCGATCGTCTTCCTCGTCGCGGTGCAGCTCGCCCGCACCGTCGTGTCGAACAAGCTGACGAGCCTCTTCGAGAGCAAGCTCTACGACGAGTTCCTCGAGACGGTCGACGAGCCCCTCTCAAAGTTCTTCGTCCCCGCGTACAACCGCGAGTACCTGCGCCTCAACGCCCATATGGCCAAGGGCGACGCCGAGGCGGCGAAGCGCTCCTTCGACCAGCTCCTCACCATGCGCTCGTCGCGCACGCAGCGCGACGACCTGCTCTTCAAGGCCTTCCAGTTCTACATGCAGCAGGAGCAGTGGGACGACGCCAAGGACGTGCTCGACGAGATGAAGTCCTACAACCGCCACACCGACCGCACGGCCGAGTGCGAGAAGACCTGGGAGATCTTCGGCAACGGCTCGTACGCCTACATCGACGAGATGGAGGCCGCGATCGACGATGCGCCGTACGCGCTCAAGGTGAGCTACGCCCTGATGCTCGCCACGCAGTACGCCAGCAAGGGCGACGAGAAGGCCGCCGAGCAGTGGCAGGACAAGGCCCGCAAGATGCTCGAGCAGGGCAAGAAGAAGTAGCCGCGCCCGCTTTCACAACAGAGGGGGTACCCCCCGAAGTGAAGTGGGAAACTAGAACCCCAGCATCCTGACCTCGGGCTCGAGGCACACGCCGAATTGGCGCTCCACCTCGTCCTGCACATGGGCGATAAGCGCGCAGACATCGGCTGCCGTGGCGCCGCCCATGTTGACGACGAAACCCGCATGCTTGGATGAGACCGCCGCGCCGCCCAGCTGGAAGCCCTTGAGCCCTGCGTCGGAGATGAGCTTGCCCGCGAAATAGCCCTCGGGACGCTTGAAGGTCGAGCCCGCGCTCGGCAGCTCGAGCGGCTGCTTGGACGTGCGCTGCTCGGTGAGGTCGTCCATCGTGGCGCGGATCTGGGAGGGGTCGCCGGGGGTCAGTGCGAACGTGGCGGAGACGACGACCATGTCGTCGTCGGCAATGCGGCTGTGGCGGTACCCGAGGTCGAGCTCGCCGACGGGCAGCGTCTCGAAGCTGCCACCGTTGAGGACCGTGACCTCCTTGAGCACGTCGGCGATGCACCCGCCGTACGCGCCCGCGTTCATGAAGCAGGCGCCGCCCACGGTGCCGGGGATACCGCACGCGAACTCGAGGCCGGAGAGGCCGTTCGTACAGGCCGTCTCGCTCGCATCTTTGAGCAGCGCGCCAGCCTGGCAGGTCAGCTCGCAGCCATCGACCGAGATACCGTCCATGCCCGAAAGGGCGATGATCACGCCCTTGAAGCCGTCGTCGGAGACGAGCAGGTTGGAGCCGGCGCCGAGCACGAAGAACGGTTCTTCCACCTCGCGGCACAGCGCGATGCAGTCGCGCATCTCCTGCGCATCACCGGGTGTGACGAAGAGCGCAGCGGGACCGCCGATCTCGAAGGTCGTATGCGCGGAGAGGGGCTCGGCCGTACGGACATTCCCGTCTCCTGTGATTCGGCAGAGCCGCTGGGCGAGAAGATCGAGGTTCGTGCTGTTCTCAGACATGGGTACTCCTTGTTCTAGCTGGCGCCACCAGTATACCAGTGACATGCTGTGGGCTGGCCGTCTCTCCCCATGCACACCTTCCTGGCAACCGGCAGCACAGATAGCGATGTAAATCCGTTCTTTTCCTATGATTCATGAGGTTGGCCGTGCCAAGCTGTTGTGATATGTCATCATAGAACAGTAGTTGACCGCCACCTTTGGAGCAATGCGATGAGCAACCAGCCCGACCTTCTCTATGCCCAGATAGAGCATGAAATCCGACAGAGAATCATCTCGGGAGAACTCTCGGTTGGAGAAAAGATCCCTACGGAGCTCGAGCTCTGCGAGAAGCATTCTGTGAGCCGTATCACTGTGAGAAGGGCGATTCAGAACCTCGTCGATGAGGGCATCCTGTACCGTCTTCGCGGACGAGGCACATTCGTGTCGGCTCCGAAGCGCGAGATCCGCAAGGGAACGAAAAGCCATTTCGGCTACCACGCATTCTCCGAGAACGGTCCGACGCCATGCCGCATCATCGAGAAGTGCCTGATCGAGGCCGACGAGAAGCTCGCGCGAAAGCTCTGCATCGACGTTAGGGAAGAGGTGCAGCTCGTCAAAAGGCTCATGTTCGAGGACAACCTTCCCATCGGCATCGACGAGGTCTACGTTCCCGTTTCGGTCATCCCCGACTTTCTCGACACCGTGCACGAGGACGTACACCTCTACGAGCTGCTCGAGAACCACTACGCCATCCAGGTGGGCGTGGAGGAGCTCAAGATCGATGTGGCCATTGCACGCGAGGACGAGGCAAAGCTGCTCTCGTGCATAAACGGGGCGCCGCTCTTCCTGCTCAACAAGACCATGCGCTCCAAAGACGGCACCCTCGTGCACTACTCGCGTTCGCTCCTCCGCGGCGACCGTGCGAGCTTTGTCTTCTCCATCCAGGACGGCCGCATCCTCGAGGGCTGATTCCGCAAACAACGGCAATGCAGAGGCGGGGACGGTGAAGAGGGGCCGTCCCCGCCTGATATTCCCCCATAGGGAGGTTATGGGGCTTATCCGAGCGCAGACATTCCCAGCGCGTTCGCTGCGCGCACGAGGCCGACCACGCCTGCGGCATCATGGATGTCCGCAGGGCTTGCCGACCATGATTCCGCTGCCAAAGCCGCCTCGGCAATCTTCTCGAGATCCTCCTGCGAGGGGTTGAGACCGAGCGCCTCGAAGGTGATGGGGAGCCCGCAGGCAACGCACAGATCGAGCACGCGGCCGATCTCATCATCTGGATAGTCTTCGGCGATGAGCAGGCACAGCGTGCCAAACGCAACGCGCTCTCCGTGCATCGCGCGCTCTCCCTCGGGGATGGCGGTAATCGCGTTGCCGATAGCATGAGCTATGGAGCACCCCGCGTTCTCGAAACCAATGCCGGAGAGCAGGACATTGGCCTCGACCACGTTCTCGAAAGCGGGAGTCGGCGCCTTGACGTCGCAGGCGATGAGCGCTGCGGGACCATCGCGGAAGAGCGTATCGGCACAGGCACGTGCAATCGCGCGACCGGCAAGTGTTGCCCTTCCCTGCTCGGTGTCGCACCACACGTAGTTGGCGTGGCCCATGCGCTCGTTCGAGAGACCCTCGTAGTAGGTGGAGAGCGCGTCCCCGATTCCCGCAATGAGGAATCTGCGCGGAGCGGCTGAGATGACCTTCGTATCCACGAGCACGAGGTCGGGATTGGCCCGATGGATGACGATCTCGTTCATCTTCCCCTCGTCGGAATAGAGGATCGACATGGCGCTCGTGGGTGCATCGGTGGATGCGATGGTAGGGCACACGACCAGCGCGATGCGCCTCTCCGAAGCGATCATCTTGGCAACGTCGATGACCTTCCCTCCGCCCACGGCGATGATGACATCAGCAGAGCCGATGCGCGCGGAAACCTCCTCGATGGACCGGTGGCTGATCTCCCCCTCGAAGAGCACGGTCTGGTAGGCGCCATCCTCGTATCCCGCGTAGAGAACGGGTGCGAGCAGGCCCTGCACGAACGAATCGACGAGGAACAGATGGTTTGATCCAAACCTATCGGCATAGCGGCGCACGTCCGCGAGCACCCCAGGCCCTTGGATGTAATGGCCCACCGAGCCCCAGCTACGCATTGCGAACACCTCTTTCCTGACACGCCATGGACTTGAGCATGGCGAGATCGACGGTCACATTCTGGGCACCTGCCATGAGCGCGCGCTCCACATCGCCCGGGGTCTTGAGCGATGCCGCGCACACCATGCAATCGATGCCTTGCTTGTCGAACGCCTGCCTGATGGCACGCACGACGCCGATGCCGTCGCCGCCGCGCTTATCGAGGCGGCTCACATACACGGCGACGCAGACCGCCCCGGCTGCGGCGGCGAGAAGCGCCTGGTTCACATCGAACACCGCCGTGCACGATGCCCTGATGCCGAGATTCTTGAGGTCCGGGATGGCCTTGTACCCCTCGGGGCAGGCGGGGATCTTCACGAGCGTGTTGCCGGGAATCTCGCGAACGATGCGCAGCGCATCCTCCACCATCTCCCCGCTGGTATCTCCCAGCACCTCGAGGTAGAACGGCACCTCGTCACCGATGGCGGCGCGTATCTCACGTGAACGCGAGAGGAAGGTCGCACGGCCACCCGCAAGATCCTTCGCGGCGACCGAGGGATTGTCGGCATAGCAGTTGACGGGGAAGAGCGCCGAGGCCTCTCGAATCTCATCGATGTCGAACGTTACCAGGCAGAATTCGAGCATGGAGGTTCCTCCTTCAAAGGTTGGCCCCGTCCCCAGGGGGGGTGCGGACGGGGCCTTACTGGAGGGGATGTGCGGTTCTTAGGAAACCATGTTGGCGATGCGGACGCCGACGCCGAACAGGCCTTCCCAGTCGGATTTGAACGTCTCGAGCGTTCCTGCCGTCATGGGATGCACGGCCATCTGCTCGAGAAGATCGAGGTTGAGGGCGATGTTGTCGGCACCAGCCTCGATGGCGCGCTCCACTTCGCCCGCGCTCTTGATGGAGGCAGCGCTCACGATGCAGTCGATGCCGTGATCGAGGAACGCCTGCTTGATGCGGCGGACGGTCTCGATGCCGTTGCCGCCGTTGCGGTCGAGCCTGCTCACGTACACTGCCACGTACTCTGCGCCTGCAAGGGCAGCGAGCATGGCCTGGTTGAACGTGTAGACCGCCGTGCACGAGGTGCGGATTCCCTCGGCCTTGAGCGCGGCGATGGCCTTGTAGCCCTCGGGACAGGCGGGAATCTTCACGAGCGTGTTGCCGGTAACGGCTGCGACCATGGCGCGGGCATCCTCCACGAGCTCTTCGGCCGTATCGCCCATGGCCTCGAGGAAGAAGGGCAGCTCGTCGCCGATGACTTCGCGGATGTCGCGGGCGTTCTGGATGAACGACTTTCCCGTGCCCTTGAGGCAATTGACCGCGATGGTCGGGTTCATGCTGTAGCAACCCAGAGGGTAAACCTTGCTGGCGGCCTTCACCATCTCGAGGTCGCCGGTGTCGAGGCAGAATTCAAGCATGCTCCACCCCTAACCGAAGATCCCGAGCAGGCCGGCGACGACGCCGATGACCATGATGCCGATGATCTGCGTGAGCACGGGCACGCCCTTCTTGTTGAGCGCGTAGAGCGCACCGAGAGCGCACACGGGAAGCAGACGCGGGAAGATGGAGTCGAAGGTCTCCTGGAGGGAGAACATCGTGCCGTTGATATCGAACGCGATGGGCGTGGTGAGGCTCACGTTGGTCGCCACCATGGCGCCGATTACCATGAGTCCCACGATGGAGAGCGCGGTGGTGAGCTTGTGCATAACGTCGGCGTCGGAGATCTTCCCGATGATGTTGGCGCCGAGGCTGTAGCCGTACTTCACGCCGAGCCAGCGGAGGGCGATGGTGGGAATGTTGTAGATGAGCAGGAAGAGCAGGGGGCCTGCGAGCGAACCGCTCATGCAGAGGCCCGCGGCGATGCCGGTGGCGATGATGCGCAGCGTACCCGCGATGAGGGAGTCGCCGATGCCTGCAAGCGGTCCCATGAGCGCGACCTTCATGGAGGAGATGGACGAGGTATCGAATTCCTCGTTGTTTGCGTTCTCCTCCTCCATGGCGGCGGAGATGCCGGCGATGAGGGGCTGCATGGTGGTCTGGCAGTTGTAGAACTCGAGATGGCGCTTGTATGCGGCGATACGGTCCTCGCGGTTGTCGTACAGCTTCTTGATGGTGGGGATCATCGCGAATGCGAAAGCCATGTGCTGCTGACGCTCGAAGTGCCAGGCGTGGCTCGTGGTGAAGGTGCGCCAGAAGATGCTGTTGAGCTCTTTCTGGGTAAGCTTCTTCTCATTAGAACTCGTTGTCATCGTCAACCTCCGCAGCTACGATCTGGGAATCCTTGGGAATGAAGATATGGGCCATGTACAGCACGCCGACGATCACGAGGGCGAAGCAGACGATACCCAGGGTGGGGACGCCGAGGTAGGCAGCCAGCAGGAAGCCCAGCAGCAGGAAGACTGCGGTCTCCTTGGATGCGATCATGGTGATGAGCTGCGCAAAACCGACGGCGGGAAGGATGCCGGTGGCGATGGCGATGCCGGTGGTGAGCCAGGTGGGAATGGCTGCCACGAAGGCCGAGACCGCGTCGCCGCCGAACATGAATGCCACGAAGGCGATCACGGCGAAGGTGACATCGAAGATGAAGCCGTTGGCAAGGAAGATCATGGTGATGCCGCGGTCGTTGTCGTCCTCCGCAAAACGGTCCGCGGAACGGGCCATGATGGGCGTGATAACGCCGTAGAACAGGTTCACGATGAACGCCGAGAGCACGGCGGCGGGCATGGCGATGGTGACGGCGGTATCGATGCCGTTGCCCGTGGTGATGGCGAATGCGGTGCCGAGCACCGAGCCCACGATCATATCGGGCGGAATGGAGGCGCCGATGGCCTGCATGCCCATGAACACGAGCTCGAGTGAGAAACCGATGATGGTGCCGGTTGCGGCGTCGCCGAGTGCGAGGCCGACCAGAGCCCCGAGGACGATCGGGCGACCGAGCATGGCGGTGCCGACGAAGTAGTCGGCCTTGCCGATGAACACGATGAGCCCTATGAGAAACGCTTGGAATGCCATTGCTTTTCCCTTTCTTGTTGAGCTGATTCCTACAGGTCGGATTCGGAGATGACGAGTTTCTTGTCCTTTGCGACTTGCCTGACTTCCACCTCGATCCCGTCGCGAATGAGCCCGCGCACGAGCTCGCGCTCGTCGTCGTTCAGATGGACGGCGATTCCGAGCGACTTGGTGGTGTCCTCCTTCTTCTCGGTCCCGCCGAGGTTCAGCGAGCCGATGCCGCACGCACGCGCGATGCGCTCAGCATCTGCAACGCATCCCGCGACGATGAGAAGGTCGTACTTGTCGGTAACGCCGCTCGTGATGGCGGCAATCGAATCATCGACGCTCTTGATGACGAGCTTCACGCCTGAAGGCTTCGCGAGGCGCATGGTCTTCATCCGGATCTCGTCCTTCGCAACGGAATCCGAGACGACAAGGATGGCGTTGGCACCGAGCGTATGGCACCACGAGAACGCCACCTGGCCATGCAGCAGTCGATGGTCCACTCTCAGCAGCTTGATCATCGTTCCTCCCTCTAACGTGCGCTTTCAGCGCGGGTTATTTCACCGAGGCACTTCTCGAACAGCACCTTGGTCTCTTCCATGTAGATTGCGGGATCGCGGAAGCTCATGGGATGGACGTATTCCATCGAGAAACCCCCCGCATAGTCATTTGCTGCGAAGACCGCAAGGTCGGCGGCCATGTCACGCGCTCCATGGCCCCAGGGCATATGGCCGGTGGGGGTTCCGTCGATGAAGTGGCAGTGCACAAGATCCCGACCGAACGCATCGAACCACTGGCCGATGGTCTCCCCCGCATTTCCCATTGCGCCGAAGTCCAGCGTGAGCTTGAGGTTCTCTCGATTCACGCGGTCCTTGAGGGCTGCGATATCCGCGATGGTGGGGGCGACCTGAGAGGAGACGGTCCAGATGCTCTCGAGGGCCAACGTGATGCCGCGGGGGGCGGCGTAGTCGGCAAGATGGGCGAGCATGGACGCGCTGCGGGTGCGGGCGTCTTCGACGGGCTCGTCGTAGTAGTTCCATCCCGGAGTCACCAGCACGAGGGGCGAACCGACGAGCGCTGCAAGATCGATGACCCGCTCGAAATAGGCGCGGGTGTTGGCGATGAGGAGCTCTCCCCGTGCGGCGATGTTATTCGGCTTGGGGTTGTTCTGCTCCCCGCAGATGCAGGCGAGCTTCACGCCGTACTCCCCCATGAGCGCCTGCAGTCGGGCGGGATCCTCGCTGTACTGCGCATTGATGAGGAAGTGCTGCGGGCAGAGCCAGAGCTCTGCGGATGAGAAGCCGTGCTCGGCGCAGGCTGCGAAGAACGCCTCGAGCTCGTAATAGCGCCAGTTGATGTTCATGGGATAGAGGCTGGCGGCGTCCATCTTAGAAATCCTCTGCTTCCTCGGCGGATGCGGCAAGATCGTTGCAGAGGAGGATGGCCTCGCAGCACTCCCCTATCGCCTCCTCGATATCCTGTGCAGCCAGCTCATCAGACGAGAGCAGCTGGATGAGCAGGGGCATGTTCATGCCGCATACGAGGAAGAACTCGTGGTCGGCGAGCGCTGCCATGAACTCGTTGTTCACCGAGCCGCCGAAGATGTCCGTCACCACGACGACCGTCTCACCAGGAGCAAACGTGGCAAGAAGGTCCTCAACCTGATCGTGAGCCGAGACGTCGGGATCGATGTAGGCGCAAAGGGTTTCGACATTGTCGAGCTGTCCGAGGATGATCTGGAGGGTGTCCTTCATCCCTTCGGCGAGATGGCCATGTGACGCAAGAACGAAACGGGGCACTTGAACTCCTTTGTTATACGTTGTCCTATAACAATATCTGAGATGATGATATTACAACGCATAACAAAGTCAAGAAGTATTTTGTCTTATTTGTTATATATCTTTGCTTATCGCCCGTGAGAGGTGAGGTGCCAGCCGCCGCAGAACTCGCACTTGTAGCAGGTGAGGCCGCGCACGCCCCGGTCGGCGGACCGCGCGATGGCATCCTGCGCGTCGAGCTTCGTGTCGTAGCGGTTCTTGCGGTCGCAGCTCTTCTTCCGATACGCCCCTTCGCGCGTGGCCTCGAGCTCCTCCTGAGCGCGCTCCGCCCGCTCGAACAGGCCGTCCAAGCTGCCGAAACCCGCTTCGAACTCCTCGCGCTGGCGTTTCGCCGCAGATCGTTTCCTGCTGGTCATTTCCTCCCCCGTCACCTCGAGACGAAGTGTGATCCATCACGTGACAGTGTAGAATAGAAGTGTTGCATGCATCCCGCGAGAAAGGCGAAACCCCATGGTCTCACGCGTCTACGTCGAGAAGAAGCCCGGATTCGACCTCGAGGCCAAGGCGCTCGAGCGCGAGCTCCGCGACCTGCTGGGCATCGCCGGCATCACCGGCCTGCGCCTCATCAACCGCTACGACGTCGAGGGCATCGACGACGAGCTGTTCGCGCTCTGCGTGCCCACGGTCTTCTCGGAGCCGCAGTCCGACATCGCCACGGCCGACATGCCCGAGACGGGCGACGCCCGCGTCTTCGCGGTGGAGTTCCTGCCCGGCCAGTTCGACCAGCGCGCCGACAGCGCGAGCGAGTGCGTCCAGCTCATCTCCCAGGGCGAGCGTCCGCTCGTGCGCTCCGCCAAGGTGTACGTGCTCGAGGGCGAGCTCACCGACGGGGACGTCGAGGCCGTCAAGCACTACGTCATCAACCCCGTGGAGGCGCGCGAGGCATCGCTCGAGCTGCCCGCCACGCTCAAGCAGAACTACCCCGAGCCGCCCATGGTGGAGACGCTCGACGGCTTCCTCGACCTCGACCAGGCCGGGCTCGCCGCCTTCATCGAGGAGCGAGGCCTGGCCATGGACCTCGCCGACATCACCTTCTGCCAGCAGTACTTCTCCAAGGAGGGGCACTGCCCCACCATCACCGAGATCAAGATGATCGACACGTACTGGTCCGACCACTGCCGCCACACCACCTTCGGCACCGTGCTCGAGAACGTGCGGATCGACGACGAGGTCGTGCAGGCGGCGTTCGACCGCTACCTCGCCATCCGCGAGGAGCTCGGCCGCAGCGAGCACCCCATCACCCTCATGGACATGGGCACCATCGGCGCCAAGTACCTCAAGGCCAAGGGCATCCTCACCGGCCTCGACGAATCCGAGGAGATCAACGCCTGCACCGTCAAGGTGACGGTCGACGTCGACGGCGAGGACCAGGACTGGCTCTTCCTCTTCAAGAACGAGACCCACAACCATCCCACTGAGATCGAGCCGTTCGGCGGCGCAGCCACCTGCATCGGCGGCGCCATCCGCGACCCGCTCTCCGGCCGCAGCTACGTCTACCAGGCCATGCGCGTGACCGGCGCGTCCGACCCGCTCGTGCCCGTCTCGGAGACCATCCCCGGCAAGCTCCCGCAGCGCAAGCTCGTGACCACGGCGGCCGCCGGCTACTCCAGCTACGGCAACCAGATCGGCCTCGCCACCGGAGAGGTCCACGAGCTCTACCACCCCGGGTACATGGCCAAGCGCATGGAGATCGGCGCCGTCGTGGGCGCCACCCCCGCGAGCCACGTGCGCCGCGAGACGCCCGCTCCCGGCGACAAGATCGTCCTTCTGGGCGGACGCACCGGCCGCGACGGCATCGGCGGCGCCACCGGCAGCTCCAAGGCCCACAAGCTCGAGAGCCTCGAGACCTGCGGCGCCGAGGTGCAGAAGGGCAACGCGCCCGTCGAGCGCAAGCTCCAGCGCCTCTTCCGCCGCGAGGACGCCTGCCGCCTCATCAAGCGCTGCAACGACTTCGGCGCCGGCGGCGTCTCCGTCGCGATCGGCGAGCTGGCCGACGGCCTCGCCGTGAACCTCGACCTCGTGCCCAAGAAGTACGAGGGCCTCGACGGCACCGAGCTCGCCATCTCCGAGAGCCAGGAGCGCATGGCCGTAGCGCTCGCGCCCGAGGACGTCGAGGAGTTCTGCTCCTACGCCCGCGAGGAGAACCTCGAGGCCACCGTCGTGGCAGAGGTCACCGCGGAGCCGCGCCTCACCATGACCTGGCGCGGCGAGACGATCGTCGACGTGAGCCGCGCGTTCCTCTCCTCCAACGGCGCGCCGAAAGCGCAGGACGTGCACGTGCTCGAGGGTGCGGAGTACGGCCGCGACTGGCCCGGCGAGACCCTGAACGACAAGCTGCTCTCCCTCGTGACCGACATCAACGTCGCCTGCAACAAGGGCCTCTCCGAGCGCTTCGACTCCACGATCGGCGCTGCCACCGTGCTCATGCCGTTCGGCGGCGTCACGCAGCTCACGCCCGCGACCGCGATGGTCGCGAAGCTGCCGGTCGACGGCGAGACCACCACGTGCTCCGGCATGGCCTGGGGCTTCAACCCGTTCCTCATGGAGGCCGATCAGTTCCGCGGCGCGTACCTCTCCGTGGTCGAGTCCGTCTCCAAGCTGCTGGCCGCCGGCTTCGACCGCCACAAGGTCTACCTCACCTTCCAGGAGTACTTCGAGCGCCTGCGCGACGTGCCCGAGCGCTGGGGCAAGCCCATGGCGGCGCTCCTCGGCGCCCTCATGGCGCAGCTCGACCTCGGCATCGGCTCCATCGGCGGCAAGGACTCCATGAGCGGCAGCTTCGAGGATCTCGACGTGCCGCCCACGCTCGTCTCGTTCGCAACTGCCGTGAGCAAGGTCGACCGCGTGCTGTCGCCCGAGTTCAAGCACGGCGGCAGCCGCCTCATCGTAGTCGTGCCCGAGTACGGCGACGACGGCATCGTCCCCGAGCCGGAGTCGCTGCTCAAGGTCTTCGATTACGTGAGCACGCTCGCCGACCTGGGCCGCGGCCGCATCCGCTCGATCTCCACGCCGGGCTACGGCGGCCTCGCCGAGACCCTCTTCAAGGACTGCGTGGGAAACCGCCTCGGCGTGAACGTGCGCGAGGAGTTCTCGTCCGACGCGCTCTTCTGCCCCGCCTACGGCAGCTTCGTCGCCGAGGTCTCCGCATACATCGAGCTGCCCGAACCGCCCGAGGGCATCACCGTCGCCGACCTCGGCATGGTCACCGACGGCCGCGTCTTCGCCGCCTGCGGCGAGCAGGTCTCGATGGAGGTGCTCACCGAGGCATGGCAGGCCAAGATGGAGCCGGTCTTCCCGTTCCGCGGCAAGGGCCGCGAGTTCCACGTTGACTGCTTCGATCTCGATCAGTTCAAGGACGAGATCAGAGACGAGCTGGGCATCGAGCGCCACGTCTACGTGGGACCCAAGATCGCGCGCCCGCGCGTCATCATCCCCGTCTTCCCCGGAACCAACTGCGAGTACGACACCGCCCGCGCCTTCGAGCGCGCCGGCGCCCTAGCCGAGACGCTCGTCATCAACAACCTCACGCCGCAGGCCGTCGCCGAGAGCGCCGCTGCCCTCGTCAAGGCCATCGACAACAGCCAGATCATCATGCTGCCCGGCGGCTTCTCCGGCGGCGACGAGCCCGACGGATCGGCCAAGTTCATCACCGCGTTCTTCCGCGCACCCGAGGTCACCGAGGCGGTGCGCCGCCTGCTCAACGAGCGCGACGGCCTCATGCTCGGCATCTGCAACGGCTTCCAGGCGCTCGTGAAGCTCGGCCTCGTGCCGTTCGGCGACATCCGCGACATGGACGAGGACTGCCCGACCCTCACGTTCAACACCATCGGACGCCACCAGAGCAGGCTCGCCCGCACCGCCATCAGCTCGAACCTCTCGCCGTGGTTCTCGAAGTGCCCGATGAACGAGATCTACAACGTGGCCATCAGCCACGGCGAGGGCCGCTTCGTGTGCTCCGACGAGATGCTCAAGGAGCTGCGCCAACACGGCCAGGTCGCCACGCAGTACGTGGCGCCCAGCGGCCGCGCGCTCGAGCACCTCACCACCAACCCCAACGGGTCGGTCTTCAACATCGAGGGCATCACGAGCCCCGACGGCCGCATCCTGGGCAAGATGGGCCACAGCGAGCGCAGCGGCGAGGGCCTCTACAAGAACGTGCCCGGTACCTCCTACCAGCCCATCTTCGAGAGCGGTGTGGCGTACTTCGCCGAGTAGCCCCGACCCCTATCGCACCGAACACGGCCCCGCATCCGCGGGGCCGTTTGCTGTCGGGAACGTTTTGGCATGAGAAGAGGCCTTTTCTATCCAAAATGCCGATTATTCCGAGGTTTTTGGGTGCCGAATCGTCATCGAAGCTATAGCTGGGCTCAATCGCAGGCCTTTGACCTGCGGCTTTGCAAATGGGGTCTCAGCCCGATGCGGAATCGAGACCGAAAAACCTCGGAATAATCGGCAATTTGGACAGTTCCGGGGCTTCTAGCTGCCAGAACCTACGGCAGGCACACGAACAGGTAGTTCTCGTCGTCGGAGAAGTCCGCGTCGGTGCACTCGACCATCTTCGCGCTGGAGAAATGCCGCTCGAGCAGCTCGCCCGTCTCGGCGAGCTGGCGGTAGTCGAGCGGGGAGCTCACGGCGTTCACCACGTAGATGCCTCCCTCGGCGAGATGCTCCTTCACCAGCTCCAGACCCTCGTCGGAGAGGAGCGCGGCATCCATCTCGAAACCCGCGAACAGGTCGTTCACGATGACGTCGTAGCGTGCGGTGCAGGCTTCGAGGAAGCCGTGCGCATCAACCGTATGGATGGCGAGCCGCTCCCCCACCCGTTGCTCGAGCTCATCGAGGAAGAACCAGCGCCTCGCGATGTCGACGATGGCGGGATCGATCTCGACTACGTCCATGCGCATGTCCTCATGCGCGGTGAGCGCGAACCGCGGATATGCGAAGGCCCCGCCGCCCAGCATGAGCACCTCGCACGCATCGTCCTTCGCCATCACGGCGCGCTCGATGGCGCGGTAGTACTCGAAGGGCAGCGCGAAGCGGTGCTCCCCCAGGTAGGCGCCTGACTGCACGGAACGGTCGACGGCCAGCATACGCACCGCCCTGCCCGCGGAATCCTCCACGTTGAAGACGCACGCGTGGCCGAACATCGTGTTGAAGCGGAAATGCGGCTGCACGCGGGAGAGCACCCGCACGATGGCGAGCGCCGCGGTCCCCACGAGCGCAGCCGTCGCGGCCGCAGCCCCTGCCAGCAGCTTCCCGTTGTCCCGCCCGTTCGTCTCCATGGAGCCTCCCTTCCCTCCTACTATACCCATACGACGGGAGGGACCGCCGCACAGAGCCGAGACGCCAATAATGACAAAAACACGGCGGAAGATTTCAACAGTCTGCACGTTATCAAGATGCGGACGGCTGCCGTACAATAGCTGTGGTCGTTCCAAAACAATTGAAAGGAAGTCACCATGGATCTGCATCTCCAGGACAAGGTCGCAATCGTCACCGGCGGCACCGGCGGCATCGGCACCGCCATCGTCAAGGCCTTCCTGCGCGAGGGCGCCAAGGTCGCGTTCTCCTCCACCAGCCAGGCCAAGATCGACGCCCTCATCCCCACCCTCGACGCCGCCGAGGGCCGGGTCAAGGGCTACGTCGCCGACATGACCAAGGAAGAGGACATCAAGAACCTCGTCGAGGCCGTCAAGGCGGACTTCGGCTCCTTCGACATCGTCGTCCCCAACGCCGGCTATGAGGGCCAGGCCCATCCGGTCCAGGACATGACGCTCGACCTGTTCGAGAAGGTCTACATGCTCAACACCTTCGCCGTGATGCTCACCATGAAGTACACCGCCCCCACGCTCATCGAGAAGCAGTCCGGCGCCATCGTGGTCATCGCCTCCGGCGCAGCCTACGAGCCCACCGCGGGCAACAGCGCCTACGTCTCCTCCAAGTACGCCGTCGCCGGCCTCACCAAGTGCGTCGCCATGGAGCTCGGCCCCGTGGGCGTGCACGTCAACTACATCTGCCCGGGCCCCGTGGACACGCCCATGATGCTCCGCATCGAGAAGGACTTCTTCCCCGACCTGTCGCATGAGGAGGCCATGGCCGTCCTGGCCGGCGCCTACGCCATGGACAAGCGCTACGCCAAGCCCGAGGAGGTCGCCGACGCCGTGGTCTACCTGGCCTCCGACGTCTCCGCCCACACCGCGGGCATGGGCATGCACATCGACTCCAAGGTCGCCGCTGCCAACTAAGCCTCGCGCTTCCGCACGCTCACGGTCCCTTCCCTCGGGAAGGGACCGTTTTTTATATCTGGATTAATAACACGCATCTCGCAGCACCCCACCCGACCCCGGTTGGGCTATCCTCGAACTGATCGACCCCGTACCGACTAAGGAGCACGCACCGTGTGCGAGATCTTCGCGCTCTCCGCGAAACGCCCCATAGAACCCGATGCCTACTTGGAGGAGTTCTTCGCCGACAGCGCGTGGAACCCGCATGGCTGGGGCCTCGTCTGGTACGGCGATCAGGGGCGCGAGCTCTTCAAGGAGCCGGTGCAGGCCGTCGAGTCGGGCCTCCTCAAATACGTTCTGAGCTGGGACCTCTGCTCCAAGCTCCTCATCGCGCACATCCGCAACGCCACGCGCGGCACCCTCGCCTACGCCAACTGCCACCCCTTCGAGTTCGCCGATTCGTGCGGCCGCCTGTGGAGCATCTGCCACAACGGCACCATCATCGACGAGACGCTCACGAGCCGCTTCGGCGCAGTCCAGGAGGGCTGCACCGACACCGAGCGCGTGTCGCTGCTCCTCCACGAACGGCTCGACGCGGCGATCGCCGAGAAGGGCTCGCAGCTCTCCTTCGAGGAGCGCTTCGCGGTGCTCGGGCAGCTGGTCGCAGACCTCTCGCCGTCGAACAAGCTGAACCTCGCCATCGAGGACGGCGAGTACCTCTACATCCATACCAACACCTTCCAGCCCACCCTCTACGAGAACGCGCTGGACGACAGCGTCGTGTTCTGCTCGCGTCCCATCGGCACCGAGGACCTGTGGAGCCCCGTGCCGTCGTGCAAGCTGCTCGTATTCCGGTACGGCAAGATGGTCGAAGCCGCACCCGATCATGGGCACGGCTTCGACAACGACCGCTATCTGAAGCTTATCGCCGAGGGGAAGATCTAGGCTTTGGCAGCCCCCTTGCGGGCGAGGATGATCGACGCGACGAGGAAGATCGCCTGGCCGCACACGTTCACGCCCTCGGCGATCCAGTTCATCGCGGGATTCGCGAAGTCCTTGCTCGAGAGAAAGCCCATCCCCAGCGCGAAGACGAACGACACGATGAAGAGCGTCGCCGCCAACGCCGCACCGCGCCTGCGGGCGATCTTCGCGAGCGAGAAGTCCATCAGGGCGACGCCGGCGACCATGGCGGCCACGAACACGAACGTGCCCTTGAAGGCCGCGGGGGCTACGGCACCCGCGAGGGCGCCCTGGCTGCCATCCGCCTGCTGCCTGAAGAACGCCAGCGCGACGCAGCCCAGGCCCGCCAGCAGAGAGCCCGTCGACTGCATGGGGAAGAAGCTCTGGTTGAGCGCCTGGAAATCGCAGGTGCCCGCTGCGAAGAGGGCGAACGCGCCCTTGCTCATCTCGGCGTACAGCGTGCGCTGCAGCACGATCGCGGCGATGAGGAAGCAGCAGACGGAGATGTAGTCGACCAGCGCCATCGGAACGGTCATGGCGTGCCCCCTAGTCCTTGTACGCGCCGATGTGGCTCACGGGGATGAACGGGATGATGAGCGGCGTGTGGTCGGCGTACGCGCGGTACTCCTCCTTGTGGCCGTTGGCCTTCTCCTGACGGCGGTCGAGGCGCTGGGCGCCGTTGATCATGATGTAGAAGATCGCCACGTAGCCGATGATGCCGAAGAGCCACTGGCCGAGGCCGCGGTAGGTGGTGAAGCCGCTCACGAACACGCCGGTCCAGAAAGTGATCTCTCCGAAGTAGTTGGGGCAGCGGACCATCTTGAACAGGCCCTCGGTGGCGACCATGTCGGGACGCTTGGCCTTCTGCTCGCTCTTCTGCTTGTCGGCGGTAGCCTCGATGACGATACCGATCGCACTGATGATGACGCCGATGAGCGGGAACAGGACCTCGCCGCCGTCGCCGTTCATGATGCGGAAGAACACCGGCGAGGTCTGCACCACGTAGAGCGCCGCCGCGAAGAGCCAGATGGCGACCTTCACGAAGATGGGCATGGGCTTATCGCCCGCGGTGTCCTTGGACGCCTGGTCGAGCACCTTCTTGTAGCTGGCGTTCTTGAGCTCGCGGAAGAGCAGGAAGCCGCCGAGGCGGATGCCGTAGATGATGAAGAGGAAGCACTGCGCGAAGGTGAAGGAGCCCACCGTGACGGCCTGGTTGACGCCGAAGAAGAGGAAGGCGAGGCCGAGCAGCGCCACGGAGATGCCGTAGCCGATCGAGAGGAACCACACGAAGTTCTTGAAGCCGCAGCAACAGCCGACGGCCGAGATCAAGAACAGGATGCCGAGGAAACCCCAGTACATGGTCTTAAGCCTCCTTCTTGAAGCTCTGGTAGATGTAGTCGCGGAACGAATGCTCGCCCACGTGGGTGTCGCCCACCATCTCCTCGGTGAGGGTCCACTTGGAGAAGCGGATGATGGCGCTCTTGCCGTTCTTCTTGTTCTTGGGCAGCCAGGCCAGCACGTCGAAGAGGAAGGCGGGGGCGTACTTGATGACCGGCTCCTTGCCCGCGGCGTCGAAGCACATGCGGGCGATCTCCTCGTAGGACCAGGTCTCCTTGCCGCCCACGCTGTAGGTCACATTCTCGTCGCCGATGTGGTCGACGATGAACTCAGCGAACTCGGGGCAGTCCACCACGTTGGCGTGCACGGGCTCCTTGCCGAGCAGCGACACCGAGCCGCTCTCGACCATGGGTTTGAAGACCTTGACGATGTCGTAGAAGTAGCCGGTCGGGCGATGGATCACGTACGGGATGCCGCTCGCCTTGAGGTCGGCCTCCATGAGGGCCTTCGCGTGGACCATAGGCACGGTGTCGGGGGCCTTGTCGGCCTTGATCACCGAGATGTACACGAACTTTCCGACGCCGGCGCGCTTGGCCTCGTTCAGGAGGTTGAGGTTGCCATGGTAGTCGATGTCGTAGGCGGTCACCTTGGCGCTCGCGGTGGTGAGGCCGATGGTGGTGATGACGGCATCGGCACCGTCGCAGATGCCCGCGAGGGTGGCGGGATCGGTGGCGTCGATCTTCCTGAACGTGTAGGAGCCCTTCTCGAGGCCCTCGATCTCGTGCTCGGCGATATCCGCCGCGACGACCTCGTGCTCGCGGTCGACGAGCACCTTCAGGATGTCGGAGCCCAGCTTTCCGAACGCTCCTGCCAGAACGACCTTCATCTTGCTTCCTTTCTCTTTCCCGGATTTTGGGACGGTTCCTTTTTCGCGGAAAACCGCGAAAAAGGAACCGTCCCCAATTGCAGGTTATTTGCCCTTTTCCTTCGAGCGCTTGTCGTTGATGATCTTCATGTGCTCGGCGGTGACCTCGGTCACGCCGTTCTCCTCGGCCCACGCCACGCAGCCCTTGAGCACGGTGGGCAGGAACACGCGCGGCACGTTGACGATGGTCTGGAGCGCCTCGTCGGTGAAGTGCACCTCGGGGTCGACGCGGTCGGCGGCGTAGCGCACCGAGTCGAGCGTGGTGGCGCGCACCTGCAGCAGCTCGGGGATGGGACGGCGGAACTTGGTGTACCAGAAGTTCTTGCTGTCGCGATAGCCGTAGTCCACGGGCACGCGCGGGAAGTCGCCCGCCCTGACGCCGTTGATGATCGCGTTGTAGTAGCGCTCCTTCATGAGGATCTTGTCCACCCTGAGGATGAAGGTGGCGCCGAACTCAGAGGTGATACCGTTGAAGTCGTGATAGGGTGGCTGGTAGCCGTGGAGCTCGCCCGGCTTGCACTCGTAGCCCTTGTCGAGGTCGCTCATCCACGTGCACTCGATCACCTGGAACGCATCGGTGAGGACCTTCGGGCGCGGTGCGCTCGGATCGGCGGCGGCCATGAGGCCCTCCTCGAGGCGGAACTTGCACTTGGGCATCTTCTCCTCGGTGGTATCGCCCGGCCAGGAGAGCTTGACAGCCTCCTTGAAGTACTTGCGGTCATCGGGGATGAAGTTGATGGCGCACTTGCCCGTGCGCAGGATGTTCTGCGCGGTGTTGGACGAGTTGCGCGCGTTCAGCAGCATCGCGTAGTAGTCGCGGCCGGCGACGTAGTAGGGCTGCACCAGGCTGTAGGGTCCGAGATTGGTCTCCCCGCTCTCGGCGATCGTGCTGATGATCACCGTGGGCATGGGGAAGAACAGCGAGGTCTGGTAGAAGTTGTCGACGATCCTCAGGTCCTTGAAGCTGCTCATGGATCCTCCTTCGTGCTATGAGATCAGCTTTTCCAACACGCTCATGAGCTCGTCTGCCGGCCAGTCGTGCGTGACCGAGGCGAGCAGGGACTCCGCCATGACCGCCTCGGCGATGGCGGAGGGGGCGAGCCCGAATCGGGAGGCGAGCCCGTCGATAAGCTCGGCGATCTGGTCGCAGAGCATCGTGTGGCGCTTGGCGTACGTGGGGCCGGCGAGCGTATAGTCGCTGGCGACGAAGGTTGCCCGGTAGCGTCCCACGAAATCAACGAGGTACCTATGGATGGCTGCGAGACCGGAGGGGACGTCCTCGCAGCTTCCGATGGCGGAGCGGGCGCGGTCGACGTGCTCGAGCCAGTCGACGAGGATCGCGTTGGCGATGAGCACCTCCTTGGACGGGAAGTAGTTGTAGACGGTTCCCGTCGCCGCCCCGCAAACTTGGGCGATGCCGCGGATGTTGACCGCGGACGGACCCTCTTCGAGCAGCGTGCGGCGCGTCTCGGCGAGCAGCCGCTCGCGCAGGTTCTCGATAAGCTTGGGCATGGGCGCCTCCCCTCCATCGATATGAACAGGTTCATTTCGATTGTACGCACGACGAACGCGCATTTCAACGGGAATGCCGAGCGGCTCCCCCTATCGGCGGGGCGAGGACATAAAGGTATAATGGCTTCATCACTTTAGGAAAGGAGCTGCCCTGGCATTCATCGAGGTCGACCCCAAGGACTTCGACCAGAGCATCTTCGACCTGCTCGACCGCGACTGGGGGCTCGCGATGGCCGGAACCTCCCCCGAGCGCTGCAACGCCATGACCATCGGCTGGGGCCAGATCGGCCAGTTCTGGGGCAAGCCCGCATCGACCATCTTCGTGCGCGCCTCGCGCTTCACGAAGGAGTACCTCGACACGTGCGACACCTTCTCGGTGGCGTTCCTGCCGCCCGAGCTGCACCACGCCCACAAGGTCTTCGGCACCATGAGCGGCCGCGATGTGAACAAGACCGAGCTCACGGGCCTCACGCCCATCATGGTCGACGGCACCCCGCTCTACGAGGAGTCCGCGCTCATGTTCCTGTGCCGCAAGGCCTACGTCGACGTGCTCGAGCACGCCAACTTCGTGGACGAGACCGTCTACAGCCGCTACTACGACCGCGGCGTCGACCACGACGACTGGCACACCATGTACATCGCCTACGTGGAGAAGATTCTGCAGAAGGCTTGACGCTCGAGGGCGCTGGTATACTTTTTGATATTAACGGCCCACTCCGAAAGGAATCCCATGTCGCTTGAGAAGACCCCCGCCGAGACCTGCGTGCTCGTGACCGGCGGCGCCGGCTTCATCGGCAGCCACACCGTCGTCGAGCTGCTCGAAGGCGGCTACCAGGTCGTCATCGTCGACGACCTCTCCAACGCGAGCGAGAAGGTCCTCGACCGTATCGCGCAGATCGTGGGCGACGAGGCAGCCGAGCGCATGAGCTTCATCCGCGCCGACGTGGCCGACCGCGATGCCCTCGAAGCCGTCTTCGAGTCCTTCCCCATCGACCGCGTGATCCACTTCGCCGGCTTCAAGGCCGTCGGCGAGAGCGTCGCGAAGCCCATCGAGTACTACGGCAACAACATCGGCAACACGATCGCCCTCATCGACACGATGCGCGCCTACAGCTGCAAGGACATCATCTTCTCGAGCTCCGCCACCGTCTACGGCGACCCCGACGCCCTGCCCCTCACCGAGCAGAGCCCCAAGAAGTTCTGCACCAACCCCTACGGCTGGACCAAGTGGATGATCGAGCAGATCCTCATGGACACCGCGAAAGCCGACCCCGAATGGAACGTCGTGCTGCTGCGCTACTTCAACCCCATCGGCGCCCACGAGAGCGGCCTGATCGGCGAGGATCCCAAGGGCATCCCCAACAACCTGCTTCCCTACGTGGCGCAGGTAGCCGTGGGCAAGCGCGACTGCGTCCACGTCTTCGGCAACGACTACGACACTCCCGACGGCACGGGCGTGCGCGACTATATCCACGTGGTCGACCTCGCCGCGGGCCACGTCTCCGCGCTCGCGTGGATGAACGGCAGGACCGGCTGCGAGATCTTCAACCTCGGCACCGGCACCGGCACAAGCGTGCTCGAGATCATCAAGGCGTTCTCCGAGGCCTGCGGCCGCGAGCTGCCCTACGTCATCGAGGCGCGCCGCCCCGGCGATGTGACCGCCAACTGGGCCGATTGCACCAAGGCGCGCGAGCTCATGGGCTGGGAGGCCACGCGCGGCATCGCCGAGATGTGCCGCGACTCCTGGAACTGGCAGTCGCACAACCCCGACGGATACGGCGAGTAGACCATGGCGCAGGCCAATGCATTCATCGGCTATCTGGCCGAGGTGAAGCCGCTCATCGAGGAGCGGCTGATCCCCGACCGCGTCAGGCTCGGCGTGCCGTCCATCGAGCGCGACCTTGACGCGTACCTCTACGGCCCCTACGACCGCTTCGTCTCGTCGGGCGGCAAGCGCACGCGTCCCGCCCTCTGCCTGCTCGGCTGCGAGGCCGTCGGCGGCGCGCGCGAGACGGCGCTGCCCCTGGCCGCGGCGATCGAGCACTTCCAGGCGGCAGCCCTCATCCACGACGACATCGCCGACGAGGGCACGACGCGCCGCGGCAATCCGTGCATGTACCTCACGGAGGGCGTCGGGCTCGCCGTCAACGCGGGCGATCTGGGGCTGGTGAGCGTCATCGACGCGGTCATGCGCGACATGAACCTGGCGCCCATGGTGCGCCTCGGCCTCATCGAGGACCTCGTCGCCATGGAGGAGTACACCCTCCAGGGACAGGCGCTCGACCTGGGCTGGGTCCGCGACGGGCGCTGGGACATCTCGGAGGAGGACTACCTCCACATGGCGCAGTACAAGACCGCCTACTACACGGCGGCGATCCCGCTCTCGTGCGGCGCCGACATCGGAGGCGGCACCTCGGAGCAGTCGCAGGCGCTGTTCGGATTCGGACTCGACGCGGGGCTCGCATTCCAGCTGCAGGACGACCTCATGAACCTCGTGGGCGACGAGGCAGCGCAGGGCAAGGACTTCAGGAGCGATATCACCGAGGGCAAGCGCACGCTCGTCGCGGTGAAGGCGCTCGCATCGCTCGACCCCACCGCGCGCGTGGAGCTCCTGGGCATCCTCTCGGCGCACGAGACCGACCCGGATGCGCTCGGACGCGCGGTCGAGCTCTTCCGCATGAGCGGCGCGCTCGATTATGTGAGAGAATACGCCCTGATGCTGGTCGAGCGCGCCAAGGGGCGCCTCGAAGGCGCCGACCTCGACCCGCATGCGGTCGGGATCCTCTGCTCCATGGCGGATTTCTTCGTCGACCGAAGCAGCTAGGACGGACACGGGAGGGAAGCATGGACCCTATCCATGAGGGAGCGACCGGCGTAGCGGTCGAGGACATCCAGGAGCGGCTGGGTTCGCTCGGCTACACCATCGACGAGGCCGAACGCGCCGAGAGCCTGTTCGGCAAGTCCACCGCGAACAGCGTCGCGCGCTTCCGCCTCGACCACGACCTCCCGCTGGGCACCGCAGTCGACGCGGCGACCTGGTCCGCCCTCGTCGACGAGGGCTACAACCTGGGCGACCGCACCCTCTACCTGCGCCTTCCCAACTTCCATGGCCGCGATGTGCGCCAGCTGCAGGAGCGCCTGAACATCCTGGGCTTCTCGTGCGGCGAGAGCGACGGGTTCTACGGCGTCCACACCGAGGCGGCCGTCCGCCTCTTCCAGGAGAGCGTCGGCCTGCTCGGCGACGGCATGGCCTTCCAGGAGACCTACGACGCCATCGAGCGCCTGCGCCACGTCTGGGCAGGCAAGCCCGCGAACGGCCCGCACCCGATGGGCGGCATGGGCTTCGCGCGCGCGGCCAACGTGCTCGAATCAAACCGCATCTCGATCACCGGCAACGACCCCATCGCCCGCAACGTCGCGGCGCGCGCCTGGAACCTCGCCGGCGCCACTACCGAGAGAAGCGGCCTCGACCTGATCGATTCCGCCGATGTGGCCCCCAAGGGCACGAAGGCGGTCCTGGTGCTCACCTCCGACCGCCCCGCCAAGCGCAACCGCACCTCGACGGTGCTGATGGACGACCTCGAGACCCTCCCCCGCCGCCTCCGCGCGGCCATCGAGAGCTCGCAGCTCGACCCGCCCGTCGTCCGCCTGTCGCTGCCCGCGACCGGAAGCGCCGGCTTCACCGTGAGCGACGCGCAGACGCTGGCCGTCCTGCTCCTCGACGCCATCTGCTCCGCCTTCGCGGGATGACGCGGCAGCGCGGGCGCGGCAGGCTCGTCGCGCTCATCCTCTGGATAGCCTTCATCTGGGCGAACTCCCTCATGCCCGGCGATGCATCGTCTGCCGAGAGCGGCTTTCTCCTGCAGCTGCTCCGCCCGCTCATCGAGGCGCTCGGCATCGACGACCTCGAGCTCGCCCACACCGTGCTGCGCAAGATCGGCCACTTCACGGAATACGCCGTGCTCGGCGTGCTCGCCTGGCGGGCCTTCGGGCGCGAGGCGCTCGTGCGCGCGATCGCCATCGGCGTCGCCGTGCCCTGCATCGACGAGACGATCCAGCGCTTCGTCCCCGGTCGCGTGGGAGCGGTCGTCGACGTCCTCATCGACATGGCGGGATGCGCGACCGCCCTCGCGATCTGCCTGCTGATTTCGGCGCGAAAGAAAACGGGCCGCAGCTAGGCGGCCCGGAGCGTGCGTGGCTGGGGTAGAAGGATTCGAACCCTCATACTCGGCACCAAAAACCGATGTCCTAACCATTGGACGATACCCCAGTGCAGAGACGATTGTAGCAGACGCGCGACCAGCGCACCGCCGCGACGGGACTATGGCAAATTGAAGCCGCGCCGCTTTGTCGGCCGCCCGCCGCGACCGATAAGGTATCATCAAAAGTGGCCGCCGCACCGTACTCCAATCGTCCGAGGGCGGGAGGTTCCGTCCACGTACGTCCGGGAGGCGCGCACATGCCCATCAATGCGATCATCCTCGCTGCCGGCGAGGGTACCCGCATGAAATCGGCCCATCCCAAGGTAACCCATAAGCTGCTCGAGAAGCCCCTCATCTGGTGGCCCGTCCACGCCGCCCGCGAGGCTGGCTGCGAGCGCATCATCGTGGTCATCGGCCACGGCGCGCAGGAGGTCCGCGACGCCCTCGCCGACGAGCAGGGCATCGAGTTCGTCGAGCAGGCAGAGCGCCTGGGTACCGGCCACGCGGTCCGCTGCGTGCGCGACGCGATCGGCTCCTTCGAGGGGCCGACGGTCGTCCTCTACGGCGACACGCCGCTCGTGCGCGCCGAGACCATCGCCGCGCTCATCGACGAGACGCGCACCAACCACAACGCCTGCACGGTCCTCACCTTCGAGCCCGACGACGCAACCGGCTACGGCCGCATACTGCGCGGTGACGACGGCGGCATCGAGGCCATCATCGAGCACAAGGACTGCGCGCCCGAGCAGCGCGACGAGCTCCTCGAGTGCAACTCCGGCATCTACTGCTTCTGCGGCAGCCGCCTCACGGCCAACATCGACCGCATCGGCAACGACAACGTGCAGGGCGAGTACTACCTCACCGACATGGTGGGCATCTACAAGGAGCTCGGCGAGCCCGTCGCCGCGCTGCTCGCCGAGGATCCCGACGAGCTTCTCGGCGTGAACTCGCGCATCCAGCTCGCGCAGGCCACCTACGTCATGCAGGATCGCATCAACGCGCGCCTCATGGACGAGGGCGTCACCATGCTCGATCCCGCGCTCGTGTGGGTCGGCCCCGAGGCCTCCGTCGGCCGCGACACGGTGCTGATGCCCATGACCATGCTCTGGGGCGCCACGAGCATCGGCGAGGGCTGCACCGTCGGCCCCAACACCCGCCTCACCGACGTCACCGTGGCCGACGGCTGCTCCATCGAGGAGACCGTGGGCTACTCCACCGTCATCGACGAGGGCGTCACCGTGGGCCCGCGCGCCTACCTGCGCCCCGGCACCCACCTCTGCGCCCGCGCGCACGTGGGCACCCACGTGGAGATCAAGAACTCCACCATCGGAGAGGGCTCCAAGGTGCCGCACCTCTCCTATATCGGCGACACCACCATGGGCTCGGGCGTCAACATCGGCGCCGGCTCCATCACCTGCAACTACGACGGCGTGTTCAAGCACAAGACCGTCATCGGCAACGACGTCTTCATCGGCTCCGACACCATGATGGTCGCCCCCGTCGAGATCGGCGACGGCGCGCTCGTGGGCGCCTCCAGCTGCATCACCCAGGATGTCCCCGCAGGCGCGCTCGCGCTCGAGCGCTCCGAGCAGCAGATGATCGAAGGGTATGCGACGCAGCGCATGCAGCAGCTCAAGAAGCAGAAGGAACGTTTGAATAAGAAGGAGAACAGGTAATGTACGAAGACCTCAAGGGGGAGCTCCCCATCACCACCGAATTCAAACTCTACTCGGGTTCCGGCAACCCCCAGCTCGCACAGGAGATCGCCGACATCCTCGGCGTCGAGCTCAGCGGCCTCAAGCTCGAGAAGTTCGCCAACGGCGAGCTCTACGCGCGCTTCGAGGAGTCCGTGCGCGGCGATGATGTCTTCGTCATCCAGTCCATGGCAGGCCAGAACGTGAACGACCTGCTCATGGAGCTGCTCATCATCATCGATGCCGCCAAGCGCGCGAGCGCCCGCTCGGTCACCGCGGTCATCCCCCACTACGCCTATGCGCGCCAGGACCGCAAGGCCGCGCCGCGCGAGCCCATCACCGCCCGCCTCGTCGCCAACCTGCTCGAGGCCGCAGGCGTCGACCACGTGATCACGCTCGACCTGCACCAGAACCAGATCCAGGGCTTCTTCGACATCGCCGTGACGCACCTCACCGCGCTCTACCTTTTCGGCGAGTACTTCAAGAAGAAGGACTTCGACTGGAACAACACCGTCGTCGTCTCCCCCGACGTGGGCCGCGCCAAGGCCGCCAAGCGCCTCTCCGACTACCTGGGCTGCTCGCTCGCCATCGCGCACAAGGGCCGTCCCAAGCACAACATGGCCGAGGTCATGGCCGTCATCGGCGACATCGAGGGCAAGACCTGCATCATCAACGACGACATGATCGATACCGGCGGCACCCTCATCGGCTCGATCAACGAGCTCAAGAAGATGGGTGCGGGCGACATCTACGTGTGCGCCACCCACGGCATCTTCTCGCGCAACGCGGTCCAGCGCCTCGAGGAGGCCCCGATCGCCGAGTGCGTCGTCACCAACGCCATCGCCGAGCCCGACGCCAACAAGCCCGGCGGCAAGGTCAAGACGATCTCAATCGCCAACGAGTTCGCCGAGTGCATCTACAACGTCTTCATGAGCCGCCCGGTCTCCGGCATCTTCGGCGGCAACTCCACCATCTAGCAGTGGCTTCGCTTATCGAGCGTGGTACGGACCGGCCCCGATGATTCGGGGCCGGTTGCAATCAGACGAGAGGTTCGAACCATGGCAGCACCCGCACCCAAGGACATCCGCATCGTCGTGGGTCTCGGCAACCCCGGGGCCGAGTACGAGCGCACGCGCCATAACGCCGGCTTCGCCACGGTCGATGCGCTGGCCGAGCGCCATGGGGCGCGCTACTGGAAGAGCGAGTGCGGCTGCCTGGTGGCGAGCGTGAAGATCGGCGGACGCGAGGTGATCCTCGCCAAGCCGCAGGACTACATGAACACGAGCGGCGGGCCGGTGTCGAAGCTGCTTCGCAAAGAGCGCGTCTCCCCCGCCGAGCTGCTCGTCATCCACGACGAGGTCGACCTCGCCGAGGGCGAGGTGCGCGCGAAGTTCGGCGGCGGTCTCAACGCCCACAACGGTCTGCGGTCGCTCAAAGACAAGCTCGGCACGGCGGACTTCTCGCGCATCCGCTTCGGCGTGGGCCGGCCGCAGGGCAAGATGGATGTGGCGACCTACGTGCTCCGCGAGCTCAAGGGCGCGTATCTGGAGGGCTTCGAGGTCACGGCCCAGGTTGCCGCAGACCTCGTGGAGCGCTGCATCGAGCAGGGCGTCGCCAGCCAACTGTAGCCGCCCGATCCGACTCATCCCCCCGCGATGGAAGGGGTACCCTGCCATGTCGCTTGACGAGATCACCAGCGCATCATTGAGCCCGCGCTGCCTGCGCTGCATCCTGGACAAGTTCATCGACGCGAGCCCTGCCGATGCCCCTTGGCGAACGAAGGCAGACTACATGCGGAGCGTCCTCAGGACCGTCGCCGACAACTCCGAGACGATGACCGCTCCGGAGATAGGCCGCGAGCTGGAGACCCTCTTGGAGCGCACCTACGGCATCAAGCGCGGCTTGGGCACCGAGAAGCGCCACTTCAACGAGCTGGTGCTCGGAATGGAGGAGCACCTTCGCCAACGCATCCGCCAAAGCGACGACCCCCTGGGGTTCGCGATCCGCCTCTCCATGGCGGGCAACTTCATCGACTTCGGCCAGACGGGTGCGGTCGATGACGGGAAGCTGATCGAGCTCGTCGGGAACGCCGAGAACATGGAGCTCGACACCGATGTCCTCGCCGAGCTCGAGCTGCGCATGCGGGAAGCCCGCACGATCGCCTATCTCACCGACAACTGCGGTGAGATCGTGCTCGACAAGCTGGTCATCTCCGAGATCCTGAACATCAACCCCGACGCGCGGATCACGACCATCGTGCGCGGAAAGCCCGCCTCCAACGACGCCACCATGGAGGATGCGGTGCAGGTGGGGCTCGATACCGTCTGCACCGTCATCGACAAAGGCGACGATGTCGCCGGCACCGTGCCCTCCCGCGTGAACGACGAGACGCGCGCCGCCATCCGCGACTCCGACCTCGTCATCTCCAAAGGGCTCGCCAACTACGAGACGCTTTCGGGGCGCGGCCTCAACCGCTACTTCCTCTTCCTCTGCAAATGCGCGCTCTACAGCGATATCTTCGGCGTCCCCCTCCACACGGGGCTGATCGTGCGCGGAGTCGCGTAGCACGCAAGCAGCTCATTTCTCCAAAAAAGGGGTCTGTCCCCTTTGCGCAAAAAAGGGGGTACTCCCCCACGTGATGTGATGTGCGCAACGCAATAAAGGGGTACTCCCCCACGTGATGAAAAGGCCCCGCCGGATACCCGACGGGGCCTGTTTGCGATCCGTGTTGGCCGTCCTTACAGGATATGCGCCTTGCGCTCGACGGCCGGGAAGCTCCGCATGGCGCCGGTGGGGCATGCCTCGACGCACTTCAGGCAGCTCGCGCAGAAGGTGCGGGCCTCATCGGGCACCATCGGGTTCACCACCGTGGAGAAGCCGCGGTTGTAGAGGCCGAGGAAGGTCTTGCCGACCACCTGGTCGCACGTGCGGTAGCACAGGCCGCAGAGCACGCACTTATCGGGGTCGTGGACGATGACCTCGGAGACCACGGGCACGTCCTCGCGGGCGCGCGGCGTCTCGGCTGCGAACTTCTCGGGGTGCACGTCGAACCAGTTGGCGTAGCGGATGAGGCGGCACTCGTAGTAGTCGTGGCAGCCGCACTCGAGGCAGCGCGATGCCTCGCGGCGCGCCTGCTCCTCGGTGAAGCCGAAGTAGATGGGCTCGAAGGTGCGCTTGCGCTCCTCGGGCGAGAGGCCGGGCATCTTCTCGCGGTTCTGCTTGGGCTCGTCCTCGAAGTCCTCGGGCGTCTTCTCCTGCGTGACGAAGTACGGCACCTTCGCGCGCACCTCGTCGCCCTCGAGGAAGTTGTTGATGCACAGCGCCGCCTTCTGGGCCTCGGCGATGGCCTGGATGGCGATGCCGGCGCCCTTGTTGGTGACGTCGCCGGCGGCGAAGACGTTGTCGATGCCGGTGCGGAAGGTCATCTCGTCGCAAGCGATGGTGCCGCGCTGGGTGAGCAGCTCGTCCGCCACGGCGCCCGCGCAGTCGGCGCCCTGGCCGATGGCCATGAGCACGTCGTCGATGGCGATGTCCTCGGTGACGCCCTCCACGGGCACGGGACGGCGGCGTCCGGAGGCATCGGGCTCGCCGAGCTCCATGACCTGCAGCTTCATGCCGGTGACATGGCCGTTCTCGCCATAGAACTCGATCGGGTTGGTGAGGAACTTGAAGGTGACGCCCTCCTCCTCGGCCTCCTCGATCTCGATGTCGGCGGCGGGCATCTCGGCGCGCGTGCGGCGATAGACGACGTAGACCTCCTCTGCGCCGAGGCGCACGGCGGTGCGGCAGCAGTCCATGGCGGTGTTGCCGCCGCCGCAGACGGCGACGCGCTTGCCGATGGCCGGACGCTCGCCCAGGCCCAGGCGCTCGAGGAAATCGATGCCGCCGTGGACGCCCGCGAGGTCCTCGCCGGGGACGCGCATGGGCATGGACTTCCAGGCGCCGAGCGCGAGAAGCACGGCGTCGTACTCGGCGCGCAGCGCATCGAACTGGATGTCGCGGCCGAGCTTCACGTTGTTGACCATCTCGACGCCCGCGTCGGCGATGATCTCGATCTCGCGGTCGAGCACGGCCTTGGGCAGGCGGTACTCGGGGATGCCGTAGCGCAGCATGCCGCCCATCTTGGGCTGCTGGTCGAAGATGGTGACCGCGTGGCCGTAGCGGCGCAGGAAGTATGCCGCGGTGAGGCCGGCGGGGCCGCCGCCCACGATGGCGACGCGCTTGCCCGTATCGGGCTCGCACTGGATGACGTACGGATCGCCGTCGGCCTCGATCCTATCGGCGGCGAACGCCTTGAGGAAGGCGATGGAGATGGGCTCCTCCACCATCTGGCGGCGGCACGCATCCTCGCAGGGATGCGGGCACACGCGGCCGATGGAGGCGGGCAGCGGGAAGGCCTCGTAAATCGTGGAGACCGCGTCCTTATAGCGGCCCTCGCGGATCTCGCCGACGTACTTCTGGCAGTCGGTCATGGCCGGGCAGTTGAGCTTGCAGGGCCCGCGGCAATCGCCGGTGTGGTCGGAGAGCAGCAGCTCCAGCGCCGTGAGGCGGGCGCGGTTCACGCGCTCGGTGTCGGTGCGGACGACATAGCCCTCCTGCGGGCGGGCGGAGCAGGCGCGCAGCAGCTTGGGCACGCCCTCGACCTCGACGAGGCAGATGCCGCACGCGCCGTAGATGGCCGTGCGCTTGTCGAAGCAGAGCGTGGGGATCTCGATGCCCGCGCGAGTGGCGGACGAGAGGATGGTATCGGAAGGTTCGGCGATAACCTCCACACCGTCGAGCGTGTACGTGATGGACATGGTTCGTCTCCCCCTTCCCTACCTGACCTGGACCGCGCCGAAGCGGCAGGCCGTCCTGCAGTTACCGCATTTGATGCAGAGCGCCGGGTCGATCTCGTGCGGACTCTTGCGCTCGCCCGAGATGGCGCCGGCCGGGCACTGGCGCGCGCAGGCGGTGCAGCCCACGCACACGTCCTTGTCGATCGAGTAGGAGATGAGCGCACGGCACTCGCCCGCCGGGCAGCGCTTGTCGCGGATGTGCGCCTCGAACTCGTCGCGGAAGTAGCGGATGGTGGTGAGCACCGGGTTGGGCGAGGTCTGGCCGAGGCCGCAGAGCGAGCCGTCCTTGATGGC
>Ga0256405_10001988_pt1 | contig 50704 bp, 45 predicted proteins | sample RumenRJG_02DNA_FD_189096 | JGI IMG/M metagenome (GOLD analysis project Ga0256405, IMG submission 189096) | Bovine rumen microbial communities from Lethbridge, Alberta, Canada - RJG_02 | ecosystem: Host-associated > Mammals > Digestive system > Stomach > Rumen | place: Canada: Alberta...
GCCCGTTAAACATTATACTATTGCGGCGCGCCGAGAGGCGACGACCGCTCGCCTACAAAGATAAGACAGCGGTCTTGATTTTTATACAACTGGCCTAAAATCGAAAGATTTTATGTACATTTGTAAGGATTACAAAACTTATATACATGCACGCAGCTGTCCCCGATTTTCCGGTTTCTGTTTCCACCATGATTCTTTGGGCCGTTCTTCTCACCATCGTCGGCCTGTCTTTTGTCCAGTTTCTCCTGCACCTGAACAGGAAAGGGCACCGCAAACTGATCGGCCTCACCTTTTCCCTTCTCCTCATGGCGGGAACGGCCATCCATGTGGTGCTCCTCGCGCGTTCCGGGCACACCGTCACAGACGGCAACTGGATACAGCTGGTGCTGGTTTCGCTGGTCGCGGGGCTGGAAATGTTCATCGGCCATACCGTTGTGTTTGACGATATCATTGCCGCCGTCATCTTCCGGGAGCCGGCGCTCATGATAGCCTACCTTAGCATTTTTGTCCTCATCCTGCTGTTCACCCTGAGCATGGTGGTGCTCATCATGCCCCGGCGCCTCAGGGACCGCACCTGGCTGCGCACCAATGCCTACAAAGCCGCCCGCGACCGCAAGAATCACATCTTCCTGGGCGTAGGTCCGTATTCCAAGCTCCTGGCCAAATCCATCCTGCGGGAATGGGAAGGCTCCAGCAAGAAAGATCAGGGAGAAATTATCTTCGTAGATTTTCCCAGTGCCGATGCCCACCATTCGGAGCTGTCTATCGGCGAGCTGGTGTCCAGCATCTTCGGCCAGAAGAAAGAACTCACTTTGGAAGAAGAACTGGGCAGCGAGCACTTCTCCCTGCTCAAAGGGCATCTTCCCGGCGGGGAAAGCACGCATTTCTGCCATGCCATCGGCCTGGACAAACTGGACAGATGGCTCAAAAACCCCCGCACCAGCCTGTATATCCTGAACCAGGACGAGCAGGAAAACTTCGAGCTCCTGAAGGCCCTGGCCCGGGACGGCAGCGTAAAGGCCAAAGGCTTCTTCTACACGCAAGAGCCGGACAGTTTTTATACGCTTTTCGCCCATATGGGCAAACGGCTGCGGGTATTGGATTCCCATTACATGTCGTTCATGCAGCTCAAACTGCGCCGCCCGGAAGTGCTGCCGGTCAATTATGTGGATATCGCCACGGATAAGGACGGACAGCCGCTGGGCTATGCGGAAGACGGTCTCAAGTCCCTGATTGTGGGCTTCGGAGAGTCGGGCCAGGAAGCCCTGCGCTACCTGCTGGAATTCGGTACGTTTGTGGGCAAGGATATGGAAATGGCGCCTTCTTCCATTACGGTGTACGATGAGGACCTGGAGAAAAACCGGGGCCATTTCCTGCATCTGGCACCGGCGCTCAAAAACGACCCTCGGCTGCTTTGGAAGCATGCCTCGGCCGGAACGGAAGCTTTCTGGGATCACTACGACCAGCTGCTGGACCAAGGCCTGCGCTATATGGTCGTTGCCATGGACAAAGGGACTCGTAATGTCTCCCTGGCCATCCACCTGCTGCAGAGAGCTGCGCAGAAAGGCGTGGACCTGGGCAAGATGATTATCCTTGTCCGCGTATGGCGCAGCGACCCGCACATTGAAGAACTCATCGACTATTATAACGAGGCATACGCGCCTAAGGGCGTACGGGTTATCCGCATTTACGGGCGCATGGAAACCATCTGGAAACCGGACGTCATCAGCGGCCGCAGCCTCAAGCAGACGGCCATCCGCTTCTCCGAAGCCTTCCAGACCGCCAGCATCAACGGCGAAAGCTGGGACCAGCGCAGGGAGCGCCTGAGCCGGCCGGGCGGCAACCCGCTGGCCAGGCAGCAGGAACTCATGCGCCGGCAGGCCATGGAGATTGGACGCGCCCTGTTTGCTCCCACCCTGCTCCGTTTCGCTTCCAAGGACTTGAAAGAGGCCGCCAAGGATATTCCGGCCGCCTACACGGAAGAAACAGCCTGGCACTATCCCCGCAAAGACGCCACCTACAGCCGCTTGGAATACCTGGCCGCCGCCGAGCACCTGCACTGGATGAACCAGCTGGAGGTGAACGGCTATACGGACGGCCCGGACGACGAACTCCTCCTCACCCACACCAACATGGTCCCCTACAAGGACATCCAGGACCCCGTTCTCCGCCACATGTGCTGGATTGGCGTAAAAACCGCCCTGTCGCTGGAATAACCTGCCGGGAGGGATCCCCTCCGTCATATCAAGCGTGCCCCATACCGGCCTCCCCCCTGTCATACCGGCACCCCCCTGTCATACCGAGCGTAGCGAGTGCATCTCCTGGCCCGGCTGGTCGATAACACATTGATAGTCAACAACTTCCTGATATTCCTCGTTCCATTTTGCGCCGAGGATTATCAGCATCTCCCTGACACACAATCAGTTACGAACCAGCACCTTCTCCCCATCCCCCACTGACCTGCGCCGTTGTGGCGGAAGGGATACCGACCATTCTAGTCCAGATACTCTAGGGGCATACATTGATTGACCCCAGACGGTATTGGGGTGGCCAGCGCAGCTGGACTGCCGGAAACGGCTGACCACTTTCCTACAACCTCCGCATCTTTATGCCGTTGGAGGTGGGCATCGTCGGCTGGCATCGGCCTTCGGAACAGACATTGACGCGGAGAGCCATCGGCCCAGGTCCATCTCCCCTGGTGCGGGGTACCATCGGACCATAACATTGCAGGTCTCGAAATCCCCAATAGCAAGAGAGCCAATACTATGTACATGATGGTGCGGGTACAAAGGGATATGGGGAAATACGATAAGAGCACTACGACCATGGCCAACATCACAACAGCCAACACCTGCACCATGAGCGGCGGCAGCCGCTAGTGGGCCGGCTGGGCAGCGGGCTATCCGGAGGCAGCGCAGCTGCCGGAGGATGCCATCGCAGGGCGGGCGGGATTCTTTTGTGCGGTGGCCTGCGGCGCTGGCGTGCGTGGGCCTTGGAGAGTCTCTTTGACTTCCGGGGAGCGCAGCGGACAGGAAGGCGGAGAGTCTCTCCTGCGTGGCAAATGAGAGTGGAAGTCAGCGTCCGCGCCTCGTGCGGCGCTGGCTGAAACCAAGCCTTCTGAACAGAGCTTTAGCGGAGTGAAGAGGGCTTGACCGCTTTGAAATCGGCACAAAACACCCACCGACAGAGAATCAGGGCACTATCGGCCATTCCTGTTTGGATTCATCAGCCAATTATCGTAACTTTGAAACCACCAAACTGATACATATTATGAAGAGAATTGCTGTACTGTGCTCTATCCTTGCAGGCTTGTTTCTAACATCGACAAAGACCCTCGGCCAGATTACGATATCCAAAGTAGAAGCCCGCGACAAGATTGTCGCTCTGGATCCATACAACTTCTGCGGTATTGGCATCGATGAAAACGGATATTTCCTGTTCTCTAATACCAGCAATACATTTGATAATGCTTTCATCATGTATTTGGGCGAAGAAAAGGACGGCAGCCTTAAAACGCTGAATGATTTGGCTTCTTTGGTTGAAGTGGTCAAGAGTCAGAATGTCACCTTCCAGTCCTGGAGTGGCAACTCATATACGGCCAGTATGGTTTACAACGGCATCGCCTTGTCCACGCCTGACCGTGCCGGTGATGTGTATCTGCATAAGTCACTGTTGAATTGGCTAATCGGTCAATTGGAGAATCCACAAGGTGGGCCCTGGAATTCAGTCACTGAAGCCAAAAATGCTGCTGGCAATTCCGAAAAAGCAACAAGCGTAGTCGTAGGTGGCCAGGTGAGAAAATGGGGCGCTTCCTATTACTATTCCCTTACCACTGGAGATGTATACCTCGGCAGTTCGAAGGAAGATGCTATTGAGACGCTTCGCGAGTATGCTGATATGGCATCTTCAAAGGAACAAGTATGGCCGGTCATCATACTTAATTCAACCAATTGCGCCAGGGTAACCAATGCGAATGAACTGGGGGCTAAAACAGCGTATGTGACCCCTCTGGATGGTGGGCCGCAAATGTCTCTTTATCAGCTTTATTTGAAAAAGCACTTAAAAGCCTTGGAAAAATAGACACTCCGGAACGTTCTCCTGCTTAAACGCCATCACGGCACTGTCCCGGCAGTGATACCGCTCAGGTATGACCGAAGCCCCACTTCATGCGAGGCTTCGGTTTCTATTTCTCTCCCGCGCCTCAACTCAGAGCCTCCTCCTCCCTCCCCACAATAAAGAAGAGCCCCCCGGCAAATGTACGGTAACCGGGGGTCTCTTCCGTTCTAAGAACAAGTATGCCACGGGAAACCCGTAACACTGGCGGTGGGGACGGCTCCCCTATGTCTTTGTGGCGCAGGGCCAGAACTGTCAGGTAATCGGCACAAAAAAAGTGTGGAGTACGGCGTTTATCTGCAGGAGGCTCTGGTAAGCCGCAATCAAATAAACAATACTCCACACCGAGTATGGTGATGCCACGACGGGCAAAACGCGCCATACAGGGTGATGAATGTAATTGCTTATCCTTGATTGCTTGAAATTTACCAGATTTCCTGCAAGGACAAAAGCGATGACACTTTCATCTAATATGTCGGCCAGGAACCGGAAAGCCTTCCCGGCACTTGGCGTTACAATAGTACGAATAAAAATTGATAAATGAGCAATTTCCGCTATTTGCCAACCACGTGGTGCTCGATGACCTTGCTTCCCTCATACACCAGGAATGCCGCCGGGCCGATACCGGTGGAGCTGCGGCCGAACCATCGTCCGGGATGGGCACGGCAGGCGTGTTTCGCGGCCTGGAGGGCGGTTTCGGCATCGGGATGGGAAATCCTTCGGCCGGTGTCCTTTTGCTTCTTTGAGGGCCTTCCTGGGAGGTAACACGGCCGGTCATAGCGCGGAGACCAGACGTAGTCCGGGACCTCCGTGGGTGGCGGGGCGATGATGAATGGGTCATGGGGTGTCATGGAGGCAAAGATAAAGAGAGCTTGGGCAACAGTGTCACCCAAGCATCGTTTCATCACCGTAGAAAAAAGCGGGTTCCATCACTTGATGGAATGATGGAAGTGAGGGAATGAGGGAAATTCTTTCCGATTCTAAGATTTCACCTGCTGTGGCCGGGAATCGGCAGAATCCTTTCGGAAGTAGTCCACTTCGCAGTAAGTGTGGGCCACAATGTGGGAGTTGTCTTTGATGTCGAAGTAGTTCCGGAGGATGGTGGCAATGAGCTCCGGCAATCTGGGGTCTCCGGCATAGGTGGTGTAGTCGAAGGAGTCTTGGCCATCGCCATAGGGGTCATCGAAGCCGACGCCTTCCGGAGAGTAGCGGAAGCGCTGGGCTTTCTCCAGGGTGTCAAAGTAGATAACCGTCACCTGCTGGCACATCTGGCCGGGCATGCCGTAGTGGCCGGTGATGGTACCGTCGGCTGTTGTGACGTGGCGAATGTGGTCGGCCTGCGGCCTCGATATGACAGGGAGTGCCACGCAGAAGGGCGTTTTTATGGCACTAAGGGAGATTTGGGGCGTTAGCGCCACGTAGAGGGGTATTTTTATGGTGCTAAGGTGCGACGAGAAGCACATCTGTCGCAGGGGGGCTTTGGGATGCCCCGGAGGGAATTGGCGAAAAGGGTCCGTGCGGGAGGGTGCGCAGGGAGCAGTGACCGAATTTGGGACGAAAGGCCGTTGACGTAGTCATAAGGCCTTCCGGCACAAAGACGGACATGACGGCGTGTGTTTGACGACCGTTACGGGCCGAAGTGCCCGTAAAAGGGAGGAGTTAGCCGTCAAGCGACCGGGTGAGCTCCTTTTTCGACTGCTGACCGAAGGGGCGCCCAAAGCCGCCTATGGCAGGAGATACCTGGTCGGGGCCGGGCATGACGGGCTGGGAGATTTCTCGACTCGCTCCGCTCGCTCGAAATGACAATCCCGTCCTTAAAATCGGCCCAAAATGAGGACGACAGAGCCCAAATGAGGTTCTCATCCTTAAAAATGGGTCAAAATGAGGACGACAGGAGGAAAAACAGGGTCTCATCCTCAAAATTGGGCAAAAACAAGGACGGGAGGAGCGGCGTTTCGGGAAATCGAAAAGAATCGCTACCTTTGCAGAGCATTTAGGAAGCGTTATGGCAGAAAGTAACTTCATAGACTACGTACGGATATTCTGTGCCAGCGGGCACGGAGGGGCCGGGAGTGCGCATTTGCACCGGGCCAAGTATGTTCCCAAGGGCGGACCGGACGGCGGCGACGGCGGCCGGGGCGGTCACATCATCCTCAAGGTGAATCCGCAGCTGTGGACCCTCATCCACCTGCGCTACCGCAAGGTGGTGCGGGCAGACAACGGCGGCAACGGCGCAGAAGCGCTCAAGCGCGGCAAGAACGGGGCCGATATTATCCTGGAAGTGCCCCAGGGCGTGGTTGTGAAGGACGCAGAGACGGAGGAAGTCATCACGGAGCTGGTGGAAAAGGACCAGGAATTCATCCTGTGCAAGGGCGGCAAGGGCGGCTGGGGCAACGACCATTTCAAGAGCGCCACCAACCAGACGCCGCGCTATGCCCAGCCCGGCGAGGACGGAGAGGAAGGCTGGTTCATCCTGGAGCTCAAAGTCTTGGCCGATGTGGGCCTGGTGGGCTTCCCCAACGCCGGCAAAAGCACCCTGCTCTCCGCCATAACATCGGCCAAACCCAAAATTGCCAATTATGCCTTCACCACGCTGGAGCCCAACCTGGGCATCGTGCGCTATTTTGACGACCGTTCCTTCGTGATGGCGGACATTCCCGGCATCATTGAAGGCGCGCATGAGGGGAAAGGCATCGGCATGCGATTCCTGCGCCATATTGAGCGCAATTCCGTGCTGCTGTTCATGGTGGCGGCGGACGAGCCGGACGTCACCAAAGGATATAAAGTCCTGCTGAACGAACTGGAGGAATACAATCCGGAGCTCCTGGTGAAAGACCGCGTGCTGGCCGTTACCAAAACCGACCTCATCGACGAAAAACAGCGGGCCAAAATTGAGAAAAAGCTGCCTGCCGACATTCCCCATGTCTTTATCTCGTCCGTGGCCCAGACCGGCCTGAACGAGCTTAAGGAAATGCTCTGGAAAGCCCTGAATCCATGACCCTGGACCAGCTCATACAATGGGACCAGCAGGCCACCCTGTGGCTGAACCAGTTGAGTACGTCCAACTGGGACCCCTTCTGGCTTATGCTGTCGGACAACAAGTTCTGGTTTCCCGCCTATGGCATTGTCATGGCCTTCCTCATCAGGCAACTGGGCTGGAAAAAAGGCCTGGCCGTGATTCTGTCGCTCATTCTGGCCGTTGTGGTCATCGACCAGAGCTGCAACGTAGTAAAAGCCGGTTTCGAGCGCCTGCGCCCTTGTTACAATTCCTGGATGATCGGCCACGGAATCCGGCTCCCTTACGGGCTTTCCGGCAATTTGTTCGGCTTTTTCAGCGCCCACGCTGCCAATACGTTCGGCTTTGCATGCACTTCCTACCTGGGCTTCCGGCTCAATGACTCCCGACACTCCTACCGGCTGTATGGCTGGGGCGTGTTTCTGTGGGCGGTACTGGTTTCCTGCAGCCGCATCATGATGGGCGCCCATTTCCTGGGCGACATTTTAGTGGGGACGTGCTTTGGCCTGGCCATGGGTACGGCCATCGCCTGGCTTACGCACTATATAATTGTTAAAGCGAAGCTATAACCTTCTCCATCTTGGTGCTGCGGGAACCTTTCACCAGCACCACACAGCCTTGCAAGGGATGTTCCTGCAGATAAGCGGCCAGTTCCTCCGACGTGGCGAACGCCTGTATTCCGGAACCGGCGGCCGCCTGGATAAACTCCTCGCCCACCAGGTACGCTTCCGTACCCTTCAGCCGGGCCACTACTTTCTTATGTTCCTCCCCGGACTCCGCGCCCAGTTCCCGCATGGCGCCCAACAGGGCCACCTTGCGGCCTTCCACCTGTGCCAGGTTGTCCAGCGCCACGGCCATGGAAGACGGGTTGGCGTTATAGGCATCGACAATAAGCGTATTCTTCTGAGTTTTAACCAATTGCGAACGATTATTGGAAGGAACGTATGAGGCGATGGCAGCGATGGCATCCTTGCGCGGTACGCCAAAGAACCAGCCAATCTTGAGCGCGGCCAGGATGTTGGCGGCGTTGTACGCACCCACCAGATGCGTCTCCAGCAAGCAGTCCGGGAATTCCATCCTCAGGAAAGGATGTTCCGGCGAAGAAGGCAGGACGCTGACATCCTTCATGCCGTAGGCGATGCAGGAGAGTTCCCTCTCCCACAGCATTTCCTGCAGAACGGCGTCGTCCCCGTTGGCGAAAACAATGCCGTCATGCTCCTTCAGGTAGTCGTACAGCAACCCCTTGGCATGCTTGACGCCTTCGTAGCTGCCGAAGCCCTCCAGATGCGCCTTGCCCACATTGGTGATGAGGCCGTGGGTGGGCTGGGAAACGGCCAGCAGCGGCTTGAGGTCCTCCGGGTGGCTGGCACCCATCTCGATGATGGCAATCTGGGCATCGGCCCCAATCTTGAGGACACTCAGCGGAACGCCGATATCGTTGTTCAGGTTGCCTTCCGTAGCCACCACGCGATATTTGGCCGCCAGCACGGTGCGGATGAGTTCCTTGGTGGTGGTTTTTCCATTGGTGCCCGTAAGGCCGATGACCGGAATGGTGAGCTGCTGCCGATGGTAGGCGCCCAGCGCCTGCAGGGCGGAGAGCGTGTCCGGGACCTTGATGAGACGCGGGTCGTCGGCCTCCACCGTCTGGTTCACCACGGCATAGCAAGCACCTTGTTCCAGAGCCTGCAGCGCAAAGGCGTTGCCGTCGAAGTTCTCCCCTTTCAGGGCCACAAAAAGCTGATTTTCCCGGATGGTACGGGTATCTGTATTCACGCCTGCACTGTGCAGGAAGAGCTCGTATAATTGTTCGATGTTCATAGATTCTTCACTTCGTTCAGAATGACAAGGGGCTATTTCCCGGTGGAGCCGAAACCGCCGGCGCCGCGGCTGGTTTCGTCCAAAACTTCCACCTCATCCCATTCCACCTGCTCGTGGCGGGCAATCACCATTTGGGCGATGCGTTCTCCGGGCACAATCTCAAAGGGCTCCTGGCTCAGGTTCACCAGGATGACGCACACTTCCCCGCGATAGTCCGCATCCACCGTTCCGGGCGTATTGAGCACGGTAATGCCATGCTTGAGGGCCAGGCCGCTGCGCGGACGCACCTGCGCTTCATAGCCCTTGGGCAAGGCAATATACAGACCTGTAGGCACCAGCGTACGCTGCAACGGCTGCAGCACCACCGGCTCTTTCAGGTTGGCTTTGAGGTCCATGCCGGCACTCTGCTCCGTGGCATAGGCCGGGCAGGGATAAGGCGAACGGTTGACAATCTGAACTTTCATTATTTGGGAGCTTTGATATACAGGACGATGGCAATGATGGAATACAGGACGTTGGGCAGCCACACGGCCACCACCGCCGGTAAGGTATCCGTCACCACAAACATTTCACTGAACTGCATGAACAGGATATAGGAGAAGCCCAGGGCCGTGCCTGCCGCCAGGTTCATGCCCATGCCTCCCCGTTTTTTCTTGGTGCACAGCGCCACGCCGATGATGGTCAGGATGATGGCGCTGAACGGCAGCGAGAAACGGTTGTGCTTTTCAATGAGCGAGAAATTCACGGAAGCGTCCCCGCGCATCACCTGCGTGTCTATTAGCTCGTCCAGTTCCTTGCGGTTGAGTTCCGACAAAGTATAGCGGTTACGGACAAAGTCCTCCCGGGTAAGACTGAGCATGGTATCCAGCTGACGCCCGGAACGCACATGGTCCCCCATGCCTTCGTCATAGTCCCGGATGGTCCAGTTACGCAATTTCCATACGCCCGTAACCGTGTCGTACTGGGCACTTTCCGCCGTGAGCTTGGAGGTGAGCCGGCCGGAGGAAAGGTCCTCCAGCGTGAAATTATAGGCCGTATTGTTATAGGTGCTGAAACTTTCCAGATACACAAAATGGTCGTCCTCCAGCTTGTAGTGGAGGTCGTGCCCCAGCTTGACCTGCAGGTAGGAATTGTACTTTTGCTCAAACTGCACGCGCGTGGCGTTGGCCCGCGGCAGAATCCACATGCTCAGCGTAAGGGAAATGGCGGCAATGATGGCGGCCGATACCATGTATGGCACCATGAGCCGATGGTAACTGATTCCGCTGGAGAGCATGGCCACCCATTCCGAATCCTGCGTGAGCTTGGAAGTGAAGAAAATCACCGTCAGGAACACGAACATGGGCGAATACTGGTTCACGAAATACGGGACCCAGTTCACGTAATAGTCAAAGATGATGGCCCGCAGCGGAGCTTCCTTGCGCACAAAGTCCTCGATACGCTCGCTGATGTCGAAGATGACAATAATCACCGACAGGAAAGCGATGGCCACAAAGAACGTCACCAAGAATTTCTTGATGATGTACCAGTCCAGTCTTTGGAGCCCTTGGATTCTCATAGGCGCTGCATGAGTTTGGGCACCGTAGCGTTTTTCCAGGCAAGGAAATCTCCCTGGACGATATGCTCGCGGGCCACGCGCACCAAATCCAGATAGAAGGCCAGGTTGTGCTCGGTGGCCACCATGGCGGCGAACATTTCCTTGGCGATGAACAGGTGGTGGATATAGGCCCGGGTATAATAACTGTCCACAAACGAAGTTCCCTGCGGGTCCAGCGGAGTAAAATCGTCCGTCCACTTGGCGTTGCGCATGTTCAGGATGCCGTCCCAGGTGAACAGCATGCCGTTGCGGCCGTTGCGGGTGGGCATGACGCAGTCGAACATGTCTATGCCGCGGGCAATGCCCTCCAGGATGTTGGCGGGCGTACCTACACCCATCAGGTAGCGGGGCTTGTCCTGCGGCAGCAGCGGACAGGTCACCTCCAGCATCTCGTACATTTTTTCCGTGGGCTCCCCTACCGCCAGGCCGCCCACGGCATAGCCGCCGCGGTTGGCGTTGTCCAGTTTGAGGGCGTGCTCCACCGCCTGCCGGCGCAGTTCCGGATACACGCAGCCCTGGATGATGGGAAACATCACCTGCTGATAGCCGTACAGCGGCTCCGTCTGGTCAAAATGCCGGGCGAAGCGCTCCAGCCAGCCCTGCGTGAGCTTGAGCGACTTGGCGGCATAGCGCATGTCTGCGTCTCCGGGACAACATTCGTCCAGGGCCATGATGATATCGGCCCCGATGATGCGCTGGGTATCCACGTTGTTTTCCGGCGTAAAGATGTGCTTGCTGCCGTCTATGTGGGAGGAGAACTTGCAGCCATCTTCCGTGAGTTTGCGGATGGGAGAGAGGGAGAACACCTGGAAACCGCCGCTGTCCGTGAGGATGGGGCCATCCCAGTGCTCGAATTTGTGCAGGCCGCCGGCCTTGTACAGGGTGTCCAGGCCCGGACGGAGGTACAGGTGATACGTATTGCCCAGGATAATCTGGGCTTTGATATCCTCCTTTAAGTCCCTGTGATAGACTCCCTTGACCGACCCGACCGTACCCACAGGCATGAAGATGGGAGTCTGGATGACGCCATGGTCTGTGGTAAGGACTCCCGCACGGGCGGCGGAAGCCGGGTCGGTTGCTATACGTTGGAACAGGAACATTTTCAATCTTTTTATTATGCAAAGATAGCATTTTTATCAGATTTTTGCTTATTTTTGTATGGATATACAACCGCATATTATTATTTGCACCCATATGAAGAACAAAACTTTAACCTTTCGCCTCATCGTGATGAACTTCCTGCAGTATGCTGCATGGGGTTCCTGGCTCATCTCCCTTGGGGCGTACCTGAGCAGCGTATTGGGATTCTCGCCCATCGAGGTTGCCAGTTTCTATGCGTTACAGGGCATCGCATCCCTATTCATGCCCGCCCTGCTGGGCATTGTGGCAGACAAGTACATTCCGGCCCAGAAAACGCTTGGCATTGCGCATTTCCTCACGGCGGCCTTCCTCATTGCCGCCTCGTTCCAAACCAGCTATTCCGGCATTTATCCGCTTATGCTTGGCGCCGTGTGCTTCTATATGCCCACCATCTCCCTGTCCAACACAGTGGCGTTCAACGCCCTAAACAAGGCCGGCATGGATACGGTGAAGGACTTCCCTCCCATCCGCGTGTTCGGCACCGTAGGCTTTATCGCCGCCATGTGGGCGGTGGACCTCACGGGCTTCAACATCACCAACAAGCAAATGTGGTTGTCGGCCGGCATCAGCATCGCCCTGGGCCTGTACAGCTTCACCCTGCCCGCCTGCCCTATTAACAAGGACAAGGGCGGCAGCCTGGTGGAGAAACTGGGCCTAAAGGCCTTCTCGCTGTTCAAGGAAAAGAAGATGGCCATCTTCTTTATCTTCAGCGCGCTCCTGGGCATGGCCCTGCAAGTGACCAACACCTTCGCAGACGGTTATATCAAAGGATTCGGAGACCCGTCTTCCCCGCTGTATGATGCCAAATACGTAGGCACCTTCGGCGTTGACCACTCCACCATGCTCATCTCCCTGAGCCAGATTTCTGAAACCCTGTGCATCCTGCTCATCCCGTTCTTCCTCAAGAAGCTGGGCATCAAGAAGGTCATGCTCATTTCCATGATTGCCTGGGTGTTCCGCTTCGGTCTGCTGGGCACCGGCAACCCCGGAGCAGGAGTATGGATGTTCATCCTTTCCATGATTGTTTACGGCATGGCGTTCGACTTCTTCAACATTTCCGGCGCACTGTTCGTAGAGCAGGAAACGGACAAATCCATCAGCGCCAGCGCGCAGGGCGTGTTCATGCTCATGACCAACGGCCTGGGCGCCTTTGTGGGCTCCTACCTGGCCGGTTACGTGGTCAGTTCCTTCGGCTGGCCGCAGTCCTGGTTTGTCTTCGCCTGCTACGCCCTGGTGGTGGCCGTCGCTTTCTTCTTCCTGTTCCAGGATCCGCAGAAGAAAGCCGCCAAATAGCGCACGCACACAGACTCATTCCTCGTCCGCATCGCTCTCCAACGTGGTGCGGACGATTTTTTTGATGCGCGTGGGCGTCTGCTCGTAGTGAATGTCGAAGCAGGCGTACTGGTGATGGACGCCCGACTTCCGGTAAGAGGTGACGTATTCCGGATTGTAGCCCAGTCCCACAAGCGTCAGGCGGTCCAGGGAGTTCACCCCCAGCCGCAGCAACTTGTCCAAAATACCGTGGTTGCGTTCCAGGATGCGCAAAACCCGCTGCTCCATCACTCCCCTGTGCTGGTACTTCTTTCTGTTATGCCAGCGGTTTTTGCAGTCCTTGCAGCAGAACTTTTTGTCGGGCCTGCCGATGGGAATTTCATCGCCGCAATACAGGCAATAGACCGGATGATTCATGTCTTCAATCTTATAGGCCATAGCTCGCATTCATTTGGGGCAAAGGTGCACAAGGCTTTCCGCATTTCCAAGCATCGGTAAAAAGATTTCCCAAAAAATTCACGTTTCGCTGGAACAACAAAAAACAGCTTTCATAAAAAAGTTTTTTACGACCCGTCTCTTTTTTTACGATACCGCGGCAGAAAGTGCAAAAAATCGTAAAAAACATGAAAATCTGCACTTCCAGGGGGCTTCGGCGGAGCAAATCCGCGGGAGCCCCTTTTACTTTGCAACCGGGCCGGAGCGGAAAAGCGCGCACCGCCAGGCCGGTCCGGAAGTCAAACGCAATAAATGAAGAGTCATGGAATTTTTAAACAAAATACATATCCGCGGCGTAGTGGGAAGGGCGGAAATCACCACCTTCTCCAACAACAGCCGGGTATGCAATTTCTCGGTCGTCACCGAATATGGAGGCGTGGACAAGGAGGGAAATCCCTCCCCTGAGGTAACCTGGTTCAACGTGTCGGCCTGGAGCGGAAGGGACGGGATGGAAAAAGAAGGCATGGCCGATTTTTACGGCATCCAGCGCGGCGTATGGATAGAAGTGGTGGGACGGCTGCGCACACGGAAGTACATCAACCAGGCCGGGGAAGAAAAGAACACCACCGAAGTAATCGCCCGCAAAGTGGTACTCATCCCCAAGGGCGAAGACCCCATGCAGGTACAAAGAGACTGGTAAACGATGAAAACCCTCGGGAAAACACTTTTGACCGCCCTGCTCATAGGAGCAAGCCTGCCGGCGGCCGCCCAGCGCTTCACCGTTGGAACGGACGGCGTGGAATGGCTGGCCCTCGGGACAATGAACGCCGACGCTTCCGTGGCGGTGAGCCAACATGTCTCACTGCACGCAGGCGCCTTGCTCAACCCCTGGACCTACAGGAAAGAGAATCCGGACAAACAGCTGCAGCTGAGACAGTTTTCACTCTGGGGCGGGATGCGCTGGTGGCCCTGGCACGTCTATTCCGGCTGGTGGGCCGGCTTGGACATCCGGTACAGGGTGTACAACATGGGCGGCATCATCAAACGGGAAACGGAAGAAGGCGATGCGTATGGAGCGCGCATGTGGGGCGGGTATGCCGTGATGTTGTCGGAGCATTGGAACCTGGACCTGGGCGTGGGAGCCTGGGGCGGATGGAAGAAGTACACACTGTACTCCTGTCCAAGCTGCGGAGTCACCCTGGAACAGGGCGGAAAAGTGTTTCTGCTTCCCGATGCACGGGTCGCCGTTCAATGGATTTTCTGAAATGAAGACAACGGAAAAGTGGTTACGGACGGCAACCGTGGCAATGACCCTGGCGTTCCTCCTGGCTTGTGGGCCCACAAGGAAGATCGGGCAAATCCGCCGGCAGGAGCTGGCGGCAACGCTCGCCTTGTCCCGGAACGAAATCGAGGAGGAACGCAAAGTCATTGCGGTGACCCGGCGGGATACGCTGACAGTGAAGGACGACAGCGGGAACACGGTGCTCATCATGAAAGCCGTCAAGGACGAAGCTTCCGGAGAAATGGTTGCCACCGACGTTTTGGATGCAGCGGTCATCACCGCCCGTTTCCGGAACGTGGCGGAACGGAACGGCCATATCGACCTCCGCTTCGAAATTATTGTTCCGGCCCTCATGCAGGACACCCGGTGGCAACTCCGCTTTTACCCGGACATGTTCATCCTGGAGGACTCCCTGCGCCTGGAACCCGTGCTCATTACCGGCGACCAGTATCGCCGCATGCAGCTGCGGGGCTACCAGCAGTATGAGAGATTCCTCAGGAGCATCATTACGGACAGTACCCGTTTTGTGGACTTGCGCAACCTGGAAATCTTCCTGCGACGCAATATTCCGCAGGTATATGCCCTCAAGGCCGACTCCAGCTATGTGTCCGACGAGGTTTTCCATTCCCTGTACGGCGTTACGGAGCGGGAAGCGGTGGAACACTATACCAACCAGTTTGGCAAAAGCCGGAATGAACGGCGCAAAAACCGGAAAGAAGCCATGTATGAGCGATATGTGAAGTCCCCTATCCTGACGGAAGGCATCCGTCTGGACACGGTGCTGAAAAACAGTCAGGGCGACTTTGTCTATCACTATACGCAGCGAATCAGCACCCGGCCCAAACTGCGGAAAGCGGACATTGTGCTTTCGGGGGAAATCTACGAGAGCGACCGCCGGCTGTACACGATGGCCCGCTCGCAGGCGCTGACCTTCTATATCAGTTCCCTGTCGGCCTTTACGGATGCAACCGAGCGTTATCTCACCCGCACCATTGAGCGGCGCGCAGCGGCGCATACGGCCTGCTATGTGGAATTCCGCAGCGGGAAGCATGACGTGGATCCATCACTCGGGAACAACCGGGACGAGTTGGCCCGCATCCGGGGAAACATGGTACAGCTGCTTTCCAACCCCACTTTTGAACTGGACTCCATCGTCATCGGCGCATCGGCCTCCCCTGAAGGTACGCAAGCGCTGAACGACGCCCTTGCCAAGCAGCGCGCATCGGACGTCGCCGACTACTTCGACCGCTTCATCCGCTTTTACCGCGACTCGGTACAACGGGCCCTGGACGAGGAAGCGCGGAACAGTTTCACCCTGACTGTCGGAGAGGACGGAAAGGAAAGAGTGGGACGCATGAATGCCCGGAAAGCGGATTTCCCCGCCATTCCCTTCCACTCCCGCTCGGCCGGTGAAAACTGGACGCTGCTCTCCTATCTGGTGGACACGGACTCAACACTGACCGCCCCGCAAAAAAGAGCCTATGCCAAATGTCTGGATATCAAAGACTTGGACCGGCGCGAAAAAACACTGGCCCAGGAAGCTTTCTATCCTCATCTGCGGGAAGCCCTGTATCCGAGGCTGCGTACCGTCCGTTTTGACTTTTTCCTCCACCGGCGCGGCATGGTCAAAGAATCGGTACAGACCACCGAACTGGACACCGTGTACATGAAAGGCGTGGAAGCCCTGAAAGACCGCAATTACACCCGGGCGCTTACCTATCTGAAAGATTACAAAGACTACAATACGGCCATTGCCTATGTATCGCTGGACTACAACGCGTCCGCCATGGCCATCCTGCAGGAACTGGAACGCACGCCGCAGGTGAACTACATGCTCGCCATCGTGTATGCCCGGAACCAGGATGACCAGCAAGCCGTCCAATGCTACCTGGACGCCTGCAAACAGGACCGCAGTTATGTGTTCCGCGGCAACCTGGACCCGGAAATCTATGTCCTTATCCAGCGCTATGGCCTCAACAAAGAATAAAAACCATTTCAATAACCATTCATCAACCCTTTTAACAAACATTTTATGAAAAAATTATTTGTTCTTACGGCAGCATTGGCTGCAAGCATCGGCTTTGTTTCCTGCAACAAGACCTACACGCCCGCTCCCGACAGCGAGACTGAACGGCCCGTCGGCGCCTTCGAAGTGAAAATTAACGCCTTCGATGATACCAAATCGGCCCTGGAAGACATGAAGGATTACCAAATCAATCAGGTACAGGTATTCGTGTTCGACGCCAGCAAACACCTGGAGAGCTACAAGTTCGTCGATAATCTGAACGCCGATACGTCCACCTCGCTTGTCCTGAACACCTTGACGGGCGAAAAGACGGTTTACGCCCTGGTGAACCATTCCCGCCTGAACCTCACGCCCGGTTCCGCCGGAGAAACGCTCACGGCCTTCGAGGCCCGCCTGGCAGACTTGAGTGAGAACAGCGCCACCAACCTGGTGATGTCCGGCCGGAACACCATTACCGTAACCAACGTAAACGACCAGGGAACCATCGGCACAGCCCAGGCCCTGAACATCTTTGTAAAACGCCTGGCCGCCTGCATCCAGCTGAATGCCGTATCGGTCCATTTTGAAGGCACTTCCCTGAGCAACGCCACATTCACCGTCAAGGAAATTTACCTGAAAAACGTGGTGGGCAAAAGCCCCGTGGGCGTGACCGGGAATACCGACTCCGCAAAGTCCGGGATTACGCCTATTGCGCTCCCGGATGAGCAGCACAACAATATCGCCAACTGGTACAACAAAGGCAAAAAGGAAGCCGGTTCCCCCGCTTGCATTGATGACGTCTATGAACATGTATGCACCGTGGCCGGCGACAGCACTTTGCTGAAACGTGTTTTCTTCGCCTACCCCAACAAGACAGCTGCGGACAGCCATGAAAGTGTTTTTTCCGCCCGTCATACCCGTCTGGTCATCAGGGCACATGTGGAAAAGAGTGCCGATGGCGTCAATGTGAACAAAGACACCTACTATGTGCTGAACCTGCCCGCGCTCGAAGCCAATACCATCTACAAGGTGGAAAACGTAAACATCACCATGCTGGGCAAGGATGACGACAACAACGATGACGATACCGTTGTAGGCCGCATCAATCCCACCATCACCGTGGATCCCTGGACCGGAAACCGGAAGTTGAATTACGAGTTCTAGTCCCCTGTCCTGTCAAGTTTCCTTGAGTGACATCGACCATGAAAAGACTTGTGCTAATCCTCCTTACGGCAGTATCGCTTGTTTCCTGCAGGGAATGGGTGCTGGAATACCGTACACCCTGCCCGAGTTATCTCTTTTTCGACATCCGGAACCGCAACATCCTAAGTGACTCCGACGCGGTCTTCACGGCCGTGTACAGCCAGCCCGGGGGAATATTTCTGGATGAAGGGACGGCGACGGCAGGGCAGATCCGGGACAGGGCATTCTTCTTTCTGATAAAGAACACGCCTGCCGTGAGGGGATATGGCCTTGTCGGGAACGCTTCCCTGATTCGCGAAGGTTCCCTGTGGCGCTGTCCTTCCGGCAAGGATTATGCCCCACTTTTCCGTTTCCAGTATTCGGAAGCGGTTGGCGTGGAATCTTTCACGGTGCCGGTGGAATTTGTCAAGGATTATTGCCACGTTACCGTCCGGTTTATAGGCTTTGAGGGCTTTCAAACGCACGACGGGGCGTTTCCTTTCGACATCGTCATTCACGGAAACACGAACGGAATCGACGCCCTGGACGGAGAGCCGTTGCGCGGTCCCTACGAGTTCGCGCCGAAAGAAGGTACGACGGCGGGACAGTTCGAATTCAACATTCCACGGCTGGCAGACGCGTCCCTGTCCATGGATCTCCATGGCCGGGAAGGCATCCTGGATGAAAGCGGACTTGTCCGGAGCATCGACCTCTTCGAGAAGATTAGGCAGAACGGAGGGGTGGACTGGAAACAGAAAAACCTGCCGGACATGGTCCTCGAAATTGACTTTGTCCGGTGGGAAGTTTCCGTGACCATCGATGCTTGGGAGCAAAAAAACCTTTTCTACGAATATTAAAACCAGTTTAATCCATTTGGTCATGAAACAGTACCCTTTCCTTCTGACAGTCCTTCTCGCCGGCACCTTCATTTCCTGCACCTCAGACGCAGAAGCTGTGCCTCCTGAAGAACCCGGTTCCTCGGGAATTACGCTCAGCCTCTCTCCTGCGGAGGGCGTCGCAACCAAGTCCCTGTACCGGGAATCCGACCTCGTGGCTATCCGGAACGTCTGGGTTATGGCTGTCACCGACGACGGTTTCTGGAAGAGGGCCTATTATACGGAAGACGATTTCACCCGGGCGGGCTCGTCGGTCCACTGCCCCGCAATGACTTTCCGGACCGGGACACGGGTCACATTCTACATTGCCGCCAACATGGGCGACCTGACGGATGCGGCGGCCGGCTCCCTGCTTCCGGACGGGACACCGGACATGGCGCGCCTGGAGTATCTGCTTCCTGCTGATATCAATTTCAATACGGCGTCCATGCCCATGGCGGGACAGAAGACGGTTTTCCTGTCGGCTCCCCAAACAGGGATTCCGGCCGTGCTCACACCCCTCCTGGCCCGCCTGGAGATTACCATCGACAAGAACGGGATTACGGACCATGTGACGGCGGACGTACTATCCTCCGGATCCCTCAAGGTCAAAAACGCCAACCGACGCCTGCGCCCTTTCGGGACTTCGGCGGCAGAAAGCACGGATGACCTGTTTTCGGTCGATATCGACCGGGAATCTTTTTCCGCATCGTCCAGTTTCGAGATGACGCATTCGAACGTAGTGCTGTATGTTCCTGAAAATGAGATGGGCGACCTGCTCTCCTCCAGCAGTTCGCAATGGGACAAAGGCAACCTCCACGCCGACGGCAAGGAACGCAGCACCTATCTGGCGTATTCCTGTTCAAAGAACGCCGCATCTGACGGCGTAGGCGGAGCGCTCACCTACAAAGCCTATCTGGGCGATAATGTGACGCACAATTTCTCCGTCCACCGGAACATGACCTATGCCTGCACGCTGGCACTGAGCTGGAACGGCTTTTTCTTCGACGGAGACTGGCGGGTGGACAACGGCGCCGTCAGCGACGGCCGCATCCTGACCTTGTCTCCAACACCCCATACCGCACGTGTCGATTACGCAGACATAGGCAGCGTCCAGCGGAGCCAGCAGGCAGCACTGTATGTGAATTTTTCCCGCGACAGCGGCAACTCCTGGGTGCATGGGGCGAAGGATATCGCGGCCTGGCCTTATGGCTGGGACCTATATATCGACGGGATAAAGCAAGCCGCCGGAACTGCTGCGACGGCGTCCGGAGACCTCGCATGGTCCTATACGGGCACCGAGGACGGCGACCGGATAAGCCTGTGCCCCGGCCCGTCGGCCGTTTCCGGCAAAAGGCATACGCTGCAGGTCTGGTCCGCCGACGGCCGCGTGTCTTCCAATACCGTCAGCTTCATCATCCAATCCCAACATTTCGATTGGAATGAAGAAGATGCCCGCAACGCCCGGGAATGGCAGCCTGGAAAGACCTACCAGGTACGTTATACCTATGATTTAGGCGGCATGAAACCTGTTTTCTCTCCCAAGGGGAACAGCCAGAATGAGGCGTGGATAGAAGGCGGTCCGCTGGGAAACCAGCGTGCCTTTGTGTGGAAGAATGTCGAAACCGGCGAGGGAAGCGGTTATGTCGAGTTTACGACAAGTCCGCTTGTCAACGGGAATGACCTGTCCTTTGACTTTGAAGGCGGACGGGGCGATGTCAACGCAATTCTTGCGGCACGGATAGAAGCCGGCCCTGTTCCCCATCTTCGCGTCTATTGGTCCATGGAACATACACCGGTGAACCACTCCCGATATTCCGTCCAGCCTACACCGTCCATTGTATTTAAAGTGACCACGCAAGGGACCACGGACGAAGACTGCGACGTACATGGTTTGACCCCTCTGATAGACGGAGCCCTTCAGATTCCCATCTACCTGTACTTCAACTGGTCTCCTTCCGATGCCTATGATGCGAATTACCTTAGCGGGCGCCCCTTGACGCTATACATATACGACAACCTGACTTTTGATGAGCGTCCGACGGCGAGCCCGGAGGAAAAAGTATTCGACGACGTCTTCGACGCCGAAAAAACGATGCGGGAAATGGTCCTGACCTGCCAGATCCGTGACGGCGTGGGCACCGTATTCTTTGATTGGGATTCCTGGTCGCTTTGTTCGCAATACAATCCGTATTTCGGACCCGCATTTGACAACGACATTTTAAGCTGGACACTCTACTGCGCAACTACGATTGACGGCCAGGGCCAGCGTGAAAGGGCCCTGTTCAATTCCGCCGTTTGCAAGGAAAGCATTCTTGACAGGTATCTGGTCTCGGACGAGACACCTGGAACCGTATGGGACTTTGAGTCGACCTGTCACCTAAATGGAAAAGAAGATTAACAACAAGCCTGATAAACATTGCTCTTATGAAAAGTTTACACCCTTTTTTCACCATGTTCTGTGCGGCCGCCATTTTCAGCTGCACAAGAGAAAACGTATCGACTGATGATGCAGCCGGTCTGATTGCGTTCAAGGCCTCCGGAAGTGCCATTGTAAGTGTCGATACCAAGACGGACGTCGTTTCCGCCTTGAACGCATTCTATGTATCTGCAACCACCGGAACTCAGGAAATACAGGCCTGGGAAAACGTCCGCTTCACAGGCAGCGATATTTTTACCGGCGGAAAACTATGGGCGGCGGAAGACCCCGCTTACCATTTTTACGCCTCGAACGCAGTCATGGACGCATCGCAGTCCATCGCGGCCGACAACGCGACGGACGTGATTGTAGCGTACCTTCCCCATCCCGCATTCCGTGAAACGAACACGTTGATTTTCAAGCACATCTTCGCTCGCTTACGCAAGGTTACCATGGATGTTCCGGAAGGCTATGCCGTCAGCGACGTCAACGTGAAAATCACCCCTGGCATTGGCGGACAGTTTGACATCCGCTCCGGATATGGACAGACCGACGGAAGCGGCTGGAGCAATGTTACACCAGGCGAAAGCGTATCCATTGCCTCCGCCGACGGCTCCGTGAAAGAAAACGACCTCTATCTGGTTCCCGGGAAGTACACGTTGGACGTATCTTGGAAAATCCGCAAAGACGAGTATGTCTATACGTACGAGAACGTCCATTACGAAGTGGACCTTACCGCTGGGAAAGAAAACAATGTCACCATCACGCTGTTCGGGAACGAGGCGGACGAGATGGCGCTCTCGCTCCGGGTGTCCCTCGAGCCCTGGAACGAACAGGAGGCAACGGCAGTATATACGGATTCTCAACCGCAGACACACCCCTACGTTGACCTGGGCCTGCGTGCCGATGGCAAAAAAATCCTTTTCGCCACCTGCAATATCGGCGCGGCTTCTCCCGAGGAGTACGGCGACTTTTTTGCCTGGGGCGAGACCTCGAAACGATACGACGGCATCAAGACGAACATCAACGGGAGCTGGATAATCGGCAGCCGTTTCGATTGGGCCTCCACTCCCTTCGATACCGAGGGCGACGGCAGCAAGTTCTCCAAATATACCAGTAAAGACAGCTATGCTGCCAGCGGCACTGCGGACGGGAAATATACGCTCGATGCTTCGGACGACATTGCCGTTGCACTGTGGGGCGGTAACTGGAGGATGCCGGACAAATCCGAATGGGACTACCTGTTAAGCTCAAACGTTTCGCTTTCCTGGACAGACGATTACGAGGGAAGCGGCATTCAAGGGCTGGTCATTACCGGCCACGGCGAGTTCTCTTCCTCTTCCTTGTTCCTTCCCGCGGCAGGACGATGCTACGATACGACGATTGACAGCAGGGGCAAAGTGGGCAACTATAGAAGCCGTTCCCTGTACACTGAACAATCGGACTTCTCCTGGGATTTTTGCTTTGAAAAAGATGTCAGGATTGTGAATCGCAACTATCGTTATTTGGGCTGTTCTATCCGCCCGGTTCTGGTACTGTCCGAATAGTTTACTTCTTGACAAAACGCATGATGCATAAGCCTGTAAACAGTAAAAAATCACTATATTTGCAAGGATGTTCCGGCAGTTGTCATATATCCTCCTTGCCACCGTAGTGCTGCTATCCTGCTCTACGGCCCGGCGGGGAGCACAGGGACAGAAACAGATGCCCCTGACAAATCCCCAGGAAATAGCCCGTTCCCAACAACGCGCCCGGCAGGTGACGGACTCCATAAACCGTGTACGGTCCGGAGGAGCCCGCCCAAACGGAGCTCATTCTCCTGCAAGCGGAAAAACAGGAGCCCCGTCGCGGACCTCTTCCTCGCAAAGCACTCAGAAAACCTCCGGGGACCAAGTCATTGCCTATGCCCGGAAGTTCCTTGGAACGCCGTATAAATTGGGGGCCTCAGGGCCTTCCCGCTTCGACTGTTCCGGGTTCACAACCTATGTATTCAAGCACTTTGGTTACACGATTACGCCTTTTACCGGCGCCCAGTTTAAGGAAGGGCGTCCTGTTCACGGCTATGCAGACCTGCAGAAAGGCGACTTGGTATTCTTTGGCAAGCGCGGCAGCGTGCGGGATATCGGCCATGTGGGCATTGTGGTATCCGTGGACTACAACCGTGGCAGTTTCCGCTTCATCCATGCCTCCACCTCCGGCGGCGTGGTGGAAAGCGAATCCACCCAGGCCTACTACATGATGCGCTACATAGGCGCCCGCCGCATTTTGCCGGACGAATAGACGCTTTTTGTCTTTCCCGGCTCCTTTTTTGTCTTTCCCGGCTTGACCGGGAATCTTTTTTTCACTAATTTTGCACCCACGTTCAGTTTTGGGGGTGTTTTGGTTTTGACAGCGCTGATGCTGGACGGTAAGCATGTCGGGCCTCGGAACCTGTCCCGTAAAACGCAGATTCCAAAAAATCAGTTGCCAACAACAACTATGCACTCGCTGCCTAATTTGCCAAGCGAATTAGCTTAATCCGCGACGCCAAGGCTGCGCCGCCGACGAGTATCCCTCGGCCCTTCCGCTTCTTAAGGGCCCCTCAAGGGGTATCATCCATTTGAAGCTGCTCCGGAGGACGCCTCTAAATCTGGCTAAGACTTAAAGGCTAAGGGACGCTTCGCCCGCCTTCCGGCAGGGCTTCCTCGAAAACCAAAGGACGGATAAGCATGTAGAAAGCCGCCTGGTGCGACGTTTGGACAGCAGTTCGAGTCTGCTCACCTCCACTTTAATACAGGGGGCTCTGCCCCCTCATACACCAATACAGGGGGCTCTGCCCCCTCATACACCCCCGCGGCCTTTCCGCCTTTCCGTATTTGCCTGCGTCAAATACCCGGCCCGTTGCGTGCAATCCGGCTCATGGGGCCGACTATTTCAAGATGAGTTCCTGGACAAAGCCCGCGGTGCGGTTGTCGGCGGTGAAAAGGTCATCGGCCGCCAAAAAGGCGTTCATCTTTTCCACCAGGACGTCCCGCTGGAAATAGAGCTGGCTACGGATGACGGAGGAGCTGAGGGTGATGTAGAGCTTGCCGCCGCGGAAGAAGCGTTTGAGGGTGAAGGGGGCGGCGCCGGAACAGGCGTCCCATGCGGCGAAAACCCGCTGGGTGTTGAGCCCGGTGGCCAGTTTCATGGATTTGATGTACTGCTGTACAATTTCCTCCATGCCCACGGCTTCCTTCCTATGCAACTTTACCGCCATGGCCTATAAACGTGTAAAAGCCCCGCCGGAAGCGGTGAAATAGGCCCGGTCGTCCGTCATGCGGTCCACAATGCCGGACAGGCGCGCCGCGTCCGTGTCGGTAATGAAAATTTGGCCGAAGTCCTGGCCCGCCACCATGCCGATGAGGTTGGAGATGCGCTTGAGGTCCAGCTTGTCGAAGACATCGTCCAGCAGGAGCATGGGCGCAAAACCGTAAGAGCGCTTCATGATTTCATACTGCGCAAACTTGAGCGCTACCAGGAACGACTTCTGCTGTCCCTGCGAACCGGCACGGCGGATGGGGTGGCCGTTCATGGTGAAAAGGAAGTCGTCCCGCTGGATGCCGGAAGCCGTGTAACGTAACCTGAAGTCCTGCTCCCGGTGCGCCTCGAAAACTTCTGGCAATGAACCGTTAAACAGGTCCGATTTATACTCAATAGAAACCGCTTCCCCACCTCCGGAAATGAGCTTGTAATACGCCGCCACAACAGGTTGCAGGTCCCTTGCCAGACGAGCGCGGGCGGCATGCACTGCAGCGGCCGGTTTTTCCATCCGGGCGTCCAGTACCGAGAGCAAGGAAGCATCCGGCATGGAATCTTTCAGGATTTTGTTACGCTGGGCCAGCAGACGGCCATACGCCTGCACGGCAGCCAGGTATTCCCGGTCCATCTGTGACAGCACCGCATTGGAAAGCCGGCGGCGGTCCTCGCCGGAATCACTTACCAGGGCGATATCGCCCGGCGAAACCATCACCAGCGGAAGCACGCCGATGTGATCCCCCATGCGGGGATAGGGTTTGTCGTCCCGGACCAGTTTTTTTCCTTCCCGCGAAACCTGCAGGGCGAAACGCGACTCCAACCCGTTTTCCATGACATAGGTGCCGCCCAGCGTGAACCCGGCCGTTCCATAGCGGAAATTGGCCGCATCCGGAGCCGCAAAGGCACTTTTGGTCATGGACAAATAATAGATGGCATCCAGCAGATTGGTCTTTCCTTCCCCGTTGTTCCCGCTGATACAGTTCACATTGGGGCTGAACGCGAGTTCCTGGAAAGCGATGTTCCGGAAATCCTGTACTACTATTTTCTTGAGCGTGGGCATAGACTGTGCGCAATAATCAATTGCAAATATATAATATTTTTCGTAAATTTGCGGGCTAAAAGCAACTTATACGATAAGTAAAAACAACAAAATATTATGGCAAAAGTAACGAAAAAAGAGGAAGAGCTCCGTCAGCAGAACATGCAGGAAGCTGTTTCCAAGACCGAAGAATTCTTCAAGAAGTATGGCAATATGATGTACGGCTGCATTCTGGCTGTACTCATCGCAGCTCTGGCCATCCTGGCCTACAACCGCTTTATCCTGCAGCCCAAGAAGCAGCAGGCCACCGACCAGATGGCCCAGGCAGAGCGCTGGTTCCTCTCCGGAGAATATGAACTGGCCCTGAACGGGGACGACAACGACCCGGGCCTCCTGGAAATCATCGACCAGTACGGTTCCAAGGCCGGTGAAGCCGTGTATATGTATGCCGGCGTAGCCGCCCTCAAGACCGGCGACTACCAGGGCGCCATCGACTACCTCAAGAAGTATGAGGGCAAGGATCCCATCCTGAAAGCCCGCGCAGAGGCCTGCATCGGCGACGCCTACGCGGAGCTGGAAGACTACGGCAACGCCATTTCCTATTACCAGAAGGCTGCCAAAACCACGGACAACGCCCTTGCCGCCGCTTATCTCCTGAAGGCCGGCATCGTGGCGGAAGAGGCCGGCGACAAGACCCAGGCCCTCTCCTTCTACAAGGAAATCAAGGACCAGTGGGGCAATGCTCCCGAGGCCATGGAAATTGACAAGTATATTTCTCGTATTGAAATTGCCGAATAATTATGGGAAGAGCGTTTGAATTCCGCAAAGAGCGCAAAATGAAGCGCTGGGGCCACATGGCCAAAACCTTTACCAAACTGGGCAAGGAAATCACCATCGCAGTAAAGCAGGGCGGCGCCGAAGTAACCGGCAACCCCCGTCTCCGCGCCCTCATCGCAGAGGCCAAGAGCGAGCAGATGCCCAAGGAAAACATCGAGCGCGCCATCAAAAAGGCCACCGAAGCCAAAACCGGCGACTTCAAAGAGCTTGTCTATGAAGGTTTCGGACCCTTTGGTATCGCTTATCTGGTGGAGGCCGCCACGGACAACAACACCCGTACCGTAGCCAATGTGCGCAGCTACTTCACCAAGTGCGGCGGTTCCCTGCAAACCAGCGGTTCCGTGGCTTTCATGTTCGACCACAAATGCGTATTCCGCATCAAGGAGGACCCTGCAAAGCCCATCGACGTGGAAGAACTGGAGCTGGAGCTCATCGACTTCGGTGCAGAAGAAGTGTTCAAGCAGGAGGTGGAAGACGAAGACGAGAACGTACATGTGGAAATTTCCATCTACGGAGACTATACCGCCTATGGCCAAATCCAGAAGTACATCGAGGAAAAAGGCTATGAGCTGGTTTCCGGCGGCTTTGAACAAATTCCCAACGTAGAACTGAAGGAAGTAACCCCCGAACAACGTGCCACGCTGGAGAAACTCACCGGCCTATTGGAGGACGATGAAGACGTGACCAACGTCTATACCACGATGGCTCCCGAAGCGGAGTAATGCGGAAAGTACTACCAATCATTTATTTAGCTACACTTCTCACTATGTCGTCCTGCGGCATAGTGAGATTTCGTAATGCCCCCACCTATCATGCCGGGCCTCCCCAAAAAGAAGGATATGCGCAGGAAGGCATCATAGAAGAAATAATGGTGGACTGCAGTGTCCCCGGCCCCACCCGGCGCCGCATGATTGTATATCTGCCCAAAGACTACTACCAATCCCAGCAACGCTACCCGGTCTTTTACCTGCTGCACGGCGCCCGCGGCTATGAAACCTCCTGGATACGGAAAGGTTTTGTCTATGAAACCACGGACAGCCTGTTCCGCAGCGGCCTGGCAACGCCCTGCATTGTGGTGATGCCCAACGTGAACCAGTACAACGACGACCGCGACTTCGAGGATTCGCGCTTCAAGGACGCCTTCGAATCCATCTTTGAGGTAAACGGCGTGGTGGAAACCGGCTTCATGCAAGACGTCGTAGCCCAGATAGACAGCCGCTACCGCACCATCCCGGACAAAGCGCACCGGGCCATCGCCGGCCTGTCCATCGGCGGATGGCAAAGCATCTGGATTGCCCTCAACCATCCGGACAGTTTCGACTACATTGGCGCTTTCTCTCCATATACCTGGTGCATGAGTGCGCCCAGCTCCTACCGCCGGCACTTCTATAGCGGAATGTATCGCAAACTAAAAGTCCAGTTCCAGGAACCGCCCAAAGGCTTTTATCTGTATGCCGGAAAATGGGACCTTGTACGGCCCTCCACCATCCGCCTGCACCAGATTCTGGAAAAACGGGGTTACCCGCATAGTTATTCGCGCTATCCCGGCTCGCATGACTGGGTCCAAGGGTGGATTGATGAATATAAAGACATGCTTCAACGTGTCTTTAAAAATGACTGAACTATGAGAATTCTCTTTGTCCTCAATAACTTATACACCACAGGAAACGGGCTGGCAGCGTCGGCCCGCAGGACGGTGAAGTATTTGAGGGCCGCAGGACATGAAGTCCGGATTGTTTCCGGCCCCAATCACCAGAATCCGGCAGAGAAGCCGGACTACCTGCTGGAAGACTACAAATTCCCCATTGTCCAGCCTATCATCAGTTCCCAGGGCTACGGTTTTTCCCAAAGCAACCTGCCCCTGATGGAAGAGGCCGCAAAATGGGCCGATGTCATCCACCTGGAGGAGCCCTTCGTGATTGAGGACCGCATGATCAAGATTTGCAAGCGGCTGGGCAAACCCATTACGGCCACCTACCACCTGCATCCGGAGAACATCACCAACTCCCTGGGACCGCTGGTACACTGGAAAGGCCTTAACCGGAAAATCCTCACCAGCTGGCGGGACCTCACCTTCAACCATTGCGACTACGTGCAGTGCCCTACGGAAAATGTGCTGGACCGCCTGCGCCGCTATCATATCCAGGCCCGCTGCGAGGTCATCTCCAACGGTCTGGTGCCGGACGCCTGCATCCGCCCGGAGACGCCCCCGGCAGACTATGAGAGCCCGGAACGTTCGTTCCATGTTGTATATATCGGCCGGTTTTCCCGTGAAAAAGACCAGCCCACGCTGCTGGAAGCCATGAAACACAGCCAATACGCCAAGCGTATCCAACTGCATTTTGCCGGTCTGGGCCCCACTACCCGCAAAATCAAACGGATGGCCCATCAACTGTATAAGGACGGCGTGCTGGCCTACGACCCCATCTTTACGTTCGAGAACCGCGACGGTCTGCGCAAGCTTGCCGCCAGTGCAGACCTCTGCATCCACTGCGCCACTATCGAGGTGGAAGGCCTTTCCATCATGGAAGCCATGCAGCAGGGCGCCGTTCCCGTCATTGCCCAGGGCCGATACAGCGGCACCTCCCAGTTTGCCCTGGACCGCCGCAGCATTTTCCCGGAACAGAATCCGGAGGCACTCGCCCACCGGATAGACTACTGGCTCTCCCACCCCAAAGAACGCTGGGAAATGGGCTGGAAATACGTCAGGCACATGGAAGAATACGACATCCGGAAATCCGTGGAGCAACTGGTGCAAATGTTCCAAAAGGCTATTGATTCTAAACAAAATAAGCAGTAGCTTTGCAAGTATGTCAGAGAATCGCACTTATTATAAGGTAGCGGGCCTGTGTTTTTGTCTGGAGGGGCCCGTCCCGGCCCTGGCCAACCTGCAGCCCTTCCTTTGCAGCAAGGAGAAAGACCTGCTCTTCACGCTGGAACTGGTCCGCAGTATGCCGCTTGCAAACGCCACGCCGGTGTTTTGCACCGATGACGGTCCCGGTTTCCCGGAGATTGCCATCGACTCCCTGCCAGGCGGCCAGTACCGGTTCCGGATGCGCCCCCTGCCCGGCAAGCCTGTGGCGGCGGAGCTTCGCACCAACGACAGTTTCACCCAGGCCCAACTGCTATTCCTGGAAGGAGACCAGGCCTTTGCGCTCAACAATTCCCTCATGCTGCTGTACGCTTTTGCATCGGCCTGTCACGGCGTGCTGGAAATGCATTCCTCCGTGGTGGTGAACGACGGCAAAGGCTACCTGTTCCTGGGCAGGAGCGGGACCGGCAAAAGCACCCATAGCAGCTTGTGGATGAAGCATATACCGGGAACCATGCTCCTGAACGACGACAATCCTATCCTGCGCCTGATGCCGGACGGAACGGCCCGCGTCTTTGGCTCTCCCTGGAGCGGAAAAACGCCCTGCTACAAGAACCTGGATTTCCCGGCCGGAGCGGTTGTACGCATCCGCCAGGCACCGTTCAACAAGATAGAAAAACTCCCGCCGGTGCAGGCCTATGCCTCCCTGATGGCATCGGCCTCCAGTTTCCGGCCGTTCAAAGCGCTGGCGGAAGGCTGGCACCACACCCTGGAAGGTCTGGTGAGCATACTCCCCTGCTACGTGCTGGACTGCCTGCCGGACCAGGCCGCGGCGGAACTCTGTTACAAGACCGTCCATGGATAAACGCATCGTAGCCAACGAAGTGCTGCTGGAAGAAGCCGCAGCGCTCATGCAGGAAGGACGCGACGTCACGTTCACGCCCCTCGGGAGCAGCATGTTGCCCTTCATCCGCGGTGGAAAAGACGCCGTCCGGCTGCATAAGATGGCCGATGTCAACGTGGGCGACATGCTCCTGGTCCGCCTGGAAGGCCGCTATGTGCTGCACCGCTGCATCCGCAAAGAAGGAAAGCGCCTCACCCTCATGGGCGACGGCAACCTGGCGGGAACGGAAAGCTGCACCACGGACGACGTACTGGGTACCGTTGTGGGCATTATCCGGAACGGGAAAGAGCGCAAACCCGGCGACGGACGTCTCTGGCGAACTACCCTGAAACCTTTTAGAAGATACATTTTAGCCATTTATAGGAGACTACCCTTATGAAAATCAAAGAAGGATTCATTCTGCGCACCATCTGCGGGGAGCACATCGTAGTGGGCGAAGGACTGGCCCAGGTGAACTTCAACAAGATGCTCTCCCTGAACGAGAGCGCCGCCTACCTCTGGAAAGAGGCGGAAGGCAAGGAATTCACCCAGGAGGACCTTGTGAAACTGTTGCTGGACAAGTACGAGGTAAGTCAGGAACAGGCTGCCGCCGATGTAGAGAAACTCACCGCCACCTGGATTCAGGAAGGCGTAGTGGAAGCCTGAGATGAAGCGTTTCAAGGACATTGTCCGGACCATCCGCTCCCTTTCCCGCCCCGTCAGGTGGCGGGCAGCCATCACCGTGGCTGTCGGGACCGTAAGCGTGGCCGTGTCCCTGGCCTTTGTCTCTTACAGTAAAATCCTGGTCGATATTGCCACCGGAAAAAGCCAGGCTCCGCTGGGCCCGGCCGTGGGCATTTTCATCGGCATCCTGGCCCTACAGCTGGCCGCCTCCCTCTTCTCCAACTGGTGGCTCGCCTACAGCCAGGTAAAAACGCAGAACATCCTGCGGAAGGACCTCTTCGGCCATGTGATGAAAAGCCGCTGGGACGGCCGTGAGCGCTATCTGTCCGGCGACACCGTGAACCGCCTGGAAGAAGACATCCGCGTGGTGGCGGAGCTCATCTGCGACCGCATCCCGGGCATTGTCATCACGGTCATTCAGCTGCTTGCGTCCAGTATGTATCTGCTCAGCCTGGCGCCTAACCTGCTGTGGGTACTCATTATCCTGATGAGCGCCGCCGTGCTGGGCTCCAAGCTATTTTTCCGCCAGCTGCGGGAACTCATGGCCAAAATCCGCTCCCGCGAAAGCGAACTCCAGCAGCTGATGCAGGAAAGCCTGCAGCACCGCGTACTGGTGCTCACCCTCACCAACGTGGAACGCGTCCTGGACAAGTTTGGCTGGTTACAGGCCGACGTCGAAGACAACACCCGCAAACGCCTCAATTACAACGCCGTAGCGCGCGGGCTCATGTTCCTGGGCTTCCAGGCCGGCCATGCCGCCGCCTTCCTCTGGGGCGTGTTCGGCATCCGCGCCGGCACCGTCACCTTCGGCACCATGACCGCCTTCCTGCAATTGGTTGGCCGCGTACAGCGCCCCATTGCCGATTTTGGCCGCCAGGTTCCCGCCTTCATCACCGCGCTCACCTCGGTAGAGCGCCTGATGGACCTGCAGGAACTGGAAGAAGAAGCGTTGGAAGCCCCCATCCTGCTTCCCGGAGCCCCCACCATCACCGTTTCTCACGTGACGTACAGCTATCCGGGCATTTCCGAGCCAGTCATCAAAGACTTTTCCTGCACCTTCCCTGCCGGCCGGATGACCGCCATCGCCGGCCCCACCGGAATAGGCAAAAGCACCCTCATCCGCCTGATTCTGGGCCTGCTGAAGCCTGCCCAAGGGCAAATCACCATTGACGATATTCCCGCCGGCAGCGCTCTCAGGGGCAATTTCATGTATATCCCGCAGGGGAATTCCCTGCTCAGCGGCACCATCCGCTCGAATCTCCAACTCGCAGCACCACAGGCTACGGAAGAGGACCTTCGGCAAGCTTTGGACACCGCCATGGCCCAGTTTGTCCGGGAGCTCCCGCAAGGGTTGGACACGCCCTGCGGGGAGGTTGGCAGCGGACTCAGTGAAGGCCAGGCCCAGCGCATTGCCATTGCCCGAGCCCTGCTGCGTCCCGGCGGCGTACTCATCCTGGACGAGAGCACGTCGGCCCTGGATCCGGAAACGGAAAAACGGCTGCTGGAGAACCTCCACAGCCGTTATCACGGGCAAAAAAGCCTGTTGTTCATCTCGCATCGGGAAGCGGTGACGCAGTATGCCGATGCCATCGTGCGCCTGGACTAAGCCCGGGACACCGTCTCCTTCAAGATTTCGGAAACCGTGGGATGCGGGAAAATCACCCGCTCCAGTTGCTCCACGCTCATGCGCTGCTCAATGGCCAGCACCGCGCCATGGATGAGTTCCGACGCCGGATTGCCCAGCATGTGGACGCCTATTACGCGGTCCTCGCTGTCCAGTACCACCTTGCAAACGCCCTCTCCCCGCTCGTTCTCGGCCACGAAACGGCCGGAAAACGCCATGGGCAGCGACAGGGTGCGAGCACCGTCCAAGGCGCCCACGCCGGCCACTTCCGGATTGGTATAGACCACAGCCGGAACGGCGTTGTAGTGCATTTCATCGGCGATGCCGCGGATGGTGTTCACGGCTACCTCCCCTTCCCGGCTGGCGGTATGGGCCAGCATGGAGAAACCCGTCACGTCGCCGGCGGCATAAACGCCGGGCACACGCGTGCGCATCTGCGCATCCACCTGAATGCCATAAGGTTTGCCGGCAGGGTTCAGGGCCAGTTCCACGCCTATATTCTCCAGGCCGATTCCCTGCAAACGGGCCCTGCGGCCCACGGAAACGAGAATCCGGTCTCCCTGTACCCGGCAGGTCTCCCCTTCCGGCGTCTCATAGACCACCTCGTTCCCTTCCACGGCCACCACCTTGCAACTGAGGTGGAAGGTGACGCCCTTCTTCTCATACTGAGCCTGCAGCAGGGCGCTCAGCTGCGCGTCCATGGGCCCCAGAATCTTGGAAAGCATCTCAATGACAGTCACTTGCGTGCCAATGGAGTTGAAGAAACTGGCGAACTCCATGCCAATGACGCCGCCGCCAATCACTACCAAGGAGGATGGCTGTTCCGTGAGCGAGAGGATTTCCCGGTTGGTGACCACCGCGCCCCCCAAGCCCTCCCGGAGCCCGGGGATGGGCGGGACAACGGCCTCCGATCCGGTGCAAATCAAGACGTTACGCGCCTCATAGGACGCCTCGTTGCAACGCAGAGAGAAGCCTTCGGCCACGCGTCCGGTAATGACGCCTTCGCCGCTCACCACCTCCACGCCCGCACTACGCATTTGCACTTTGATACCTCCCACCAGCTTTTTCACCACCTTGGTCTTCCGCTTGAAGATGGCGCCAAAGTCGATACCGGCCTCCGGCACCGTTACCCCGTAACGCTCCGCATGGCGGGCCGTATCCAGCACCTTGGCGCTGTACAACAGGGTTTTGGTGGGGATGCAGCCCTCGTTCAGGCATACGCCGCCCAACTCGTTCTTCTCTATCAAAAGCACCGAAAGACCGGCTTCTCCGGCTTTCCCGGCAGCCACGTATCCGGCAGGGCCGCCGCCAAGAATTGCAATGTCGTGCATAATCCAGATTTGAGTTACAAACATAAGGAAAAATCGGGGAAAATCCCTATTTTTGTACTATGAAAGAAAGAGAAGATCTTGTTAAGGACTTAAAATGGGCATTGCTGGGAAAACTGAAGGAAGCACTGGTCTCCGTCGTCCCTGTCATCCTGCTGGTTTTTGTCCTCTCCATCACACCCTGGGTAGATATCACCACCAAGGAAATGTGGATATTCCTGGTATCTGCCTTTTTCCTGATTTTCGGCATCGGCCTGTTTAATCTGGGGGCGGACATGGCCATGACGCCCATGGGCCAGTACATCGGCGAGGGCCTCACCAAGTCCAGGAAACTGGGGGTCCTCGTGGGCGTCAGCTTTGTGATGGGCCTCCTTATCACCATTGCGGAACCGGACCTGTCGGTACTTGCCGGGCAGGTGTCCGCCGTCATCAACGGCGCCACACTCATCTGGACGGTGGGCATCGGTGTAGGCCTCATGCTGCTGATGGGCGTGCTCAAAATTGTATTCCACCATGACCTTACCGCCATTCTCCTGTTCGGGTACATGCTGCTGTTCAGCCTGGCGGCCCTTCTGATTGAACGCGGGAACGCCTCGCTGCTGGCCATGTCGTTCGACTCCGGCGGCGTAACCACCGGTCCCATCACCGTGCCGTTCATCATGGCCCTGGGCGTGGGTATCGCCCTCACCGTAGGCGGACGAAACGCCAGCGAAAACAGCTTCGGACTCATCGCCCTGTGCTCACTGGGTCCCATCATTGCCGTGCTGGCCCTGTCCATGCTGTCAAAAGGAAACCTGGACTATACAGTCCCTGATTATTCCATGGCCACAGTGCTGGAAGGCGGCCTACAAGAGCACCTCCAGCACACCATGTGGGAGGTGGGCAAATCGCTGGTCCTCATCGTGGGATCCTTCTTCGTGCTGCAGTTCACCGTCCTCAAACTGCCGGTCACCAAAATCGGCCAAATCCTGTTCGGCATCCTCTACACCTTCCTGGGGCTGGTGCTGTTCCTGGCGGCAGTGGAAATGTCTTTCATGCCCATCGGCTTCAAGATTGGTTCCCACCTGGCCGGGCATCATGCCGGTGTGCTCATTGGCTTCGCCTTCATCATCGGCATGGTTGTAGTACTGGCGGAACCGGCCGTACACGTACTCAACGCACAGGTAAACGACATTACCGGCGGGGAGGTCACCCGCATGCAGATGATGACGGCCCTGTCCGTGGGTGTGGGCATTTCCATCGGCCTGTCCGTCATCCGCGTTTACTACGGTTTTTCCGTGCTGTATTACCTGGTTCCCGGATACCTGCTGTCGCTGGGCCTGTCCTTCTTCGTTCCCAAGCTTTATACCGCCATCGCCTTTGACTCCGGCGGCGTTGCCAGCGGTCCCCTCACATCCAGCTTCATCCTGCCCATGGTGGTAGGGGCCTGCGTTACCTTGCAGGGCACCGAAGGGGTGTTGGATTTCGCTTTCGGGGTAGTGGCCATGGTGGCCATGACTCCGCTCATCACCATCCAGAGCCTGGGCTTCAAGGCCGTTCTGGCCGCGCGCCGTCGCAAGAAGCTGGCCATGCGTCGCATCCTGGCGGCGGCCGACGACCAAATCATTTACTTTGAGTAGTTTATGGAACAGACAAGAAATATCGCCCCCGTAAAACTGGAAATGCTCCTGGCCATTGTCCATAATAGCAAACTGGCCTATTACTCCAGCATCATCCAGTCGCACCAGGCCAACCTGCAGTTCACCGTAGCCGCCAAAGGCACCACACACCTTATCCTGAATTACCTGGGATTGTCGGCCGACCGACCCAAAACGCTCATCCTGTCCGTGGTACGGGCCGACGAAGCCGCATCGCTCATCGAGCAGTTGAAGGATACTTTCAACAAAGGCGGAGATTACAAAGGCGTGGCCTTTACCGTCCGGCTCACCAGCACCATTGGTGCGCTGGCCTACGGTTTTTTAGCGAACGAAAAAAGTGTAAAAGAAGAACAATAGAGATATGGCAAAATTTCAACTCCTCGTCTGCATTGTGAATGCAGGCTTCTCCCAAAACGTCATGGAAGCGGCCCGCGCTGCCGGTGCCCGCGGCGGTTCCATCATCCGCGGCCGCGGCTCCGCCAACCCGGAAGCGGAAGAGTTCTTCAACATCAGCATCCAACCGGACAAGGAAGTCATCCTTATTTTGGTAACGGAAGATATCAAAGACGCCGTCATGACCGCTATCTTCAAGAACAGCGGTCTTTCCAAGGAAGGTCAGGGCATTGCCTTCTCCCTTCCGGTGGAACGCACTACGTTTGACTAAGGACGCTTGTAACCGTCCTGGAGGCAGCGCTGCGTAAGGTGCTCGATGCGCTTGCCAGTTTCCGGATGGGAGGAAAAAAGATTGCTCACAGGACCGCCCTGGCTGTTGCCGGAGAGCTGCTGGAGTTTCTCGAAAGACTGTACCATGGCCCAGGGGTTCTTCCCTGCCTGGCACAGGTAATTGTAGCCGTAGTCGTCGGCCTCGGTTTCCATGTCACGGGAGAACTTGGCGTTCAGGATGACCTCTCCCAGCGCGCCGAACTGCGAATCCGTCAGGGCCGCCATCTTGTCTCCCGTAGAAGCCAATCCCTGCAGCGCTGCGGAAGTGAGCATGGACTTTTGCATCTGCTTGCGCGTGTGATGCAGGGCCACATGGCCCATTTCGTGGCCCAGGACACCCAGGAGTTCATCGTCCGTCATGGCATCCATGATGCCCGTATATACGCGCACGCTGCCGTCTGCACAGGCAAAGGCATTGACTTCATTCTGCTGATACACCTTGAAATTGAGCGGACGCTCATTCACGCCGTCCAGGTTTTGCGTGAGCTTGCGCAGACGCTTGGTATAAGGACTGGATTCCGGCAGCACCGTGCTCTGAGCATCTAACTGCGCAATGTACTGGGACACATACGCTTCCACCTGGGAATCGCTCAGGGTGAGCGCCTGTGCAACATATACGCCGCCCTGCAGCAGACGGTTCTGGTTCAGGTTGGAAACAACGCCGCAGGAGCTGAGCAGCACTACCGCGGAAAGGATACTCAAAAGCTTTTTCATGGTTCTTGTAATTTGTATCAAAGATACGAACAAAAAAAGGCCGACGCAAATCCGTCGGCCCAATTTTTTTTCGCAGCTGCAATTATATGAAGATGTACTTGCAGATAAACAACGCGGCCAGAATCCACATGGTGACGGAGATATCCTTGAAACGACCGGCCACGGCGTGGCAGAGCACATAGGAAATCACGCCCAGGAGGATACCGTCGGAGATGCTGTAAGCCAGGGGCATCATGATAAGGGTGATGAAGGCCGGAATGGCCTTGCAATAGTCGTCCCAGTGGATGCGGGAAACGGAATGCATCATCATCACGCCCACAATGATGAGGGCCGGAGCAGTAGCTGCACCGGGAATGGCCAGGAACAGCGGGCTGAAGAACAGGGCCAGGGCGAAGCAGCAGGCCGTGGAGAAGGCAGTGAGACCGGTGCGGCCGCCCTCACCCACGCCGGAAGCGCTTTCCACGTAAGTGGTGGTGGTGGAAGTGCCCAGGCAGGCGCCGGCTACCGTGCCGATGGAGTCGGCCAGGAACATCTGCTCCATGCCGGGGATGTCGTCCCTGCGGTTGCCTTCCGGAACCAGACCGGCACCCTGGTGTACGCCGATAATGGTGCCCATGGTGTCGAACATGTCAATGAACAGGAAGGTAAAAACAATCACCAACATATCCAGGGTGAAGATATTGTGCCACTCGAACTGGAAAGCGATGGGCTTCACGCTGTCCGGAAGGTCAACGATGCCATTGAGCTTGGTAATGGCCTCCCCCGTTGCCGGATCCTTGATTACCAGGCCCAACAGCGTGGTGGCCAGAATGCCCCACAGCATGCCGCCGCGGACCTTGGCCATCACCAGGCCGGCCGTAATGAACAGACCGATGAGGCCCAGCAGGGCCTTCCCCTCGGTGATGTGTCCCAGAGAAACCAGCGTAGCGTCGTTATTCACCACAATACCGGCATTCTGCAGGCCGATAAAAGCGATGAACAGGCCGATACCGGCGCCGATGGCTTTTTTCAAGGTACCCGGGATGGCGTTGATAAGCCAGGTGCGCACCTTGGTGAGCGTGAGGATAATGAAGAGGATTCCTTCAATGAGCACGGCCGTGAGGGCAAACTGCCAGGTGTAACCCATGCCCAGGCAGACGGTGTACACGAAGAAGGCGTTCAGGCCCATACCCGGGGCCAGGGCAAACGGTTTCTTGGCATACAGGGCCATCACCAGGGTACCGATGATGGCGGCCAGGGCGGTGGCGGTGAAGACGGCGCCGCCGGGCATGCCGTCCAGGGCGCTGAAGATAGCAGGGTTCACGGCCAGGATATAGGCCATGGTGAGGAAGGTGGTGATACCGGCCAGGATTTCCGTACGGACGTTGTTCACCTTGGAATCAAAACCGAAAAGCTTCTCGAAAGCAGGTTTCATGTCGATTTCCTCCTATATTAGAAAACCCATTTGGCACCCAGGCAGGGACGGGCCCAAAAGCCTCTTGCGGAACCAAAGTCAAAGGAGAGTTCCACCTCGCCGCCCACATTCAGATTAGGAACGCCGAACCACTGACCCACGGCATACCAGAGCTGCGGCTCGGAGATGAACACCACGTGGGAAACCTCGGGATTGGCCAGGGCATTTCCGCTGGCATCCGTGTACAGCAGGTGGTCCTGCCACCAGAAATCGGCAAAACCGCTGAAGGTCAGGCCTTTGGCGCCAAAGAGGTCACGCAGGCCCCACACCACGGTGAACTGCATGGGGACGATGCTCTTAAAACCGGGATTGTCCCGGTAGTCAATCCATTTGTAGAGCACCTTCAGGTTGAGCGTATTCCTGTAGTCCTTACTGTGGAAGAAATAATCCAGACCGGCCAGCACGGCGTTGTTGATGGCATACTTGTTATAGATACCGCCGTTGTACTCGACGTGGGCGCTCAGACCGCCCAGTTTGGTGTTCTGCCAGAAATTCAGGCAGCGGGCAATTTCCATGTAGGTTCCGTTCGGAGAGAAGAGTTTTCCGTCAATCCGGTTGTTGAAGTCGTGGTCCACAAAGAAGAAGGTGTTTCCCCAATTGTCGTTGTAGAAACCTTCCACGGTGGTGGTTACGTGCTTACGGTCTTTACCGAAATCGTAGAACACCTGAATGTTGGTCTGGGCCTTGGCCACAGAGAGGGCTGCAAAAGCAACGCCCAAGGTAAGAATAGCTTTTTTCATAAAACGTAGTTTATGTTAATAATATAGTAGGGTTATTTGCGCAGGGAAGGATTGATTTCAAAGTTAACGGCCTTGTCCGCGTTGGGATTGGCACCGAACTCATAGTCTTTGCCCGGCAGGATGGCATTCAGGACAACGCCCACCAGGGCCGCCACGGCCAGGCCGCTCAGCGAGGTGAAGCCCAGGTTGATGGCGTCGCCGGCGCCGTATTTGATACCAATAGCCAGCACCAGGATAAGCGCCATCACAATCACGTTGCGGCTCTTGGTGAAGTCCACCTGGTTCTCCACCACATTGCGCACACCTACGGCACTGATCATACCGTACAGTACCAGTGACACGCCGCCGATGGTGGAAGCGGGCATGCAGGCAATCAGAGCGCTGAATTTGGGGCAGAAACTCAGGAGGATGGCAAACACCGCCGCAATGCGGATTACGCGCGGGTCATATACCTTGGTGAGGTTGAGCACGCCGGTGTTCTCACCGTACGTAGTATTGGCCGGAGCGCCGAACAGGGAGGCCAGCATGGTAGCCAGGCCGTCGCCCATCAGGGTACGGTGCAGGCCGGGGTCCTCCAGATAGTTCTCGCCCACCGTAGAAGAAATGGCGCACATGTCGCCGATGTGTTCCATCATGGTAGCCAGCGAGATAGGGACAATGGCAATGATGGCACTCACCACAAGCCCCCAGTTGGGATTAGCGAACACATGGAAGGCGGTGTTTTCCCAGTGGAACGGAACCCCCAGCCAGGCAGCGTCCTTCACCGCGGTGAAGTCGCACAGGCCGAAGCAGGCCGCTACAATATAGGAACCCAGCACGCCCAAGAGGATGGGGATAATCTTGATCATGCGCTTGCCCCAGATGTTGCACACAATGATAATCACAATGGCCAGCAGGGCAATCCACCAGTTGCTGTTGCAGCTTTGGATGGCGCTTCCGCTCAGCGTCAGGCCAATCGCAATGATGATGGGTCCCGTGACGATGGGCGGGAAAAAGCGCATCACCTTCCGGGCGCCAAACGCAGCGATGAACCCGGCCAGCACGAAATAAAGAATGCCTGCCGAGAAAACTCCGATGCAGGCATAAGGAAGGGATTCCGAGGCAGTGAGTCCTTGTTGTTCTCCCAAGGCGACAACGGCTGCGTAGCCACCGAGGAAAGCGAAGGAAGACCCCAGGAAGGCCGGTACCCGCATTTTGGTGAGAAGGTGAAAAATTAAAGTGCCCAAACCCGCAAAAAGGAGAGTGGCACTCATCGAAAGACCTGTGATTACAGGAACCAGGACCGTGGCTCCGAACATGGCGAACATGTGCTGGAGACCGAGGGTGAGCATCTTGCCCTTTCCAAGGGAACGGGCGTCGTAGATACCTTGCTGTTTGTTTGTCATATAATAATAGGTTTTGTGTAATGTTTTCTTACCCCTCAGGCCTATTATGACCGGACAAAGGTAGATAATAAAATTTTTTAAAACAAACCTTCCGCAAAAATTTTCACAAAAAAGTTTTCAACAGCAGTTATCAACAGTTCCCCAAAAAAAGAGCCCCTAAACGAGGCCCTTTCCATGACAGTTCTTGTATTTGAGACCGCTGCCGCAGGGACAGGGGTCGTTGCGGCCCACGTGTTTGTCCACCCGCACCGGCATCCGGCTCTTCTGCTCGCCGTTGGTGGAGAGCTGCGAAGGGTCATTGGTGCGCATCTGCTGCATGTTGCGGTTAGGCTGGGCGGCCGGACGGGCCTCGCGGGCATCCGAAGCGTCCCTGAGCGGAATAAAGGCACGGAGCAGGAAGGTGAGCACTTCCTCGTTCAGCTTCTCCAGCATCTCGGTGAACAGGTTGTAACTTTCCAGCTTGTACACCACCAGCGGATCTTTCTGCTCGTAAGCGGCGTTCTGCACGCTCTGACGGAGGTCGTCCATGTCGCGCAGGTGCTGCTTCCAGTAATCGTCAATATAGTACAGGATGATGCTGCGGGTGAGGGCCCTCACAATTTCCCGGCTCTCGGTCTCGTACGCCTTCTTCAGGTTTACGGACAGGGTGAGCTGACGCTTGCCGTTGGTGATGGGAATGGCGATATTCTCGTACATGCTCCCCTGCTTCTCGAACACGGTCTTGATGACGGGATTCACCTTCTCAATCATGGTGTTCATGCGGCGGTCGTACACCTCTTTCATGTGCTCCGCCAGCTTGTCGGCAATCTGTTCCGGCTTGGCGTTGGCGTAGAAGGCCTCGTCGAAGCCCAGGTCGATAGAGAGCTTGGCGATGATGAATTCCTCGAACTCCGCGTAGCTCATGCCCTCGCTCTGCTGGGTCAGGATGGTGGCGGTGTCCTGCATCATGTTCTGCACGTCAATCTCGATGCGTTCACCGGAGAGGGCGTTGCGCCTGCGGGCATACACGGCCTCGCGCTGGTAGTTCATGACATCGTCATACTCCAGGGTGCGTTTACGCCAGCCAAAATGGTTCTCCTCCACCTTGCGCTGCGCATTCTCGATGGCGTTGGACAGCATGCCGCTCACCAGGGCCTCGTCCTCCTGCATGCCCAGACGGTCCACCACGGCGGCAATGCGCTCGGAACCGAACTTGCGCATGAGGTCGTCTTCCAGGGAAATGTAGAAGCAGGAGCTGCCCGGGTCTCCCTGACGGCCGGCACGGCCACGCAGCTGACGGTCCACGCGGCGGCTGTCATGCCTGGTGGTGCCGATGATGGCCAGACCGCCCGCATCCTTCACCTCCTGGGTGAGCTTGATATCCGTACCACGGCCGGCCATGTTGGTGGCGATGGTTACACGGCCCTTGTGACCGGCCTGCGCCACAATCTCCGCCTCGCGGGCGTGCTCCTTGGCATTGAGCACATTGGCCGTAATGCCGCGCATCCGCATCATGCGGGCCAGCAGTTCCGAGGTTTCCACGTCCGTGGTACCCACCAGCACCGGACGTCCGGCATTAGAGAGTTCCACCACCTTGTCGATCACCGCATTGAACTTGCCTTTCTTGGTCTTGTAGATGATGTCGTTCTGGTCGTCACGGATGACGGGGCGGTTGGTGGGGATAACCACAACATCCAGCTTGTAGATGTCCCAGAACTCACCTGCCTCCGTTTCCGCCGTACCGGTCATGCCGGCCAGCTTGTGGTACATGCGGAAGTAGTTCTGCAGGGTAACGGTGGCAAAGGTTTGCGTGGCGGCTTCCACCTTCACGTTTTCCTTGGCCTCCACGGCCTGGTGCAGACCGTCACTCCAGCGGCGGCCTTCCATGATACGGCCGGTGCTCTCGTCCACAATCTTCACCTTGCCATCCACAATCACGTAGTCCACGTCCTTGGTGAACATGGCGTAGGCCTTCAGGAGCTGGATGACGGTGTGTACGCGCTCGCTCTTGAGGGAGAAATCCTCCATGAGGGCGTCCTTCTTCTCCGCCTTTTCCGCGGGGCTCAGCGAAGCGTCCTGCGTGATTTCCGCAATGGCGCTGCCCATGTCCGGAAGCACGAAGAAGTTGGGGTCGGACACGCTGCCGGCCAGGGTGTCGTGGCCCTTGTCCGTCATGTCCACGGAGTTAAGCACCTCATTGATAACAAAGTACAGCGGATCCGTGACGGTGGGCATCTCGCGCTCGTTGTCCTGCATGTAGTAGGCTTCCGTCTTCTGCATGAGCTGCTTCATGCCGGGTTCGCTCAGGAACTTGATGAGCGGCTGGTATTTGGGCAGGCCTTTGAAGCAGCGGTACAGCAGCAGGCCGCCGTCTTTCTCATTGCCGGCGGCGATGAGTTTCCTGGCCTCGTTCAGGGTCTGGGTAACCAGCGCCCGCTGCTTGTTGTACAGGTTCTCCACATAGGGCCGGTATTCCATGAACTGCTCGTCCCCGACGGCTTTTTCCATGGGGCCGGAGATGATGAGCGGCGTACGGGCGTCGTCGATGAGCACGGAGTCCACCTCGTCCACAATGGCGTAATGGTGCTTGCGCTGCACCAGGTCCGTCATGCGCGAGCACATGTTGTCACGCAGGTAGTCAAAACCGAACTCGTTGTTGGTGCCGAAGGTGATGTCGCAGTCGTACGCGGCCTTGCGGGCGGCGGAGTTGGGCTGGTGCTTGTCTATACAGTCCACGGACAGGCCGTGGAACATGTACAGCGGGCCCATCCACTCGGAGTCACGCTTGGACAGGTAGTCGTTCACGGTGACCACGTGCACGCCTTTGCCGGCGAGGGCGTTCAGGAACACGGGCAGCGTAGCAACCAGCGTTTTACCTTCACCGGTGGCCATTTCCGCAATCATGCCGCGCTGCTCCTTGTTGGTTTTGACGCCGCCGTTGAGGACAATGCCGCCGATGAGCTGGACGTCATAATGCACCATGTCCCAGGTAATCTCATTGCCGCCAGCCACCCAGTGGTTGTGCCAGATGGCTTTGTCGCCCTGGATTTCCACGAAGTCGCGGCCCTGGGCGGCCAGGAGTTTATCGAACTCGGAAGCCGTCACTTCCACGGACTCGTTTTGCGCGAAGCGGCGGGCGGTGCTCTTCACAATGGCGTAGGCCTCCGGCAGGAGCTGGTTCAGGATTTCCTCGATGGCGGTATCTTCGTCTTTGACGAGTTTGTCACTTTCCGTAGCCAGCGCCTCCTTCTCCTCCACGGGGATGTCTTTTTCCATCTCCAGCTTAATTTCCGCGATGCGGTCCTCGAAGGGCTTCTCCACCGCAGCAATTTTGTCCTTCAGCGCCTGGCTGTGCGCACGGAGCTCATCATTGGAAAGGCTGTCTATCTCCGGATAGACGGCAAGAATCTGATTCAGGACCGGACGGATTACCTTCATGTCCCGGTCACTCTTGCTGCCGAAGATTTTCTTGAGAATATCTGCTATTGCCATTTTGTCAGTAACTTAAATCTTACAAAGATAACTATCTTGAGCCGATATTACAAATTTTATACCTGCCTGCCGCGGCAGCGGCGGATGGCAGGAAATTGGTGACATATCTGCCAAAAGTACCTGAACGGCAGCAGGCTGCCGTATTTGACGCTTTTTACCAGGGTGAACAGGCACACAAACAGGAAGCGCTCCCACAGCGGACGGTTGGGGTCGCACAAGCGGATGAGCGAGCCGGTATAGTAGTTCCGCCGAATCACCTTCTCTTTGGTCTCTTGCCGCTGCGCGCGGTCGTGCACAGCCTTGGCACCCGGCACCACCCCTACCTTCAGCCCGTGATACCGCACCCGATTGCACCAGTCGTCGTCCTGCCCATAGAGCGGAAACAGTTCCTCCTCGAACGGCCCGACGGTCTTCAGCGCCCCCACCGGCACCAACCAATGCGCCGCCATGATGCGCTTTACCTCAACTACTTTATCAGGTTCGGAGGAGGGTGTGGGTTTCCAAACCCATGGCCACCCTCGGCCGTGTAAGAGGGAGGGGCCCACAGCCGCGACGTCGTCAGACGGAGCGTTGCGAGTTGGGAGGGGCCGGAGCGAAGCGGAGGCGGTTTGGAAACCCACACCCTCCTCCGAACCGTGATATAGTTTAGCAAATTGGGAGTCGAAGGCCTGGTAGCCGTCCTGGTACTGGAGGGGGCTCAGGACGGCGTAGTCCGGGTGGGCTTCAGCGGCGGCAACGAGGGCCTCCAGGGCGCCGGGGGCCAGCCAGGCATCCTGGTTGAGGAGGTACACGTAGTCGTAGCCCTTTTTCAGGGCCCATTCAAAGCCCAGGTTGTTGGCCTTGGAGAAGCCCAGGTTCTCCGCGCTGCGCACCAGACGCGCCTGCGGGAAATGCGAGGCGACGTAGTCCGCGCTGCCGTCCGTGCTGTCGTTGTCCACCACAAAGAGAGATTTCTCGACTGCGCCTTCGGCTCCGCTCGAAATGACATCCCCCGAAATCTCTCCCTGGGAGACCGGGCTTACCGAGCTCAGGCAGCGCTCCAGCCACTGTCGGCCATTATAGGTCACTACTATGACTAGGACTTTTTTCATGAGTGGGAGAAGCGGATAAAGAGTTCCTTGGGCGTCGCTTTGGAGAAAACGGTTTTCATGACGTTGAGGGCCGTGCGGTACATTATGTCGGCACGGCTGCCTGCCGGACGGTTCACAAAACGATATCGGCAGGCCCTGATGAACTCGAAGGACCAGACAAAAAGACGCAAGGCATTGGTTTTCAGCCATTTTCCGTCGCCATAGAAAAGCAGCGCCCCGCATACCCTGGCGGGTTTTATCGCAGCTTCCATCATCGACACCGAGCCACCGGCAAGGTGCGTGATATTAACCGAAGCATCCACCCAGACAGTGCGGCCCATACTGTTGAACTTATGGCCGAGGGCGATATCCTCCGGGGTGAAAAAGAAGCGCTCGTCCAGCCAGCCGGCTTTGGCAAAAGCCTCCCTTCTTGCAAGGAAGCACGCCCCGTTAAGCGTCCAGGTTTGGAAAACGCCCTTCTGCATGCTCCAACGGGTGGGTTTGGTCTCATCTACCAGATGCAGATAATGCAGGACATAGCGCCAGGCACTCCATGGGGCGCGCCCGCAGGTTTGGACTTTTCCGGAAGGGAAATTGATGCAGGGCGATATAGCTGCGGCCGAAAGCGGCAGAGAAGCGAAATCTTCCACCAGCCTGTCAATAACCGGCATATACATCAGGGTGTCGTCGTTTACCACAAAGCAGTACCGGCCCGATGATTCCTTGAGAGCCAGGTTGTTGTTTTCCGAGAAGCCCCTCACTTCATTGGAGACGATTACCTTCACCCAAGGGTAGTTTTCGCGCAGCAGTTGAAGCTTATCAGGGGTGTAAAGATAGGCCACTACCAGCGTCTCGTATGAAACACTTGTATTTTTGCGGATGCTGTCCAGACAAGGGAAAAGGATGTCCGGACGGTTCATGCTTACAATGACTATGCTTACTTCAACCATAAGAGCATAAACTTGTGCCAAAGGAGGCGGAGATTATAGCAAAGGTTGTCCAGGTTAAGTTTGCCCGGAATCCTTTCTGCTTTTGCCGATGGATGAAGCGTATAGCCGATAAACGGCACATTGCGGGCATTGAGGCCGGGGCCGAGGAAAAGATTGGGCTTTACAGCAAGCAAATAAAGGGCCGGAGTGAAGCAAAGCTGGTCCCTGAGCCCTCCAGAGGCAAGTAGATACTCCCACCACTTTTCGTCCAAGGCTGCTATCTGCGGATCGTTATGCCTACGGGCAAGGACATTGCACTCATAAAGGCCGTAGTGCCTTGGCATATTCATGTCCTTTAGCCGCCGAATTTGACGAAGGGCCGTGGATGTATTTATCTTTTCCTTTAAGTAGCAATAGCGAAGTTCCTCATACACACAGTCCCTTTGAGGATGCTCCAGAACGCCAAGATTGCCGGTGAACGCAGCCGCCTTGTCGTAGAAATCCGGGCTTAGAATGCGAAGATTCGCATCCATAAAGACCGAAAAATCATACTCCTGCAAAAGAACGTGCGGATGCATTTTGGCGTAACGTGAGCGAAGTACGGGGCTTTCCGATTGGTAAGGAATTTCCCGCAGTTGCCATACACCGTCCTTCCCTGCCTTGTCCGTAAAACAGACATAATCGTAAGAGGAATCTACGGCCTTTGGCTGTTCCAGACGGTCGTAATTTCCTGTGAGGACGGTATAAATAACTTTTTTCACTGCACAAAGTTAACAAAAGAATCTTAAAATGCCTATCTTTGCGTTTATGAGTCAGGAAGGCGGAATATCGGAAAGCAGCCGGAGGATTGCACGCAACAGTATCGCACTGTATGTGCGCATGTTCGTGCTTATGCTCGTGAGCCTGTTCACTGCCAGGATAGTCCTCAATGCCCTGGGCACGGAGGACCGCGGAGTATATGAGACAGTTGGCAGTTTCGTCTCCATGATGTCGCTTCTCACAAGCGCCCTTTCCACAGCAATAAGCCGGTTTCTAACCGTAGAAATGGCAAGGTCGGATGCCGATGCGATGAGAAAAGTCTTTGCCACGGCACAAGGCATCCTGCTGATTATAAGCGCAGCGGTGCTGCTGGTAGCGGAGCCGCTTGGCATCTGGTATGTACAAAACGTGATGAATTTGCCCCCGGGACGCACCCAGGCCGCACTTTGGCTCTTCCAGTTCTCCCTGGGAACATTCCTTGTCTCCCTGCTCAGCATCCCTTTCAACGCCAGCATTTTCGCACATGAGAAGATGGGCGTTTACGCCGTCATCGGCATGGCCGAGGGACTTCTCAAACTCGGAGTGGCAATCGCCATTCTCCACGCACCCTTCGACCGGCTGGTCTTCTACGGACTTCTCCTGCTCGTCGTAGCCATTGCGGTGCGCTCAGCATACGCGCTCTATTGCCGCGCGCATTTCCCGGAAAGCAGGGCAGGCGTCAAACTGGAGCGCAAATACGTGGGCGCCATGTTCGGTTTTGCAGGCTGGAACGGGCTCAGCCAGGGAATCGCCATCCTCAACACCCATGGAGTGACGCAGCTGGTCAACTATTTCTTCGGCGTCGTATTCAACACAATGCGAGGACTGGCCTTGAATGCGGAAAACATGGTCAAACAGTTCATCGCCAACGTCATTGTTGCCATAAATCCGCAAATCACCAAGTCTTACGCCTCCGGAAACATAGCCCATAGCAGTCTTCTTGTCTGCAAGGGCGTCAAGTTCGCCTTCCTTATCGGCTTCACTCTTTCCCTGCCGTTTTTCTTCGAGGCCGATGCCATCCTCCACCTTTGGCTTGGCGACAAGTTCGTCCCAGAAGGGACAGACCTGTTCACAAAACTGGGTCTGGCATGCATGATTCTGGATATTTCGTTCAATCCGCTGTCCATCTTCGTCCAAGCCCAGGGCAATATCAAACGCTTCTACATCATGTACTCCTGCGTTACGGTGCTGGTATTCCCCGTGACCTGGCTGCTGTTCCGTGTGGGCTGCCCCCCGGCAAGCATGTATCTGGTGCTGATGGCCGATTATCTGCTCCTCGACATCCTGAAACTTGTAGTAGGAAGCCGCACATACAGCTTCCCCATCGGCATGTTCTTCAAGGAAACGCTTCTGCGCGTTGCGCCGGTGGGCATTCTGTCCCTTATCGGCACATGGGGCATCTATCTTGCGCTTCCCGCAGGATGGTGGCGCCTGATTGCAGTCCTGGCAGGGGGAACGCTGCTGGTTGTCATAACCACCTGGTTCTTCGCCCTCACCCCAGGAGAAAAGGACTTCGCCCTTGAAAAAATCCGTAGAAAATGACCCTCCGAAAACGCCTGTACCACACTGTCCGCCGATGGCTGCTGGACCATTATCCCGCAGTCATTCTCAAGCCCGGACGCCATCCAAAGGATATAAATGAAAAAATCCGCTGGTTCATGTGCTATGGGCCGATGGATGAATGGGCCCGCCTGTCGGACAAGATAAAAGTACGCGACTATGTAGCCGAAAAAGGCCTGCAGGACTTGCTTGTTCCGCTGCTCGGGACATGGGAAAAATCGGCCGATATTCCATACGGGAGCCTTCCCGAAAAGTTTGTCCTAAAATGCAATCACGACAGCGGTTCCACCCACATAATCGAGCCGGGAACGGACCTGGAACGCGTAAACAGGGAACTGGATGCAGCGCTGGGCCAAAAATACGGCTACAGGCACGGAGAAATGCATTACAACCGGATATCCCCCCGCATCCTGGCCGAGACTTATCTGGACAGCGGCTCCGCCGTTCCTGTAGATTACAAAATCTGGTGCTTTGACGGAAAACCCTATTGCATCTGGGCTTGCTACGGAAGGACCAAGGACTGCGTCTATGTAAATGTCTATGACCTTGACTGGAAGCCAAGGCCGGAGGCATCAGTCTTCACGGAGCACTATCGGGACGGCGGCTGTTCCCTGCCCCGGCCTGTAACCCTACAACAAATGCTGGACGCCGCCGCCCGTCTCTCCGCCGGTTTCCCCGAAGTCAGGGTAGATTTCATGGAAGCAAAAGGCCATCTCTATTTTGGAGAGATGACCTTTGCAAGTCTGATGGGAAGGATGGATTTCTATACCGATGCCTTCCTTAAAGAATTGGGAGACCAGGTGGCTATTCCGGCTTGTAAGAATCCTTGAGGGCCGTGGTCTTGTTAAATACAGGGTGCTCCGGCGTGGAATCCTTGTCCACAATATAATAACCGGTGCGCTCGAACTGCACGGCAATGCCGGAGGCGTCCTCCAAGAGGGCAGGTTCCGCCCAGCCCTTGCCAATGATAAGGGATTCCGGATTCAGAAAGTCCTTGTAGTCCTTGTCTTCCGGGACCTGGGACATGTCCGCCAGGGTGAAGAGTTTGTCGTAATTGCGAACCTCCATTTCCTTGGCATGGGCGGCGCTCACCCAGTGGATGGTACCCTTGACGGAACGGTACTCCGGCGACGGGTCGTAGGTGCACCTCAGTTCCACCACTTCCCCGTTCTCGTCCTTGACAACCTCATTGCACTTGACGATATAGGTGTATTTCAGGCGTACTTCGCCGTCCGGCTTGAGGCGGAAGAACTTCTTGGGAGCGTCTTCCATGAAGTCTGCTCGGTCGATAAGCAGGTTGCCGGTGAACGGAACGCGGCGCTTGGCGCCTTCCGGGTCTGCCGGGTTGAGGGGGCAGTCGAACCACTCCACCTTGCCCTCCGGCCAGTTGGTGATGGTAAGTTTCACGGGGTCCTGCACCACCATGTAGCGGTTGGCGCGCTCGTTCAGGTCCTGGCGGACGCACCACTCCAGCAGCTGCAGGTCCATGAGCTGGTCCCGCTTGCTCACGCCAATCTTGTCGCAGAACATGCGCAGGGCCTTGGCCGTGTAGCCGCGGCGGCGCACACCGCAGAGGGTGGGCATGCGAGGGTCGTCCCAACCGCTCACCAGGCCCTTCTGCACCAGCTCCAGGAGCTTGCGCTTGGACATTAAGGTGTACGTTAAGTTAAGACGTGCAAACTCATATTGGTGAGAGGGATAGATACCCAGCGTCTCAATAAACCAGTCGTACAGCGGACGGTGGACGTCGAACTCCAGTGTGCAGATGGAATGGGTGATGTGCTCGATGGAGTCGCACTGGCCGTGCGTGAAGTCATACATGGGGTAAATGCACCATTTGTCACCGGTGCGGTGATGGTGGGCGAACTTGATGCGGTACAGGAGCGGATCCCGGAACATCATGTTGGGATGGGCCATGTCAATTTTGGCACGGAGCACCTTCTCCCCTTCCGCGTACTTGCCGGCTTTCATTTCCCGGAACAGCTTGAGGTTCTCTTCCACGGAGCGATCCCGCCAGGGGCTGGGCGTACCGGGCTTGTCCACGGTGCCGCGGCCGGCGCGGATTTCCTCCTGGTTCTGGTCATCTACATAGGCCAGGCCCCGCTGGATGAGCTCCTCCGCCCAGGCGTACAGCTGGTCAAAGTAGTCGCTGGCGTACAGTTCCTTGTCCCATTGGAAGCCCAGCCACTTGATGTCCTCCTTGATGGAGTCCACGTACTCGGTGTCTTCCTTGGTGGGGTTGGTGTCGTCATAACGGAGGTTGGTTTTGCCGCCGTACTTCTGCGCCAGGCCAAAGTTGAGGCAGATGCTCTTGGCGTGTCCCAGATGCAGGTAACCGTTGGGTTCCGGCGGGAAACGGGTCATGATACTGTCCACTTTGCCTTCGGCAAGGTCTTTTTCTATGATTTCTTCCAGAAAATTGAGTTTGCGCTCTTCCATAATTTAACGTTAAATAAGTCCTCAAATGTACATAAAATCTTTCGATTTTAGGCCAGTTGCATAAAAATCAAGACCGCTGTCTTATCTTTGTAGGCGAGCGGTCGTCGCCTCTCGGCGCGCCGCAATAGTCTATATGTTTAACGGGCCT